>FWPV01001447.1_pt1 | contig 65839 bp, 56 predicted proteins | sample 2228371 | NCBI WGS metagenome assembly FWPV01 (sample SAMEA103939776, study PRJEB20133) | metagenome
CCTTGCTTGAAGGTGAGCGCAAAGATTACAAAAAATATGCTTCTGGCAAGTGGGATCTATTTGTGGAGTTGCTAGAAGAGAGTTTGGGGTCAGGGCAGAAGGTAGTGGTATTCAGCCAATATGTGAAGATGCTCGAATTGATCGAATCGTACCTCAGAGATAACAGTATAGAATTTGCGACTATCAAAGGTCACACCCGCCGGAGATCGGAAGCTGTATCCCGATTCAACAGCGATCCAAATTGCATGGTGTTTTCAGCATCGCTCAGGGCATCGGGCCTTGGGATTGATCTGACCGGTGCCTCCGTCGTTATTCATTACGACAGGTGGTGGAATTCAGCTCGGGAAGATCAGGCTACTGATAGGGTTCATCGCATTGGACAAAAACGCGGGGTCCAAGTATTTAAACTCGTTACTGAACATACTCTTGAAGAAAAGATAGACAAAATAATTGCCAAGAAGAGGGAGCTTATGAATTCTATCGTACGTCAGGATGAAAAAGGTATGCTCAAATATTTCACCCGTGAAGACCTCATAGAGCTCATGTCAATTTAGCCTATCTAATTCTTAACTTATCTCGCATGCTCAAGCATTTATTTTTATAATTCAAGTGGGCATTGCACGGCTTTGGGCAAGATGATATAGCTCCACTGGAGCCTATAGTCACTGAGACGCGATGCTCCTAACATGGAAGCCCACGGTTTCAAAAGACCTTGAAACTAGGGGCGCCATAGAATAAAAGTCGTTTTTCATGGACAAGATTGTCATAACAGGTGGCCGCCCTCTACAAGGAACTGTTCACATCAGTGGTTCCAAGAATGCAATGCTTCCTCTAATGTGTGCTTCTCTCCTGACTAGAGATGAAATGATTTTCCACCGGGTTCCTTCCTTGATGGATATACGGACCACAAAGCAACTATTGTTGCAGCTTGGTGTTCAGCTAGACGACTTTACCCCCGGTACCCTGCGTGTAAAGGCGAGAGACATAGTGGAATACACTGCCCCTTATGAGTTAGTCAAAACCATGAGAGCTTCAGTTATGGTTCTTGGTCCGTTGATGGCTAGAGAAGGCAGGGCGGATGTTAGCCTGCCCGGTGGGTGTGCCATAGGCGCAAGACCCATAGATCAGCACCTCAAGGGCCTGGAGGCCATGGGTGCATCCATAGAACTAAAGAACGGATACGTCGTGGCACGTGCACCAAGGTTGAAGGGTACAGATTTTAGCTTTGACCTGATAACAGTGACCGGGACGGAAAACCTGATCATGGCTGCTAGTTTGGCCCGCGGCACTACAGTACTGAGGAATTGCGCAGTGGAGCCTGAGATTACCGAGTTGGCTCACGTCATAAACAGAATGGGTGGAAGTGTGGCCGGAGCAGGAACTTCTACAATAGTAATTGAAGGAAGAGACCGTCTGTCAGGAATTGTTCATGAAGTCATGCCCGATCGCATTGAGGCAGGCACATATCTGCTGGCAGGCGCTATAACGGGCGGAGACATAACCGCAGAAGGATGCATTCCAGAACACATTTCCGCTCTCCTTGAGAAGCTAGAGGAAGCCGGTCTTGTAGTCGAAACACAAGAATCTTCTGCAAGAGTTATCTCCAATGGTCGTATTAAAAGCTCTGATGTCGCCACCAATCCTTATCCTGGTTTCGCCACTGATTTCCAGGCCCAATACATGGCCCTCATGGCCTTGGGTGATTCTAGCTGCGAGATCATAGAGAATGTATTTGAGAATCGCTTCATGCATGTTCAAGAGTTGGTGAGAATGGGCGCTAACATAAGAGTCTCTGGAAAAAAAGCACTTGTCAGAGGGGTAAAAAAGCTTTCAGGTGCACATGTTCAGGCGACAGACTTAAGAGCCAGCGCATCACTAGTGCTTGCCGGGCTAGCTGCAGAAGGAACCACAGAGATCCATAGAGTTTATCATCTGGATAGAGGGTATGATAGGATTGTGGAGAAACTGGCCCAAGTCGGAGCAACTATTCACCGAGAAAAGGACGACATGCTTTAACAGTCGGGTAAGTCCCCAGAAAAGGCAATGACACTCATGAGATCAGCGCACATTAGAAGAAGGACGAGTGAAACTGATGTAGAAATAAGTTTATCTATAGATGGTACGGGCGCGGCACGCATAACCACCGGCATTGGTTTCCTGGATCACATGTTGCATCACGTAGCGAGACAAGGATTGTTCGATCTGGAGATCAAAGCTGTGGGTGACCTGCACGTGGACGAACATCACACCATTGAGGATGTGGCACGCGCTCTAGGAGATGCGTTTAGGACAGCTCTCGGCGACAAAAGGGGTATTCGCCGTTACGGAAGCATGATCTTACCGATGGATGAGGCCTTGGCCGGTGTGTTCGTGGATTTCTCAGGACGCCCCAAATTGGTGTACCACAATCCCTTGGTTAAAATAAGGGGTGGGGACCGAATCCTCGACCTAGGGAGCGTTTTTCTACAAGGATTTGCGGATAGAGCAGGCACCACCCTCCACGTGCGCGTGGATAACGCCGATGACCCGCATCATGCAATAGAAGCGGTATTCAAAGCTCTCGGCCGCGCCCTGCGAGAAGCTGTAGAATTGGATGCGCGCAACCAGGGTATCCCCTCCACAAAAGGAATCCTCGAATAGGATACAAGATCGTCGTCCCGGTGGCTTGTCTTTATAAGTGGAGTAGATTCAGAAGTGTAGGATGTGACATTAATGATAGTGATTGTTGATTACGGCATGGGTAATCTCCGAAGTGTACAAAAAGGGTTTGAAAAAATCGGAGCTCGGGCAAGTGTGTCCCGGGATATAAAAGCGGTCGAAAACGCAGACAGACTGGTGCTACCTGGTGTCGGCGCATTCGCAGAATGTATGAGAAATCTCGAAACCTTAGGGCTGACTGAACCAATAAAAACCTTTTTGAGTTCCGGCAAGCCTTTTCTAGGGATATGTTTAGGTCTTCAGCTTCTGTTCGAGGAATCAGAGGAATTTGGCATCCACAAAGGCTTAGGTATTATACCTGGGAAAGTAAAGGCCTTTAACAGAGAAATGGGATTAAAGATCCCTCACATGGGTTGGAATCAGGTCAAATTTGTAAAAGAAAGCCCTTTACTAAAAGGGGTGCCAGATGGCGCACACTTCTATTTTGTCCATTCATATTACGTAGAACCAGTGGAACATTCAGACGTCCTGACTCAAACTAACTACGGAGTAACCTTCACAAGCGCTGTGGCACGGGACAACATTTTCGCAGTACAGTTTCACCCTGAAAAAAGTCAGGAAAATGGCTTGACCTTGTTAAGAAATTTTTCCGCGCTTTGATTTTGTGATTTGCGGCCCTTTCCCAATAAAAATAATTGGCTGCAAGGTGTTGTATCTAAATGTTATACTATCGAAGCGCTGATAACCTTATCAGAGCGGCATACTGGATCGCAGGACTTTTAATCGGCGGTCTGGCATCCTACTTCACTAGATACTACCTAAACACGGACGGACTCATTTACCTAGAAATAGGCGACGCGGTGAGGCGTGGAAATTGGGGCGCCCTTGTGAATCACCAGTGGAGTCCGGCCTACTCTGTTATTTTGGGTTTTGTCCAGTGGTGCCTGAATACCACATTGGATAATGAGCTGACATCCCTGAAGATAGTCAATTTCTTTATATTTGTCTCAGCCATGGGGGCCTGTGAAGTATTTATAAAGACTCTTGATGCCAGTTTTGCGAACGAGGCCCAGGAAAAGTTCAATCGCGTGCCCTTCGAATTGACAAGGCTAGCACTTTACTGCGCTTTTCTGCTCTCATCGCTGGTGTGGATTCGTGTCCGCCTAATGTCTCCTGACATGCTTATGTTTACATACTTGCTGCTGGTAACGAGTCTGATTCTTCGGATCAAGATGACCCCTGAGGCCTTCAGCAATTTTGTTTTTTTGGGCTCCTTATTGGGATTGGCCTATCTAACGAAGACATACATGTTTGTTTATTCGGCAATCGTGATCCTCCTGGGGGCGTTTGCTGTGGGTAATCTAAAAAAAGCCATTGTGAGGGCCGCCCTCGCTGCAATAATCATGATGGCCTTTAGTTCTCCTCTTATAGTCTTCCTGTCTCGAGACTTGGGGCGTTTTACTTACGGTGAGGCCGGAAACTATAACTACGCTCTCTTTGTGGCAGGCCAAGGAGAACCAATAAAGCCGCCCCATAGGCTCACAGAAAAACCAGAAACGCTCCTGTTCGAAGAAGTTGGTCACAGTTCCTTTTCGCCCGGCGCTGACATAGCAAAACGAAATGAAGGAATAAGACCCCGCTTTGATTTCATCGAGCAGATGCGGGCCTTACACGAAAATTTACGAGTCGTGGTTTCTGACAGTGGATGGATCATTCTAGCAGTCTTTATGTGGAGTGCTATTCAATTAAAATGGGCCAAGCCCCGAATTGCAGGCATCGTTCCTCCCTCAATTGGACTGACTCTTTTGGTAATCTCCATTACAGGTTTGCTCATGTTCGCGTTGGTCCTCGTAGAAATGCGCTACATAGCGCCATTCCTTTTCTTCGGATTCGCAGGCTTGCTCGCTCTGTGGGATTACAAGGCTTTGAAAGACTCAGATATAATTTTCAGAAACTATACTTATTATGCAATTTGTATAATGCTATTATCGATAACAGTAGGATCGGTCATTGACCAAGTTCAAAGGGCATTATGTCCTCCTAGCCCAAAACAGGCGTATGAAACAGTTTTTGAGCAAGATAAGAATATAGCTAGATTTTTCAACACCAAAGCTATAGCAAAAGGTAATAGAGTGGGAGTTGTTGAAAGCCGCAGAATGAGCATTTACTGGGCAAGACTTGCGGGCGCAAAAATAGTGGCAGAGATAACAAGTTTGAGCGATTTTGTTGACGCAACCCCCCTGGACAGAAAAATGTTGAGGAAAAAGCTCAGTGAACATTCGATAGTGGCAGTGGTTGGACGGGGGGATGAATTTGGTCAACTCGGTTCGGAGGGTTGGGAAAAGATCCCAGAGACGTCTGACTATTATCTACTCGTCACTGACGACTGACTCTGAACCCTCCAGCGGAAATCCGACTAATTTATGCAATTTAGGATCTCGTCTAACTTGCTGTTGAAGCAACTCATTCATCAATTCTGCTGTTACCCTGTTGCCTTCGGGCGTCGCATGACCACGGTACCACGCGTCTAGCTGAATTGAGGAGGGTCTTAAGTCGGCCATAGCTCGAACGAGGTCGAATACAGCGTAGTTCCTACTTTTAAGGTAATTTGTGAATGGATCGGTCCTGGTACCTCCTGTCTCGAGCACTTCTCGAACATAATCCGTGTGGGGTATCAAAACAATGATGGGATACTGTTTTCTTTCAATGGCCGTTGCAACAAATATATCCGCAATGCCGCACATAGTGGCAAATGGCTCTGGTTCAGAATACAAGTCTAGATTGAATGTAGGAGCGACAAGTTTAGGCATGGTTCTACACAATGACGCCTTAATATTCCGCATTACTATTTCTCGCCATCGAAAGAGTGCTAAAACATAGGGGAATCGTAATGGAGGAAGATGCTTGCCCATTTGATACCAATAATCGTGGGTACCGATCTCCTCAACGAATGAAGGCTCTGAGAGCTTTGTTAGGTCATTAACGTCTTGGATAGGATTTTCCAGTAACGTTAAAGTTCCGTTGAAGACAGTGAATCTAGGCTTTGTAAGAGAGAGAGGATCTTTATACATGTAGAAATTACGATATACATTTACAACCCTATTGATATTTTCTGGAAAGATGCAAAGCATTACAATAGGAGGTCTAGGCATAACGGTTTCGTGACTCGAGTAAAGTAACAAAGCTTGGTCAGGACCATACCCCGCTACGCCGAAATTGAGTACGTTTCTGGCAATTCTATGCGCAAGGAAGGTCTGCCAAGTGTCGTCGTCCTTTACTTCATTGCAGTGAGTGAAGGAATCGCCGTATGAAGCTATGAGATCATATGGATAATAAGTTCGTGTGATTCTTTCACCTAGCTGGCCATGTCGATATACTACCCCTAGCTGGTCTTGGAAAACAAAATTTGGGGGATAAAACCAGCCCAGCTCCTTACTGAATATCTTTTGGTTGACGCACCGCTGGCCTGCTTCGTGACAGTTTCCAGTAGGGGCCTCTATCTGCCGCGCGGTCAAAGCAGCCATTCGAGCGGCCTCTATGTAATCAGACGCTCTGCGATAGTTTGCTCTCTCCTGGATTCGCGTTGGTATTAACCTTAGCAACAAGAAAGAGCAAAGCTCGAAAAGAATTAACAGAGGTAGAAATGCTACAACCCAAAAAAATAATCTTTTCAAGATATTGTGTCCTAAAACTAAACTAAACAAACAGCTTTATTAATTTGAATCATGCCTAGCGACTAGCTGCCGGTATAGCGTCGGCTGCGTACTTGCCCAACTCGTCTAGAAGGCTATTTCTGCGAGGTAACAATACATTAGCCCTTTCCAGAAAATCAAACAAAGCTATTGCCACATGCCTGTGGCCCTCCTTATTCCAATGCCCATCCCCTATATGGTAAAAGAAACTCGGTCTATGCTGCAACTCTGCCGAGCGACTTCGAATGCTCTCGCCAAGTGACTTGAAAGGGATATTTAGACTATCGCATATCCTACCCAATCTGATCTCGGGTTTCATAAGATCCCATTTTCCACTTTCTAGACCGAATTTCCTGGACGTTTCTAGCCAAACCTGTTCGTCCAAGGCATAAACACTCGGTATGTAAAAAATTACAAGCTGCGAATTGTTGGCAATCACTGAGTCTTTGAGCCTCTGAAGGAGGCGCGTGGTGAGTGTCCACGCATACTCCAATTCAGGTGTATCATTCAGTGCCAAGATCTGAAAATAGCGTTTATCGCTCTCTTCAACTTCTTTTTCCGTGTTCAAAATCCCTAGGCGCACCAGCTGCTCTTTTGCCAACAGGAACAATAATGATCTATTTAAGTGAAATTTAAAAAAAGATTTGGTTTTAGGTTGATCTTGCGTTTTTGGAGTTGGGCCTGAATCCTCAGTGGGCATCTGTTGCAATATCAGCTGATCCTCGACAAGCTTAAATAACGGCTTGTACTTGCTGTACATTTCAGTGATCGAAATATTCTCGAGTACATCGTTCTCATAGAACAATAGTAGCACAAGGTCGGGCGAATATTTTTTCCCTTCTGTCTCGAAGAAAAGCAGTTCTTGATCAGTGGCATAACCAACGGTGCCAGCATTGATGACCTCGTAATGAATGCCGTTATTAAGGTTATTCAGCATTGTTTTTAAATGCTCTGAAAACAAGTCCTGGTCGCTAACAGTATAGCCTTCGGCGAATGAATCTCCTAAAATCAGAATTCGGTATGACCCTTGCGGCTTTTCGTACGTATATTCCTTGCCTCTTAATCCTTTAGAATTTACTGTCTCCATGGAAGTGAATTCTGACGTTTTTATTATTCGTTTAGCGCCCGCTTTCTTTTTCCATCCCAATGATGGATCGCGTTCGTAGAAGTCTCTGTGGTTTACTCTACGTTGATCATGCTGCAGCAGACGAAGAATGCCTTCCGCCATAACAAGTGCGACAATAATGGCCACCGCAGATAGTGCAAGGTTCTTAATGAAGGCTATCAAGCGGGACTTATGAGATGGCATTATACCTGTTTTCTAAATTTCCGTCTAAATGGACCGGTTTTCTTGAGGGATTTGCATTGACCCGTCTGTTTATCTTAAGTGGAGCGAAGGCTGAGATTGCCATGTTAACTCGCGTCTCTTCGCAATGAAAAACACTTATTAATGTCACGCTAGACTTGAATGGGGGCCGCGTTCGTTGAATCCCACTATGCCTGCAAATCTATCGCTATTTTCATGTCCCGTGGTGTCCCCTTTTCATGAGTGTTAGTAGGAATGACAGACCGAAACATTCTCTGAGTTCGCTTTTAGTTCCTAAAACCACTGTAGAAGTAATCACAGGCGAATGTCAGGCTCAAAAACATAGCTATTTAGGCACATCATATATTCCAATATGGTGAAAATCTCAACTGGTTAAGAGGAAGAACTAAGGAAGACGCCTGTCATATTCTTGGAAGATCGCAAAGATGCTTTCACTTGAGTCCGCTTTTATTATGCTATTTTTGAACAATGGATCCTGAAGCAATTTTGAAATCCTAGCTAAGGCTTTCAGGTGATCACCTGCGGAATTCCTCGGAGCAACGAGTAGAAAGAAAAGGAAAGCTGGCTTGTTATCCATCGAACCAAATTCAATGCCTGTATCGCTCTTTCCAAAGCTGGCACTAAGGGTGGACAAGCCTTCGATCTTACCATGAGGGATTGCAACTCCACCTCCTATGCCAGTACTCCCTAAACTCTCACGTTCCAACAAAGTCCTTAGAATGATACCCTTGTCAACATTTGGATTCGATGAAGCAATTGGCTGAACTAATTCGGCAAGGACCTCTTCTTTCGAACGAGCCCTAAGTTGAGCAATAATGGCCTCTGGATGGAGAAAGTCAAGGATTTTCATTGATTAGATCTCGGACTGGGCGTTGGTCAGCGGCGCGATTTTATAACTCCTGTTCTCAAGCATTCAGGGGAGTTTCGCGCCGCTATCAATAAATCTCAAGAATTTTGAGGCACGATCAAGCCGTAATTCCCGTCCTTTCTTCTGTAAAGTACATTAACAGTCTGGGTAGAAGCATTATTAAACACTAGGAATTCCTGTTGGGAAAGGTCCATCTGCATGGCAGCCTCGTCAACGGACATAGGTTTCACAAAGTAATTCTCCCTCTTCACAACTACAGGCTCTCTGTCGTCTTCAAAGCTGTCCTGTTCATAAATCTCCCGCCGCCATTTGATCTCTTTTCCCTGAGTCGGTTTGTGTTTTCTTATTTTTTCCCGATACTTTTTCACCTGCCTCTCGATCTTGTCCATTACCAGGTCTATCGCGGCATACATGTCTTCGTGTTCCTCTTGGCCGGCAATACGAAGACCATCTACATTAATTATTACGTCAACTATATGCCGAAACTTGTGGACGGAGAGGATCACCTGACTCTCCAGTGGCCTGTCTATATATTTCGTTAATTTCGACGTTCTCTCTTGGACATAATTTTTTAAAGCCTCAGATGGTTCCATATGTCTAAAAGTTACTGACACTTGCATAGTGACTACCTCCTTTTTCGTGACTCAAACTTTATTGGGTTCAAAAGCGTTTTTTCCTGCGGCTTGAGGACGGTATTCCCAGCATTTCTCTATACTTGGCAACCGTTCGGCGTGCAATGTGGATCTGTGATCGTTTCAACTCTTCCACGATCTCTTGATCACTCACAGGCTTAGCAGGGTCCTCATTTTTGACTATCCTCTTTATGTGATTCTTTACAGACTCTGATGCTACGGAATCCTCCCCTTTTGGGATGCCGGAATTGAAAAAATATTTGAGTTCAAATATTCCGCGAGGTGTGTGGACAAACTTGTTTGACGTGACCCTACTCACAGTTGATTCATGCATGCCGATATCATCAGCTACGTCTTTCAATATAAGGGGTTTAAGGTGGTCAATGCCCTTATCAAAAAAATCTCTCTGAAACTTCAGAATCGACTCGGTTACCTTGTATATTGTCCTTTGCCGTTGATGTATGCACTTCATCAGCCAAAGAGCTCCCCTCATCTTCTCATGAATATACTCCTTTGTAAGTGGAGAGCAATCCCCCGAGTGAAGTTCTTTTTGATAGAATGGGCTTATTTTAAGTCTCGGCAGTCCCTCATCATTGACGACGATAGAATAATCATTTCCCACCTTGACTATGTAAATATCCGGCACGACGTAGATCGTGTCAGAATTGCTGTATAGCCTTCCCGGTCTGGGATTGAGCGATGCTATGGCCTTAAAAGACTCTTTAATTTCTTTAGACGGAATTCTTAATTGTCGGGCTAGTGCCTCACTGTTACCTTTCCTAAACGAATCAAAGTGATCTTGGAGAATGCGTACCGTAATGTCGTCTTGGGGATATAACTCTAACGCCTGAATTAACAGACATTCACGCAAGTCCCTGGCAGCAACACCTAATGGTTCGAATTTCTGTATCTCCTTGAGTACACGTTCCACCTCACATAGCGCAACACCTCGGGACTCGGCGATCTCAGACAAGTCAACGTCCAAGTAACCGTCTTCATTTAAATTCCCTATTATTTCTAGTGCTATGGCTCTATCACCCTCGTTTAAGTCGCTAATTCGAAGCTGTTCAAGCAGATACTCAAAAAGAGAATAGCTCTTTGATCTGATATTTTCCAAGGGCATTCGATCCGGTGCGGAAGCCGGATTTCTGTCTAAGTCGGCGCCATAGTTTTCTAAGTAATTTTCCCACGAGACATCGAAAAGATCTGATTCCTTAATTTCCGGCTCTCTGGCCATGTCCTCCAACGCATCTAGATCATTCCGAATTGGAGAATCTGAGTCCGGTTCGGCGTCATCGTTTGGAACCACTTCCAGAATAGGATTCTCTCTCAACTCAGCCTCAACAGCAGTTATCATGTCTTGATGATTGTATTGGAGGAGTTTTATCGCTTGCTGAAGTTGGGGCGTCATAGCCAACTGCTGGGTTTGACGCAACTGCTGTTTTATTTCCAAGGCCATGGGATTCCAAATAATTCACATTGAGAATTTTTGGCCCAAGTAAACTTCGCGGGCCTTTTGACTAGCAGCTATGTCCTGGGGGTTTCCGCATTCCAAGATGCGACCCTTGTCGAGTAGATAAATAACGTCACACACCCCAAGGGTTTCGCGTGTGTTGTGATCTGTCAATACCACGCCTATCCCTCTTTCCTTGAGACTGGAAATAATTTTTTGAATTTCCATGACCACTATGGGATCCAACCCTGCAAAGGGTTCGTCTAATAGGATAAAACTCGGGCTGGTGACGAGCGCCCTGGTAATCTCAAGCCTACGCCTTTGCCCTCCCGAAAGGCTGTCCGCCCTTTGATCCTTCAGACCGGAGATGTCGAGTTCTGCTAGTAGGTCTTCCATCCGTCTGGCACGTAGCATCTTGTCAGGTTCAACCAGTTCCAGGATGGCCAATATATTCTCCGCCACCGTCAACTTCCTAAATACTGATGATTCCTGTGGAAGATAATTTAGACCTAACCTTGCCCTCAGGTATACAGGGAGCTGGGAGATGTCCTGGTCATCTAGGTAAACTTCTCCACGGTCAGGTCTCACGAGACCGGTAATCATATAAAAAGTAGTGGTCTTCCCAGCCCCGTTAGGCCCCAGTAGACCTACCACGCTCCCTGAACGAATGGTCAGGCTCACGTCATTGACCACTGGGCGACCGCCGTAACTCTTCACCAGACCTCGAGCCTTCAGTTCTCTTCCCAGAGCCTTTACTTCTCCTTTTTAATTTTTGAGGGATTAATAGTAGCTCTGATACCGGATTCGTCTCCGCCGACCAACTCAGTTCTGTTCTCATCAAGATAGATAATGATGGTGTCAGCTACCACGACATCCTGTCCCTGCCAAAGCTTGGGGGGCCCTTTGGTTAACGTAATCGTTCGTTTGTTATTGTCGTATAAGGCCTTTCCGGCCACTGCAACTCGCTCACCCTGAACAAACTTCACATTACCCAAGGCCGTGATGGCCCTTATTTTTCCCGCGGTTTCCAAACTACGGATTCCCTTTTTAAGGGCATTCTCTCGCGTGTTACTCTTCTCTTCGTCATAATCTATGGTAAGCTTATCGCAGGTCAGCGTCATATCTCCTTGGCGAACCTTGACACTACCCTCGAAAGTTGCTTCCAGGCCGTTCGACGCGTTTTTCGCAGTGAATTTCTTCGACGTTATGTCAAGCGGTTCGTCCGAGCTTTGCTTAGGTCCATTCTTGCTATCCTCTGCAAGGGTTAATCCCCACCATATAGTGATACAGCAGATTACGCCGATCAATAAAACCCGGTTTCTCATCTTGCGATCTCCTATTAAATCGGAAGCCTTTGACCGGGTGCAACCCATTTCACATCGTACAAACGAGCCTTCACATTGTTTTGTATGGTTATTTCTTCCTGTGGCAAGGAAAGCAACAACCCTGTGCCGGTAAGGCTCAACCCTGTGGCTTCTAGGCACACCTGAGATGAAGTCTCTGCTCTCATCCTATCGTCGAAATAGTCTATCTTACCTGTTGTGAATTTCATGTCTCTATAATGGATTGTAACTAGGCCATGGCCTGATATTCTACTAGTTGTTTTGTCAAGCTCTCCCGTCTTGGCTATCAAATAGATTTTGCCTCCCTTGCCACCCTCGTAAACCACAGTGGGGTCGCTGAGTCTGATTTTACCGGACGAATTGGAAACTATAGCTCTGGTAGCCTTCAACGACCACGGTCTCACTCCGGAGGATGAATACACAAAATTCTCAATGCGCATTTGCCCGCCGTCAGTTACCACATTCTGTTGAGAGCTCGGCAAGCCATTCAAATAGCGGTTCACACCAAAGCCTGACAAAAGACTTAAAATGACTGCAATAATGAGGAACTGAGATACCTTCTTTATATTACGAAGGCGGTACCAACGCTCTATTTCCGCATGATTCATGGTTAGGCATGTACCTCGTAAAACTTTCTCAGTTCAGACATAGTAGCGAGCTAGGGCCTCTTGCCATTTCCCCTGACTCTTAAGGATAATTTCAACCACTTCCCGGGCTGCACCTTTACCTCCCGGTAGCCTAGTTACGTAATGAGACGCTTCCTTCACTTCTTGAGGCGCCTCAGGCACCGTTATACTCAAGCCCACGCGCCGCATAATCGGGATGTCCACGACATCGTCTCCCAAGACCGCCACTTCCTCAGGCCCCAAGGATAACTCTTTCAGGAGCTCCTCTAAGACGGGTCTTTTGTCCCAGATTCCCTGATGCACCCATTGAATGCCCAAATCTCGAGCACGTCGTTCCACCACGTCCGAATAACGTCCTGTAACTAATGCCACCTCGAGACCGCATCGCTTAGCAATCTTTATACCATGTCCGTCACGTACATGAAAGGATTTTATCTCCAGCGAAGAGCCCGCAAAGATGATCGAGCCATCTGTTAGAATGCCATCTACATCAAATATTATTAAACGTATCTTTTTTGCAGCCTCTTCCAGGTGAGTCGCAGCCGGTTGTATTCTTTCACTTCCCTCAGTGACCGATGAGTGCGGGGGCAATGTGCGCGGGACCAATGAGTAGATAGCGCATAGATTGCTAATAATGGAGTCCAGGTCGCCGAGACGCAGCGAATTGGGACCGTCGCATAACGCATTTTCTGGTTCGGGATGTACCTCCATGAAAATGCCGTCCGCTCCCGCTGCTACGGCTGCACGTGCCAATGGTGGTACCAGCGAACGATCTCCTCCTGAGCAACCTCCCCCAGCGCCTGGAAATTGAGCAGAATGTGTCGCGTCGAATACAATAGGCATACCATATCGTTTCATCCTTACAATTGATCTCATGTCCGCGACTAAGTCCCTATACCCAAAACTTGCCCCACGTTCTGTCAAAAGTATCTTGGAATTGCCTGTGCTTCTGATCTTGTCAATGGAGTATTGTACGTCGTCTGGCGACTGAAACTGCCCCTTTTTGATATTTATCCATTTATTTGTACGGCCTGCAGCCAAAAGCAGATCTGTTTGCCGGCTCAAGAAAGCTGGGATCTGAATGACGTCCAAGACCTCACCTGCGGCTTCCGCCTGATCCGGGGTGTGGATGTCAGAGGTGACGGGCAAACCAGTGCTGCTTCTTATTGCAGCCAATACCTTAAGCCCGGCCTCCATCCCAGGCCCTCGATATGAGTCTAAAGAGGTTCTGTTAGCTTTGTCGAAAGATGCCTTAAAAATGATATTTACGGCGTGACGATCTCTTAAGCGGACAATCTCTGCGGCTATATCATTGGTAATCTCTTCACTCTCAATTACGCATGGACCCAATATAAAAAATAGTGAACTACCTGAAAAAAGGCTTTCATAATGAGAATCCAACAAAGGGTATTGCCAAAGTTCTCTTGTCATCTTTCCTCCTGAGACCTCATCGCCCCCCTTATCCTCTCGACGAAGTACTATTATACCTGTCATCCGCCACAAGTCACAATACATCCACACTATTCAGGATATCCATAGTGCTTAGAATGTCTTGCTAAATTTCAATGGGAGTGAAAAGCTCTCTCAGCTAAGCCACCATAGTCGGTCACACCTGTTATTTAATCATGTCAGAATCGACTGCCTATATATCCTCCTTCTCTTCCACTTTGCTTGAAAGCACAGGCCAAATCACGCGAACTTTTCGCGTTCGCTATCGTCAATCCACATAATTTGTGGAAACACTATACGAGACAATTTTCTAGCTATAAAGCGGTGACGCCAGTAAGGTGAGGATACATACTACACGACCCATTTATCCAATTTCTTACATAGAGATTATGGGCTGCTTCTATTACATTAAAGACTACCGAGAATCAGTCGCAAATCCCTTCGTTATTATCGAATGGCCTCTCAAGTCGGGCCTTATAGTCTAAACAGGCCTTGATATATGAAGAAAACAGTGGATGAGGTTTCATAGGTCGCGACTTGAACTCCGGATGAAATTGGCACCCTATAAACCAAGGATGGTCCTTATATTCCACGATCTCGACAAGCTTACCATCTGGGGACAAGCCGCCAGCACAAAGCCCCTTTTGTTCAAGAGCTTGGCGAAACTCAGGATTAAGTTCATATCTATGTCTATGCCTTTCACCAACCACATCAGTCCCATAGATCTCTTGGCAAAGGCTGTCAGGCGTGATGATGCATTCGTAGGCACCAAGCCTCATTGTCCCACCTTTGTCTGTCACAGTCTTTTGAGCGTCCATTAAATGGATAACCGGATAGCGTGTATGAGGGTCAAACTCAGTGGAGTTTGCTCCTTCCATGCCACACACATTCCGAGCAAATTCGACGACAGCCATCTGCATGCCCAAGCAAATACCAAAGAAAGGTATCTTTTTTTCCCTTGCGTATCGCACGGCCTGTATCTTACCTTCTATCCCCCGTGAGCCAAAACCACCCGGGACGAGTATCCCGTGTACATCATCAAACTGATTTGTCACTCCTACTCGTTCAATCTGTTCCGAATCGATAAATTTAAGGTTAACACGTGCATCATTGCTAACGCCCCCAGCGAACAGGGCTTCATTAAGACTCTTGTACGATTCTTTTAGATCGACATACTTGCCAACTATGCCAATGGTCACTTCATAGTGGAGAGATCTCACAGCCTCAACAAAATACTGCCATTCGTCAAGACGTGGTGCCCGAGTCCATATATTCAACAATTCCACTATCTTTTGATCCAATCCTTCCTGGTGCAAATTCAGTGGAACCTCGTAGATGCATTCTACGTCTTCAGCCGCAATGACCTCCTCAGGTCTAACGTTGCAGAAGAGAGCTATTTTTTCTTTTACATCTCTAGAAATCTTTTTCTCTGTACGGCAGATGAGTATATCAGGCTGGATCCCTACCTCGCGTAAGGCTTTAACACTGTGTTGAGTGGGCTTGGTTTTAACCTCTCCCGAGGCTTTCACGTATGGGAGCAGCGTCAAATGAATGTAGAGAACATTTTGAGGACCTAGATCAGCGCGCAGCTGCCTAATTGCCTCCAAAAAAGGCAGACTTTCTATGTCACCTACCGTTCCACCTACCTCCACGATGGCAACATCTACTCCATTACCAAGCTCGCATATCTTTCGTTTTATCTCGTCCGTGATATGTGGGATGACCTGTACTGTGGCGCCCAAGTATTCTCCACGACGCTCCTTTTGAATGACAGCATCATATATTTGTCCGGTGGTGAAATTGTTCTTTTGTCTAAGTACTGCGTGTGTAAAGCGCTCATAATGCCCCAAATCCAGATCCGTCTCTGCTCCATCGTCTGTGACGAAAACCTCCCCATGCTGAAACGGATTCATGGTGCCGGGGTCAACATTGATATAAGGATCCATTTTTAGAAGGGTTACAGTTAGACCTCTGCACTCCATCAATGCCCCTATACTCGCAGCACAGAGGCCTTTGCCCAGAGACGAAAGGACTCCGCCTGTTATAAATATAAATTTGGTGCTCTTGTACATGTCACACCTCCATCGCAACTCAACACAAAATACGAAAGATGCCTCTTACCAACGGACGGGGCTAATCTCTAATGGAACACGCAGAATGTCAAGGCGGAGATTTTTCTTTGTCACTAAATCGAATTAACGAGACGAGATCAATAATTACAAGTAATTACATATAAATATTAATAAGTAAGCACAAGTCAAGCCACATAAGGCTGAGCAGCTAAGCCTGTCGTTCGTCCAAGGTTTCCCCCGTTAGGATTTTGTAGATATCCAGATACTTTCCCCTAGTTTTTTCTATTATTTCATCGGGCAGCCACGGGGCCGGTGGTTTCTTGTCCCATTGTAAAGTCTCAAGGTAATCCCTCAGGAATTGCTTATCTAGGGATGGTGGGGAGGCTCCAGGTTTATAATCCGAGACTGGCCAAAATCTTGACGAATCCGGCGTCAGCACCTCATCAACGAGACATGGCTCCTCATCAATCAAACCGAATTCAAACTTTGTATCGGCAATAATAATGCCTCTCTCCAATGCCCATTCTGATCCAAAAATGTATAATTCTATTGTCTTATCTCGCAGCCAATAAGCCATAGATTCCCCCACCAAGTCTTTAACCCTGGACAGAGAGATGTTCTCGTCGTGGGAGCCCAATTCTGCTTTAGTGGAAGGCGTAAAAATTGGCTCCGACAGCTTGTCTGCCAGCTTGAGCCCTTGAGGAAGCTCTATGCCGCAAATGTGCCCAGTTTGTTGGTAATCTTTCCAACCGCTGCCGATTATATAGCCCCTTACCACGCATTCGATTGGAAAAACCTTAGCTTTAGATACCAACATACTGCGACCCCTTATTTGATCGGCATACGCCTGGGCCGCTTCTGGGTATTCTTCAACCTTAGCCGTAATAAAATGATTTTTTACAAAATGGCTTGTCTTTTTCATCCAGAAAATGCTTAAGTTATTCAACACCATGCCCTTTGATGGTACGGGGTTCGGCATTATGACATCAAAAGCAGAAATCCTGTCCGTGGAAACTATTAGAAGTCTATTGTCTAGTTCATAGATGTCCCTGACTTTTCCACGACCAACAAGGTTCAAAGATGGACATTTAGTTTCTTTCAAGGCAATCTGAGTCATATAAGAGTCTCCCTCATGATCAATGAAAATGACGAAGAAGATTTGAACACAGTTTCATGAAAATACCATCGTAGGGTGATGCCATGCAATCAATTTCAAGAAAAAAGCCTGACGTGAGGGTGCAATGCCCTGACTGCAAAATGTGCCTACAATGCTCTGAGAGCAGGTGCTCTGCTTGTAGAAACGGAGCCGGTAAGAACAGGCAAATAAGGTTGTCTATTAGTGACCAAATTGCTCTTTACGAAAGACTCAATTCCCAAATCGGCATGAGGGCTACCGACGAGGACATGTCGCTATCGAGATGTACATGCGGTAGTCATGGTGAACGAGTGCGGCAAAATGAAACTGAACAAGAGCAATAGAGTAGTTGAGTATTAATATGGTGTTTCTCTAAATTTCTTTCTCAATAGATTGGTTTTTTTATTGTGATGTCCCTTGACGGGAAGTACACTTTAATTTGCCCCAAGGCCCAGATTTCCATGTCGGCTTACGCGTCCTGGCAATAACAAACACTCATTGTATGTCATTCTCGACTTGATCACTGATGCACGCGCCTAGGTGCCTACTTTCCTTGGAATGCCATACCAAAAAATACTTGGAATTCGTTTTTAATTTCCACAACCGCTATAATCAAGAGAGGCGATGTAACACTAATGCCGCATGAACGTTAGGATCAATCACCCTAGGACTACTATATGTATATCCATCACGTTGGTTAAAGTAGGCCCTGTCTTGATTAAATCCTCGAGGTGTTGGAAAAAGTGGTAGGAGTCAAAACGAGCCAGATACTCTCCTGGGTTCAATCCCAGTAGAGCTGCTCTCCCAAGCGTCTCGTTATCAACTATTGCCCCTGCTGCGTCAGTGGGACCGTCTGTACCATCAGTCCCCGCGCTCAAAAAAACACAATTCTCGATTCTGGAAGCAGCCTCCACTAGGGCCAGTACGAAATGCTGATTTCTTCCTCCCAAGCCATTTCCTTCTTTCTTCACTGTTGTCTCTCCACCACTCAAGAGGCATGCCGGCGGGGCTATGGGATTCCCTGTAAAGCGGATCTCCTCTGCAATGTAGGCGTGGAACATGGCAGCTTGAGTCGTTTCTCCACGAACTTGAGAAGACAGGATTAGAGTCCGATATCCCAGATGACAGGCTGTGTGCGCCCCTGCGCTTAAGGAGAGAATATTGCTGCTGACGATATGGTTGTGAACCTTTGCGAATAAGGGATCGCCCGGTTTTAGAGTTTCTCTTTCCTCTCCATTTATACCCCTGGACAAGTGTTCGATAATAGAGGGGGAAACTACTTCAAGCAGATCATATTTTTCCAATACCGCCCAAGCAGTTGCGTAAGTTGTGCCATCAGGGGCGAAAGGCCCTGATGCAATAGTGCTTGGATCGTCACCAATTACATCAGAAACCATCAAATTTACCACAGTGGCTGGATAAGCGCGGGCCAGTAGTTGTCCTCCCTTAACACGAGAGACGTGTTTTCTTATAGCATTTATCTCAGAGATATCAGCACCTGATGAGAGCAGCTTTTCTGTCAAATCGATCTTATCTTCAAGCGTTATTCCAGCAGCTGGAAGACTCAAAAGAGCCGACCCTCCTCCTGAAAAACAACCTATCACTAAGTCATTTGCCCCTAAAGATTGCACCATTTCACACATTAGTGCCGTCGCCGCCACCCCTTCTTCGGTCGGCGTGGGGTGACCACTCTCGATAACTTCGACATTTCGCAATGCTAAACTGTGACCATATTTCACTATCACAAGGCCGCCTGCTAGCCTATTGCCTAGCACACTTTCCACGGCTCTAGCCATCGCCGCAGATGCCTTTCCGGCGCCAAATAAGGTAATCCGGGTGAATTTGGAAATGTCTATCAAGTGATTGTCTCCTATATTAAGCATATTTCCGGTAAGACGAAGAGTGCTCAAAACAGCCTCCTCAGGGTCAGCTCCTTTAACGCAGGCCCCAAAAATAGCTATGGCATCTTTCCTAAGTCTTTTTAATAGCTTCATCGCGAGAGTCTCCAGCTAACTGTTTTTGCAAACGAGGACTACAAAAATATTGGAATTACCGCAATCTTTTCGAATGTGTAACTGATTAGCTCTGAGCCTAACGGGATGCGCAATGATCCGCATCAACGGTCTAGTGAATTAATAGGCGGTGACGACCATCTCCATTATGTATAGAATCTCAGCAGCGCCCTCGGCGCAGGAGGCATCAAGAAGAAAAGGCAGATACCTTTGCTCGCTAAATCATGCAAATAAAATGACACAATCCCTCACGCTTTTAGAAATTAAAAGATGATATAATGAATTGATCCACCTTCCCTAATTCAAGAGGCATACATCGCCATGCTTTCGATCTTGGAATCTGCAAAGTTTATAGCCATAACCGGAGCTGGTGGAAAAACGACTTTGATGTTTTCTTTGGCTCGCAAATTAGCAGAAGCAGGGAAGAAGGTCATTTCAACAACGAGCACACACATCTTTGTGCCAACGTCTGAACAATCGCCACTGACCATTATTACTGCCATGGATGCGAATTTGTCAAAGGCAGGTCATGCCTTGGCTAAACTACACCACGTAACAATAGGTCGCGACACCGATCCAACCTCAGGGAAGCTCATAGGTATTGACGAAGAAACCATCCTGAAGCTCGGAGACCTTGCGGACTGCACAATTATAGAAGCTGATGGCGCCGCGGGACGACCTGTCAAGGCACCAGAAGCCTGGGAACCTGTAATTCCCACCTTCGTTGACACAGTCATATTTGTCATAGGGCTAGATGCACTAGGACAAAGGGCGAATGAAAAAACAGTATTCAGAGTTGACCGCTTTAGTGAAATCACAGGGCTGGCGCGAGATGCTGTGATTAATCCGGAGGCCTTGGCTAATCTGGCATGTCACCCGCTGGGTGGAATGAAAGGGGTACCTACGGAGGCCAAATTCATAATACTCCTGAACAAAATCGATAAATTGAGTGGTCCAATTGATCTGGAGATGCTCGGCTTGGCTTTCCACAGGAAGAGTCTCTCGCAACGGAAACCGATGGTTATTGCCGCCAGCATGTTCACGGGGGCCTTTATGATAATCAAGTTATGATAATCATGTAATGAGAACTAATTCACAGTTTATGTTTTACAAATGAGTTGTACAATGACACCCTAAATTTCTCTAAGGAACACCACGCTTCCTGCGCGATAGTTTCCATGACGCTGAGTCCTCTTTCTTTAGTCATTCTCGAAAGTAATCGCGATATGTCTTCATGGATTGGCCTGTGATTTCCGGGGAACTGGAAAATCACGAGGATGGATCCACCATAGATTCCGAATTATGCTTAGAGACCAAATACGTGTGCCGAAGACCGATATTTTACCTGCTTCTAACACCCATGTGCATTAACGTACGCCCATTAATGTTACCCCCGCCTTGTTCCTGATCATGTGCCATAATGTCTCGCCGAATACCACCAATGAATGCCTCATTCTAGCAAACAATTGAAAATATTGAGGAGCGACAACATGCTCCTGGAACAGGTAATATCGCTATCTTGGTAACTCCGCCAGAATAAATTGATATTATTAGCGCTCCGTTTCAAAGTCCGGCATCAAATGTGAGGCCTGGTAAGGCCTTTATTAGGGATCCATCGTCCTGGATTCCATTTTTGTGAGAATGGCAGACCGACGGATCCTCGGAATTAACAATTAATTTCGAGAACAATATATTTTTTGGAAAAGATATACAGCCCATAAAAAGGGCTTGCGTAGTGAACTGCTAACTTCTTGACGATTCGTTGAGAATTTCTGATTTTGTGGAATTTCTAGAAACGGTCTCCGGAAAGTCACTAGACGCTGAATACTCGGTGGTTTTTTTGGGGATATCTATGACGAGGGAGATTTGGTTTTTTTGAACTGTCTCAAAATTATCAGTTAGATGCAGACGTTTGCCGGAGCCATCAAGTATTTCTAGATAGCACTCGCAATTCGGCGGCACACCAACTATACTGAAATTTCCATCATAATCCGATAAAGTTTCTCCGGTGTAATCCCCAAGACGAGATAGACAACGTATTACCGTATTGGGAACCGGTTCTGATGTCCCAGCAAAGAGAAGACGTCCCGTGACCACGCACCCATCAGGAATCATGTTGAAATTCAAGCCCTCGATCTTTCCCGATTCCATTGGCAAAGATATGCCGTCAACATTTTCCATCATCATGCCGCGTTTATGAGCCCGCAAGACATATTTCCCAGGTTCGTTCACAAGGACTTTATATTCACCTGTTTCTGGGGACGTACGGCAGGACTGGCCGACCCTATTACCCTCAAGATCAGTCAAATAAACCAGCACTGATGGCAAAGCCTTTCCATTCGGCCCTGTCACAAAACCCGACACAGTGAGCAAAGACTTATCCCTACGCTCCATTTCCTCTTCCACCGGTATATCCACTGCGGAGGAAAATTTGAAACTCACAGGCTTTCCCTCTAATTCTGGAGAGGACCGTGACTTCCCTTTGTGAGCGCTCGAAGGTAATGCTAAGTCAAAAAAGCTGGGTAATGGATGATCAACTCCGTCCAGGGGCGTAGGCATTCGATCATGGCTTTCACTGCTTCGCGGTGAAGAGCTCAAGCGGGGAGCACCTACAAGATCACTCACCACCACTGCCTCACTGCCGATACGAAAAGACCCTTGGTGCCGTCCCTTAGGCTCGTGTCTTCTAGCTTTACGTTTGCCGCTCTCTTCAAGTCCCCATCCTAAATTTCCGTGCCATATGTCTTTAAGCGAGTCCCAAAGGGAATGAGACCCTATGCGTCCCACCCCATGTCTCACTTGAAACCATAAATTCAGCAGGGACAAAATGAAAATTACGAAGAGAATAATATAGACTGCAACTGGCAAATGAGTGAGATAAAAAAACCAGCCTACTTTAACCTCTCCAGGAATGGTCTGAGCAGTAGCTGGCGAATTCTGTGCTATGCTAATCAACAAACCGAGTAAAAGATTTTTTATGACGAATACAATAAAGTCACGCCGCACTCCGCCACTCGCATTTCGTTCTTGTTGGACACGGAGTTTTTGCTGATTCGTCATTGCACGCTGTTCCGTATTGAGAATTAATGATATGAGGGGCGTGGCTACACCTTCATAACAAGGAGTAAATTAGGTGACCTTGTTGCAAGGTGTCTAACATTTGTCTAGCACGAAGTAAACTAAAAATTATATGGGGAAAAAGTCATTATAAATTGCCAAATCTCTGCGGATCTAAAAGGGAAGGTAGGGACCCTTTAACTCTTCTTAAGTCCAGGATCCCTTCTTCGAAGCTACTAATTTATACATTTTCTTTTCATGCTCAATCTCTTAACAGATGAGTTTATGTCAAACACAAGTAGTCGTTGACAGACCTTACTTAGTCTCCTTGCTAAGCTTTTCCTTAAGCTTCACAAGCTCTTCAAGGATTTTGTCGCCGGGGACATTACCTTTCTTAGCTCGTTCTATATACTCTTTGACCTGCGGCTCCACTTTCGCCTTCCATTTAGCTAATTCCTCGGAACTCAAAGTAATAAACTCTACATTATGTTCTTTCTTTGCCCAATCGATTGCTTCTTTGGCATGATCATCGGCATATTTTCCTGTCCAACGGGCCTGCTCCAAGCTCAAGTCGTCTAACACCTTCTTCACGTCGGCCGGCAAGGAATCCCATCTTTGTTTATTCATAACGACAGCAAATGGAACGACCCAGAGGTCGCAAAAGGTGACATACTTACAGTACTCCGCGAACTTCATATCTTTGAGCACTTCAAGCGAACTGACCAGACCCTGCACTACACCCTTTTGCAAGGCTTCGGGTACCGCAGACATGGGCATTCCTTCCGGAGCGGCGCCCAGCAACTTCATGATATCCACGCCTGACCCGGCAGCTCTCAACTTCAAACCAGACAGGTCCTGCAGATTTTTCACTGGCTTTTGAGACATGATGTTAGCGGGGGGACAGGTGAACAATGTTAGCACTTTGACGTCTTTAAAGGCTTCAGGCTGAAATTTTTCGTAAAGTTTCCACATGACTACGCTGGCTATTTCGCCGCTGGGGAACAGGAAAGGCAAATCCATGACTTCGCAAAAGAGAAAACGTCCGGGCTGATATGCGGTGGCGAGACACCCAATATCGGCAACTCCTTTCACTACCCCGTCATACATGTTTTTTGCGCCAAGCAGAGTGCCACCGGGGAAAGTCTTAACATCAACTTTGCCTCCCGTGCGCTCACGCACCTCCTTGGCCCACCTCTCCATTTGAACACAAGGAAACGTAGGGGCAGGAGGGAAATTCGCGTACGTCAGAGTTATGGTCTGTGCCACCACAGGCTGCGGAAGCGCCCACGCCATCAAACCTATGACGAGAAAACAAACAACAGCGGTGAACTTCCCCAAAAAAACTCTCTGAGCTTTTTTTTCCATCACAAATTCCTCCTTGGTAATGAGTGGTCTTGGCAACTGAAAGGGTTGATGAAAAGTAGGTAGCCGCATGGTGAAGATTACAAAAGAGAGTGCGCGGTTGTCAACGCGATAATGCACGCAAGCATCGCTAAAATCTAATGTTATACTATAATAAATACAAAAAACAGTTTGATATAGCTGAAAAAACAGTTGCATAAATTCTAATTTGTGGTATGAGGAATTCGGCACACGGAGACTGCCCGTCTCGAATTTAGTGGAAATGAGGAGTCCAACTATGAGAAAAACAACAATTTTCATGACTCTGGTCTCTATCCTAGTAGCTGCCTTCTGCTTCAATACTTATGCAGAAGACATTTCAAGCCAAGTAGTAGCGCTTGAACAAAAGGCACAAAGGATTCAGGCTCAGATCAATCAGGCCAAACAGCAAAACAGCGCAAGCACGGATCAACAAGTCACGGCATTAAAGAACTCTGTCGATAGCTTGATCAACCAGAGGGTGCAACTGGACGCGCAGATCGCTCGTCTAGAAGGCCAAATAGACCAAATAAAGAGTCAGGCTCAGGCAAATCTTGACCGTCAGATAGCGCAATATGACAAAGAGCTTAGCAGCGTAACTCAAGAATTAGCAGCCCTCATGGCAAAGCAAGCTGCGGCCACAGCTCAACAAAAGGCGGCACCGCAACAAGCCGCTGCAGCCCAACCTAATGTTCCGGCCGCAGCCCCTGCGCCAATTCCCCCTGCAAAATAGTATGGGATTCTCATGCGGAGGCCTCAAGCCCAGGCTCGTCCGTGGAAAAAACTTTTCTCGCTGACGAGCATGGGCTGAAATTGCCTCATTAAGCATCTACAGTTAATAGGATATACAAAACACTTTTATATAACATTAAGAAAAAGCAAACTAATTTGCCATAAATATAGGCTAGGATACTGTTTTCAATGGATTATACAAACACATGTATGGTAGAATAGCCGTGGACGAATATTCATCCATGGGAGCTAATATGCACCTAGCCCTGCGATACCTAGCTCTTCTCCTTATTCCTCTAGCAGCATCTTGTTCGTCCACTAATGGATTGCTAAAAAGATCGGTTGCCCTGGAGCAGGCACCCAAGACAAAACCGGTCACATCTAAGCCGGTTCACAACAACGATGATGCCCAGGATGGTGCGTTTCACATCGTTGGCAAAGGTGAAACCTTGGAGCATATATGCGATGTCTATGGGCTTGATATTGCTAAAGTAGCAAAAATTAATAAAATCATGCCCCCTTATAAGCTTAAGGTTGGGGAAACTATTTTTTTACCAGCAATAGCCCTATTGGAGGACGATTCTTTCAGCAGACGTAAGCAGGTAGCCGGAAGTTTTGACAAACCCGCTGGTTCAACGAGTCGATACGCAGCAATTTCCAGTTTGGGGGGAATACTGAAAGGAAAGCGGGATCCCTCGGTTCCAACTCTCAAATTTCCGGTGCCCAACGGTATGCTCTCATCGCCGTTCGGGTATCGCTGGGGCCGGTTCCACCAGGGATTGGACATTGCTGCGCCTTTGGGAAGTCCTGTACTAGCGTGTGCTGACGGCCGTGTGATATTCACAGGCAGCAGAAAAGGCTTCAGGCGTTACGGAAACACCGTGCTGATAGATCATGGAAGTGGGGTTTACACGTATTACGCACATCTCCATGACATTCAGGTGAAAAAAAACCAAAGAGTCAAGAGCGGGCAACGCATCGCCACGGTCGGGAACACAGGCAGGTCGACTGGACCGCATCTGCATTTAGAAGTCCGCGTGGCCAATACAATGTACAATCCATTGGCTTATTTTTCTCCCGCAGAAATGACCCGTATCATGATAGCAAAGCGGTTTACGGAGTCGCCAATGGGACCTGTGCGCGCTCAATGGGCTATACCAGATCTCCTGACTGCGAACCAATAACGGGGAGTGTTGGTTGCGGTCTAGGGTTCCAATTGGATTGATGCTACAAATAAATTTCCATGGATTGTAACAAGATCGTGTTATTTCCTTGACATGGATGCATGACAATCTTAGACTATAACCTCTCGAATCCCTATGCTAGGCATCCTTCCGGATAGTCGAACCTCAGATACAAAATAACGAACCCGGCAAGGTGAGAAGCCTCATCTGGGGAGCACAATTTTTTGAAAAGGTGTAACGTTCAAGGAGGACGAGCAATGGCAAAAACCAAATTGGTTAACCCCCATGGTGGAGGAGCACTGAAGCCCTTGATGCTTAAGGGCGAAGCGCTAAAAGAGGAAATACAGCGAGCCGCTTCATTGAAAAAGCTAAACATCACTTCTAGAGAATCAGGCGACCTGCTGATGATGGGATGCGGTGCATTTACTCCCCTGGAAGGATTCATGACTTACGCTGATTGGAAGGGCGTATGCGATGACTACAAGATGGCCAATGGCCTATTCTGGCCCATTCCTATTACTGTGTCCACGGATGACGAAGGAGTCAATGTGGGAGACGAAGTGGCTTTGATCGACACCGAATCCGGCGATCTAATGGCCACGATGAAGGTAACGGAGAAATACCAAATAGATAAAGTCTATGAATGTAAGGCAGTATTCCGGACTGACGATATGGAGCATCCGGGAGTCCAGAAAGTCATGGCTCAGGGTAAATATAATCTGGCCGGACCTGTGAAGGTGCTGAGTGAAGGAGGGTTCCCCGAGAAATATGGCGATCTTTATGCAACACCAGAGCAAACTCGGCAGATATTTATGGACAAAGGTTGGAAACGGATAGCCGCATTGCAGCTTAGGAATCCTATGCACAGGTCTCATGAGTATTTAGCCAAGATCGCCGTTGAGGTTATGGATGGTGTTATAATTCACCAGCTTTTGGGCAAACTCAAAGCCGGCGACATACCAGCAGACGTTAGGGTTGCAGCCATCAATGCATTGGTGGACAACTACTTTGTCAAGGACACTGTAGTAACCAAGGGTTATCCCATGGAGATGCGGTATGCGGGTCCTAGAGAAGCTCTTCTTCATGGCGTTTTCCGCCAGAACTATGGATGCAGTCACCTTATCGTTGGCAGAGACCATGCAGGGGTCGGTGATTACTACGGTCCATTTGATGCACAAAGGATTTTCGATGAGATCCCAGAAGGCTCCCTGGAACTGCAGCCTCTGAACATCGACTGGACATTCCATTGCTATAAGTGCGGAGGAATGGCCTCAATGAGGACATGCCCACATGGCAAGGAAGATCGTCTCCTCCTGTCTGGGACTATGGTGAGAAAGACACTTTCAGAGGGTGGACAGCTACCCCCTGAGTTTTCTAGACCAGAGGTAGTAAAAATTCTGCAGGATTACTATCAGAGCCTTGAAGAGAAGGTAGAGATCAAGCTCCATGGGCACGCCACTGGCGCAGCAGAAGTGAAAAAATAACCACACCCCAGAATAGGCAAAAGCATAAACCCGACCGTCTTTCTCTATGCAACGCGAAAAAATGGTCGGGTTTTTTGCGTGCTTTAGCGCGCCGATAATCCTAGTGATTGCTTGACGAATTCTTGTAAGCAAGAATAAGATCTTGTTATTATGGTGGCAGCCCAAGGGAGTATCACGTCGAACGATTCCAATAAAAGAGAAGGCGAGCATTTCAGAATCGCTGTTATGTTTTCAGACATCAGTTACCAATATACAAGTGTTCGAGGCAGTTGCATGGACAAAGTCTTGTCAGCAAATGCTTGAAACGTTATAAGTGAGCACTTGAGTCTGTGTAACACCGTGGAGGGCATGTGACCAAACGCAACAGGGGCAAGGCATCGATTCGGCTAGCCTTAAGTACGTGGGGTAAAGAAAGTTAATCCCCACATGGCAGACATATTTGAAAAATGCTACCAATTTAATCGGGATGAAGAGGCCATAAGCCTGGGACTTTATCCCTACTTCAAGGCAATATCTCGTCTGGATGGGCCGCACGTGACCGTCGATGGCAGAGAGATGATCATGATGGGGTCCAACAACTATCTCGGACTCACAACTCACCCCAAGGTACGCCAGGCTGCCATGAAAGCCCTCACTGAATTTGGAACGAGCTGTTCAGGCTCTAGATTCCTAAACGGTACGCTCGATTTACACGAGACTCTGGAGGCATCCTTAGCCGAGTTCATGGGAAAAGAGGCAGCCCAGGTCTTTTCGACGGGCTTTCAGACAAATCAAGGTGTTATAGCCCCGCTTGTAGGCCGAAGAGATTGTGTTATCATAGATCGTTTGGTTCATGCCAGTGTAGTGGAAGGGGTGAGATTAGGCTTCGGAAAAGTGAGCCGATTTAAGCACAGTGATGTGGGCTCATTGCGAAGACATTTGGAGGCTTGCTCTGCCAATCAGGGGATCCTAGTTATTGTGGACGGTGTTTATAGCATGGAGGGGGATATCGCACCGCTACCCGAGATCGTTAAGGCTTGTAAGGAATTCGGAGCCAGAATAATGGTTGACGACGCCCATGGCATTGGAGTTTTGGGCCAACATGGCAGGGGGACCCTTGAACACTTTGGGCTTGAGGATCAAGTGGATCTCGTTATGGGAACATTCAGCAAGTCTTTTGCGTCGTTGGGTGGTTTTGTGGCAGGGGAGGCGCGTGTGATTTCGTACATCAAACATCATTCTCGGGCCCTCATATTCTCGGCGTCGATGCCCCCATCTGCCATAGCCGCAGTGCAGGCTGCTCTGGAAGTGATAAAAACAGAACCCGAGATACGGGAACGCCTATGGGAAAATACTCGATTCCTGCTAAGTGCCATAGTAGAGCTGGGGTTTGAAACAGGCCCTACGCAAACGCCAGTCGTTCCTCTCATCATCGGAGATGATGCTCTGACGGCTATGATCTGGAAACGTCTATTCGAAGAGGGCATATTCACCAATTGCGTCATTGCACCGGCTGTTCCGCCTGGCCAGCAAAGGATAAGAATGTGTCTCATGGCCACCCACACAAGGGAGGATTTGGAGAAGGTTGTTGAAGCGTGCGCCAAGGTTGGCAGAGAATTGGGAATCATACCCTGAGGGACGAGGGGAATAGTGAAATGGCAAAAGAAGAAATTCATACAATCAAGAAACATTTGGTACCGTCACGCGCCGTGAGTACGAAAACACTCGTGTTAATACTTTGTACTTTCTTTGCAATATCGATTTTCCAAATTGATGCTGCATCCCAAACTTTTTCCGACAGGTTTAAGCCACAAAACTCAACTGAACGAGCTACTGAAGGCTCCAATACATCTGAACTCGACCGTTCAATAGAAAAAAGGATTGAAAAAATTGAACAAACTTTAGAGTCCATACGCGTCACAGGGGAAAAGGCAGAAGATAGATCGTATTTCAACAAACTCATGAGCATGGAACTCATCCGTTACGTGAGGATTATGGTAATAGTTCTCATCGTCATTGCCATACTCTTTCCATTGACACTGTGGCTCCTCAGCAGGAAAAGACTCATAGCTCTCTCGGGGTTATCTGACGAAGTGACGGCAACATTATTGTTGGTGGAAGAAAGGCAGGCCAAGCTAGCTAATTTATTGCGGGAAATTCAGACAGAAATCGATTACATGGATAACATGTCTGCTCCGGACTTGAAAAAGTTGATAGAACAGGCGGAGAAGTATCTTAAACAAAACGAAAAAGACCTCCGAGAAACAGGAGCACGCGTTCAAAAAGGGACGGCTGACTAGTCGAATTCAATGGCAGTATAAGCCATTCAAAACACGGTAACCGTCAACCGTAAGTCCCGGCCAAAGCTACCTGCCCTTTAAGTTTGGGTCGAAATAGATTGATTTTTCAACGGTATGTGCCTAGAGTTAGTCGCTGAATTGTCAAGAGCGCAAAGGCATAGATCGCTACCTCGGCTTAGGCCTCCCCGATATCAAAAATCCGGCACCATCGTCCCTGACCTTCAGATTCATCTTTATGGATTAACATTTTTACCCGGAAATAGGTCGGTAATCCCATATCCACTTGTGACCCCCTTTCCATGGGAGTTCGTGGGCATCATAGGTACAGTCACGTAGCGACATCGGGTTCAATAACAAGAGTCCGTATATTTGCCCGACCATAGATATCCCAATGATTCAGCTCACAAATCAATCGGTTGCCTTAGGCAAACTCGATAAACCTATTCTTCGATTCACTTTGTCAAAGCTAAGGATCGATACGAACCGGCGTCTTGAGGGTGACGCTATTGAAGAGTTCCTCTATTTCGAAATTCCACAATGCTACACACCCGTCCGTCCAGTTATGGGGCTTAGGATATAACAGGAGAGCCCATTTTCCGTCGTAGGAGTTCGATGGATAGCCATGTATTCCAACCCATCCGCCTAGGGGAGTGTTCCATGGAGGGGACTCCCCTCTGCGAATGCGGTCTATAATCATGTCTCTATCATCTAGACAGATCAGGCCAGCTTCGAAGGCGCGTTGAGCATCATGGACTCCGGGGTAGCTAATGCCCAGAAACCGATGGAATCGACTCGCACTACTCTTATAGCAGATGAAGTAGTCTCCTTCAGGAGTTCTGCTGTCTCCTTGCATGCGTTTGGCGCCAACTGGATTGAGTCCTAAGCAAACCCTGTACTTCTTCGGAGGCGCCCCTCTTCTGAAAAATTCGAGAGTCTGTTGGCTCTTGGAAATAACAATTTTGTCTCTAGAAAAATCCGTGGGCAAGGTCTGAGCCATTGACTCACCGCCGACTAATAAGGCTACTATTACCCACAGGTGGAATGTCATGAAATATGACGAGAAGTCTGACCAAAATCGGCATAGCCAATCCTTAGCTCCAGTAACCAAATGTTTTTCTCCAAAAATAAAAATAAGTTATGCATTATATTTTAACACATTGAGACGGCGACAGCTATCCTAGAAAACATGTCTCCCCATTGCTTGCATTAATTCCTATGATTGACTTGATGCGGTTTCAGTAAATCAGACGAGCCCAAGGAAGCTATGCAACCTCATGTCATTTCTTTATGAAAGTTGGCTCTGCCAAACAAGCCTCAGTTGCCACACGCATCTTCCAGAGTTTTTGTGAGCATTTTACCGCGCTCTGACATGACACCTTTACCTTCAAAAAAAATGTCCTGGGCAGAGAGACCTTCCCCATGATAAGCTAAATTCGCTTCGGTGTCTGACTCCAGAGATGCGCCGGTGAGCGACATCCCGGCGAACAAACCTCTAGCTCGCGAGTACGACAAAAAAGCAGCATCAAAGCGTAGATTCGTTTCAGCCGACAAGTCTCTTCCTATAGGTCCCCCAGCTAGGGATACGTCCACACCTAGCGTTACTTTATCTTCCAGAAGTCCTTCCAAACCCTTTTCACTCATGACCAAGATAACAATATCAGCACTTTGTACCCCCATTTGGAGACCGAAACTACCGCCTTTCATCCGGAAGAAGACTGGGCGGGACCAACCCGGAGGATCTTTCAATCTCATCAAGGCTACTCCGTTACCATAGCCAACCCCTACAAGCATACCGATCTTGACAAAATTTGGAAAAATTGCCACTGCCCTTGCTCTTTTTATGATGTCTCTTGGAATAGCACTATCCGGCATATTTAGCATGCTATTTAGGACCAAGTTACATTTGGCAATCCTCTCGTCCAATTCTTCAAAGGATGAGGCACAATAAGCCTGTGAACAAATAATAAATATATCCAATATAAGAAAAGCCAATAAGGGCTTGAACATAGGTCTTCCCGTCTTATGAAATGGCTATTTCATCTAGCCATCAATGTTTGAAAGCGCGCTGATTCGTGAACATCATGGCCACCTTTGGGGTTGCCTCATTACAAGCAATGATTGATTCGAAGTCTCTGTCAGAGCCGCCTGGATGAACAATGGCAGAAACCCCTTCCCTAATGCCAACATCGACGCCATCCCGGAATGGGAAAAAAGCGTCTGAGACCATAACTGATCCAATCAACCCGGCCTTGCACTCTTCTACTTCCGCATTGAGTTCAGCCTTAATAGACTCATCCCGCATCTCATTGTACGGCTTGCCATATTTCTCAAAACATATTCGATCTCTGTATTTCACATAGGCCTTGCTCACCGCAATTTCCGCAACACCAACTCGATCCTGCTCGCCTGTTCCTATCCCCACAGTGCAGCCGTTTTTAACGTACAAGACAGAATTTGAAGTCACCCCTTGTTCAACTGCCCAACCAAAAATCATATCTTTCAGTTCGCGCTCAGAAGGCATCCTTTCAATCACGTATCGTTTTCCCTGGTAGGTTGCGCTCGCAGGCACAAGGTCCTCTGGGCTACGAATCGCGTTAATGGGTGATTGCTGAACAATTATGCCTCCGTCTATTAGTGATTTGAAATCGACAAATCGTAGGTCTTCGTACTCTCTCAGCCTCTCTATGCCGGGGACTGCAATTATTCTCAGATTCTTTCTTTTCTTGAGTATATCAACTGATCCGTCCTCAAAGTCAGGCGCGGCTACGACTTCTAGATAGTTCTCTGCCATTAGCTCTGCGGTGATCCTGTCGATTGCGCGGTTGCAGACTGCGGCGCCTCCAAAAGCTGCGATGCGGTCAGCTAAATTGGCTTGTCTATACGCATCTGCAAGGCTATTACTAATGGCCACTCCTGAGGGGTTGTTATGCTTCATGATAGCACAAGCAGGAGAATCCATTAGAAACTTTAAGATATTTAAGGCGTTATCAACATCAGTGAGATTAATCTTTCCCGGATGCTTTCCGGCCTGTAGCATCTGGGCTTCAGTCATGGAACTGACCAAACCCTTTCCTGGGGTTATGAACTTGCAATCACCCAACACGAGATTACCGGAAACTAGCTCGTATAGCGCAGCTTCCTGCCCAGGGTTCTCACCATAACGTAGTCCCTTTTTTACGAAGTTGCCGGAGGCATCAGGGATATTCCACGAGCGTTTTCGATACTCCAAGACCTGGTCCCCAAAGACAATCTTCATCTCTTCGGGAAAATGATCATCCATAATCGTTAAATATTTTCTTTTTGTTTCGTCCATGTCTTATCTCCTGCTACCTTTACTATCTGGTTGATTGAACCCATCAACCTTGTTCATTTTTGTTGGCTTCCTTAAATGTTATTAAACCGCGCGCACTTTTTTCTCGACGACCACACGGCAGCTCACTCAGTGAAACCTGCCGCCAATCCTACACTATAAGAACGCTATCTTGTAGCTTCATTGACACAATCGAACCAAATGATTTAGTGATTAGTCTTGTACACAATCCTTCGTTGTTAAGGAAATGTACAGACTGGCTCGCCTGTAAAGGAAAGCCGGTCTCCCATTATGTCGAGAAAGTAATCCCAATTGGCCAGGATCGTATTTGGCGTCATGGGTGACGCCATGGGACACATAACCTTCGCATCGATTATTGCATCTCTCCTGTCAAGCCACTCCTTTCTGTTTATGGGAGGGGGCAAAGTTTCACTTCTACGAAATATGGGATATGAGACAGTAGAGCTGCCGATGCTTGCCACTTATTATACTAACAATCAAGTTAACTTGATAAAAACGATTCAAAATGGTGCTAAGACCCTTTTTCAGCGAAGCAAAATTGTTCGGCAAACGGCTGATATCATCAAACAGTTTGATCCATGCGTAGTATTCACCAACTATGAGTACTTCACCGCCCTAACTTCTGAATATCTGCGGATTCCCTGTGTGAGTATAGACCATCAGCATATTCTTACACATTGTCATTGGCCCGTGAATCCAGGCAACTATTTGGGGCGTCTCCTACTGACAGTTCCCCTGCGTTTCATCTACAGCAAACCTAAACGCTACATCATAGCCTCTTTCTTTCAGCTGCCTCCAAAAGATCCCCAATCAGTTCAGGTGGTGCCTTCGGTCCTAAGACCTGTGGTTAAAGATTATATCCCCACTGACGGCGAACATATTCTGGTCTATCAAACTTCGCCATCATTTTTGCCGCTTTTGGATGTACTGAAAAAACTGAATTCCCCTGTCATTGTGTACGGTTTCGGGCAGCGTGAATCAACCGCTAATATAACTTTTAAGCCAAATTCAACTCAGGGCTTCTTGGAAGATCTGGCCAGTTGCCGCTATGCAATTGTCAACGGCGGCCACAACGTAATCTCAGAGGCCCTCTATTACGGGAAACCAATCCTTTGCTTTCCCATAAGGTTGGCTTATGAGCAGTTTTTGAATGCCTTCATGATCCAAAGACTAGGTTATGGACGTTTCTCATTGTCTCCGCAGCCGGACATAAGCACTTTGTTGGACTTTGAAAATAGGCTGGATTTCTTCAAATCGCACATAATAAAAGACTCCTTTTATGGCAATGATGTGATGAAACAGAAGCTGGAGGACATCGTCAGGAATACCGACCAATGACTGGTCAAGATGCATGTCTTAGCATGCACATCACAATTGTTTGGTGGCCGGGAGGTCCTTTTTTTGTTATATGTTTTTTAAAATAGATAACAGGGTCTTTTTTATGCGTATCGAAAGTCGATCAAGGGTGCTCCGCTAATGAAGACGTACGATCAATTAGGGTCATGCATTGGCTGAAGTGTCGTCAGACATGAAAGGCTGCTCTGAATGATCCCCGGGCATACAAGGACTACAATGTTGGCAAAATGCTTTTTCACCCCTTTTCTAGGTAGCAACAAATCTCCTATCGTACTACACATGCTATTCTACTTCCCTGGCGAGGTACTTCATCGTGAAACCCAGGGCTACAACCACTGTGGCACATTGATTTGGCCATATTTATTCCCTAAGGATTAAAGCAACAAATGTGCGGAATAGCGGGGTTCGTGAACGCACCTGGGGACAATTATGACAGGCGACGCTGGCTGAAAGAGATGACTGTCAGCCTTCAACATCGAGGTCCCGACGGATCGGGAATATTTACGGATGACATGGCGGGTCTGGCTCATTGTCGTCTGAGCATTATTGATCTTGACGGTGGCGGGCAGCCCATGGCAACGCCAGACCAGCAGTGCATAGTTGTTTTTAACGGCGAAATCTATAACTTCCAGGAGATCAAAACCCACCTGACCAGACAGCGAATCGCTTTTCGAACGCGATCAGATACCGAAGCACTCTTGATGTCGTATGTGGTGAATGGCACACAGTGTCTCGAAGGTCTTGATGGCATGTTCGCTTTTGCCTTGTGGGACGCTCGTGAAAGACTCCTCTTTGCTGCTAGGGATCGGATGGGAAAGAAGCCTCTTTATTACACGCTCCAGAATGGAACCTTCGCCTTTGCCTCTGAACTAACCGCCCTAAAGAAGTTACCTTTTCTGAAACTTGAGATAGACAGGAACAGCATCGCTCAGTTTCTTGCCTACGAATACGTGCCGACCCCCAGAACTATTTTCAAGAACGTTTACAAATTAAGACCCGGTTTTTATTTAACGTTCCAAAACGGCCAACTAAATACCACCCGATATTGGGATCTGCCGGTACCGTCCGAACGCTGTGCCGAGTCCGACGAAGAGTGCTGCGCCAACATCGTCGACCTGCTTGGGAAAGGTATCAAGAAACGCCTGGTGAGCGATGTTCCCCTAGGTGTATTTCTCAGCGGCGGCATAGATTCCTCAGCAGTAGTCGCATTAATGGCACGGCAAGTTCCCGCTAAATCCATACGCACTTTTAGCATAGGGTTCAAGGAAAAAAGTTATGATGAATCCCGTTATTCTAGGCTCGTGGCTCGGCACTTTGGTACAGACCATACGGAAGAGATTCTGGATGGTACTCAGGCGGGAGAGCTGCTACCGCAGATAGTGGCGCGACAAGACGAACCAATGTCTGACCCTTCAATAGTACCCACCTATCTGCTTTCTAAAATTACAAGAAGGCATGTCACTGTGGCGCTGGGCGGGGATGGAGGAGACGAGCTGTTTGCTGGATACGAATACTACACAGCCTTTATATTGGCCGATTACTACCTAAGACTGCCCAGTGCCCTGAGAAGATATTTTGTAGAGCCCGTGGCAAAAAAGCTTCCTATAAGCACTGGATACGTAAGCCCCAGACACGTGTTGGAGAAATTTTTCTCTGGAGTATATGCACCAGAACCATTAAGAGCGCAAAAATGGCTTGGTGCATTCTCCACTGATATGCAAAAGAAGCTGTGGGTAGAATGTCCCGAGTATCTCTCTGACGAATCCATGCTTTACCATCAGACCATTGAGCTCTATAAAGCCTTTAGTGCCTCGAATTCGCTGGACAAGGTATTCTATCTATTGGCTCGTCAGTACCTGCTTGACTACATACTCGTAAAAGTGGACAGATGTTCCATGATGCATTCTCTGGAGGTCAGAGCTCCTTTTCTCGATCGCAGCCTCGTCGAATACGTGTTTGGTTTGCCGTCTTTTAACAAAATTAGATGGTTAAGACGCAAATATTTACTGAAACGGGCTTTAAAAGGCTTTCTCCCATCGCAAGTTATCAAAAGGAAAAAGAGGGGATTCCTCATACCATCAGCCCTATGGCTCAAGAAGACGCTGAGGCCCATTGCTGAAGAAATGTTCAATCCCAAGCGACTATCCGAACAGGGATTGTTTAGGCCTGAAGTGGTTCTCGAGCTTGTTCGCAGTCATGACCGTGCGGATGCTGACTACCGGAAAGAGCTGTGGAGCATGCTGGTGCTTCAATTATGGTTGAGCGAGAATAAATATCCTATTGTATGATGTGCACTGCGTTTGTCGAGTCGAGGTTCATAATTGGCCAGAGGGCCTACTACGCGGCCAAAGTCTGATTATCCCGTCAGCGATAGTGCAGGCTCAAAAGGCCAAACCATTACCATGATGATACATCCTAACGCAAAACAGGAGCAAAAGATATTGGGAAAAAAAAGGGTAGCCTACATTCTACTGTGGTTTCCGAAGCCTTCTGAAACTTTCATTTTCAGAGAAGTAATTGATTTGTGGAAGATGGGCTTGGATGTACAAGTCTATACCTTGTACGGGGAAATAAAGAAAAAGTTGTCTCCGGAAATGATGGAAGCTTCCAAGAAGGTTCAGAGACTTGGCATACCGTTTCTGAAAAGGATGCCTCGAGATGTAGCTTATTGGTGGAAACGTAATCCGATCCTCACCAGGAACCTATTCAAAAGGATACCTGTGAGAAAATGGAAGTCCGTTGAATTTGGTGGAGAAAATATCTTTGGATTCTTGGCGGGATTCACTCTGGCTCGCTTGTTCGAACAGCAAGGCATTGGGCATATTCACGCGCCGTGGGCCATGGGACCAGCTACTGCCGCGTGGGTGGCTTCGAGCCTCATCAACATACCTTTCAGCTTTACAGGTAGAGCCGGTGATATTTATCCGCAAGATGGCGCTTTGGGTGAAAAGATAGAGGCAGCTCGCTTTGTGATCTCTGAAAATAAGACAAACGTTGCGTACATGGCGCAATACGCGCCTGGAAGTGTGCATAAGATACACCCAATCTACAATGGCGTGCCGCTAGAAAAGCATTCCGTCGCGCCGGTCAAAATGAGGCCGCCGTATTCCATCCTTGCGCTCGGGAGGTTTGCCCGCATAAAAGCCTTTGACGATCTTCTCCGTGCCGCAAGGATACTCAAGGATCGAGGTGTTCCGTTTCACCTCAACCTTGTAGGGGACGGTCCTCGAAAGTACCAGCTGCTGTATTTGACGCACAGGCTAGGACTCAAAGATGTCGTATCTTATCCAGGATTTGTTCCTTATAACAAGGTGTCTCAATTATTCTTGGCAGCAGATATGTTCGTTATGTCCAGCGCCGTCCACTCCACAGGGGATAGAGATGGCCTTCCTACAGTAATTTTGGAAGCATTGGCTCACAGAGTTCCGGTTGTTTCTACTGACGTGTGTGGCATCCCCGAGGTGATAAAAGATGGGCTTACAGGCTATCTTGTGCCCCAAAAAAACCCACTCGAACTAGCCAGGGCCATGGAGGAAATGCTACAGGACAGAGACCGAGCTATTAGGATGGCCGAAGCAGGCAGAGAACTTGTCCTCCGTGAATTTGCCCCTGAAAAGACTCATAAAGAGGTCTATGATCTGCTGGTTAGCAGCCTTGAAAGCCAAGAAAATCGTTGATATAGCCATGGTTGACAATGAGCCTTAATGAGCCTTTATGATTAGTATGTATCTATGGAGTTTATGAGAGCCCCATTAAAGAAACCCCTGCGAACCGTACTCCTGCTACAAGACCTCGAGTACGGGGGCACCCAAAGATACGCTACCCACCTTTCAAAACACTTAGATAAAGAACTATTTGATATAGAGGTCTGGGTTTTGCGAAGCGGTGACGACATGCTTCCTCTCGCTGAAATTCCCAGGGACAAAGTGAGATACTTCTGCCAAAATTCTTGGGTGACGCCCGTGGCACTGGGAAAACTCTTTACTGCACTCCACAAGACTCCACCTGATATCATATATACCTTAACGGCAGTCCCCAATATTTGGGGTCGCCTTTTTTCCTACCTTCTTGGCGTAGCTGTCATCGTCTCGAGCTGGCGAGGCCGTAAAGAACAGCAATTCGAATCATTGCTTTGGCGCATGAGTAACAGGATTATTTGCAACTCCGAAGCAATAAGACAATTTCTGCTTAGAAGGCATTCCGTCGATCCCTCTCGGGCAGAAGTGATCCCCAACGGCGTGGATACAAAATTTTTTACGCCTCAGAATAATAGAGATTCATGCCCCACTGTGCTCTACCTCGGAAGAATGGCAAAAATCAAGGATCCTATGAATGCTTTTCGCTCATTTCATATCCTCAGCCAAAGGATGCCCCAGGCTCGGATGATCATGATGGGAAATGGGAAATTGCAATCCTCCCTTAAGGATTATGTGCGCATTCATGGTTTGAGTGACAAAGTGGATATAAGGCCTGGCTCTACGGATGTGCGTCCCTATTTGAGAAGAGCTTGGATTCTAGTAGTTTCATCAATATCGGAGGGACTCCCAAATGTTATACTCGAGGCCATGTCTTGCGGAACGCCGGTTGTAGCCACCGCAGTGGGTGGGAATCCTGAAGCGGTCAGGGATGGAGTCACGGGTCTTCTCGTGCCCCCCAGGAACCCCTCAGCCATGGCAGACGCTATGCACAAAATCCTCTCGGATACCGCGTTGCTTCAATCCATGGGGACTAGCGCCCGTCGCATTGCAGTCAAGGATTATTCAATAGAGACCATTACCACCATGACACAAAAAGTACTATTGGACGCAGCATGCGACGCAGTTATTCGCAATAATAGGTCAGAGTTGCTCGCCCAGTGATGGCAAGAGATTTAGCAAATGGGTAAGCTCATTATCATCTCAAGCTAGCGAAAGATCGAGAGGTTAGTCCTACGTCATGCAATGAATTCGAGCTAAGGTCCTGAGACGCTTACGGTCACTGACGCCTACTCTCACTTCAGGCAGGCAGCTCGGAGCCGTAGACATTGATTCTCATGGACAATTCGGAGCCGTGTAAATCACCGTAGCGTAATCTGACAATGTTTTTGGAAGAAGCTGGAGTTAAAAATGAAAAACTCTCGAATTGTAGCCTATTTAATCATTGTTTTTATGGCAGGCTTTGTGGCAGGCGTTTTCTTTGCCGCATGGAAACTTGATTCCGCTAATGTCGTTTCTGCCCCTCCCCCTGCTCTTCTAGAGGAGCAGGCGAGCCCCCAAGACTTGCAAAAGCGTATTGCAGGGATTGAGAAGATGCTGAAACAAAATCCTCATAACTTTGAAGCCCTTGTCCAACTAGGGAACGATTATTTTGATACTGGTCAGCATGAGAAGGCCGTAGAATCATATGAGAAGGCATTGACAATTGATCCGAGAAACCCTGACGTGCTGACTGATCTAGGAATTAGTTACCGAAGGCTCAAAAAACCTCAGGAGGCTGTACAAGCCTTTAAGAAAGCCCTGGAAATAGACCCAAATCATGCACTTACGCTATTCAATATGGGGATTGTGTTGCGAGATGATCTAAAGGATTATTCTGGAGCCATACGCGCTTGGGAAGAGTTTCTTGATAAGGCGGGAGATTCTCCTCATGCCATGATGGTGAAACCCTGGTTAAAGGCGCTCAAGGAAAAGGCAGTCCAGCAAGGAGATACGGAAAAACGAGCCCCTGACCAGGACAAAACCGATTAATCCTCGGCAAGACGGTGTACCAAGAAGTCCGTAAGCGTTGCCAGTCCATGCGTGGGCATGTAATTACTTGCTGAAATGTCGTAAAGTATTTTACTGTAAGGAGGAAATTCCTCATCCCCAGCCCAGTGCATCACGACAATCGGTAGCCTGGGAAAAAACTTGAATAAGAAGCCCTTGTCTCCCAGGTTGATGGGTTTTCCGCCCCATTGAAGCGCTTTGCCGAGACACTTATCCGGCTCTAGCCCAAAAAAGCGTCCAAGCATTTCCGATGTAGATTTGGCAAAGTGCGCTCCTAAAACTGCGCCGTGCTGCAAAGATCGGCAGTCGATCCAAGTTCCCATTACACGCACGGCCGTGCCTTTGTTTTCAGCAGCCGCTATTATGTGGTGGAGGAATAAAACCTTCATTGTTAGTGTATCGAAGATCTCGTGGCCGCTCCTGATACGGTAAGGAAGCAAATCCAAGACGAACCAGCTCTGGAGAAATGGCACTATTACGCGAGGCACGCCACTTCCTTCATACCTGCCTTCCGTAGTCTCTGCTATCGTCAACGGGTCAATGCGTTTGACCCGTTCAATAAGGAGTTCGTAAGACCTGTTGAGTTCGTTGACGTTCAAACCTGTATTCTCCCGCTCTATCCACATACTGTATTCATCAGGTGTAGTATGCAAAGCACCCTCCCGTCTTATCCTATTGCCCGGACAATGCCTTATCAAAAATTTTTCTCAATACTGTCTTATTAATGCCGTGATCCACGACATCCCATGGAAAAATTTCATCAGGTTCCCTTTCTCTGAACACATAATGGTCGGGACGTGAATCCCGCTGCTTCAAAACATCCCACATGCTCCGTTGTTGCCTTAAGGCTTCGTACAATATTGAGCCCAATTGACGGTCGCCACGTGAGACATAACCCTGAAGAACTGAGTCACGGACAGATTCTGCTCTCACCACTAAGTTTGGAATTCCAGCAAGGCCATCTCGGATGATTCGTATCTTCCTTTGAAGTGATTTGGGTGACTCCATGGCCACCCACTGGAATGGCGTCCACGGCTTGGGGACAAAAGCGTTTATTTGAACGGACATCTTTCCGATCTTTTTCTTCGGCCTCGAGGCAGAGACAAATAACCGCCTGGCTTTGGAAACAAAATCCACGATTGTAAATACGTCATCATCTGTTTCCGTGGGCAGCCCTACCATGAAATAAAAGCGCACATTGGGAATGCCGTTTGCCACCAAACTTTCTATCTTTTCAAAAAATAAGTCATTTGATAGGGGCTTGCCTATAATTTTTTTCATCCTTGGGGAAGCAGTCTCCGGGGCTAATGTAATGGTCTTTTGCCCAGTGGCCGCTATCAGCTTGATCAACGCGGGAGTAAGCCCCTCTGGCCTGATCGAAGAAAGAGAAAAATTACCTCCCTTATCCACAATGAAATTCAACAGGTCCAGAAGCTCTGGATGACCGGCAAGGTCTGAGCCTATCAATCCCACTGTCTTTCCTGACAACTCCTTATCCTTCATCTGAATAGAGAAGAGCTCAAAAGATCGATGTCTGACAGGGCCATGGATCCAGCCGGAGGTGCAAAACTTACAACCATGGCCGCAACCCCTGTTTACCTCGACCAATATGGACTGCCCAAAGACCGTTTTAGTATGCTCCACTAGTGCCATCGGCAAAGGACTTGTCTCAGCTATTCGTTTTACAGCCTTTACGGGCAAGGGAAACCCCTGGATAGGGTCTATACCATCAAGAATTCCACCTTCTCCATACCTAAATTGATAAGCCTCAGGTACGTATGCGCCCGGCACATCTTTGAATCTATACAATTCACTTCGGTTCCACGTCTTTGCCTTGACTTTATCCGTGTGTACAGCGGCCAAAGTGTCCAAGAATTTAGTCCATCCATTTGCCTCGTCTATCTCGCCCACGAAAATAACATCAAAGAACGGGGCTAATGGCTCAGGATTCAACGAAATAGATACGCCACCAGCCAATACCAGCGGATCCCCTAGACCACGTTGAGATGCCATGCATGGGATATTATTGTTCAGCAAAGTTTTTAATACGGCGGGATAATCATTTTCGAAAGGCAGGCTGAAAGCAATTATAGGAAAGGCTGAAAGACACGTTGACGACGTTTGAGAGACGACGCGACCGCATTTCTGATAGAATGCTTCTTCTAACTCAAAAAAAAAGCCCTGTACTGAGAACTGAGGGTGCGCATCCCAAAGACGCGATACAAACTGAAATCCTAAATTACTGAGTCCCACCCTGGATGCATTGGGATAAACCAACGCTACGGGTATTTTCGAAAGAGATTGCCGGCGCGCCGCCATTGGGCATTACGCTCCGGAAATATGGACTAAACCCCTTCGGAAAGAAGCCCGCAGCAACGGACTTCCCTCCGGAAGGCGCTGATATGTTGACAAATTAGTCAGCCTGTTTCCTAAGAAATGTAGGTATATCAAGATCTTGATCGTTTTCTGTCTCGTAATCATCTACTAGATTAAGATGACGACTATTCTTTTCCCTTTTGCTCCGTCTTATAAAGGCTGGCAAGACCATGTCGTGTGGATCAGGCGGAATGATCGTTCTTGCCGCCTGCTTATCCGCAGTTGGTTTTTCAACATGTATAACTGGCGTTGGCCTTGTCACTGCCAATGGTTCGCGTTCTGGCAGAGAAGCTGACGTGTCAGACCTTCCAAAGCCAGTGGCTATGACTGTCACGCTCACCGATTCTCCCATTTGCTCATCAAGTACTGCCCCGAAGATGATATTAGCGTCTTCATGCGCCTCATTCTGGACGATGGATACGGCGTCATTTATTTCCGAGAGAGTCATGTTCATGGAACCGGTGATATTTATCAACACCCCTTTAGCCCCAGACATGGATACATCCTCAAGCAACGGGCTATTGATAGCAAGTCTGGTAGCCTGTTCTACGCGGCCTTCTCCGATAGCCGTCCCTGTACCCATTAGCGCTACGCCCTTTTCCTGCATGATCGTCTTCACATCAGCAAAATCGAGATTAATAAGACCGTTGACAGTGATGAGATCAGCAATACCCCTGACGCCGTGAAGGAGTACGTCATCTGCCTTACGGAACGCGTCGATAAATGTGATGTCCTTTTTCAAAGACAGAAGCCTCTGATTGTTGATGACGATCAAGGTGTCAACTTCGCGTCTAAGTTGGTCAATACCCTCTTCGGCCTGCCTCATGCGTTTCTTGCCTTCGAAGAGGAAAGGCTTAGTGACAACGGCTACGGTTAACGCGCCGACCTCTTGCCGTGCTATCCGTGCTATGACAGGCGCTGCACCTGTACCGGTACCGCCGCCGAGACCAGCTGTGACAAACACCATATCAGCCCCTTCTAGCAATTCACGTATAGCTTCATAATCCTCATTTGCCGCTATTCGCCCTATTTCTGGGTCAGCTCCGGCACCCAGCCCCCTGGTCTGTTGAGCGCCGATCTGAATCTTAGTCTCGGCGAGGCTATATTGGAGAGATTGCGCATCTGTATTGGCGCAGATGAACTCGACACCACCAAGGCCAGCCCTGATCATATTGTTTACTGCATTGCCGCCCCCGCCCCCTACGCCGATCACTTTTATGACCGCGCTATGATTCATCTCCATTTCAAAGTCCAGCATCTGCCGGCACCTCCTCGCATTGAATTTCACCTGGACCTTCCAAATTCATCCGGCTTCCCCTCCAACAAACCGGCAAAAAATTGCATCCGCGATATAGTGAAACCAAATCGCCGCATCCCATCAGAATGCCTCTGCAAACCATTGCTTCATCCTACCCATAAGTTTGTCCAGCATCCCAGCCTCATCAAATCCGACTCCAAGCCTGTCACCGCCATTTCGTGACCCCCAGAGCACAAGCCCAACTCCAGTTGCATAAACCGGAGAATTTACTACATCAACAAGACCGCTTATGCCAGCGGGATAGCCTATACGTACAGGTAAATCAAAAATCTGCTCAGCCAGCTCGCATATCCCTTGAATCACCACGGATCCTCCGGTCAAAACTATGCCAGATGCCAAGTTTTGCAAAACATTGTGCTTTTCCATCTCCCGTCTAACCAATGTCAGAATTTCTTCTAATCGCGGTTCAGTGATGTCAGCGAGAGTGGCTCTAGGCACTACTCGAGGAGGTCTTCCTCCTACTCCCGGAACATGAATTGTTTCATCTTTTTCAACCAAAGACCCGAGTGCGCATCCATACCTTTTCTTGATCTTTTCTGCCTCAGCCATTGGGGTTCTCAAGCCGACAGCTATATCATTCGTCAACTGATCACCACCTACTGCGAGCACAGATGTGTGTTGGATGGCTCCCTCAAAGAAGACCGCTAGGTCCGTTGTTCCGCCACCGATATCAACTATGGCCACTCCCAGTTCGCGTTCGTCAGCAGATAAGACCGCTTCAGCTGAAGCGATCTGCTGAAGCACAAGGTTGTGCACCCTTAATCCACTCCGATGGGCGCAACGCACTATGTTCTGCGCCGCCGACACCGCTCCAGTGACGATGTGTACCTTGGCTTCCAGCCGCACCCCAGCCATGCCGATGGGCTCTTTTATCCCCTCTTGGGCGTCAACCATGAATTCCTGAGGGAGGATGTGAATCACCTCGCGATCCATGGGTATCGCAACTGCTTTGGCTGCATCTATTACACGCGCTACCTCGGCCGAAGTGACCTCTCGATTCTTAATCGCAATGACACCGTGGGAGTTTATCCCCTTGATGTGGCCGCCTGATATACCCGCATAAACAGACTCCGCTTGACAACCAGCCATCAGCTCAGCGTCGTTAACAGCTTTCCGAATGCTTGCAACCGTGTGGTCTATGTTAACCACTACGCCCCGACGCAGTCCTCGAGACTGCGCACTTCCCACTCCGATAATATCAACCACACCTTCCGAATTCACTTCCCCAATGATGGCACAAATTTTAGTTGTCCCCACATCAAGTCCTACCACAATCTCTTCGCTTCGTGACATAGTACTACCCCTGGAGGAGTGCTTTGTCCGAACCGCGGACAAGCGCACGATCCTCGAAGTCGAGATTGATCACTCGGGCGTTATGCCATTCCCCACGCTGGGTCAAGAACTTTTTCAAGCGCCCGTATCGTTCCATCTTTTGCTCTAGGTCTGACTTGCCAAGAATGACAACCTGACCGGAGCTCGTGTGAAGGCGTAAACCCTCTTCCACCTGAATGCGTATGTGAGAAACTTCATTGATATCCAACCCGCAGCTTCCTTTGTCCATATAATCAATGAGCTTTAATCCGTTTCGCAGCATCTCCTTGATCTCACTGCTATTGGCACGAAGGTCTTCTTCCTTGACGCCGGTGAACAATGGTAAATGAACCGAGTCTCCCGGCAGAAGTCTGGTGAAAAACTCTGCCTGTTCATCAACGTAGTAGAGCTTGTTGGCTGCAAGGATTGCCCTCGGTGTCCGTTCCTCGATCTCTAGTATGATTCGTCCCGGGAACCGTCTGTAAACGGCAGCGGATCTTACCCATGGATGTCTTCGAAGACGGTCAGCAATGGCCCCTAGATCCACAGTCAGAAGGTTTATGCCACTTTCCATCCCTGAGGCCTCAACAACCTCTGTTCGGGAGAGGCGTCTGTTGCCTACAACTTCTACCTCTCGCAAGTTAAAATAAGGCAGATAAACTAACATTAGCGCCACGAACCCAACGAACAGCAGACCGTCCACTGTTAACGTAACAACAAGAAGACCCTTTAATATCCTCCGGTTTCGCTGTCGCTCATAAACCGGATCAGAGACTTTGAGAGGTCGCTTGCGATCGCCCCGGCTTTTCTTAACAATGATCGACACGCTCGAACCCCATGCCAATAAGCTGAATTTCTAATTCTAACTGGATATGATACTCCTCGTTCACCCGACGCTTGATTTTACGAATCAAGGCAAGCACGTCTTCTGCTGTGGCTCCACCTTTATTTACGATGAAATTGGCATGCACAGGTGAGACCTGCGCCCCACCTTGGCTAATCCCCTTAAATCCCAACCTGTCTATGATGGCTCCCGCCGAGTCCCCTGTTGTGGGATTCTTGAAGATGCACCCTGCACTCGGCATCCTCCAGGGCTGCTTTTCCTTTCTCATCCGCATCCAGTACCTTAGGGCCTCCCTGCTTTCAGAAACATCGCCTTGCGGAAACCTAAAAAGGGCCTCTACTACTACGCCACCGGGTGGCAACGAGGCACGTCTATACCCGAACTCCAGATCGTTCCTTTTTAGAAAAAACATTGTCCCATCAACATTTACGAGCCGCAATTCTTCAACAAAATCGCACGCCCCAATGCCTCCAGCGCCTGCATTGACAGCTACGCTACCCCCGACAGTACCCGGTATGCCCCATAACGGTTCCATGCCGTGGCTGCCATGTCTGAAGGCTAGATTGACAAGGGAGGTAAGCCCTAATCCAGCCCCTGCTTCAATGCGAACCAACCCAACTCCGTTTACCGCTACAGCCACACGCCTCAGACTGCCTGTCTTTACGACGACTCCTCGGTAACCCTCGTCAGAACACAGCACATTGGTTCCTGCTCCAAGGACGATGCTCGGTAGGCCTTCTCTGGCAAGAAACGATAGAATATTGACCATGTCTTCAACGTTACACGGCTCAACCACTGCTAAAGCAGGACCTCCTATGCGAAAAGATGTCAGGTCTCGCAGCGGGACCATTGTTAGAACGCGTCCCGTCAATAACCTTCGCATCTCTTCTATGAGCCGTGGATCAATGGTCACGGATCATCGCCTCCTTAGCCTCAAGAGCCGCGATGATCTGTGGACCCAACTTTGTTACATCGCCGGCACCCATCGTAATAAGGATGTCTCCTGCCTGAAGTTCACGGGCGATGGCCTCGGGTATCTTTTCCCTACTGGGCAAATAACGGCAGGCTTTGTGTCCCCGACTCCTAATGCCTCTGCAGAGAGCTTCAGCGGAAACACCTTCAATGGGCTTTTCACTGGCAGGATAGATGTCCATAACATACAACAGGTCTGAATTATTAAACGCCGTGAGAAAATCTTCGAATAACGCCTGTGTCCTAGTGTATCGGTGGGGCTGAAAAAGAACAGCAATCCTTTTTTGGGCAATTTGGATAGCTGCCTGGAGCACGGCCTTGATCTCTGTAGGATGGTGACCGTAGTCATCGATCACCGTTACTCCAGCTGCATTACCTCTCACCGTAAACCTGCGTTGCACACCAGGGAAACTATCTAGGGCCTTGCCAATCAACTCAAATGGTATTTCAAATATGTCTGCCACGCAGATGGCTGCCAGCGCATTCACCACATTATGCAACCCAGGCATGGGGAGCCTGACTTCGCCCAGCATCAAGTCTTCCTTGAACACTTGAAAGCTCGAGGAATGGCCTTGGAGTCGGGGCTTTGCCGCGCGAAACGCTGCCTGAGACGACAAACCATACGTAAGGAAGCGCTTGTTTACTTCAGGGATGATTGTCTGTACCTCTGGATCGTCCAAACACAGAATCGCATAACCGTAAAAAGGAATACGGTTGATAAATTCTAGAAAAGCCGCCCTAATCTCTCGGATGGAGGCGTAGCAATCTAGGTGCTCCCTATCCATGTTTGTGACAACGGCTATAGTGGGGAACAACTTGAGGAAAGAACGGTCTGATTCGTCGGCTTCTGCCACGAGAAGCTCTCCTTGACCCAGACGAGCCCCCCCACCGAGTGAATCAACTTTACCGCCGATGATCACCGTAGGATCGTACCCTCCATTGGCTAAGATCCATGCGATCATGGAAGTTGTTGTAGTCTTCCCATGCATCCCCGCTACTGCAATGGAGGTTTGCATCCTCATCAACTCTGCAAGCATCTCAGCCCGAGGTATGACCGCTATCCTACGCTCCTGTGCTGCCAACACCTCTGGATTGTCGCTTGATACTGCAGATGAAACAACCACGACGTCAGCGCGCTCCAGGTGGTCAGAGTGATGTCCAATCCATATCTTCGCCCCAAGCGCAGCCAACCGCTGAGTCGTTTCGGAACTACGAAGGTCTGAGCCGCTTACCCGAAAGCCGAGCGACAACAAAATTTCTGCAATGCCGCTCATGCCGACTCCGCCTATCCCTACGAAGTGCACGTCTCGTATGCGCTGAAAGAGCGTTCCGATCATCGGCCGCTCCTTACCAACATCAGAATATCCCGGGCTATCACCTTCGCAGCGTCGGGCCTTCCATGTAGCCGCGATTGCCTAGCCATGGCGTTCAGCGCCTCTCTCTCTGACATTAGCTCCACCAATGCCTTCACCAGCGTCCCATTAGCTAGACTGCTGTCCGGAATGATCCTTACAGCTCCCCCTTTTTCCAGTTGAAGGGCGTTTTTCATTTGGTGGTCCCCAATGGCATAGGGATAAGGGATTACCACTGCAGGCTTGCCCAAAGCTGTTAACTCCGCCAGAGAACTTGCCCCGCTCCTGCAAACGACGAGGTCAGCCCAGCGATAAAATGGCCCTATGTTATCGATAAAATCGATCACCTGAGCTTGAATTCCTGCTTCCCGATAAGCAGCTTCTACTTTCGCGCGATCTTCTATACCTGTTTGGTGCACAATACCAATTTGATCCGCGAAAGGCTTTAGCAAATCCAAATTATTGGCCAACGCTCGGTTAATGCTTGAGGCACCTCTAGACCCCCCGAATATCAAAATCCTAAATCGTTCCAAGTTGTCCTGAAGTGTCGCGGCACCCAATATGTCCTGCCTTATGGGATTACCCGCCAATACAGTCTTTTTCGAAGGAGTAGCCGGTTCAGTGTGCTCCCATGAGATGAAAATACGATCCACAAAGCGGGCGAGAAGTCTGTTGGTTGTCCCCATTACCGAGTTTTGCTCTTGGATAGCCGTTGGGATTCTCATGATCACGGCGGCAGCCACTACTGGTCCTGAAGCGTATCCCCCGACACCTAGAACAACGTCCGGTTGAAACGATCGGATGATGGCTATTGATTGAATCAAGGCCCAAGGTAGTTCGCCCACAGCGTATAGTCTGTTCAAGATTCCTGTTTTTCTTATGCCGCGGGTGGATATTAATTTGAGAGGCAAACCCTGCTTTGGCAGGATGCGAGCCTCTATGCCATGGCGAGTCCCAACGAATAAGACGTCAGCATGAGGGTCCAACTCCTTCAAAGCCCCTGAAATGGCCATGGCCGGAAAAAGGTGTCCACCGGTGCCGCCACCTGCAATGATGAGTTTCATATCGCCTCCTTTGTTTGGTCGCTTGCGCGGCTCCTTATTATGGCCATGAGTATCCCTACACCAGCAAGGTTCATGACCAACGAAGTACCCCCAAGAGACACAAAGGGCAAAGGAAGCCCCTTAGTTGGCAGCAATCCCATGGCAACCGCCATGTTCACCATCGCCTGTAAGCCGATCAGGGTGGCGATCCCAAAGGCTAAGAATTTCTCAAAATCTTCTGAGCTCTTTATGGCTGCGCAAAACCCTCGGAACATGAAGAGGTAAAATAGTATAATTAGCGTTGCAACGCCCACAAGTCCTAGCTCCTCTCCTACTACGGAGAATATAAAGTCTGTATGGGGTTGTGGCAGGTAAAATAGCTTTTGAATCCCTTTTCCAACGCCAGCTCCCCATATACCACCGCATCCGAACGCCACAAGGCTTTGAATGATCTGAAAACCAGAGTTGAGCGGATCACCCCACGGGTCTAGGAAACTCTTAAGACGGGCCATGCGGTAATTCGCGCTGATGGCGATTTGAAACAAGAAAGGTAGGCACAGGATAAGACTTCCGAGGAGGTGTTGAAGTCTTACTCCTGCGACAAACAGCATCAAGAAACCAACCATAGCCACTATGACAGCAGAGCCAAAATCAGGCTGCATGAGAAGCAAGAATACGACCAACCCTATTACGATAACGTGTGGCAAAAATCCCACAGCAAAGTCCCGTATCCCCTCGCCTTTTTTGGCCAGAGAACCGGCAAAGAAGATAATGACTGCATACTTAATGAATTCTGAGGGTTGTACGTAAAAGCCAAAAGGTATTTTAATCCAGCGATGAGACCCGCCAAGCTCTGTGCCAATGCCTGGGATAAATACGAGTATCAACATGAGAATCCCAGAAGCAAGGAGTGGTGCAGCTACCTTGCGCCAGAAATAAGGAGGCACCCTAGACAGAGCAAGCATGAGGCCGACCCCGAGAATCATGGCCAAGCCTTGTTTTTTCGTGTAGTAAAAGCCATCTCCATACTTACCCGCGGCAATCATGTAACCTGACGACGTAACCATTACGATACCCATAGCTAGGATGATAACCGTGACTATGAAGAGGATCGGATCAATACCAAAACCCTGCCTCTCCGAGCCCTTGGGGGAAATCTCAACAGCGGTACGCGCCATGATTACTCGACAACCTCTTGCATGAGACAGCAGCTCTTCGAGAAAGAGCGGCTCAAAAAGTTAACGCAACTTCAGCGTGCTCACGGCCATGAGCGCGAAAATGATGGAAATAATCCAAAATCTGACGATTACCTTTGGTTCAGGCCATCCCTTCAGCTCAAAATGGTGATGAATCGGCGCCATCCTAAAGATTCGCTTGCCAGTAGTCTGAAACGATACGACTTGAAGAATCACCGAGACAGCCTCGATTACGAACAGTCCACCTGCTATGACTAACAAAACTTCGTTTTTGGTAACCAGGGCAACGCCGCCCAGCATCCCGCCTAGGGCTAAAGATCCCACGTCGCCCATAAATACTTCCGCTGGGTAGGCGTTGTACCACAGGAATCCCATGCCTGCTCCTAACATGGCCCCGCAGAGCACTGATAGTTCCCCTGCGCCTGGTACATATGAGACTTGAAGATATTGGGCTAGCTTAAGGTGGCCAGCGATGTAGGCAAAAAGCAAATATGTCATCCCGCATACCATCACGGGGCCAATAGCCAAACCGTCAAGGCCGTCTGTGAGATTCACGGCATTAGAAGCGCCAGCTAGCACCAATGCAGCAAAAACAATGTAAAATACTCCCAAATCTGGATTGACATGCTTGAAGAATGGCACTGCCATCGTTGTCTTGAAGCCAGGGTCCATCCATAGCACGAGACCTACCAACGCTCCGATAAGTAGTTGACTACCAAGTTTCTTCTTCCCAGATAGTCCCTTGGAGCTCTTACGAACTATCTTCAGATAATCATCCAAGAATCCTACTACGCCGTAACCCAACGTCACGCCTAGCACGAGCCACACGTATATGTTGTCCCAGCGCATCCATAAAAGGCATGACAAGGTCATAGCAAACAGTATCAGAATGCCGCCCATGGTGGGGGTTCCACTCTTCTCAATGTGACTGCTAGGCCCATCATCCCGAATCATTTGACCTATCTGAAACGCCCTCAAGTAATCCACTAGGGGACGACCGAGGAGAAAACTGATCATCAAAGCGGTCAAAGTCGCCATGATCGTCCTGAACGTGATGTACTTGAAGACGTTGAACAGGATCATACTTGATCCGAGTGGATAAAGGAGATGATAAAGCACTGGCTAATTCTCCCCTCGTACTTTGTCCGCAAACAGTTCCATCTTCATCCGCCGGGAGCCCTTGACCAATATCGTCTTAAAGCGATCCACCTTGTCCTTTATTGCTTCCCAAGCAGATTCTTGATCTGTGGCTATGTCCACAGCTGTGGCTTTGCCACCGGCCGCCAAGAAGCCTTTGGCAAAAGACTCCCTAAAAGAACCCACGAACACGCAATGACTTACACCAAGCTCAGCGCACATCCTTCCAATCTCTTCGTGATGTCTAGCCGCTTCGCTGCCAAGCTCCATCATATCGGCCAATACAGCCATTGTGGGTAAGCCCCCGCCATAGTCTTTCAGAGCCCTGAGTGCGGCCTCCATTGATTGAGGATTTGCGTTGTAACAGTCCTGAATGAGCGTCCGACCATCTAAAAGACGCACTGCTTCCATGCGCCAGGGAGGGGCCTTAAAACGCCTAAGACCCTCTTCTACACTTTCCAGTTGTATACCTAATGAATAGCAGGCAGCTGCAGCGCATAAAGCGTTGGAAACATTATGACGACCCGGAGCTGCCAATTTGATGCCGAGTTCTCCGCAAGGAGTGATCATGATAAAATCGGTCTCGACCCCTGAGGAAACGTTAATCGCTCGAAAATCACCATAATCAATGCCAAATGTCACAATCCTCGCCCGACACTTACTCAAAAGTGGTTTCAAATAAGGCTCACCAGCAGGTAGCACTGCGGTACCATCCACACCCAACGATTCAATGAGCCGAAATTTTTCACGTGCCACTGTTTCGATGTCTCGCAATCCCTCTAGATGGACTGGACCGATGGATGTAATAACCGCCACATCTGGCCGGGCAGCCCGCGCAAGCTGTTCCATCTCTCCTACGATGTTGATGCCGGCCTCCACAACTGCAGCTGTATGCATTCCATTCAAGTTCAAAACAGTCATGGGAAGGCCTATTAGATTGTTCAGATTTCCAGCCGAAACTAGGGGGAAATGAGTCAGGCTGAGTATGGATGCTATCATTTCTTTGGTGGTGGTCTTGCCCGAAGAGCCGGTGACTGCAATCAGGGGGGTGTGATAATTTATACGGTGGGCTGATGCAAGATCGGATAAAGCACGGAGGGTGTCCTGAACCTGGATCAGGACAAAAGAGGAGTGGTAAGGAAGGGAATCCCTGTTACAATCTGCAGCCACCAAACTGCCTCGGGCTCCGGCTTCCAGGGCCGGAAACAAAAACTCGTGTCCGTCGAAATTGGAGCCCCGTAGAGGGACGAAAAGATCCCCGAGTCTTATGTCCCTGGAATCTGTAGAAATAGCGTCAAAGCAGACCTCCACGGCACCATGGATCAATATTCCATTGGTCGCTGCCAAGATATCTGATGTCCTGTATGGTCCGCTTTCGGCTCTCATCGACTTCACTCACACCAAATAACTAATGGCGGTTTCTAGCAGAACAAGCTCGCTGAGAATTTCGCTCTTTTGTTTCATCTCTTATTCGTTCCATCTCTTCAAGAATGACTTCTCTGTCGTCAAAGGGGTGTCGCACACCGCAAATCTCCTGGTATGCTTCGTGCCCCTTACCGGCTACAAGGAGGATATCCGTTGACTGCATAATCCTGAGTGCTGCATTTATGGCTTGTCTGCGGTCCGGTATCACAGCGTAGCAGCCGTGATCCATACCCTGATTTCCGTTAAAACAATCCTTGCGCACAAACCCTGCAGCAACAATTCCCTCCTCTATGCCTCGGATGATCTCCATGGGATCTTCGGAGCGAGGATTGTCTGAAGTCACCACCACGCAATCGCTGCCACGGCCTGCCTCGAATCCCATAAGGGGCCTCTTAGTCTTGTCCCTATCACCGCCACACCCCATAACCGTAATAATCCTTCCCCTTCCTTCTGTACGGAGCACCTTTAGCGCCTCTATGACGTTACGAAGGGCATCCGGCGTGTGGGCATAATCCACAAAGACTGTTCCATTTTCCCACAAAATTTTCTCGAGTCGGCCCGGGACTGCACCGAGGGCTGTGATGCCCCTTGCAACAGCTTCTGGGTCGATCCCCAAAGCGCATGAAACCGAGACTGCTGCCAAAATATTGGAAAGATTGAACGAACCGGTAAGCTTGGAGTGTATTTGCAGCGATCCTAGAGGCGTCTTTATGGTCCCCCATATCCCAGCAGGAGTCACAGATACATCTTCGGGGCATACAGTGTTAGATTCATCCAATCCATAAGTTAGGATGTTGATTCCATTGATTTCGGCCAGGAGTCGCCTTCCATAATCATCGTCTTCGTTGATACAGGCCCACGGTCTCTTAGGTAAACTGGCCGGAAGTAAGCGAGTGAATAGGAGCTTCTTGGCCTGGTAATAGTCTTCTAAAGTGCCGTGGTAGTCCAGATGGTCCTGGGTTAAGTTTGTGAAAACCCCAACGTCGAACAAGCAACCTTCCAAACGTCCTCGATGGAGGCCGTGGGAAGAGACTTCCATTATGGCGTGAGTGACGTGCTCCCGGCGCATATCCGCAAGGATACGCTGCAAATCGGAGGCTTCGGGCGTGGTGTAAGGCGCCGGGTGCTCCTTTCCAGCCCATCGATATGAGATCGTGCCCACTACCCCGGGATTGTAACCAGCCTCTACAAAAATTGACTCCATTATATAGGTAAGCGTAGTCTTTCCATTGGTCCCTGTAACGCCTACTAGCTTCATATCTGCTGAAGGATGGCCGTAAATAAGTGATGCTATGCGGCCCAATAGCATCCTAGCGTCTGAACATTCAATATAAGGCAGACCTTGCCATCCCTCGGGCGCCGGCCTTTCCGCTAGTATGGCCGCAGCCCCCCCTGCTGCAGCCGCATGGATATACTTATGCCCATCCGAGTTTTGTCCTGTCATAGCGACGAATAACGAACCAGGAGTAACCCTACGACTATCATGGGTTACCCCAGTAATGACTACACCATCATCGCCCTTTAATTTGCAGCCCCTGGCTATATCAAGTATCTCTTTCAACAAAACACTCACGACGCATTCTCACCGAATGTAATGTTTACCCGAGCACCTTCTTTGATCACAGCCCCGGGTTTGGGATCTTGGTCAATGGCGAAACCCGCACCGAGTAGAGATACATCGCATTTAATCTTTCCACAGATGTCCACTACTTGACGAATGTCCATGCCTCTGAAATCAGGAATGAGCCACTCGCCTTCTCGTGGCCCTTTTTTGACTAGCAGCGTCTTGCGAGAGTTCTCTTCCACCTGCTGATCAATTCTTTCCACAGAGGTCATGGCCGGTCCTATCTCCACAGGCTTGCCCCCACACACTCCCAGTATGGCTGCTCCGATCTTGCTAAAAAGCGGAGCAGCAATCTTTCCACCCGTTCTCTTCTTTACCCCTGGTTCATCCAGGAGTACGAAGATAACTAGCCGCGGTTTGCTATCCATTAGGGCGCCTATAAACGATGCAACATAGCGGTCTTCAGAGTAGCCCCCAGACGGGTCAGCCTTTTGCGCAGTCCCTGTCTTGCCAATAACGTCCACCCCAGGAATCGCTGCGGCTTTCCCCGTGCCTTCCTGGACTACTTGTCTCAAGATGGAAACCAATCGCTGGCTTGTGGAGGCTTTGACCACACGGCGCACCACCAACGGATGGCTTTCCCTAACAGTTTCGCCCAACGCATTAGTGACACGCCTCATGAGGTGTGGGCGGTAGAGCAAGCCGCCGTTTATCGCAGCTGAAAACCCGGCACATAATTGCACTGCTGTTACAGCTATGCCCTGGCCAAACGCGATATTTGCCTTGGTCAAGTTCGACCATTTCCCAGGCGGGGCCAGCATCCCTGGCCTCTCCCCCGGCAAGTCGATCCCCGTCGGGTTGCCAAATCCAAAACTGGTCAGGAAATGGTAAAACTCGCTCCGTGTCAACTTTTCCGAGATCTTCACAGCTCCTATGTTGCTCGAATGGACAAGTACTTCGTCAAAGGTGAGCTTGGTATGGGGCACAACGTCATGAATGTCAGCCCCATTATATCTCCATTTACCATTGTGGCAATCGAACTTCTCGCCTGGAACGACTCTGTCGAGATCCAACGCAGCAGCCGCGAGAAAGACTTTGAATGTTGATCCCGGCTCAAACGTATCCGCAACAAAGCGGTTTCTTCTAACATCGGCAGAGGCAAGAGAAAACGCGTTTAGGTTATACGCTGGGCGTATGGCCATGGCTAAAATTTCACCAGTGTCGGCATTCATTACCACCGCAAGCCCACTTTTCGCCCGTACATCCGCAATGGTGTTCTGCAGCTCTTTTTCCACGATGTACTGTATCGTACAGTCCAGAGCTAGATGGATGTCCCTTCGCTTAGGATCCATACCCACGGCCGCAAACATAACAGGACGACCCAAGGCATCTCTCTGGGCAGTAATGGGCACTGGCTCTGCCCTCAACTCTGCATCGTAACTTAATTCCAGCCCTTCGAGCCCCCTGGAATCCATGCCGGCAAAACCTAATAAATGGGAAGCTAAGTCCTTGAAAGGATAAAAACGGTGGAATTCTGTTTCCGTGGCTACGCCATCGATATCAGCCGCCTTGACTTTGTCGGCCACCAGCGGTGAAACCCTACGCTGAAGCCACACAAAGGCCCTGTCTTCTTGGAGTTTTTTCAAAAGCGTTTTCTCGTCCACGTCCAAGATCTGGGCCAATGTTCGGGCGGCAAACTGCTTATCAACTACCTTACGGGGACGGGCATAAACTGATTTCACTTCAAGACTCGCCGCCATCTGCTCACCGGTACGATCCAGGATCATCCCTCGCCGTGCTTCCAGCTGCAATACCATGGTCCGCTGCTTTTCTGCGCGCTTCTTCAGGGCATCTGCATCCGAGACATGCAGCCGATACGCTCGAAACAACAAAGCTGTGGCTCCCGCGGCAAAGATCACTGCCACCAAAACTATTCGAACCGAAACCCAATGTATCGGTTTACCCCTAGGGTACATGCACCACCTTCTCCATCGGTGGATGAATGAGACCAAGCTTTCTCGCCTTGGCCTCCAGCTCCCGAGGCGACTGAAGCGAAGAAAGTTCAAGTTGCAACTCTCGTTTACGGTTTTTCAATTCTTTATTCATCGCCTCAAGCCTCGAAATCTCATAACCGATCTGAACTTGCTGCATGCGGGTCCATACATAAAATAGCCCTACCAATAACAGTGCCACTGCCAGACACATTCCAAGAGCGACTCCCTTTCGCCGTACCTGCTCCCGCGTGGCATCCGCTGGCAGAAATCGGGCCAAGGCCGACCCAGCAGCTCCTATGGCAGCGCCATGACCGTTCACGGTTTTTCTGTCTCCTTATTGTCACCAGCATCCACCAATTCGATGGCCCGCAAACGGGCTGATCGAGAACGAGGATTCCTGGCAATTTCCTCAAATGTCGGCCGAATCGGCTTCTTGGTAACAAGCTTCCACTTACGCTCATCACGCGCCAGCTCCCTGAACGCGATTTTGACCTCCCTGTCTTCCAAACTGTGATACGACACCACACAAAAGCGTGCCCCGCATGACAGGAATTGCGGAATTTCTAACAGCGCTGTTCGCAGCCGATCGATCTCTTTGTTAACCATTATGCGCACAGCCTGAAATACCCGCGTTGCGGGATGAATCCTGCCCCGACGTCCGCGCAAGCTATTCTCCACGCAGCGCGCCAGATCCATGGTTGTTGCTAGAGAGCCGTGTGATGCAGCATCGAAGATGGCTCTGGCTAGTTTCTTGCAATATCTTTCCTCTCCGTATGTTGCAAGTATTTCTTCAAGTTGTTGCACAGAAAATTCACGTAAATATTCCATGGCTGGCTTGCCTGATGACATGTCGAATCGCATATCCAATGGCCCGAGTCTCTGAAAACTGAACCCCCTTTCAGCACTCTCCAATTGGTCAGATGACAATCCCAGATCAAGAACCGCGCCGTTGAGGCTCTGGACACCAAGGTCTCCTAAAACCTTACGCACTTCATGAAAACCAGAGTGAACCAACATCACCTGTTCACCGTAGGCGCTAACATACTGCCGCCCCTTTTCCAAAGCTGTGCCGTCAACGTCCAAGGCGATGACGCGAGCTCTTAAATTAGTGGCTTCCAAGATCGCCCGCGTGTATCCGCCAGCTCCGAAGGTGCCGTCCAAGTAAACACCTCCAGGCATAGGACCCAACGCTTGGATCATCTCATTACAAAGCACCGGGATATGAAGGGAGTTGCTTTTCATTGGGCTCCCATAGTTTTCAGCAGATTGATATGCATATTCAGACAATCTAAAAGCTCGAGAGTGCGCAATCTTTAGGCATACACGTCCGTCGTCAACTGGAGAGAGCCATACACCGCGGGCAACGTGATTTTTCGGCAACGCTTTTATGGAAAGAGTGTATTGGAGCATCGGCATCATTCATTGTCTAGTGTCATTTGACCCTTTGTCCGACGCTTACACCTCAGGGTGCTCCGGCCATTGACACGCTCGTTGATGTTTCGAGCCTGGTAGGCGAAGGGCGTGGGCGCCGCCGGGTCGTCCTGACAATGGGTTATGTCTAAAAAAGACATTATAACCGATATGTTCACTTGTCAAGGCATTTCTTACTTGAAGTTTAACACATAAAAGATTAAAATAATACACTTTTAATTGGCAATATTGACTCACAATCATTCTTCCCAACCTATTTCTTATTGACTAACTCATGGCCATAGAGTAAATTTTTAATAGCGTGCCGAAGTGGTGGAACTTGGTAGACACACCATCTTGAGGGGGTGGCGGGCGAGAGCTCGTGCCGGTTCGAGTCCGGCCTTCGGCACCAGTCACGTCTGGCTGCCTTTTCTAAAAAGAGCGTAACAACGTCTTTAACCTATACCAGTAGTTTCTTGGGCGGTCACCTTGGATAAAGACCCGGCTAACATATGCCCCTATGAATGGCCAAAGAGCATTCTTTAGAGACCATTGAGCCTGCTAATGCCGCGCTCCATCAAAATACTGAGCTGGAATGTCAATGGCATACGTGCCATCCACAAGAAGGGCTTTCTCGATTGGTTGCTCACCGAATCCCCTGACATCCTGTGCATCCAGGAAACAAAAGCCACCCAGGAACAATTACCAAAGGAACTGATTGCCCCTGACGCTTATCGTAGTTTTTGGTGTTCCTCCTCGCTGAAAAAGGGTTACAGTGGGGTGGCTGTATATACAAAGATAGACCCCATACACGTTCAGAATGGGATGGGCATAGATCGCTTCGATGCAGAAGGTCGTCTGATGCGTCTGGACTTTGAGCAATTTACCCTGTTCAACGTCTATTTTCCAAATGGGAAGATGGGGAGCGAGCGGCTTCAATTCAAAATGGACTTCTACGCTGCGTTCCTGGATCATCTCGAGGCATTGCGCAGTACACAACCCCACCTAATATTTGTGGGCGACGTCAATACTGCACACAACGAGATAGACCTGGCCAGGCCAAAAGAGAATTCCAATGTGTCCGGTTTTTTGCCTATTGAACGGCGCTGGATAGACGAGGCTGTTGCCGCTGGTTATGTTGACACCTTTCGAAGGCTTCATCCAGATGCTGTGGAGTACAGCTGGTGGGACCTTAAGAGCAGGGCCAGGGAAAGGAACATCGGCTGGAGAATCGACTACGTGTTTGTGTCGTCTGAATTGTTACCGTCGGTGAAATCGGCCTTTATCAAGCAAGAAGTCATAGGGTCTGATCACTGTCCCATTGGTATTGAGTTGGTGGTGTAGTGCTGGGTTTATCCAACAGTGGCGATTAACCTTTACTGGATGCCCGCTTTCGTAAGAGTCACAGACCTAAGCAAGGCCGGAATTCGCTGTTATTTTCGAGAAGCACCATAAAAAGGCAGCAATTAGTCTCTCAGCATAAAAAACGCTAGAATATCTAGAAGCACTTGCCAAGGCCGAAACCACGCATCTCGCTGTATTGTAGGGCAATCACTGTAACCATTTTTGGCCTTGTCAGGTTAACCAACAAATAATATGCGTTAAATCGAGGCACTATGGTGGAGCCTATGACCAAAATAAATCAGTAACCGGCCTTGCCCATTCACCCCTGATGCACGCCATAACTACGGTACACCTCTAGGGGGTGCAGAAAAAACAATCCTGGAGGTACAGATAGCTCCTAGAGCCGGCAGATCTTCCATGAGGCCGCGAAGAGTCATCGTGTGCGTACCTGTCCCTTCGGAAACGGTCCCCCGGCCAATGACTTTGGCCTATTATGCCTAAACAAGTCCGGGAATCTTCGTTCCTGGTTCCGCCGGACGAATGAGTGTCAGAGCATGTTTGTATAGCAACCTTACATCTTGGGCGTCTTCCAGGATGATGCAGAAGCTGTCGAAGCTACGCACAAACCCCTTTACGCTGGTACCCGATAGCATCACGCATTCCACTTCAATTCGCGCCTTGCGCACTTGATTCAAAAACTGATCCTGAATATTAAAATGTGTCTTCGGCATCTCCGCACCCCCGTGCCGTAACCCTCGATGCCCTTTGGGCCAAGCCCCAAGGGCACGTCAGGGCAAAGATCCTCTGGATATTATTGTGAATCCAGAAAATCAACAACCATACGTCGAATCCTGTCCTTGTGAGTAGGATCACACCACAATACTCCGGGTTCGGATCGAAACCATGTGAATTGTCTCTTTGCAAAGCGTCGGGTGTCTTGTTTCAACCTCATGATCGCTTGATCCAAATTCATTAAGCCACTCAGCACCCACCCGACGTGACGGTATCCTATGGACTGCATAGCCTTGAGACCAAGGTCATACCCTTTCCCTATAAGGCCTTTGACTTCTTCCACCAAGCCTGCGGCTATCATTTCATCCACTCTTTGGTCAATACGTGCGTAAAGCTTTTCCCTGGCCAACGCCAAACACAGGAACAATACCCGATACGGGCGATCCTTAAAAGCGTGCTCGGCCTGGATTTGAGACATCGGCCGGCCCGTGAGATAAAATACCTCCAAGGCTCTGCAAATCCTGGCCGTGTTTGTGGCTGGTACGCCGTGGGCATAAACAGGGTCCACTTGCTGAAGTTTCCTGTACAATGTGCCTGGCCCTAAACGCTGTTCCTGTTCTCTTAACTCCTCTCGCAGTAATGGGTCCCTTGGGGCACTGTCAACCACGCCTCCCAAGAGCAATCGAATATACAACCCCGTCCCCCCTACTACAAGAGGGATATTACCCCTTCCGACAATATCAGCCACCGCGGCTCGCGCTTCACGCACATAATCACCTGCCGAATAATAATCATCGGGGTTCCGTATGTCCAGCATATGGTGAATCACCCTAGTCCGATCCTCTGGGGTGGGTTTTGCCGATCCGATATCCAAAAAGCGATATACCTGAACCGAGTCCGCAGACACTATTTCCCCGCCAAGCTCCTGCGCGAGTTCAAGGCCTATGGAGCTCTTGCCCGACGCGGTCGGCCCTGCAATCACTACCATTGAAGGCCTGGAGTCATGGCGCATCAGATGTGCTAATAAACCCATTGTATTAATACATATATCGGTTCAATAAACTTCCGTCAGAATGGATAGCTTTTCCGACGGTATGTTCCTTCACCCGGCAACCACTTTCAGTGGTGAGATTGCTAAGTCAATATGCCCCTTCGCAAGGCCCAAAACCTCAAACAAGCCACTGCCACTGGGGTTGCGCCCGAAGCTGCCAGGTTGTCATATATCACGGGTTGGATTCCGGTGTGAGCACATACACGGCGCCATTTGGCCCAATTACACGAGAAAACGGGAATACGCGCTCGATCTTGTAACCCGGCAAAGGCCCTAGGGTCAGCAAGGCCTTCTCTTCATGTACCCACCACCAACTCTTTCCCTCACTAGGTTTATAATGAACATTGTAACAATAATAGCCGTTAAATTCGAAGCCGCCGTCGAATGAACACGGATCGACATTCATCTGAGTAATTACGTACTGCTGAGCCCTATGTTGCGCCCGCTTCATCTCAAGGAAGTCGTGGGTGCCAGCCACGGACAACACGCCCATTAAGCCAAGCATCATAAATGCAGCAACCGCGGTTCCCCCCTTTCCAGTAATCTGTTTGTCGGGATCTTCCGCCGCGAGCCACACCATGAGCCATGCCATGATCGGAATGAGATAGCGATCATAGAATCCTGTGGCCAGGATAAAGGCCAAGTAAAATAAAGCGCTCCAAAAAACCAGCCCGCCTAAGAAGCTTGTCTTGTCACGATCAAGGCTGTTCTTAAATGGGAATGCAAAAGCGAAACGCGTCCTCCCGATGATTATACCAACCCCCAACGCAGCAACTAAAACCCACATATAATAGGCCCAGGGCTCCAAGTGGCCTAGTCTGTGAATCTTCATGATGTAAGTGTCTTTCAACAGGATAGGGCCAATACCAAAATCCACCACCACGTTGCCCCAGAAAAATACTGGTGGATTTAACCAGCCTGCGATTATCCCGCCCTCCACCAACACGAAAGCCACGAGGGAAGCACACAGAAAAATTACAAATCCCCTCTTCCTAAGAAATTGCTTAAAACGAAGGATCCAGATGGGTGAAGTGAATAGTCCGCAATAAAGAAGCCCTGCCGAAAGATTACAAAACAAAAATTTGATATATTCTGACCAAGAATGCCCAATGAAGTTGTTAACCATGTTATGGATTACCTGATGACGCAGCAGCGGGGTACCGCCCCGCATATACAACACGTATTCATAGAGAAACCAAGGAACAAAAACCACGAGAAATGATATCGTCAGGGATTTGCGAAACCCCATGGATCGACATCTAGGATGAACGATACACATCCATAAATAAGCTGCGACTATTACTGCCCCTATTTGCCTTACCAGTATTGCCCCGAGGCAAAAGACAAGACCTATAACAAAGAACCATGTTGATCGGCTTTGGACTGCTAATCCGAGGAATAAGAGAGAATACAGGCTTAAGGCCACGAAGGTGACGTCGCTCATGAAGGTGAAGCTTTGGGAAAGGTATAATGGATTCGCCACCAAAGCGAGCGCACCGGCCAGACTTACCAAGCTAGAACAGCCTCCTCTGCGCAGCAGTATGAGCATTGCCAAAGAGCCCAAGGTCCCCATGGTCAGGACGCTTAAGCGCAGCACTAGAATGGACTGGCCTGCTATGAGGGTGAAAAGTCTTGCCCACAATATGTGAACGACCAACGCAGGCCCTCCCGGGGCATGGCTGGGACCCCAGCCAGTGGATGTCATGCGGCCGCTAGCTACAAAGTTTTCAAAAGCCCGAAAAAAACTCCAGTCGTCATTTATGAAAAATTCTCCGTCTGGTCCGACGACGAATATAATAGCTGCCCACGACGCCCCCAGTACAAGAAGTGATCCTCTCAAAGTCAGCACAAACTGACCCACGCGGTACAGCATACCTATCCTTTCCAAAAAAACCTGCCCTGAGATCTCTACATTTTTAACAGCAGTACTATAGGCCTTGAGTTCCGTAATAAATTATTTCCCCAACTGTATGCACAGGTGTCTTTCGTCGTCTTAATTTCACTGCATGTAGCTCAAGTTGAGACATGCGTATATAGAAAGAGGATCTGTCCAACACAAGGTCTGGGTGAGTCGGCTCAAACTCGTTTTCGAAACGTTCGCATCCCCGTCCTTCCACAGATGTCATGTCCGGCCGTATGGCGATGTATGGTATGCCTGCCAGGCGGCATATCATGGGGCGGTATTCGTACAAGGCACACTGTCCCTCGAAATTGACCGCGCATACAGCGTTGCGGTACTCCACGCCTTGAGGCGCCCGGTCTTTCGCCCAAACCAAGCGCCGTGCCCTATGACCGATTTCCTCCTGAAGTGATGGAGAAAGTTCATCGATCCCCCTGATTAGATAAACCATTTCCGCATAGGTATGGATAGGTACATCCACAGTGCAGCATCTAACCCCGTCGCATCCATGGCAGCTGAACCCTGCCTGATCAGCAGCCGCGCGATAGACAGCATCCATTTCTTCGTACAACGCCTTCAATTGGCTTATTATAATGTCATCATCAGGCGTCAAAACCAGACTCCGACAGCGCCTTCTGTCCATGCTTTGTTAGCTTAGTTTTGGCGGAATCAGGAAACCACGTGGGCCTTACGGTCCAGGTTATCCGTGCACAGCGTAACTCTACCCCCCGCACACGCCTACTCCAAGCCTACGCGATCCCCTGATCGTAACGATCTGCTCTGCGTCCTCAGAAAATCGAGCAACGCGTTGCTACCAACTACTGATCTCAGTCTTGCCAGCTAATGGCCTCTTCTGGACAAGTGTCAATGGCCTCCTGAATTTCATCTTCTGAACACGCGCTCACATCCTTCACAAAGGCCTTTTCTGTTTCTTCATTCAAACCGAAACAATCTTCCGCGATTGCCGCACATGTCCCGCATCCACTGCAGGCTTCCTCATCGATGACAACATTACGAGCCATAGCTTCTCCTTTCCTTACGCTTCTTAACGATCTCATGCTGTGAGATTCATGATTGATATTATCCTGTGAGCTTTACATCTTCGTGTTTTTGCAGTCAACCGTTATTATATGCTTGACGAGAGTTGTGTAGGCGTCTATTTAGGATGCACGCTAATAAAGCCACATGCCACTGTGTATTTTAAGGAGGGATTATGACCAAACAAGAATTCGTGGACAGGCTGGCCAAAACCGGAAACATAACCAAAAAGCAAGCGGCTGAGGCCCTGGACATGATTTTTAATCAAATTAAAACTGAACTGGCCAAGGGTGAACAAATCTCCATACCCGGTTTTGGAAAATTTTCCGTTGCTAAGCGTCCCGCTCGAACAGGCGTTAACCCGAGGACCAAGGCAAAGATTGAGATCAAGGCCACCAACGCGCCAAAATTTACAGCGGCCAAGGCGCTTAAAGATGCGGTCAACGCCTCATGATGCCGTCTGTAGCCACCAGCTCTTCCCTAATTAAAGGGGTAAGAGTAGGCTAGGGGAGACAAAGGCTGCTGGGCTGCATAATACCGTATCTCCCTAATCAAAACTTAAACTTGGAAATCACTCATGACCGAGAGGAGACATGTTCATAATAGGCAATCTTATTAGTGCTGTGGCCGGTGTTCTGGACATCGTCCTAACCATATACATGTGGATCGTGATCATAGCGGCTCTAATTTCTTGGGTGAACCCCGATCCCTACAACCCCATCGTACGGTTTCTCTACAGCGTCACGGAGCCCACATTCTCCTTTGTACGAAGGAAGCTGCCCATCCCTGCCATGGGTATAGACGTATCGCCGATCATCGTGCTACTGGCCATCGTCTTTCTCCAGCAATTCCTCGTTAAGACGCTCCATCAGATTGCCTTAAGCTTTCAATAAAGTCGAATTTAACCGCCCGTTGGCCGCGGAAGTTCCTTCAACTGGCTGGCCGATAGGCCAGCCAAAGCGGCCGTTCACGGGATAACTGCAAACTATAAGGTCCGAGAAACACGCCCTCTTTCATCAGGCGTCTCCAAACTCTACTGAATCATACCAGTGTTCAGAAGTTGTCTCGGGACAGAGAAGTCTTCCAGCGCGGATATGCCTTGACCCGTCAGTTCATTCTGAATCGCGATAACGTAACATTGCCCCATGAGCCCACGCCTACTCCCAATGGCAAGGAGCTGCACCACTGATAAGGGGACTTATTTATCCCATGATTTTACTGTCCTTGACATCCACTCACATTATCATTGCGGGCGTGAGCAAGAATTTTCTCTCGTCGTCGGCTCTGCACCGATTCCTAAAAGGGGTCATTGCCAATCAAGCTATGCAATGCCACTTCCCATAGGGCCAGCGCTTGCCCCTTAAGGAATTGTCTTTTGCTAGCCGTAATCGATACCACGATTCTTGAAACCGTGTTTTTTACCCCGCGTAAACTACAGGGCTTGTCGAAAAATTATAGCGATTCTCGAAAACAAACGCCAATCCGAGCTTGTTTCGGCCTGCCATTTCCACGTATGTGAGGATTCAGGGTTTATGGGGGTAGAGCCCCATTTTATTACTCCGTCATTCCCTCGTATGTGAGGATTCAGGGAAATGGCTCAAAAAGGTGAGCGTTTGGTGGAAGTCATTCCCTCGTATGTGAGGATTCAGGAGTTCACTTTCAATGTATTACTTAAGTATCCTCGTCATTCCCACGCAGTAGAAATCCACGTTTAACGGTCCTAGTTTGCCGTTATGGTTAGGTGTCATTCCCACGCAAGTGGGAATGCACGTACGCCACGAACCATCAGGCGCGTGGTAGAGACGTCATTCCCACGCAATCGGGAATCCACGATTGTCTCAAACGGTGACGGTCACTAACATTACGTCATTCCCACGAAAGTGGGAATCCAAGGGGACCGCTTCCAGCCAACACAAGAATCGTTACGTCCTTCCCATTTTAAGTCCGTGGCCAGGTTCCACAGTCACAGACTGGCCCTAAGGTTTCTTGTCATTCCCACGAAAGTGGGAATCCAGTAA
>FWPV01001448.1_pt1 | contig 65829 bp, 69 predicted proteins | sample 2228371 | NCBI WGS metagenome assembly FWPV01 (sample SAMEA103939776, study PRJEB20133) | metagenome
GCTGCGATTGTTGATTTTGTCCCGGATTATCTGCCTAATCTTTCGATCTGTTAGCTTTACCGCTTTATTGCGCTTCCCCATGCACTCAGGAAGACTATATAAAGCCAAAGATTTCGGGACTATACAACATAGCAATCTTATTGTATAGTCCCGAAAGTCTTGGCCTTATAAACCCCTCCTTTGGATCGAGGCCCAACTCAGTTGCGGTACACTACCTCTTTTGGGGATGCCCATATGCAAAAGAGAAGATGTTTGATCACAAGGATATATGCGTCCAGCCTGTGAGCTGCCGTTCTCACTCCGTCTTGGGCCCACCGGGCATAGTCCTGTAGACAGTCGCATTGGGCTTGATAGATCCTCTTGCCACTAGCTCTTTGACCTCTGCGGTAACCTCGCTCATTCGCATTGCGAATATCTCCATCGCGAGCTTTTGAAGAGCGCGCTTCTCCACGTAATCTCCTTTTCCTATACCAGGGCAGGTGGGATTGTAATCTATGCTTAGAACAATATCGCCCGTTGCCGTCTCTCCTTCTGATATACGAAACGGAAAGAGCCTGCATGCCCTGGGCCTGAGTGGATATATTTTGCATCCGGTCTCGTAGAAGACACATGTCGTGTCGTCTTTCGACTTGAGCACGGGTATGTCCAGTATCACCTTAGAGCCGTGCCCTTCAACCCTGACGCATCTTCCATCGTACGGGTAAATGGTATCAACAAACTCCTCCGGTCTGAGTTTGTATCTACTTGAAATCCTCCGTATCTCCTCACTGTTGAGATGTATGAGATTGGAGCGCTCGACGAATCTCTCCACCAGATCTGGAGGAACAAGCTCTGGGAAATCCGACGGCCTGCGGTGATGACAGCAAGCACCGCATCGCTGGCACTTGAAGCGAACCTTATCGAATTTTATATCAACAAAAACGTTAGGCAAAAGAGCGCCCCAGAAATATCAAGATGTAGGGCAGGAAAGATGCCCTACAGAGTCTTCTTTATGGGATGGTTCGGATCAAGCACCTCTAGGCCGAGCTCCTGGATAGATTCAGCCTTCATTATGTCGACCATTGCTGCTGCGGGGAAGATCATCGGCGCGTTCTCTATCGGGCCGTAGAGATAGAAGTCTGCGCCCACGATTCCCGCAACGAGGTTGGAGCCGATATCCACAGGAGCAAAGGCCTCCTTGTGCGTCTTCTTCCACTTCTTCATCCAGTCCCATGCGGATGCTGCATTGTGGAAGCCACCGCCAACAGGAAGCCCGAGCATGGCCTTCACAGCGATACATGCGCGATATGTCGCTCCAGAGCCTGCGCCCAGAGGCATGGCGGCTGTATCTATGAGGATTCTTGTTATTCCGCAGTCCTTAGCATACTCGAGCATGCCCTTCTTGGCGCCACCTGCTGCCTTGGTGAGGATGTCCATCTTCCCCTTTGTGCCCTTCTCCATGGCGTTAAAGGCCAGGACGATGGCCGCATCCAGATCGCTCTCCTTCAGCGCCTGAAGCTCCTCATCTGTGATAGAGGCATTTATGGAGTTGTGGATCGCCCTGTCTGCGACACCTATCTCAGTTGCATATTTAACGCCAAAGGCGCGCACCTCAGGGGCAGACGAATCGATGAGGAACGGGTAATCTGAGATCTCCACGAACCAATCGATCTCTTTCGCCATTGCCTCATTCGTCTCGGCTACGATCTGATTCATGCATGTGTTCCCTGTGATCTCGCTCATCTCGACCTGCTGATTCCAGAGCTTCTCAGCAGCGTTCTTGTCGAAGACGCCATGCTCCGGATCGGATACTATCTTGTGCCTGGCATAGAACATAGTGCCGATGCAGCAAGTCGGGTACTCGCCAGGCTGGCCCCCTATCTTGAACTTGCCGAAGTCGAAGACCTCTTGCTTCCTATCAAACCTGAACATTCAAATCACCTTCGTCCAACCGCCAGCATACACAAACAATATGTATGCTAATATTATTATCAGTCCAGCACATACTCCATAGGCAACGCCCAGATCTCTGCCCACGGATTTACCAGCTCTCAGGAATTTCTCAGCGGAGTAGAACTCTATCTTCTCCTCGATCTTATCGAGCCTCGCCATGATATCCCTGTACTGCTCGTTATCTACAACAGCAACAGGGACTACCGGCTTTGTATCCTCTGCCATGACTCACACCCCCATCAGCAGGAAGGGCCCGAGCATCATGGCCAGAGCGAGGAAGAAGCCGATCGCGAAACCCTGTGGGGTTGCTGCAATCACTCCAGAGCTCAGCTTCGTCTCTCTGGCCAAGAGCTGTGCCTTGTATTTGATATCATCCACGACCTGATCGAAAAGGTGCATCTGTGGCTCTATCACTGCTGGAGTTCCCTGACCGTAAACTATCTCCTCAGCTGCCATATCAGCTCCCTCCTACCATCTTCAAAATCAATCCAAAGATCGTCAGGGTAAGAGTCATGCCGAGGACGATACCCTCTATCTTGCCTGCGTAAACACCTGCCTGGAACTTGTTCAGGAGGCCGTTGTTCGTCACGGCCATGTCCATGGCTCTTATCCTGGAGCGTACCTCTACGACCTCCGCGGCCATCGGTCTTAGTCCGCCCTCGCCCTCTTCAGCTCCGGCCTCCTTGATCTCGACGACCATTGGCTCAACATCTAGAGCGCCTGGGTCCTTGGCGACGAGCTCTTTTATCTTAGCAGTGATTGCCCCTATATCCTCTGTGTCGATCATGTTTATGGTTGTTATCTGCTGCCTCCACCGCTCTATCGCCTCAGGTGTCAGGTTCTGGATGAAGGGTATGGCGCCCTTCGCCCCTACGATCCTTCCCTCTTTGTCTATTCCGTTAGCTGTAAAGGCCTCGATCGCCTGGCCTGTGATGTGGCCCTTGACCTCCATGCCAGTGATTATCAGATACCTGATATTCGGGTTGGAGATCACATTGGCGACCATCTTCTCTATGCCTATGTTCTCGGTCTTGCAGGGTCCGGCCAGAGCCGCGCCAGCCGCTATCAGCTCTGAGTTCTTGAGGTGAGAGCCGCAGGTCACCACAGCCACGGGGCTCTCCGGGTTTCCAACCTCGTACTCACCAGTGATGACGGGCCATGGCTCGGCCGGTTTCTTCTTAAGCACCATTTCAGGCACCTCCCATCGCCTTTCTCAGCATCTCGAGCTTCGCCGGATCGCTGAAGACCATGCCGATCAGCACAACGAAGGAGATCACGAGACCTATTATGAAGCCGACCCAGATGTTTGTGTAAAGGCCACCTATGAAGGAGGTCTTTCCTCTGTTCTCGTACGACTCGAGGAGCTCGTTATCTGGGACAAGCTGGTTCATCAGGTCGTCTGCGATGGCATCGAGCCTCTCGATCCTGTCCATCACGGGATCGAAGGTGTACAGAACCACATCCTCTCTCTGCTCTGCGACCACGCCCTTCAGAGGATCGAAGAGCAGCCCCAGTTCCGGAGATATTCTAACAAATCCCATCTTTCTGCCTCCTCATAGCGCGCTCGGCGGAAGTAGACCTGTTCCCACGACAGCTGCTGCATCCCTCTTGACAAGCCGGTAGTACCATACGTAGCAGTAGTACCAGGCTGCAGCACCAACCACGATCGTGATCATAGCTGCCAAGGTGCTCAGCGTCGCCAGTGCGCAGAGGCCGACGGCGACTACAGCCAGAGATCCGACCATCAGGCCATTGACCAAAGTCCTGTCCTGCTTCTCATCCGGCCCGAGGTTCGCGTTGAATGGATGTAGAATCGCAAGGCCGCCGCAGATGAACACTATAGCCAGGTAGCCGGTGTTGAAAACCTTTGACACCATATCGGGATACGCCAGAGATCCTGATATCGCATACGACCAGCCGATTATGGCCATAGCGCCAGCGCCTGATAGATCTGTAAGCCCTTCCTCCATGATGGGTATGTTGAATCCCATCACCTTATTTGCAATAGTGCCCACGATGTAGCCAAAGACCATCGCATAGATCAGCGCGATGATAACGCCAGCCATCGATACGCCCAGCTGCTGCGCAGTCGACATGCCGAAGGATGCTCCGACTATACCCATGCCCAGTGCGAGCATTCCTATAGACGGGACGCCCGTACCTATGCCATAGCCGCATACCCTTCTGACCGCATTAGCTCCAGTGACGGCAGCTGCTACGGCGCCAAGTGCAGCTAGGACTGAGAATATGTCTGTTCCCATGATACCGTTGAGGATCGCGGCCAGATAAATCCCTATAAGCGCTCCACCAAGCCCATAGATCCTGAGCTTTTCAGGAGCTATCGCAGAGGGCGCTCCGCCTGCCCCTCCAGCTACTGTCATCTCATGCACCTCCTGTTATGGTCACAGCCACAAGCGCCAGAATCAGGGTGGCGACCAGGCAGGACCTGAATGCCTTCGGCCATCTCTTGAACTTCGGATCGTGGAACCCCTCGATTGTGCCCTGGATATTCCAGGATGCGAGGACGGCATTAACCAAGAATATGCCGATTGCGAACAGGGCGCTCAGAGATGGGTTGTGGTTTGTCATCATGAGTGGGTAATATATCATCGCACCGCCAAGCCCGCCCATGAAGGCGCCGATTGTTCCGCTAACATAGCATACTGTCGGTATGCCCTGGCCCACTGTACCAGGAGCGACGTATGGAGGCTGTGAATAACCGGTAATTGGGTCGTAATTGACCTTGGCTGATGCGAATGGTGCGCCCACAGCATACGCGTAAATCCAGCCGCCTGCCATCATCGTGGCATCAATCATTATCATAGCCCCGACAGCTCCTGATGCCAGGATGGGCCATATGTTATCGGTAACAGACATCATGAGCCCCGCTGCTAGAAGGCCCGTGAGACCGGAGCCCGCTGCGAGCTGGACTGTACCTGTGCCGATACCCGTGGCCTGCGCCATAGCTGCAGGCGCGCCGCCGACAGGCACAAAGTGCACGCCGATTCCTACAAGCAAACCGCCTACGATAATCTCCAGAATGTATACAATGGTTAAAGCATCAAAGTTCATGCTGGGATGTCCCCCTTGTATCCAGGATACGGACCGTACTTCTTTCTGATCGATGTCTCAACGTAGAAGTTGTACAGGTTCATCAGTATCACAAAGAACACACCCATACCTATGGCCAGGCCAGCCTGGTTCACAGGATCGAATACTGTGGTGCGCCAGTTGTCCAAGAATACAGTAAGACCAAAACCGAGCCCTGTAAGCGGTCCACCGAGCTTCGTACAGAACCATGCATTATCTATGGAGTTTCTCAAGCCGGCCTCCGCCTTTCTCACTATCTGGCCGGAGAGCATTGTGTTGAGACCCTGACCGAAAAGCCTCCACTGGAACTCACGCTCGCCTCCATAATGAATATCGCCTACAGAAGAGCCGATCGCACCAACGGTTAGTCCCCAGATCAAAGCGATAACAGGCATGGGGAACGGATGGTGTGGCATCAGAATATTCGTTTGTATGTAGGCTATACATGTGATACAGAACGCTGTTATCCATGCGTGTGCCATTATGGATGTTGTGGTGTAACGCACTATATCCAGATATATCCACTGATTGAACCTGCGCTGGCTTGCGTTTCTGCCGAAATAAGCGCTAGTCGAGAAGACCCCGTTGAAGAGAGCTGCAACCGATGCGCCTATGGCTATGGCGAAGAGCGCAGGCATTGCGAACTTTGTTATCAATGTGTAAGCCACAACAGCAGCAGTTGTAGCCCAAAGGGCGTTCGCTGGTGGCTCGCCTGAGATTGCCTTGTTGTATATCCTATGGGGATTGCCGACCTGAGCGGCGAGCTGGACCTGTGAGTTAGGATTGCTCTGAGAGCCTACGTCAGACTCTATATCCTCACTGGCTCCAGCAACGGTCGCTAGGGCCCCCATGGCAGCGACGAGCCCCATGCTCAATGCGTCCATTTTTCCTCCTCCTATCCATTATTTTCGCCAAATCGTTACGACAAATTTGGCTAATAACGCTGTCTTATCCCATAGTCAGGCTTATAAAGGTTTCGCGAAAAAAAGCAATCGCCGTGTCCGAGTTAATATCCAGCTCGAAGACCGCTGGCTGCACCACAATCACTCCGAAGTCTGCTAGCAGAAGATGCAACTGTCTTTTTGGAGAATGTTACCGATTAGGTCGTGTACTCGCTCTACTGAAATCTTCACTAGAATCGAATGCAAGGGATTTTTTTCTTTTCCCCTGCCAAAGAGCTATCAGTTCACCGGTTAGGCTATTCAGTAATCTGAGTATGCCACCCCCGATTATCAACATATAAAACTGTGAAGTCTGATTGAAAAAGAAGAAGGCTACGAATCTCTTTTCCTTTCACCGCAAAGAGACTCATATCTTCCTAAGATCCACGATCTTCTTGGATTTGCCAGAGGTTCTGGGAATTGTTCCCTTCTCAACGAGCTCCACTTTGCTCCGGAGGTTGAGAACCGCCTTGAGCCTCTCCTCCACCTTCTTCTGCAAGCGTGCCAGATCCGCGATCTCCCCCGTAAAGGCCTCGTCCTTCATCTCAACCTGGATTGTCAGCTCATCTAAACCATGATGCTTTCTGTCGACTATAACCTGGAAGTAATCCCCTATCTCGGGTATTGAGAGAAGCACATCCTCTATCTGGCTCGGGAATACGTTTATGCCCCTTACGACGAGCATATCGTCCGCCCTTCCCAAGAACCTGTGGACCCTTCTGCTCACACGCCCGCAATTGCAACTATCCTCCAAGAGATACGTCACGTCTCCGGTCTTGTATCTTATCAGCGGCATCGCCTCTTTGGTGAGAGAGGTCAGAACGAGCTCTCCGCGCTCGCCCGGAGCACATGGATTTCCATCTTTATCGATTATCTCCACCAGAAAGTGATCCTCCCATATGTGGAGACCATCCTGCTCCTGACACTCGAAGGCGACTCCAGGCCCGAACATCTCTGAGAGACCGTAGGAGTCATAGGCCTTGATGTTGAATGCAGCCTCAAGCTCCTGACGAGCCTCCTCAGACCATGGCTCGGCCCCGAAGCAGCCTATTCGAAGCTTCAATCTCTCCATGAATCCCTTTGCCTTAGCAGTCTCCGCGAGGTAAAGCGCATACGATGGCGTACAGTGCACAACTGTAACGCCGAAGTCTGCCATGATCTCGAGCTGCCTCTCGGTATTTCCAGTTCCTGAGGGCACAGCCATCGCGCCCATTCGCTCTATGCCGTAATGAACACCAAGCCCGCCGGTGAAGAAACCGTAATTCACCGCGTTCTGAAATATGTCCTTTTTCGTAACTCCGACCATCACGAAATCCCTGGCCATCATGTCCGACCAGGTCTCTATGTCTTTTTTAGTATATCCGACAACGGTAGGCTTCCCAGTGGTTCCCGAAGATGCATGAACCCTAACAATCTCCTCACGAGGAACAGCGAAGAGCCCAAAGGGATAGTTATCCCTGAGATCCGCCTTCCGAGTGAATGGCAGCTTCTCGATATCCTTCAGGCTATTGATATCCTGCGGGGTGATTCCGGCCTCAGCCATTCTGTTGTGATAGAATGGTACGTTCCTGTAGACCTGCTCTAGGGTCCTCTTGAGCCTGCGCAGCTGAAGCTCCTCTAACTCCGATCGATCCATCAGCTCCAAATTAGGTTGCCAGAATGCCATGTTACTACCCTGATGATTTTGATGTGGCGCATCTGTCACGCCGTAGCGTGGTAGGATATTTCAGAGTATATCAATCATTCCCCCAGCAAAATGCGATCGACTCGGACTCACAGAAATTTTTTGCCCTCCGGCGATAGGTTCTAAATAGAGGTAGATAATGCTTGAACCACCATGAACGAGAAGCTTGAGGAGATCGGGTCGCGTATACGTGAGCTGCGGGAGCTCTCGAAGATAACGCCAGAGGATATGGCCGCGTATCTGAAAGTGCCTCTCGAGACATACTGCGGCTATGAGGCCGGCCGCCTGGATATACCAGCTAGCCTTCTTTTCAAGATCGCACAGCGTCTCGATGTCGACATGAGTCTTTTGCTTACAGGTCAAGAGCCGAAGATGAGCATATTCACGGTTACCAGAAAAGGGGAAGGCGTGGAGGTCGAGAGGAGAAAGCAGTACAGGTATCAGAGCCTCGCTGGAAGGTTCGCCCATAAAAAGGCCGAGCCGTTCATAGTCACGGTGGAGCCCAGGACGGAGAAGCCTGCGGTATACAGCCATCCAGGACAGGAGTTCGACTACATCCTGGAGGGCACGATAAAGATATACATACACAATAACGAGATCGTGCTCAACGAAGGTGATTCGATCTTCTTCGACTCGTCTTATGAGCATGCCATGGAGGCGCTGAACGACAGGCCTGCTAAGATGCTTGTAGTTGTCATGTGAGGAGGGCTTCGGTTGGTTTCGCTTCTGCATAAGTTTGTATCAAGGGTCGACTTTGACTCTTATGAGGATTTCAAAAAGAACTTCAAGATAATCGTTCCAGAGAACTTCAATTTCGCCTACGATGTTGTTGATTGGTATGCGAAAGAGCATCCAGATAAGATCGCCCTGGTCTGGTGCAATGATCACGGCGAGGAGAGGATATTCACATTCAAGGATATGAAGTACTACAGCGACAAGGCCGCGAATCTCTTCAGAAGCTATGGGATAAAGAAAGGCGATACGGTGATGCTCACTCTCAAGAGCCGTTACGATTTCTGGGTGTGTCTTATCGGGCTGAATAAGATAGGCGCGGTCGCAATTCCATCGACGCATATGCTGAAATCCAAAGATATCGTCTATAGAATAAAAAAGGCGAATCTGAAGATGGTCGTCTGCATCGTTGAGGATGGCGTGCCGGAAGAGGTCGATCTGGCCCACAGGGAGCTGGGAGATATAAAGCTGATAAAGGCATTCGTTGGGAGAGAGGATCAGGAGAGGGAGGGATGGATCAACTTCAGAAGAGCTCTCGCCGAGGCGTCAGATGATTTTGTTAGACCAACAGGCGATGATGCAACTCGAAACGATGATGTGCTGATCGCTTACTTCACCTCCGGCACCACCGGATATCCGAAGATGGTGAGACATGATCAGACATATCCTCTGGGCCACATCCTCACCGCGAAGTACTGGCAGAACGTCGGCGATGACGGGCTTCATTACACAGTAGCCGATACAGGCTGGGCGAAGTGCGCATGGGGTAAGATATACGGACAATGGATAGCGGGCTCGGCCGTATTCGTCTACGATTATGATAGGTTCGATGCGGGCAGGATGATGGAGAAGCTCGCCAAGTACAAGGTCACCACCTTCTGCGCCCCACCCACAATATACAGGTTCATGATCAAAGGGGACATGTCAAAGTACGACTTCTCCACACTGAAGTACGCGGTTACAGCTGGCGAGCCGCTCAATCCATCCGTCTATGAGAAGTTCCTGGAGATAACAGGGCTCAAGCTCATGGAAGGCTATGGCCAGACCGAGACAGTCGTTACCATAGCGAACTTCCCCTGGATGGAGCCCAAGCCGGGATCGATGGGCATGCCCGCACCAGGCTTCGATATCGTTCTTCTAAATAAAGACAAGAAGGTCTGCGAGGTCGGAGAGGAGGGCGAGATAGTAATAAGAACGGATAAAGGAAAGCCCGTGGGGTTGTTCATCGATTACCACCTAGATCCCGACAGGGTGAGAAACACGTGGCACGATGGTTATTATCATACAGGTGATACGGCCTGGATCGATGAGGATGGCTACATCTGGTTTGTTGGCAGAACCGATGATATGATAAAGACCTCCGGCTATCGGGTCGGACCTTTTGAGGTGGAGAGCGCGCTGATGACCCATCCAGCTGTACTTGAGTGCGCCATCACGGGCGTTCCGGATCCCATTAGAGGGCAGGTTATCAAGGCGACCGTCGTACTGACAAAGGGATATCAGCCGTCGGAGGAGCTCAAGAGGGAGCTTCAGGAGCATGTGAAGAGGATAACCGCGCCCTACAAGTACCCGAGGATAGTCGAGTTCGTGGATGAGCTGCCCAAGACGATAAGCGGTAAGATAAGAAGGGTCGAGATCCGGGAGAAGGACAAGCCGTATCCGATAATAAATGAGATCGAGTGCAAGGGGTGTGAGCGTTGCACTCTGGCGTGCCCTGTGAACGTCCTTAAGATGAGCGTGTCTCTGAACAGCAGAGGTTACAGATACGCCACATACACAGGCGATGGCTGCATAGGATGCGGCGCCTGCTACTACACATGCCCAGAGCCCAACGCGCTTTCGGTCCACATACCCTCGAAGGGCGAGTGATACCATGCCAACAAAGCTAGTCGCGGGCAATACCGCTGTGGTAATCGGAGCAATGTACGCAGGCTGCGACTGCTTCTTCGGTTACCCCATAACGCCTGCCAGCGAGATCCTCCAGGAGGCTTCGCGTTACTTTCCCATGGTCGGGAGGAAGTTTGTTCAAGCCGAGTCGGAGGAGGCGGCGATTAACATGGCCTATGGAGCTGCGGCGGCCGGCCACAGAGTACTAGCCGCCTCCTCCGGGCCTGGGATGAGCCTGAAGCAAGAGGGCATATCATATCTGGCGGGGGCTGAGCTTCCATGCGTCATCGTCGATATCAACAGGGCCGGCCCCGGTCTCGGAAATATCGGTCCTGAGCAGTCTGATTACTATCAGACGGTAAAAGGCGGAGGCCATGGATGCTATAACAATATCGTTCTGGCGCCCAATTCTGTCCAGGAGATGTGCGATCTGACGATCAAAGCCTTCGATCTCGCATTCAAATACAGAAATCCAGCTGTCATTTTAGCGGATGGTGTTCTGGGGCATATGGTCGAACCGCTGAGATTTCCCGAGTATGCGATAAAGCCTGAGATAGATACCTCATGGGCAGTGGCTGGAAGAAAGGAGACCCGAGGAAATCTCGTGACATCTATATTTCTCAATTTCGATGAACTCGAGAGGCACAACCTAAGACTGCAGGAGAAGTACAGAATGATCAGGGAGAATGAGGTATTGTACGAGAGCTACAGAACTGATGATGCAGAGGTTGTCCTGGTATCCTATGGCATAAGCAGCAGAATAGCAAGATCGGCAGTTGATGCTGCAAGGAGTGAGGGCATAAAGACAGGTCTCCTGAGGCCTATAACGCTCTTTCCGTTCCCAGAGAAGGCCTTGAGAGATATTGCGGAGAGGGATTGCAAGCTCATCTCGGTCGAGATGAGCAACGGCCAGATGAGAGAGGATATAATGCTCGCTACCAGATCGGACGTAGAGCTCGTATCAAGATACGGAGGAAATCTGATCACGCGAGACGAGATACTGAAGAAGATCAGGGAGGTGAATCGATGAGAAGGGATCTCGGCGGGCATCCGGGTCTTTACAGCGAATACTCGAGGAAGGGAGGCTCTGCACCTGCTGCTACCCACTACTGCCCCGGCTGCGGCCATGGCATACTCCACAAGCTCATAGGAGAGGCGATGGAGGAGCTGGGCATCCAGGACAGATGCGTTCTCTTGAGCCCCGTCGGCTGCGCTGTCTTCGCCTACTACTATCTGGACTGCGGCCACGTGCAGGCAGCCCACGGAAGAGCGCCTGCGGTTGGTACAGGCATATCCAGAGCCGAGGATGACGCGATAGTGATCTCATACCAGGGTGACGGGGATCTTGCATCTATAGGCCTCAACGAGACCATACAGGCAGCCAATCGGGGGGAGAAGATGGCCGTATTCTTCGTCAACAATACGGTCTACGGCATGACCGGCGGTCAGATGGCCCCCACGACGCTTGTGGGGGAGGTGACCTCAACAACACCAACTGGAAGAGATCCGCGGGAGGCCGGATACCCATTGCATGTCTGTGAGATCCTCGATACCCTAAAGGCACCTGTCTACATAGAGCGCGTCTCCTTATCAGATATAGAGCACATAAGAAAGGCGCGGCGTGCCGTGAGAAGAGCGCTGGAGATACAGAGGGACAAGAAGGGATACGCATTCGTCGAGTTCCTCTCACCCTGCCCGACGATACTCAGAATGGACGCGAAGGGCGTTGAGCGTTTCATAAATGAGGAGATGGAGAAGGAGTTTCCTCTCAAGCGATTCAGAGATAGATCGGCAGAGGCCGAGCCGATAGTGCGGCCTGAGAGCGATTTCTCCAAGGAGTCTCTCGACAGGATATTCGGGATATCGGAAGAGCGCTCGATAGAGCCTGTACCTGAGCCGTCTTTCATCTCGAAGAGCGTCAGGATCTCCGGATTTGGTGGGCAGGGGGTGCTCAGCATGGGGCTCGCGCTCGCGCAGGCTGCCTATCTGGCGGGGAGGTTTGTATCCTGGTACCCCGACTACGGGCCTGAGCAGAGGGGAGGCACATCCAACTGCACAGTTGTCATATCTGGAGAGCCGATAGCTTCGCCGGTCGTCGATGATATCGATGTCCTGGTAGCCTTCAACCGGCCCTCCCTTGAGAAGTTCTCCGCAAGAGCGAGGGGCCTCATCATCTACGATACGCTCGCCGGCGAGTTCGAGGCGCAAAACGGTGCAAGAGCTATGGCAGTCCCCGCCACGGAGATAGCCACAGAGCGGGGTGCTCAGCAGGCTGCAAATACAGCAATGCTGGGAGCCCTCATGGCCGCTGGGAATCTTGGATTGCCAGAGGATGCGTTTGTAGATGCCATCAAGAACGCATTCTCAAAGAAGCCGAGGCTCGTGCCGCTCAATCTTGAGATATTCCGGGCAGGCGCTGAAGCTGCGAAGAAGATGGTTGGATGATAGAAACCGTGAGCTTGCATCTCGTGAAGGGCATTCCTGTGATCGAGAAAGGCGATGACCTCGCCTCTCTGATCGAGTCTAGGTTCGAGCTTGAGGATGGAGATGTACTTTGCATCGCAAGTACCGTGGTCTCCAAGTCAGAGGGGAGAACGAGAGAGCTCTCCTCCTACACGCCTGGCGATAGGGCAGTCGAGATAGCCAGGAGGCTGGGAAAAGATCCCCGATTCGTCCAAGCTGTTATCGACGAATCCTCGGAGATCCTACTCGACCATCCATTTCTTCTTGTTGTCACCAAATTCGGCCATGTTTGTGTAAACGCCGGCATAGATCAATCAAATGTGCCGCCTGGCAACATACTTCTCCTTCCTGAGAACCCGTCGCTCAGCGCCTACAAGATACGGAGAGGTCTCAGCAGGGATTGCTCTGTAATAGTGACAGATACCTGCGGCAGGCCCTTCAGATTCGGCGTGGCAGGCGTTGCCATCGGCTGGTCTGGTATATCCCCCATCAGGGACTGGAGGGGTGTTTGCGATATCCACGGAAGGGCGCTCGAGATCACGCTAGAAGCTGTTGCTGATGAGATAGCTGGAATGGCCAACATCATGATGGGCGAGGCCGGGGATCGCACACCAGTTGTTGTAGTACGCGGCCTGCCGTGCTTCGAGGGTGATGGAAGCGTATTCATGCCCAGGGAGAAGGATGTCATAAGAGCCATCTTATTGAGGAATAGCGCGCTGTGAGGTTCGCCATTTTGGACGAAGAGATGAGAAAAGATGGCCGACAAAAATCGCGATGCTAAAGGATTTATGAAGAATTATGTGCAGTTGCTGTGTTGAATAATGTTCCGAAATCCAATAGCAGAGGGCCAACTCACACGAATTAAATTTTTGATAAGAAACTATAGCTAGCGACCACATTGCCTCGAATTATTCAACACAGCATCAAGGACGTGTCCGAATAGGGATTAAGCGTTTCTGACATGCAGAAGCGGTAAAGGTCAAAATTTCTGGCATCAGCGTTTATCCGGGCAGGTCCAGCATCAAAACCGTAACGATTATTAATTATTATTCCGTAATATTGTACTCAAACATACATGGGGGTGATGTAGATGGATGCATTCACAAGCCAGGTGGTGGCAGTGATAATCTTCGGACTGCTCGTAGCTATTCTGCCGGGATTGCTCAACAGGTTCGCGGACTCAAGGAGCAAATCCAAACCAGAATGAAAGTAATTTATAATTTATTTTGAATTGTTACTTATTATATCTTAGTAAAAAATATTTAATTGGGTGAATCAGCCTGCTTGGACTTATATCGTTCATGTTTAGCGACCAGCCGCTATAGAGCATGCATTTCCTGCATATTCGAAAAGGTCATGATATGTATCGATTCTTACAAAAACTCGGATCTGTTTGAATTGGCCTTTTTCTCTCAGAATTCGAATAGATGGAGGAAAGCGATGCTGTGTTGAAGAATGTTCAGAGATCCAATAGCAGAGGACCAAATCACATGAATCAAAAATTTAATGAGAATCGATATTCTGCGGCCGTACTGCCTCGAATTATTCAACACAGCAGAAAGCGAGCAAAACTTTTACGTCACGTCCGGCGATGCAAGATTTAGCTTATCGCTCAGCGGAGAGAGTTCTTATGAAAGATATCGTAAAGATCTTGGAGGAAGAGGGAATATCGATCGAGGATATCGTAGATAGCGCACTGGAGCTCTATGTCCCCCATCCCGGGATAGAGACCCGCGAGAAGGCCGAGGCGATCTTTAGGCGCGAGCTGGATCTAGCGCTCTCAGATCCAAACCTAGCAGTTCTGATATACGCCGGCGTTCTTTTGGAGGAGAAGGGCAGAAGCCAGGAGCTTCCTGGCATAAGCAGCTCGGCTTACAAAGCGGATCTGACATATCTGATAGCGGATGAGGTTATTGGGATGAGCATAGCAAAATATATCGGAGGCTACAAGGGAACCTTCGAGTATGTCAGATACGACAAGGTGAAACCCGGGATTCTGTCTAAGCTCGGCCCGTTTATGGACGACGTTATAGGTGGCCTGATAGGCGGCGTCTCTTCGAATATGTACACAAGGGCGGGATTCGTCTGAGAGATCTGCTCTTCGCGATGAAATCCGGCTTCGGCTTCCTATCGACGATACCAGTCGGGATATCCATGGAGGGCATTGAGGCCCTGATGAGGCACGTCTACATCTTCCCTCTGATCGGTTTCATTTTGGGTCTCATATTCGCAGCATGTGCCTATCTACTCGGCCTTTTTCTGCCCCCAGATATCGTCGCGATTGGAGTCATAATCGCGATCTACAAGATCTGTGGCATCAATCACATAGACGGTCTCGCGGACTTCGGCGACGGTATTACAGCGCACGGCAGTTTGGAGAAGAAGATAAAGGCCATGAAGGATGTGAACCTCGGCTCAGGCGGGGCGGTCTTCATAATAACAGTAATTCTCTCTGTATTCGCTACGCTTCGCTCTTTTGATGCGGTTATTCTGCCATTCGTTCTTGTAGCGGCTGAGGTCTCTGCGAAGCAGTCGATGCTTGCATTTGCCGCGTTTACCGAGCCGTTCCAGAAGGGACTCGGCCAGATCATGATCGAGAGAACCGGAGGGAGGGAGTTTATGATCGCGTTGATGTTCTCCGCCCTGATATCTGCTCTCCTTCTCAAAGCAACCGGTGTCTTGATGCTGATGTTCTCCGTGCTCTCTGCGCTTTATCTGGCCATGATCTCCAGAAGAAACTTCGGTGGTGGCTCTGGCGATGGCATAGGCGCGTCCAACGAGATCGGACGAGCTGTTGCGCTGATCGTTGCGCTGGCCATGGGGGTGAGAGGCTGGATGCTGTTGTGATGGCCGGTGGCAAGGGCTCCAGGCTTGGGATGGGCGAGAAGCCGATGGTCAAGCTCTTCGAGAGGCCCCTGATCGATTATGTCGTGAGAGCCCTCATCCCCCTCTCGGAGAGAATAATCATCGCAACTAGCAGCAATACACCACTAACGAGAAGATGGGCCGCATCAATGGGTCTGGAGGTCGTGAACACCTCAGGCTCCGGCTACATTCACGACATGGTCGAGGCGGTTGAGATCAGCGGTATATCAGAGCCGGTTATGGTAATCATGGCGGATATTCCGCTCCTCTCGAGCGATATCATCGTGGAGGTCTTGGAAACATACAGCTCGAGACCTGAGCCGGCGCTCTCCGTCCACACGCCGCTCAGCATCCATCGATCTCTTGGGAGAAGACCAGATGTCATCTTCAACTACAAAGGCCAGTTTGTAGTCCCGGCGGGTGTGAATATACTTCTGGGCTCGAGGGTCGCTGAGGAACAGGAGGATTATCATCTGATCATGAATAGAATCGAGCTTGCGATCAACATAAATACCGCTGAGGATCTCAGGATCTGCGAGGAGATAATCAAAAGACGTATGAGCCAGCAGGGTGATCTGAGTTGGCCGGGGAGAGAATCAACATAGATGGTGAATTGTACATGACCTCTGAGCTCGAGCTTCTAACGGGTGAGAGAAATCCCGTCAATGTAAAAGACTACGTGCTTCTCATCGCAAAGGTTCTGCAGAACCCTATGAGGCTGCCCGAACTGCTAAAGGAGTTCTGCACGCTCAGAAACACGCTCAGCGATCCAGAAAAGGAAGACATGCGCATGGCGCTTCTCAGGGTTCAGATAGACAGCGAGCTCAGGATGCATGAGGATATCCTCCGGTTCCAGCAGAGGCGCTACGTAGCCCAGGTTATAGAGATACTAATCTTCAAAGAGCTACTGCTAGCCCCGAAGGAGATTGAGGGCGATATTGAGTGATACAAGCTCCAATCAAGATCATCATCGTGTTTTGTAATGGGCTTTGTCCTCGCGGTCCTGTGTCGAATAACCTCTCATTTTAGATGTTGGTAACGTGGTACGCTTCCTCCCACGACTGTAGTCGCGATTACCCGCCACCCCTCCAGCTTTTCGTAAATCAGCCGGCCATCTTGCATCCACTTGCGTCTCTCATCCCCAGAGTTAAAATATCGGCTCGTTATATTCTTACAGAGATGAGAGAGATACTGCCTTTGGTAGTGGTATTTGCGGTCTGCGCCGCATGTATGGCGTTCGCGCTGCCCGGCAAGACAGCGGCGACATCGGTTGACGAATACATAAGCACTTCGCGAGGGGAGGTCAAGCCGGTCTTCGATCCGAGATTTCCAGCTGACCCGAGGAGCTCAAGAAAGCTCTGGGAGTCCAGAAAGGAATCCACGACCGAACAGGAGGTCGATGCCGAGAATATACCAGAAACCAAAGAGAATATCGCTGGGGCATCAGAGGTGAAGCATAACATCTCAGGCAAGATCTCATTTGTTCTCAAAGACATCACAACCAAGAATCTGGATCTGTATCTCTATCAGCTTGATGGTGTGGTATTCGGCCACGGCAACATCTCTGAAGGTAATACCAGCCAGCAGGTCTCTGCAATAGGCGATGTGAATGGAGCTGCTCTGGAGCTGGATGTGATAACCACCGATCTCGTATACAGAATCAAGGTAGATGGCAGCAGGAGCCCGATGACAGGAAGCTTCACTGCATACCGATCCGACGCCACATCCTGGCCCGGTGTGGTGTATCAGTAGAAAAGCCGTGCATTCGCGCTGGTTGGAATGCGCGCCTACGGCGCATCTAAACTATTTATATAGGATCTCTCAAACAGAAGATAGCAGTTGGTCTAGAGTATACTCGATCAGCTGCTCGAAGCGAAGGTTTGTTTGAGGTGATAGGCTGCATCAGAAGAATGAAGATGAGACTGTAGTCACGAGGGTAAGAGTCCCTCGCAAGCAGAATAGAGAGGTATTCGGATATGTGGAAAGCCTCCTCGGCTCGAATAGGATCAAGGTCAGATGCATGGATGGCCAGACTAGGATCGCCAGAATACCGGGAAAGATGAAGAAGCGGATATGGATACGCGAAGGCGATGTCGTCATAGTAGTTCCTTGGGAGTTTCAGGACGACAAGGCAGATGTGATATGGAGATACACAGGGCCGCAGGTAGACTGGCTTGAGCGGAAAGGCTATCTTAAATCATCCACATGAAGCGGAAGAATGAGGAGGAGCTCGAGGCGCGTATCGACCTCTTCCGCAAGCGTCTTAAAGATGCGGATGACATAAAGGTAAGGGATGATGTTTTTGATACGCGCACCCTCATGAACCTTTACTACCTATCCAAGAAGGGCTATGTTGAGGCACTCGGAGGCTCGATCAGTCGTGGCAAGGAGGCCAACATATTTTACGCCCTCGGGAGAGGTGGTAAGCAGCTCGCCCTGAAGATATACAGGGTGGCTACAAGCGACTTCAAGGCGATGCAGGATTACATCATCGGCGATCCGAGGTTCAGAAGCGTAAAGGGCAACAAGCGCAGCCTTGTCAATGCATGGACGAGAAAGGAGTACAGGAATCTTCTAAGAGCTGAAGAGGCCGGCGTCCGGGTTCCGCATCCATATACAGCTAGGGAGAACATACTTGTTATGGACCTCGTGGGCGTTGATGGTACCGCTGCACCACTCCTTCGCGAGGTCGATCTCGATAAGGAGGAAGCGGAACGCGTTTACAGGAAGATCATGGATTACATCGTGCAACTCTACAAAAATGCAGGTCTTGTTCACGCTGATCTCAGCGAGTTCAACATACTCTACGATGGTGAGCCCGTGCTGATAGATATGGGACAGGCTGTAACGCTTGATCATCCCAATGCGATGGAGTTCCTCAAGAGGGATATCTCCAATCTGGTGAGATACTTCCGGGATAGATATGGCATCGGATCTGAGGATGAGATCTGGAGCAGAATAGCATCTGATGAAAAGGATAAAGATATGCATGGTGATCGGGGTTCTTAAATGAATATCAAGATACCTGGCGACAGAATCGGCGCGGTGATAGGCCCCAACGGAGAGACGAAGAGGTACCTGGAGGAGCGCTGCAAGATATCGCTGGAGATAGACAGCGAGAGCGGAGTTGTCACTATAAATCAAAAGGGCGATCCGCTTGATGCGATGAAGGCTATGGATGTGTTGAGAGCCATAGCGAGAGGCTTCTCGCCCGAGAGGGCATTTGCCCTTCTGGATGACGATATGCTCATGCTCGACGTCCTGGATCTCTCCAATCTGGCTGCAACGAAGAACGACATGATCCGCATAAAGGGCAGGATCATAGGCAAGGAAGGGAAGACGAGGGAGACCATGGAGAGTCTGACCGGAGCGAAGATCTCAGTCTACGGAAAGACCGTCTCCACAATCGGGTACCCTGAGCAGATAAAGGTCGTCCGCACTGCTCTGGAGATGCTCATAGATGGGGCTCCGCACGGGAATGTCTACAGCTTCTTGGAGAAGAAGCGGAGAGATCTTCTTCAAATGGAGATCTGAAGGCGTGTTTTTATGATGCTCAGCGAAGAGCAGTGGCTTATTCTGCTAATACTGACGCTCGGTTTGCTCTCGCTTTTAGGAATAGCCATCGGCAGCAGCGCTGGCAGGGGGATAACTAACTGGGGGCCGGTGATATTCGTAAGAACCAGAAGGGGAATCGGGCTTCTCGATAAGCTTGCGCGTGCTAAAAGATTTTGGCGGCTCTTGACCATATGCTGTATGCCGCTGGTCATTGCGGGGATGGCCTACTTCCTCTTCCTACTTCTTCTTATCGTCTATGTGATGTGGCAGGCGCCACCTGAGCCGGGAGATTACAGCTCGCCTCGGAATGTTCTGCTCATCCCCGGAATCAACCAGTACATTCCACTCATATGGGGATGGATTGCTCTCTGCGTTACAATTGTGGTCCATGAGCTCTCACACGGCGTCCTTTGCAGGGTCGAGGGTGTCAGGGTCAAATCGATGGGCGCCATATTTCTGCTCTTTCCGATAGGCGCTTTTGTGGAGCCGGATGATACGGAGCTTTTCGGAGATGAAAGAACACCTCCAAAGGCTACAAGGCAGGCCAGGCTGAGGATTCTGTCAGCAGGCGTCATAGCCAACTTCATAGTGGCAGTTATAGCGCTTGCTTTGTTCTTCGGGCCTGTGATCAATGCGCTCTCGCCGGTAGACAGGGTGCTGGTCGTGGATATCGATGAGGATAGCGCGGCAGCGAAGAACATAAGCACCGGAATGCTGGTCTCGGGAGTGAACAGCCTTGAAGATCTATACACCCAGATGAAGGAGACCGGTTCCGTCGAGCTTTTCGATGGCTCCAAGTCCATATCGATCTCGGGAGAGCCCCTGCTGGGAGTGATGGTCGTCGGCACGTTCGATGGCTCGCCTGCCAGAGAGGCGGGCATGCCGGATAAGTTTCTGATAAAAGAGTTGGATGGCAACAAAATCGACTCGCTTGAGGAATTCAGAGACTACATGAATGTGACATCGCCTAACCAGGTTCTGAACATCAATACCACCAAGGGCAATTACACCGTGAAACTCGCTCCGAAGGGCGACGGCACCGGCATGATAGGCGTCGCGATCTCCGGCACTGCGTTATATGTAGAAGGGGTTGTTTTCCAGGAGTTCCAGGCGGAGAGGTTTCTTTCCGTGCTGAAGGCGATCCCCTCAGGCGGGTTGAGCGGTTTCAACACGCTTCTGGGGCTTCCATTCACAGGCATAGCCGGACTCACGCCGGACGGCTTCCAGGGCTTCAGCGGCAGTCTGACACACCTCTTTGAGCCCACCGGCTGGGCCGAACCTCTCGGAGGGAAGATATTCTGGCTCGCGAACCTCCTGCTCTGGATCGGCTGGATAAATATGTATGCGGGTCTCTTCAACTGCCTGCCGACGGTTCCTCTCGATGGGGGCCATATAATTCGAGATCTCATCAGGATGTCTCTGGATAGGGTGATGAGCGAGAACAGCGCTGAGAGGCTCACCAGAAGCATCGTGGCCGCTCTCTCCTGGCTTGTTATAACCTCTCTCATATTCACGGTTCTAGGCCCGTATCTTGCACATGGCAACCTTCTCTGAGCTGCAGCAGCCTGGCCACCGCGAATGCCGGGAAGACGATTGATATCTTGTGGTCGTAGATGGCGGAGAGGCGGATGCACTCCAAGCCGGCGTGCTTGCAGGCCTCCTCCACGACAAACTCGCCGATCCCTGCTGCAACCACTCTTTTAATCCCGTGCCGCTGGGAGATCCTGGATATGCCATCCGCTATGATCGAGATCTGATGAGCTTTAGCTTGTCTCGCTATCGACATCGCTCCCTTCTCGCCTATCTCATCGAGATCCGAGCATACTGTTCTGGCGAGGCGTCTGAGCGCGCCTTCCTGAGTTTTGGGTCCGTTGTCCGGAGTCTCACATGAGTAATCTCCTTCCTCGATATCGCCTAAGGCGAGGTACACATCTGCGGTTATTGAGAATAGCTCGGATGAAAGTCTTGCGACGCCTCCTGCGATCTTCACAGAGGGTAGAAGAGCTGCGAGGTTCGTTCTGAGAAGTCCCGTGTAGATAAGCTCCCCGCGTATCAATCTCTGGAGATCTGTATGGGCCGCAAGAGGGCGGTCCTTTATCGGTATGATATCCGTCGTGGTGGAGCCCATATCGACGAATATGCATTCTTTAAGATCGGTTGCGAGGAGAGCTGCGGATGCAGACCAGTTGGCGGCCGCGAGATCCAAGGCTGTCTCTTGAGATACAGAGCTGCAGAAGCCGTTCAGCCCCCAGAAGTAGACGTCGCAACCGAAGACTCTTTTAGCAGAGGATGTTATGGAGAGAACCCCCTCCCTCTTGCTCTGAAAGCAATCGGCCAGCTCGCCGGTCATAACCACCCCAACAGCTTCCGGCTCTAAATCCCTCAGCTCCAGAAGATACTCATCTAGAGGGCTTCTCTTCCACAGTGGAAGGTATCTGATATCCACAAACCTTCCATCCGAGCTCGCGACCTTTGTATTCGCGCCGCCTATATCTATTCCCAGGATCATCCCATCTGGAGGATGGCCTTTACCATAAAAGCTTTAGGTATGAAGCCCATGAAGTCTCCGGAGATTCATCATGGCTGCTAAGGAGATGTATCCTGAGCCCACCTTTCTCGAGTGCGGATTCGCCGATCTGGATTACAAGGTAGTCCAGCGGGAGCTCTGCTGTCTTTGCGGCACATGTATAGCCCTCTGTCCCAGAATCGGGCAGCAAAACCGAAAGCCCACACTTATGGAATACGATCCCCTCTGCGGTTTGTGTTACGCATACTGCCCAAGAAGCTTCTTCGACATGCCTCTGTTTGAGAAGAAGCTCTTCGGGAGATCTAGAAATGCAGATGATGTTCTGGGGATATACCGCAGCGCGATGGCTGCAAGGGCGAAGGCGCGGGAGACGCCGGCCTATGGAAAAGCCCAGGACGGAGGGGTTGTAACAGCTCTACTGATACACGCCCTCGAGAGCGGTGTGATCGATTGCGCCGTGGTAACGGACAGAAATGCCAGGTGGCAGACGATTCCAAAGGTCGCGACCACGCCGGAGGAGATAATCGCGGCAGCGGGCACTAAATATACCATAACCCCGAGCATTATCGGAGTGGAGATGGCCATAGAGAAGGGCTTTAACAAGATCGGCTTTACCGGAACTCCATGCCAGATTCAGGCCCTACGCAAGGCCCAGCTGCTCGAGGAGCCATATCAGTTCGGCCAGGAGAAGATCGCTCTTTTGATAGGCCTCTTCTGCATGGAGAACTTCGATTATCAGAGGCTGATGACGGGTCTCGTCAAGAGCAAGATGGGTCTCGAGCCCACAGATATAGAGAGGTTCGAGATTCAGAGGGGCATGTTCAGGGTTATATCGAAGGGTGGCGTTAAAGAGGTGCCCCTCCAGGAGACGGATGAGTTCACCTGGAGCGGCTGCGGACCGTGCTTCGATTTCACAGCAGAGCTTGCGGATATCTCCGTGGGCAGCGTCGGCTCGCCGGCCAGCTGGTCCACAGTCCTCGTGAGGACCGATATCGGAGAGAGTCTATACAGAGCAGCTCTATCAGCGGGCGTCATAGAGGAGCGACCGATCACAGATAAGGGCATGGAACTCATGCGAAGGCTGGCGTCCAACAAGATCGCGCGGTTTGAGAGCCATGCAGCTAAGAGCGGGATAGATGTAAAGAGGATCTGAAAGGCATATGCTATCCATAGGGCTGGCTGGAAAGCCAAATGCTGGGAAATCGACCTTCTTCAAGGCCGCCACGCTGGCGGATGTTGAGATAGCCAACTATCCCTTCACGACAATCGACGCCAATCACGGCGTCTCATACGTGCGTGTCAGATGCCCGTGCAGGGAGCTCGGCGTGGAGAGCGAATGCAAGAGGTGCCGTAACGGCGTTAGATTCATTCCGGTTGAGCTCATCGATGTCGCGGGACTTGTGCCGGACGCGCATCTCGGCCGCGGTCTTGGCAACGAGTTTCTCGATAGCCTGCGCCTGGCCGAGGCTGTTATACATGTGTTGGATGCAGCCGGCTCAACGGATGCCGAGGGGAATCCCGTTGGTGTGGGGAACTACGATCCCCTGAGGGATGTGGAGTTTCTCAAACACGAGATCAGCATGTGGCTTTTCGGCATACTCGAGAGGAACTGGTCCAAACTGATGCGCCAGTACACCTCGGAGAAGGCGAAGCCTGAGGTCATAATATTCGAGCAGCTCGGCGGAGCTGGTGTATCCGAAAAAGATGTCAGATGGGCCCTCTCAAAGATGGAATCGGACCCGGCCAGTTGGAAGAAGGAGGATCTCAAGAGGTTTGCGGATCTTCTGAGACAATCGAGCAAGCCCATGATAATAGCTGCCAACAAGATCGATATCGCGCCAAAGGAGAACATCCGGAGGCTCTTAGAGCTGAATGAGATCGTGGTGCCGGTAAGCGGAGCTGCAGAGATCGCCCTGCGAATGGCGGACAAGGCTGGTGTGATAAGATACATGCCTGGTGATCCGGACTTCGAGATCGTGGGAGAGCTAAACAAGGCGCAGAAGGCTGGTCTGGATAAGATACGCGCTCTCCTCAGAGAATATGGCTCGACCGGCGTGCAGGAGTGTATAAATCGCGCGGTCTTCGAGCTTCTCGATTACATCGCAGTCTACCCCGTCGAGGACGAGAACAAGTTCACGGACAGAAATGGTGTTGTGCTTCCGGATGCATATCTCATGAAGAGAGGATCCACGGCGCGTGATCTCGCATACAGGGTGCATACAGATCTTGGGGAGGGCTTCCTCTTCGCCATAGATGCCAAGAAGAAGCTTCGGATAGGGGAGAAGCACGAGCTCAAGGATGGAGATGTGATAAAGATAGTCTCGACCAAATAGAACGCTCCTTGAAGAACAAAATGATCCCCAGCTCGCGATATAGCAAAGGTCTTCGCATTGCTGGCCAGGACCTGTCCGGATAAGCGCTGAGGCCAGAAGTTTGGACCTTTACCGCTTCTGCATTCAGAAACACTTGATCCTTATTCGGACACGTCCGCTGGCCATGAGATGTCATGAGAGGTGTTTTCAGGACCTCTTGTTATTGAATATCTTCTGAACTGGTACGAAATCGCCTCCGAACCATTTCCAGTCCCTTGGGAGATCTCGGGTCGCGAAGGTTTGGTATGAAAATGCCTCTGGACCATATTCATCATGGACAATCTTCGGCCATGAGTGTTTGGTACGAAAACGACTCGAACCATTTTCATTCCACTGGCTGACCTCGGTAATGAGCGTTTTTCATAGCATAGAGCTGATTTACGCCTCCTTCAGAGATGTCCAGAGGCGACATCGACAGAGATAAATCACGTGAAGACCACAATGAATCACAAAGAGCGCTTGTAGGTGAGGTTGTAGATCCTCTCAGAGGTAGATAGCGTGGAGATCGTTCTGGGAATTAGTGGCGCATCAGGGGTCGTGTATGGTATAAGATTGCTGGAGGTTCTGAGGGAGCGCTGCTTCGTAAATCTGATAGTCACCGAGGCCGCGAGAAAGATCTTGAAGATAGAGAGCGATAGATCATACGAAGAGATCGTTCAACTTGCAGATCGCGTATTTGCAGAGGATGAATTCACATCTCCAATCGCCAGCGGCTCATACCTCTTCGATGCGATGGTTGTGGCGCCATGCAGCATGAGAACAATGGCCGCGATCGCATGCGGTATCTCGGACACCCTGATAGCAAGGGTGGCAGACGTATGCCTCAAGCAGAGAAGGCCGCTTGTTCTGGTGCCCAGAGAGACACCTCTGAGTCTGATACATCTAAAGAACATGGTTTCTGTAGCAGAGGCTGGTGGTATAATACTGCCGGCATCTCCTGCCTTCTATTCCAAGCCAAAACAGATCCAGGATCTGGTGGATGTTCTGGTTGGCAGGATACTAGACATACTCCGGATAGACAATAACATCTCACCAAGATGGCAAGGTCTCGGTGGAAATGCTTATAACGATACGGATGAAGAACGATTGTAGGTGAAGTAGATGAAGTGTCAACTCTGTGGGGTGGAGAAGGAGACGTTTCCGGTAAAGGCGAAGCAAGCAACGATATTTGGACTCAAAGACACAACATTCTACATCTGCCAGGAATGTCTGGAGCTCAGCCATCAGGCCTATCTCGACAAGGAGTTCCTTCTAGTGAAGGGTGGAACCGGTGGAAAAGGACATTGACTCATCAGAGGACCTGCTGCCAATCCTGGAAAGCCTCATGCAGAGAATTCAATTGTTAACAATAAACTTAAGTAGGATTCGATCTTGGAGTCCGGATGTACATCTTATAACTCACCATGGGGATTGATACGTTGGCACCTTTTATAGAGATCAAGGATCTGACTGTTCGATTTGGCGAGCTTGAGGTTCTAAGCAAAATAAACCTTAAGATCGAAGAGGGCGAGTCCGTAGGGATTCTGGGCAGGAGCGGCGCAGGTAAGAGTGTTCTGATGCATGTTCTCAGGGGAGTAGAGGAGTTCCCCGGCATAAGCGGTAGTGTCATCTACCATGTAGCTATGTGCGAGAAGTGCGGCTACGTCGACCCTCCTAGTAAAATAGGAAAGCAATGCAGGTGCGGGGGCAATTTTAAGGAGGTTTCAGCGGATTTCGCAAAACTTGGTATAAACGATCCCCTGAGAAGAGCGGTCGCGCGAAGGATTGCGATAATGCTCCAGAGGACCTTTGCGCTGTACGGCGATGAGAGGGTCATCGTCAACGTGATGAGAGCGGTCGAGGACACAGGCGAGACGATCAGCGTTCATAAGGCGGCAGATCTGCTCGATGAAGTGAATCTCTCGCACAGAATGATGCATGTTGCAAGAGAGCTGAGCGGCGGCGAGAAACAGAGGGTTGTGCTTGCGCGGCAGCTCGCGAAATCGCCGATGCTCCTTCTCGCGGATGAACCTACAGGAACTCTCGATCCTTCTACCGCGGCCCTCGTGCACGATTCTATAAAACGAGCCGTCAAGGACTTCAAGATGACCATGGTCATAACGAGCCACTGGCAGGATGTCATGATCGATCTGGCAGACAGGGCCATACTCCTGGATCATGGAAAGATCGTGGCCGAGGGAGAACCATGGAAGATAGCGGATCAGTTTATCGCCATGGCCGGTGCAATCGGAAAGAGAGAGCCCGTTGCAATCGGTGAGCCGATAATAAAGGCTGTGAATCTATCGAAGAGATACATAAGCATAGACCGGGGTGTGGTCAAAGCCGTTGATAACGTATCCTTCGAGGTTTACGAGAGAGAGATCTTCGGCATAGTCGGCGTGAGCGGCGGTGGAAAGACAACCCTCTCCAAGATAATAAGCGGCCTGATCACACCGACCTTTGGCACCGCCTATGTCAGGGTTGGCGATGAATGGGTGGACATGACGCTTCTTGGAGCGGATGGGCGCGGAAGGGCAACAAAGCACATCGGAATACTCCATCAGGAGTACACGCTCTATCCGTACAGAACGGTGATAGAGAACCTGACCGAGGCCATCGGGCTCTCGCTTCCCTACGAGCTGGGCGAGAGAAAGGCGATTCATACGCTTACGACCGTCGGCTTCACCGAGGATGAGGCTGAGATGATCCTGAACAAGTACCCGGATGAGCTCAGCGAGGGTGAGCGGCACAGGGTTGCGATGGCGCAGGTTCTGATCAAAGAGCCGAGGATTGTCGTTCTTGATGAGCCGACAGGCACGATGGATCCGATAACAAAGATAGAGGTGAGCAAGTCCATACTCAGCGCGAGGGAGGAGCTCGAGGAGACTTTCGTTATAGTCAGCCACGACATGGACTTCGTAAACAATGTGTGCGATCGCGCTATGCTTATGAGGAATGGAAGAGTAGTATCTATCGGCGCTCCTGCTGATGTCCTGAAGCTTCTCACCAAAGAGGAGGAGCGCGAGATGCTGGGGAGTTGAATGAGGGTCAAAGTCGATGGGTCAGAAGTATCTCTGAGGGATGGTGCTACATTAGCTGAGGCGCTGGAGTTGGTCGGTTCGACCCCCGCGCCCGGCAGCGTTATAGGGATCATAAAAGGGCGCGGGGAGAAGGCCAAGGCGACGGACTCCTACTGGCTCGTCACAACCAAGGGCAGGATACGGATAGATCTCGTGGACTCCAGACTCAAAGAGATATGGCACGAGTCCGTTGGGAGCATCTCAGGTTTAAGCAGCCGATGGTCCAATTCCAGCGCGGTTGCATTCGGAGACTTCGCATCCTCTCTATCTCCAGGTAGGGGCGTTCATGAATATGGCAGATTCGATGTGCTCCTCGGTGCAGGCGGTTTCGAGCGGGAGAAATCGCAGCTTATTTTTGTGAAACGCAGACATTCCGCAGCATATGGAGTTCCTTCTGAGAGCAAGGGTATCTTCGCAAGGATTGTTGGCGGAAAGAACATCCTCGACCGGCTGGAACAAAACGACAGGATTCTATCTGTGGAGCCGATCGTTGAATGGGAGGATCTGACGGAGAAGCTGGTAACTACCGATATGTCGTTTCCTCTCGCGGAGGGCATGGAGGTCTACTCGAGATTCGAGGTCGATCTGATCGAGGATGCCCCACACGGCGCTGAATTCTTCCTCGCAGCCACAAAAGATGGGACGTTCAAAGTCGATGCGGTTTCAAGCTCTTACATCTCCACCCACATCCTTAAAGGTGAGCCGATAGAGTTCGAGCACAGGGAGCCGAGGCTTGAAGGCACGGTGACGGTGAGAACATCCGGCCGAGGTCTTGGCCAGATATTCATCTACAAATCGGACAGGACCTCAAATCCGAACCACTCCGTTGTAGGAAGGGTGAAGGCCGGAATGGATCTTCTCAAGCTGGCATCTGCTGGCCAGCGTCTCACCGCAACTGTCAGGCCGGAGAGGTTCATGGTTTTAGGGTATCTCCTCGATAAAGCAATAGATCTAGCCAAGTCGAGGGGGGTTGAGCCCATAGTCGAGGGATATACTGGAAGCGATGCGGTTGTCATCGAGCAGAATCCGCCGACCACAATGGAGGTTCTCAGATCGAAGAAGGTCACCCTCAGATCGATACCATCAGCGAGGCTTGTGAGGATAGAGCTCTACGATGATCTGGCTCCCAAGACGATAGATTACTTCAGGCATGTCGTCGGGCTCAAGGAGCGCCCCGTCGGTCCACTTCCGGTCTTCTTCGTCTACGAGAACACGGTTCTCTTCAAGCCTTTGATAGACGCTCTCAAATATAAAGAACTCCTGCCTGAGAACAAACCCACCGGTCCGGTGCCAGCCGGCTCATTGGGCGTTACGAACCAGGTGGCGAAGAGGACCGGCCTGATAGGTGTGAAGTTCGTGGAAGACAAGAGATACGGGCCATCTGGGGAGAAGTTCGAGGGCACAAACATCATAGGCAGGGTTATCGATCTCGATAAGCTCAAGGATGTCGCAGAAGGGGAGACCGTTTATGTTATGGAGGAGATCAGATGAGAGTGACGAAGTATGTTATAACCTCTCCGGAGTCTGAGATACTCCCCTCCGATATCGCGATGCGTATCTACGGCTCCAAGCGAGATGTACACGTCAAGGAGACGTGCTTTGGTGTAATCGTAAATGGAGAGGAAGACGTCATCGATGATCTCCTCAAGGAGATACGGTCCCTCGATCCGAATGGGATCTTCATAAAAGACCGCGGATTTCCGCCAGGCGATCCGAGGAGATGTCGCGGGCGGAGGGGAGGCGGGCCCAGGCCGGGTTTCTTCATGCTCGAATGCGAGGCGAAGACGCTTCCCATGATATCGAGAGCCCTGGAGGCCGAGAGCAGGAATGAGCCACCTCCAGAGGCGGCTCCCGAGAAGGTGCCTGTTAGCATCGAAAGACTTAGAGAGCTTATAAAAGATGAGTTTGCCTGAGGTATCTTCATGGTCAAAGTCGTTGTTTACCCCCCAACAAGCACGATTCTCGCAGATCTCGTCGAGAGGATGGGACATAAGCCGTTGGTGATGGCAAACGAGATCAGAAAGAAGATAGATACACCGAGCCTAGAATCCCCTCCGCTGAATATAACCCCAGAGGACCCCAAGAGAGGATTGAAGTACGCAGCCGTTGATGTGCCATCAGGCGTTCGCGGGAGAATGTCGCTCCTCGGACCGATGATAGATGAGGCAGAGGCCGCGATAATAGTTAACGACAACAACTGTCTTGTGGGATGTACGGGTTGTGCGAGAACGAACGAGCTCATGAGGCTCCTGATAAAACTCAGGGGCATACCCGTCATTGAGCTCAAATATCCAAGGAATGATGGAGAGGCAAGGCGCTTCGTCCATGAGATACGTGTCTTCCTGGAGGGGCTCAAATGATAAGAATAGCACAGCTCTCATGCGGTGCTGAGTACAGCGGCATCCAGAAGGAGCTTGAGAGAGCGGCTGAAATCGTCGGCGCTAAGATGATATCGCCCGAGGTCTCGCTCGACGACCTGATGAATGTCGAGAAGCGCTTCGGCATAGAGGTGCCGAGTGGCGATCTGAACCTCATAATGGCCAGGGCCACGAGACTGGTCGAGAATCCCGAGTTAGCGGATGCGGTCTTCATAGCGACCTGCTTCAGATGCGCTGAGGGTGCTATAATCAGAGGAGAGGTTAGGCGCTACATACACGAGCGATCCAGGCTTCCTGTTTTGAGTTACTCATTCACGGAGAGAACCACAGCGGAGACGCTTCTCACGAGAATGGAGGCCCTGGTTACAACGGCCAGAATGAGGGGGCTGCTCGCAAGAGAGCGGCAGACCGGATTAACCGCGGGAATCGACTCGGGATCCACGACCACGAAGGCCGTGATAATGCGCGACAACAAGATCATAGGCACCGGATGGGTGCCGACGACTGAGGTCATAAAGAGCGCGGAGGATGCATTCGAGGCAGCCCTCCAGGAGTCAGGGGTCAGGCGCGAGGAGATCCAGGGAATAGGCGTCACCGGCTACGGGAGATTCCTCGTCGGCAAGCACTTCAATGCCAAACTGATCCAAGAGGAGATCACCGTGAACTCCAAGGGTGCCGTATTTCTCGCTGATGCCCAGAAGGGGCCTGCAACAGTGATCGACATCGGCGGGATGGACAACAAGGCGATATCGGTGCAGGATGGTGTGCCGGGAAGCTTCACCATGGGCGGGATATGCGCGGGAGCTTCTGGCAGGTTTTTGGAGTTGACCGCAAGGAGGCTCGGGGTCAATATAACCGAGCTTGGCAAGCTGGCGCTCAAAGGATCTCACAAGAACGTGCCGATGAACAGCTACTGCATCGTCTTCGGAACCCAGAGCCTCGTCAACAGCCTCTCAAAGGGCGCGAGACCCGAGGATGTCGCTATGGCTGCGTGCCACAGCGTGGCCGAGCAGGTATTCGAGCAGCAGCTCCAAGAGGTCGAGGTGAAGCAGCCAGTGATCATGGTCGGCGGCACGGCTCTGATAGAGGGGCTTCCCAGGGCGATGGAGGATCTGCTGGGCATAAACGTCATGGTTCCGCAGCATGCCCAGTACATCGGTGCCGTGGGTGCAGCCCTCCTGGTCTCCGGCATGCTGGAGGAGTGAGATGGATCCCCTCGAGGTCTATAAGATTGAGGCGCCTGGAGAGGAGTTCGGCGCAGGCAAGTATCGGGAGATCATACTGGATATACTGCAGGATCTCGGCCTTGTCAGATCGATAGGCAGGCTTTATGTTTACGTGGATATAGAGAAGCCGTATTTCGCCGTATATGGTGTATTGCGCGGCTCCCTCCCACCGCTTCGAGTGAGCGATGTCGCAGATATCGCGAAGATCGAGGGGGGCTATCAGATAAAGCTGAATGAAGAGGAGCATCTCGCGGATATGCTGAAGGTGCTCTGGGAGAGATACGGCCGAGATAAGGTGGAGCAGCCAGATCGGGATCTTCTCACCGTCTCGACCGATGTGAGTCCTGCAGATCTGATTGTAACAGATGTCGATGCGGAATTCAGGCGCGATCTCACAGATGCGCTGATACGAATAGCGCCCGAGGGTTTCAGGAACAGAAGGAATGAGATGACTGAGGATACCTTCTTCTTCATCGCCTCTGAGGAGACGATAACTCCAGAGCTGATCGAGGAGGTCAGGGGGAAGATAAGGGGTATGGAGAATGCTTGAGCCTGTGATGTTTACTGGCGGCGTCTACAAGCACGACCTGGTTATAGAGCTCGTCGAGGATCTAGGTGGCTATCTTCTCCAAAAGAACGTGGCGCAGAGCGAGGTGATTCTGCTCTTGCTCGTGCCCGCGGAGGACCTGAAGATCCTGGAGGAGCTGACGAAAGAGCTCCGCGGCGAGCTCACCCGGGCGCCGCTTGCCGGAACAGAGGTGGCAGTTGTCACACCGACACTTGCTATACATCATCTCCCGCATGTGGCATGCGATATAGCAGAGTACCTGAGACGAAATGGGGCGAAGAGCAACATGATAGGCCTGGCTCGCGGCGTTGGCAGGGAGATCGCGCAGATAAATGAATATGAGACAGCTCTCATAAACGAGCATGATGCTGCGGTCTTCCTCTTCGGGAACTTCGCCAAATGTATAATCAAGAAGGAGGAGCTATACAGAGGCATAAACATCCCAGTGGTTGTTACAGGCGGTCCGGAGATACCGAAGGGCGAGCTGCCTTATGCGTTCGAGTATGTATCCTCTGTGGGGAGGTTGGCTCATAGATCGAAGAAGGCCAACGAGATAGGGAATCTGGACAGGATCGTCGCAGCCGTCGGGAGAGCTCTGGACAAGATGCGCGCAGATATAGAGAAGGATCCCCTCACTACATCGCCCCCGAGAGTAATGGACGCTGTTAGAGAGCAGGTTCCGGATATAGAGAGCTCATATTCTCCACTTCCCATCGCGCTGAACCTCACGGGCTGCAGGATAAAGCTCCCTTATGATGAGTACCACGAGGCCGTGAGCAAGGTAAGATTCGATGAGGGCGTCACCCTCGGAGAGATAGCGAGCATCCGGCCGTCTAAGATGAAGAACTACATCCTCGTCAGGATACTTCCTGAGTCTGAGACGGGAATGGTGTTTTGAGAGGTCCGATATGCTGGAGGACGAGCTTAAGGAGATAATCGAAAAGGGCATCGAGGTGTCTGCTGAGGACATGATAAAATCGATCGAGCAGATCTACGGCGAGGTGCCATACATCTTTCATTTCATGAAGGATAACCCGGAACTTCTCGTGACAAAGGTCCTGCACAACAACGCGATAATAAGAAGCTCCAAGCTCGATATGAAGACCGTAGAGCTGATCTCAATCGCCGTGAGCGCAGCCATAAGATGCAGCCACTGCCTGGAGATGCACATCAGGGTCGCATCGCGTATGGGGATAAGCGATGAGGAGATCGCGGCTGCGATGTTTCTTGCTGCAAACCTCGTAAATGCGAGTGTGCTCGCAACAGCCACCAGAGAGCTGGACGAGAAGAGAGAGGTATGCAGGGCCTGCGAGCTGGGCACGTGCGAGATACATGGGAAAAAATGATTTTTTTGAGGCCGGGACCGGGATTCGAACCCGGCTCGAGGGATCCACAGTCCCGCAGGATAACCACTACCCTATCCCGGCACGCGACCACATCGAGTCTGTTATTGAAGATAAAGCTTTCTCTCCACGTGCTGTGTTGAATAATTCGAGGCAATGTGGTCACCAGATATTGATTCTTATCAAAATTTTGATTCATATGAATTGGCCCCCTGCTATTGGATTTCTGAACATTATTTAACACAGCATCTCCACGATGCGGACCTGTTCCGGATAAGGATTAAGTGTTTCCGACATGCAGATAGCGGTAAAGGTCCAAATTTCCGGCCTCAGCGCATATCCGGACAGGTCACACGATGCTGTGTTGAATGGTGTCCGGAATCCAATGGCAGAGGGCTAATTCATATGAATCAAAATTTTGATAAGAATAGACATCTATCGACACATCGCCTCGAATTATTCAACACAGCATCCCAAAAGGAGCAACTTTGTTACGAAAATACCTCAAATGGCGAAGCGTGCCTATATTTTGCACTGGAACTCTCCGTAGAACGCCTCGGATTGTTCATAGAGATGGGGTGTAGGAGCAGCAAAGACTCCGGTCTTCAGGCCGGAGAGGAGGCCACTCAGCTGTTTGCTCGCTGGTGCATCAATATTTATACGGTACATCCTCCCATCATAGGACTGATGACCATACTCGAGATACCGAATGGCAAGCTTGTTCCTGCTGTGGCGCAGGATTGGAGGACCGGCGAGGTGCTCATGCTGGCATACATGAACAACACCGCTCTGGAGAGAACGATTGAAACGGGAGTGGCTCATTACTGGTCGAGATCGAGAGGCAAGCTGTGGCGGAAGGGAGAGTCGTCAGGAAACGAGCAGCTTGTGAAAGAGATACTGGTCGATTGCGATGCGGATGCGATTCTTCTTAAAGTAGAACAGAAGGGCGGTGCCTGCCACACCGGCTACAGATCCTGCTTCTACAGGACGTTGGACGGCAGGATTGTCGGGGAGAAGGTTTTCGAGCCGGCTGAGGTCTACAAGAGATGACTCTTTTGCGCTATCACATCTAGAGAGGAGGTATTTTTGTATACTCTATGCGATAATCCGCTGCTCAAAGTAACCGCATCTGTGACTGGAGGCAGGATCAAGATCGAGGCATCCGGCATCCTAGCAAGAGCTCCAGGAGTCGCATCAGCTTTGGCCATGGTAGATGGAAGCATACCAGTGTATGCCGGCGAGAGGCTGTACATCTCAACATGGATACCACCTATACCTAGTAGAGCTTTCGATCGTTTTGTTAGAAGCCGGTTGCTTTCTTCTCTCGGAAAAAGAACTCCTGATCAGATCACCATATCCATAACCGAGGAGTGTCCCAACAGGTGCAAGCACTGCGCGCTTCCAGATAGCGGGGAGCATCTCCGATTGGAGCCTCACGAGGTGAAGCGTATCATCGATCAAGCTTTAGATCTGGGTTCCACGCTCATCATATTCGATGGAGGGGAGCCGGCTATATACAAAGAGCTGCCGGAGCTAGTAAGCTACGTGGACGATAGAGCCGTAGCCACGATGTTTACATCAGGCGCCGGCTTCACAAGAAGGCTGGCCGCGGAGATCAAAGAGGCCGGCATCCAAGCGATAAACGTAAGCCTTGATAGCCCGCGGGAGCGTGAGCACGATGAAATTCGCGGAAGAAAGGGCGCTTACAGAGATGCGATGAATGCCATAAGGTATGCCATCGACTCGGGGATCCTGGTCGATTTGTATGTTGTGCTGAGGCACGATAACATCAGCCAACTTCGCGAATTCCATGAGCTCGCGCGCGAGATGGGCACGCATGAACTTACCTTCTTCGAGGTCGTGCCAACAGGCAGATGCTCAAATGCCACTGATCTGATATTGGATGCTGAGGATCTAGCAGCACTCGAGCGATTTACAGAGAATGCACCCCCGCCAAGAATATTCTCCGTGCCATCCACCATCAAAAGTTTTGGATGTTTCGCGGGGAGGAGCTGGATGCACATAACGCCATCCGGGGATGTGTATCCCTGCGCCTGTTATCCAACCAGCTACGGAAACGTTCTGCAAGAATCTCTTGGCAAGATCTGGAAAAGGATGGCGACCTTTCCACATAAAGGGATGCGGGCCTGTCCCATTCGATTAAAAGGCGCCCCTAAAAATCTGTGAATTCAAAGGATAAATCTAAATATGTAATAATGATGGTAAACCCCTTATTGTTATGGAGCTAACACCAGTTCAAAGGGATATACTAACCGCGCTGATAAACATACATAGACGCGAGGGTAGAGCTGTAAAGGGAGAAGAGATAGCTGAGCTAATAGATCGCAACCCGGGCACAATCCGCAATCAGATGCAGTCGCTCAAGGCGCTGAATCTCGTAGAGGGTGTTCCAGGACCGAAGGGCGGGTACAAGGCAACAGGGGCTGCGTATGAGGTTTTGTGCCTCGACAACAGCAGCGATATAGTCGATGTGCCTATAATAAAGAATGGTGTGCAGGTCGAAGGGGCATCCGCAAACGAGATAATTTTCAACAAGGTCATGAGACACGACAGCTGCGACGGCATGGTCAGGATCACGGGGAATGTCAGGGATTTCAACATCGGAGATGAGATCGAGATCGGGCCTACACCTGTCAACAAACTCTACATCAGGGGCGAGGTTACGGGCAGGGACGACACGATGAGCCGGTTGATATTCAAGGTAAAAGAGATGATCTCAGTGCCGAGGATACCCGTCAAGAGGATCGCCCGCCGTGCGGTTAAAGTGTCTCCATCGGCATCGATACAAGACGCGGCCAAAACTCTGATACATAATGGTGTGAGCGAAGCACTGGTCGACGAGAGCTCACCCGGACTTATAAGCTTGGTCGATCTCGTCAAAGCCATCGCTGATGGCCGTACAGGCATAGAAGTCAGAGAGCTGATGACAAAAGGGTATCTGACAATAGATTCTGAGGAACTTCTCTACGAGGCGATAAAGATCATGGGCAAGACGGGAACCAGCCAGCTTGTTGTCACCGAGAACGGCATGCCATGGGGTTTGATCAACCCAGCTGATGTGATCAGATCGCTGACTCCGGTATAGATAGCGATTCTGGCCTTCTCTCCAGCATCGAAGGCCGCATCACACTCTTCAGATAGCGTTGTCCTCCGTCTTCAGATACGATGGAGAGGCTATGCTCTAAAATAGAGGAGCGCAAACGCCAGTACACGCCCTCTGCGCTCCTCATAGATTCTCTTGTCGACGATCATCTCCAGCGTGTAGATGTACAATATGATGTGTTGAATGATGTTCAGCAATTCAATAGCAGAGAACCAATTCATACGTAAAGATTTTGATAATAATCGATATCTTGCGACCGCATCGCCTCGAACTATCAACAAAGCACCAAGATAGGGTGGCGTACTCAGATTACTGAATAGCGCTAACCGGTGAACTGATCGCTCTTTTGCAGGAGATAAATCCCTTGCATTTGATTCTAGTGACGATTTTCAGTAGAGCGAGTACACGACCCGAGATAGAAAAATACTTCAAAGCGGATTCTAAAGACTGTTTGAGCCTGGCTAGTGTAATCGTATAATTTGATGTTGCAAGCAGAAATGTGAGGGTATTAGAGATGGATGTAAAAGTTCCGCTTGATGTGCCACGAAGGGCAAGAGAAGATTATATAAAAAATTACCTCGAGATAACAAAAAACAGCGGTCGTTTGATGCTGTTCGCTGGCGACCAGAAGGTCGAGCATCTGAACGATGATTTTTACGGTCCCGGAATAGCGGAGGATGACGCGGACCCTGAGCATCTTTTCAGAATAGCAAGCCGTGGAAGAATAGGTGTCTTCGCGACGCAGCTTGGTTTGATTGCAAGATACGGCATGGATTACCCAGAGGTTCCTTATCTCATCAAGCTGAACTCCAAGACCAATCTCATAGAGACGTCTCAGGCAGATCCAGTGAGCAGACAGTGGATTGATGTATCGCAGGTACTTGAATTCAAGAAGGAGAGCGGTCTAAAGATATTGGGTGTTGGATACACAGTCTATCCGGGAAGCGAGCATGAGTCGCTGATGCTCCGGGAGGCTGCGCAGCTTGTATACGATGCGCACAAGAACGGGCTTGTGGTCGTTCTCTGGATCTATCCACGTGGAAAAGCTGTGAAGGACGAGCGCGATCCGCATCTGATCGCGGGGGCGTGCGGTTTGGCGGCCTCACTTGGCAGCGACTTCGTCAAGGTGAATTATCCACATGCAGAGAATCCGGCCTTGGCCTTCAGGGAGGCCGTGATGGCTGCCGGCAGGACGAAGGTGATATGCGCAGGTGGGTCTAGCGAAGATCCAAGAGCATTTCTCCAACGTCTTTACGAGCAGATACATGTCTCAGGCGCAGCTGGAAACGCAACCGGTAGAAACATACACCAGAAGAGGCTCGATGATGCGATAAAGATGTGCAATGCGATATATGCTATAACGGTCGAGAACAGGGGCCTGGAGGAAGCGTTGAGCATTTTGGTATAACATTGCGAGGGTTCCTGAAAACCCATCTTTTTGATATAAAATATTATTAATACAAGTATGCTGTAACAAGCGAGAATCTTAAAACCTACATTTCGCAGTAAAGGGTAAAAGAGCCAATAATTTTTGCGCTATCGATTTGTGTGTATATATTTTTGTAATTGAAACAATAACTTATTTTTAATTTACAAAATTTTCTAATATTCTGAAAAGCTGAATACCCTTAACATGACTTTATGGCAGAAAGTTGTAGCAACCTGCTCGAACAAAATAATAAATTAACTTATAAATAATATGAGATTATAACTAACTGGTTAAATCGCTATGCATAAAAATATTCAACTTTTGTTCCTTGCTGCGAAATGTGGGTTAAAAGGGAGGTTTATAGCAATCCTCTTGCGAGCTCTAAATTTAGCGGACATGTCCGGAGAAGAACTGAGGGGCACCGAAGATCAAAATCGGTGACTCGTGAATTATGCTCTCATTTGCAGAAGAGACTCCTGACCACCTCTGTGAGTATAGGTCCAGCACAATCGATGACCTTGGCCTCGAATATCCAGCCCTTTCCAGCAGGTAGCTCTCCAGTCACCATGATCGCGCATCCCTCGTACTGGCTCAGATCGATCTCATGTGAGGCAGCCAACTCCTCTGCAGCTGTTACAGGTTTCACTATCTGCGTCAACCTCACGGTGCAGCAGTGCTCGCGCGGCATCAGTATGGAAAATCTGCCATTCTCAACAATCCCCAAGAACCTATCCACGAACTTCACCCCCAGAAAGTAAAATACACATATGATGCGGATGGATTAAAAATCTTTTGCAACGATCGCGATACCTTTTCAAATAGGTACAAAGTAACCGAGGTAACCAATAGCTACATGCCCTCTGATATTGAGCTCTTTCTCCAGATGTCCCTCGACTTCGGCGATAACTATTTAGTTCGAATTAAATAACTGGCTGTGATAGAGAATAGCAGGGCGCAGACTCCGGTCTTCAGGCCGGAGAGTAAGTCACGTGCTACAGCCATCGCATCTCTCCATGCATAGAGATCAGAGACCACATGGAGCTCTGGATGCATAGAGCTGGATGCGATAAATCCTCAAACATATGATGCCTTCCGTGTGGTTATCATGAAGCGAATATACATGGATCATTCGGCCACAACTCCTGTGGCACCTGAGGTCCTTGAGGCCATGCTGCCTTATTTCAGGGAGCGTTACGGAAATGCATCGAGCCTCCACGAATTCGGCAGAGAGGCCCGAGAGGCCGTGGAGAGCGCTAGGGAGAAGGTGGCTTCGCTGATCGGGGCAAGCCCGGAGGAGATATACTTCACGAGCGGAGGGACGGAGTCGGATAACATGGCGCTGAAGGGCGTCGCTTTTCATTGGCGGTCAAAAGGCAGGCATATAATCACAACCTCGATAGAGCATCCCGCGGTACTGGAAGTCTGCAGAGCTCTGGAGCGGCTGGGCTTCGATGTGACATACGTTCCTGTAGACAGCCAAGGAATAGTAGATCCGCTCGATATAGAGAGATCCATACGCGATGATACTATACTAATCTCTGTTATGCATGCCAACAACGAGATCGGCACGATTCAGCCAATAGAGAGGATCGCGGAGATTGCGAGATCGAGAGGCATATTACTCCACACTGATGCTGTGCAGACCGTCGGCAAGATCCCTGTGAACGTGGATCAGCTGGGCGTCGATCTTCTCTCCATATCAAGCCACAAGTTTTACGGTCCGAAAGGTGTGGGTGCGCTGTATGTGAGAAAAGGTACGAAGATCGAGAGCATAACCCAGGGCGGCGGGCATGAGAGAGGCCTGAGATCAGGGACCGAGAACGTACCAGGTATCGTTGGCATGGGAAGAGCGGCCGAACTCGCCTCGGAGATAATGGAGAGCGAGATCGAGAGGCTCACGGCGCTTAGAGACAGGCTCAAGGCGTTCGTGCTCTCGAAGATCGAGGACTCGTGGCTCAACGGCCACCCGACAAAGAGGCTCCCATCAAACCTGAATTTCGGTTTTGGCAGGGTTGAGGGCGAGTCGCTTTTGCTGTACCTCGATTCGAAGGGTATAGCCGTATCCACAGGATCCGCATGCTCATCCAAAAAATTGGAGCCAAGCCACGTGCTCCTGGCTCTCGGACTCGAGCCCGTCCGGTGCCACGGCTCTCTCAGGATCACTCTGGGCAGGGATAACACAAGAGAGGATGTAGACTACGCCGGAGAGTGTATTCTCGAGGCTGTTAGAAGATTCCGGGAGATATCAGCAATACATTAACTTCAAGCCCCAGCCGAGAAAATTCGTCTCAGTCGTGATGCCGATTACTCGTTCGTATGGTGCGAAAATGCCTCCGAACAATTTCCATGGGTGAGCCTGGGTTGTGGGTGTTTCGAGACCTGTTAAATGTCATGATTGCGACTTCCTCTCCGGCCTGAAGACCGACGTCCTCGCTATTCCTACACCCATCTATCTAAATGCATGTAATCGCAACAATTCCATATTTGGGCGTGTCATCATCTTGCTCCCAGATACCCCAGCACAGCGTTGAGATCTCTTACGCTCATCTGTCCAGGAGCCACGGGATCTTTCACATAGCCATACGTGAGCACTGAGCCGTAGATGGGAGCCACTGCTCTGAGATGCCTCCCAAGCATGCCCATTCCTATAATGCAGAGGGGATGCTCGCTCTCGAGCAGAACCTTTAGAAGATCCAGCGCATCGAAGAGCGTCTGGGGTGTTACAGCGACCTTTACCATATCCGCTCCAGCTCGAACGGCATCTCTTACCTTCGATCTCACATCCGGCATGCCAACGAAGTCATGATATGACATGATAACCGGGCACGATATGTTTTCAAGCAGCCTCTGCCGGCCGGGCGCCATGAGCTCGATGTCGACGATATCCGAGAAACGGGATGCATCTATCAGCATCTCTATCCTCTTCTCCTCGGATCCTCTGAAAGATCCACCCTCAGTCGCGATCCGATTAGTGGCTATTATCGGTAAAGATACAGAAGATCTTATTCTCTTTAACACCTCTAGTCCATTCTCCAACAGGTCCAGACGGACCTCTATTACATCGGCTCCCTGCTGCTCCGCCTCGTGCGCCAGAAGCTCTGCATCGGCACCCAGAGATGCCACTATTGCAGGTCTTTTTATCTTCACGCTTCCCAGGTTCAGAACTTCAGTCATCTCTCGATTATCGTCTCCTCGATGCTCATGCCAAAATGTCTAGCGCCGCTCTCCACATGGACCAGAACCTTATCACCTGGCTTCAGCTCCGCCACCGAGATCGGCGTGCCATCCTCAGATACTAGCTTAATAGTCTCAGCGTTTTGGAGCAGTGTGCTTATTCTCTCGCCATCTATCTCGGCCTCGACCAGGACCATCGGCCTGCGCTCTATCTTGACCCTTCCGACTATGGCCTTTCTGCTAACACCATCTTTGTCCACAATTGTAACCTCGTCGCCGCTCTTCAACTCCGAGAGGTAGCGGGTCTTGTCCCCCACGCGGATGTATGCATGAACAGCACCTGCATTCACCCTGAAGGGCCTGGCGGCCACATAGGGGCTCTCCTCAGACTCGCTCTGTATCAGGAAGAACGCCCTCGACTGAGAGCCTATGAGCATACCCTCTCCCCTTCGCATCAGGCTGCAGGTATCTACGCAGACTCTATCGCCCATGCCAACCGGCTTTACAGATGTAACAGTCGCAGCCTTCAGATCGACCCTGCTCATCGCCAGCCGCTCTGCAGCAGCCTGGACCCGTTTTATCTCCGAAGGATCTCTGGTATCCAGGAGCACACCATCCGCACCATGCTCAAGCGTGGAGAGCGCGACCTCTGCCTCGGTGGCTGAGCGCACGCAGCTGATTATCTTGACGTCATATCCCTGAAGCGCCGCGATCATATTCTCCAGGGGTATGACCTTCCAGTCCGTTCCAACGACGAGCAGATAATCGACATGCTTGCCGAGTTCGACTGCAAAAAGCTCATCATCTTTGGATCTTATCTCCACGTAGCCTCCGACCTGCCCATCGAAATCCTTGGCGGCCTCGATGAGCTCATCTTTTGGCCAGTCCAGTATCGTCAAATCCTCAGAACCGCGTTCGCGGCCGAAGCAAGCGATCCTTATGCTCCCCAGCTCTCTGACAAGATCGACGTGCTCCCGGCTGGTAACCACGAAATCAAAACCAGATTCCAGTGCAGTTGTTATGAGTGGCTTTATATCATCCCAGTCAGGCGCGAGCGCCATGAGCCATTTCTCTTTCATCATATCACCTCGGCCTCGAGACCCCGGACCTCCCAAGGCCGGGGAAGAGGGCGCGCATGAAATGTATATCCTACGAAGGGATATTTCAGCACACTGCTTCAAACCTTGGACCTGTCCGAATAAGGATTAGGTATTTTTGACATGCAGAAGCGGTAAACAATGGCCTCAGCGCTTATCAGGACAGGCCCCAAACCTTGATCGAACGGAGAGATCGAATGGAGAGCAGAGTCTATCTTCTGGGCGCGATGCACAGCTCCGAAGAAGCCTACAGTTCAATTTAAGAAGCATCGTTTGCAGTTCGCAACCACCAGATAGCTGCATATCGCGATATCGCTAAGAGGGGCATGAGCACGCCATACCATGCTTCTCAGCTCTGTGGTCCTCGAATGGAGACGCTCCACCTCGAAACTCCATCTTGGAAAGCTTTCAGGGCCAGATTCTCCGTTTAACCTTCCTCGCCAGCTTTTTGGCCATTATACGAAATGGCGTTCTGTTGCACTCGATTGCCGTTCTGCCCTTCCGTATCGCCTCAAGGGCTTCCTCCTCGTTCATGGCCTCTAGATGAGTTATTCCAAGACCTACCGTCTCTATCATGTGAGAATCGCTCCCTGCGACTATGGAAATTCCTCTTCTTTCGGCCTCATATCTCGCGCGGAGGTTGGATATGCCAACGATGTATTTGGAGTTGCATACCTCCACAGCATCCACGGGCGGTATCCTGCCTATCGAGTGCCTGAAAAGATGATAGGGATGCGGCAGAACGGTGATGCCCCCGAGATCCCTTGCTGCATCTATGGTCTCCTCTGGGGTTAATCCCAAGGCCGGCATCTCATCCGTCCCTAGCACGATGAGATGGCCCTCTGAGGTATCTATCTCCACACCCCTAACCACGATAATCTCTGGATATCTCGACCAGCAGATCCTGCATGCTGCAATCGATCCCGCGAGCGTGTTGTGATCCGTGATAGCGATTCCGTTGAGGCCGATTCTTCTCGCGATTCTCAGTATATCCTCGACGCTTGCCCTTCCATCAGAGTAGGTGGAGTGGATATGAAGGTCGAATCTCATATGTCTCTCGGATCTGCAATCGATCCTGCAAGCGCTGTGGCTGCAGCAGTCGCAGGGGAAGCCAGGTACACCCTTCCGTTCCTTCCCATCCTCCCGCGGAAGTTCCTGTTGGACGTCGATAAACACACCTCCCCATCTCCAAGAACTCCCATGTGAGCACCGAGGCACGGTCCGCAGCCTGGAGGCCCGATCATGGCGCCCGCCTCGACAAGAGCCTCTATAGCTCCTGATCTGAGAGCAGCGAGATACACCTCTCTGGAGGCGGGGATAACAATCGTTCTGACCTTGACCCTTCTGCCCCTCAGGATATGAGCTGCGGTCTCCAGATCCTCGAGCCGGCCGTTTGTGCAGGTGCCTATGAAGACCTGGTCGACCTCGATGCCCACCAGATCAGTGACAGGGTGGACGTTATCCACCCTATAAGGAGCTGCAACCTGTGGAGGCAGATCGCTAACATCGTACTCAAGCTCTCTGAAGTACGAGCCGGGATCTGAGTGAACATGTTTGTATCGATTCCGCGCTCTTCCTGAGAGATATTCATCAACAACACCATCCGGTGGAACGATGGCTGCTTTAGCTCCCATCTCGACGCCCATATTGCAGAGTGTCATCCTGCCAGCTATTCCCATTCTCTCTACGACCTCGCCGACGAACTCCACAGCCATATAATTGGCGCCATCAGCGCCCATCTCTTTTATTATAAACAGAGCGAGGTCTTTCGCAGAGACCGTCTTGCTCAAAGAGCCGATTAGACGTATGCATATCGTCTCGGGGACCTTGAACCAGAGCCGCCCTCTCGAGTATATCTCGGCCATATCGGTAGCACCGACCCCAGTCCCGAATGCTCCCAAAGCCCCATATGTACATGAGTGTGAATCGGCTCCAACAACAAGAGCACCAGGAAGTGCGAAACCCATCTCTACGAAGACCTGATGGCATATGCCGCATCCACAGTCGTAGAAGTTCTCTATTCCCTGCGTCCTCACCCAGCTTCTGACCTCGGCCTGGAGGGTCGCAGCAGTCTCGTTGTTCGCGGGAACGATATGATCGAACGGAATCACTATCCTGCTCGGATCCCAGACCTTCTCAGATCCCATCTCCTCGAAGGCTTTTATGGCCAGCACGCTTGTGCCATCATGTGACATAGCGTAATCTACTTCCGCGTCCACAATATCCCCTGCTTCAGCCTCTCTGCCGGAGGCTCTGCTGAGTATCTTCTCGCTTATCGTCGGCAGTGGACCACCCCAGTTAAAAGCTGATGCCAAAGCTAAATACGTTTTTGGGTTTTGAAGAGCATTTATTTCTTCCAGAAGCCCGGGACCATTAGCACCAGTACGGTCATGATCTCAAGCCTGCCCATCCACATGCAAAGAATCAGTATTATCTTACCGATCGGATTCACATCAGCATAGCTCATGGCTGGGCCGACAGGACCGAAGCCAGGCCCGACATTTCCGAGGCAGCTAGCGACCGATGATATGACCGCTTCCAAATTCATAGCGGGATCTGAATAAGAGACCAGTGCGAGCATTATACAGCCCAGAGCAAATGTCAAAAGATATACTCCAAAGAAGCCGATCGTGGATCTGACTATATCCTCTTTGATAGCTGCCTCCTGAAGCTTAACCTGTATCACGGCCTTTGGATGTATCGCAAGTACGAGCTCCCTATGAACGTATTTCAACATCAACAGGATCCTCACCACCTTTATGCCACCACCCGTGGAGCCGGCGCATCCACCTATGAACATGAGCACGAGCAGGACCATTTTCGAGGCTGGCGACCAGGTATCGAAATCTGCAGTGGCGAACCCCGTAGTTGTCATTATCGAAACAACCTGGAAGAGCGCATGTCTGAATTGGTCCATAAGGGTGCCATCTACACCAGCGCTAACGACAACAATCACTGTAGCGATAGCAATTATCGCAGAGTAAAACCTGAACTCATGATCGTCGATCAGGCATCTCCTGTTGACATAAATCATCTTGTAATGAAGCGCAAAGTTTGCGCCTGCGAGAAACATAAATACTACTATTATATAATCAACAACGGGATTTCTGTAAGCCGCGATGCTTGAAGATTGTGGCGAGAATCCGCCTGTTGCCATTGTGCTGAATGTATTGCACACGGCGTCGTAAAGCGGAATTCCAGCTAGCTTGAGGAGGACGGCCTCTACTATCGAGAGAGCTAGGTACACCCCCCATAGCAGCTCCGCGGTCTGCCTTATCCTGGGCGTCAGAGACTCCTTATCTGGCCCCGGGACCTCGGCCTTGTAGAGCTGTCTTCCGGCCACACCCAACTTCGGGAGGATTGCAACGAATAACAGAATTATGCCCATCCCACCAAGCCACTGGGAGAAGGATCGCCAGAAGAGGAGGCCGTAATATGTTGGCTGGTCAGGCATCGCAGAGACAGTGGTGTTGGTGGATAGCCAGAGGAGATATTCGACAGATCCTGCGATTGTCAATGCTACGCTCTCTTTTGCGATTGTATCGTTTACAACCCAGTATCCAGCGCTGTTTGATTCTGTGAATATCGAAGCGCCGGTGGTGGTGAAACCGGACATCGATTCGAATAACGAGTCTATAAAGCCGATGCCGAATAAGATGTACGGTATGGCACCGATTATTGCTGCAGCAAGCCATCCGAAGGCAACGAGTGCGAAGCCGTCTTTGATGCTCAGATCCCCCATCTCGCCTCGGCTTCTAAATATAACGCTAACGCCCAGCGCGACCAGTGAAGTAAGCGCAAATGCCACTACCCCCTCTGGCTCTCTGTAATACGCAGCGACCATGCCGGGAATCAGCATCAAAATGCCCAGTATCCTGAGCAGATCGCCGAATGCGTAGAGGAGACTTCTTTTATTCATCTGGACGCCACTCGAGACGCGATTTCTTTTCAGAACAGCTGCATTTATCAGCTCCGACGGACTATCGTTTCTTGCTTATAAACATACCGGATCTTGTGCTGTGTTGAATAATTCCAGGCGTTGTGGTCGCCATCTATCTTTCCTTATCAGAATTTTGATTCGCATGAATTGGACCTCTGCTATTGGATTTCTGAACATTATTCAACACAGCAGGATCTTGTAATTTCGAGATCGATGGCATGGATCTCGAACGTGCCACAGATGCATTCTGCAAACTTTCCTTATAGAGCGATAGACGTGGTCGTAAGCGGCAGAACACCTCGACTGGGGTTCTCTATGCCTTCTGAGAGGGATTATGATCTGGCACAAAAAGCGCTTCAGCGAGTCGGCGATTCTTGATTTGAGAGATCGGTAAGCGAATAGAGCCCCCATAAAACCCTTCACCTCCTGGACCTCTCCCGGATATGAGATCTTTCCGTATACGAGACCGTGACCGAGAATTCACAACCCACCATGATCTCGGTGGCCCCTTAGTCCTTGGTCTATCTTTCCTGCATCTACTTTATATCCGCATCTCGCTGCTATTGTAAAAGCATCCGGTAGCAGATCATTTGCCTTCACCATCTGAGCTTCGCCGTTCGATCCAACCATCACGATATCGATATCTCCGAACTCGATTATGATCTGTCTGCATATTCCGCATGGCGTTATGGGCCTGGCTGAGTCTCCAGCAACAGCTAGTGCGACGAACTCCCTCTCGCCGGCTGCGATGGCGCTGGCTATCGCGGATCTCTCGGCACAGATACCGGCGCCAGCGGATGCGTTCTCCATGTTCGCACCGGCATAGATGCGGCCGCTTCTGCACAAAAGAGCTGCTCCCACCCTGAAATTCGAATACGGCGCGTATGCATGGCTCTTAGCCTCGATAGCAGCACGTACGAGCTCATCGTATTCGCCTGTATACGGGCGCGGTATTGATCTCAGAACACCAATATACATGCACTCATGGGGAGGTATGTTGGGTATTGTCATAGGTCCTGCATCGCATACCTCAACAGGCGCCCCTCTGATCAAAGCTGCAGGTATACCCTCATCCCCCTCGCCCATGACGATCTGCGCGGCCGATACGAGATTGTCTGCGACTGCCTTCAGAGTTATACGTAAAGGTCTTCCGTAGAGATCCCTCTTCCCGCGGGCGTCTTCTACAGGGAGGATGCCATCGCAGGCAAGCGCTACGCCAACGCATCCAAGCCTGAGGGGATGCGTTCTGCTGTCCCCTATAATGACACCGATCCTCGATCCGTTTGACAACTCCCTTCTTATCTTAGAGGCTGCCTCTTTTGGATCGGAGGGAAGTAGAACGACATGTCCGGGCGGCGCATTGGAGTGATCAACACCAGCATTTGGATAGAGGAAACCATCTTTAAGCGCGAGAACAACCCCTGGTATACCACCCAGGATCTCATCCGACTCCCTGAGAATAAGCTCCATCTCAGCGGGATCTTTGTTGTACCGGGATGCCAATGAGATCGCACGGGGGCTCGGGGTGATGTCGCTCAGAGAGACCACCCGCCCCTCGCCTGTTGCAACAAAGCTCTCCGAAACGACGATTATATCTCCGTCCCTCAGAGCAATATTTGAGACCGCAAGCCCCTCCCTGAGAGCCGCTATAAAATCCTCCCCTGGTTTCAGGAGACGGGTCTTTATTCCGAGAACCTGCAACATTCCACCTTCTCAATAAGCTCGATATCTGCTCACGTCGTCCAGAGCTAAAACACGCTCCATCTCTCTAGCGATCGATGGCAGGCTGAATGGCTGATGCTTCAGCTTTCCGATCAGCTTCTCCAGCTGGGCCCGTGTTCCGAAGACGACCGTTTTATTGGCCGATGGATCGCACCTCAGGGCTCCTTTCGGTATCGCCGCATCACCACCTGCCGCGAGCATCTCCTGCTTTATGATCAGCGTCTCCATTGGTGTGATGCCCTCCACAGCTAATGCCATAAACGATCCCTTCTTGCACAAGATCTCATATGCGCTCTTGTCGACCTCGACCCGGTCCAGAAAGCATGCGATCTCCTCAGGAGAGCCGATTCTGTATAGCAGATCCACATGAAGCTCCTCTGGGCTTCTGGGCATTCCTCGAGCGGCCTGGGCTATTCTGACAGCATCTCTGCACGCGGCGACATCATGTGTTCTAACCACATGCGCCCCATTATACACAGCTATAGTCGTTGCAGCAATCGAGCCTATGAGTCTATCGGCGGGATCTTTCAGCCCGAGAACCGACCCGATGAATGACTTCCTCGAGACGGCTGCAACAACAGGCTTTTTCAGAGCGCGCAAGCCCCTCATACCATCCAGTATCGCGAGATCGTACTCGCAGCTCTTTTCGGGAATCCATCTTCCCACACCGGGATCTAGCAGTATCTTTTTGGGGTCCACCCCGCTGGCCACGGCGATACCAACAGCCTGGGAAAGTCGGGGGATTATCTCTCTGAGCTCGAGAAGATCGCCGGGCCTCTCCTTCGAAGCCATGATCAGGAGCGATGCGTCATGATCCGCTACAACACGCGCCATCATAGGATCCCGCAGACATGAAACATCATTGATGCAGCAAGCACCCGCCGACAAAGCTAGATCAGCTATCGATGCCCTCTGAGTATCCACCGATATCTCGATCTCGACGCTGTCTATTAGCTCTTCAAGCACAGGAAAGAGCCTCTCACGCTCTCTATCCTCCGAGACGAACGGGGATCCTGGCGCTGTGGATACCGCCCCGACATCTAATATCTCAGCGCCCTCCATCGCCATCTTCTGAGCAAACGATATAGCCATATCCGGAGTGGCAACGGAGCCCTTGTAGAACGACTCCGCGCTAAGGTTGATGATCCCCATAAGCCGAACGGGGTATAGATCCCCGACCTTTAATCCGCCCAGCACGCCTTCTATCAGCAATAGGCAACGCCTCTTGATGCTTAGCTTGTGCGACTTCCTATCTGAAAGATCGAAGTTTGTATCCTCTTGTTTTTCCCCCTCCCTACTATATGATTATATGGTATACCCCTCTCGGCCTGCCCGACGAGGAGATGCGATCTCGAACTCAGGATCTAGATCTTCGTCGCCCCTAAGTTCATATGGTACGAAAATGCCTTTGAATCATGAACCATCTTTCATTCCGAAATGGTCTCGAAACTATATACCCTCAGTCTAAATACTAGCCATGGGGTAGCAATGGAGTTCAAGGAGTTGACAGATGAGTAATGGTCGTTTATCAAACCACTTCTTCCTCCACAACCTCTTGTAGGAAGAAAGAGAGCAGATGATCGCAAGGTCATCAATGGCATATTGTACGTATTGGTCACCGGTTGCAGATGGCGAGATATGCCATGCTGCTACGGTGCATATCAGACGGCTTGGCGAAGACATAAAACCTGGTCTGGAGAAGGAGTTTGGGATAGAGTTCTGAAAGCTATTCAAGAGCACGCCTATGCGATCGGAAAACTCACGTTGGATTCAGTATCGGTTGATAGCACGCTAATCGAATCGAAAAAAGGAGTGAATCCGCAAGGTACAATGGACACAAGAGGCGTAAGGGGGTGAAAGTTCATGCAGCCGTCTCATCAGAAGGTATACCGCTAAGCATTCAAATCGGCCATGGGAATGAGCATGACAGCCAACGTTTCGAGCAGGTTATGGCAGGCATAAAGATAAACATCGGTATCGGGAGGCCGAGAACAAAGCCTGGCGAAGTGATGGCTGATGCAGCTTACGATACTGACGCTATCAGGAAGTATCTTCGGAAGAGAGGCATTAAAAGCAATATCCCACCCAATAAACGGAATCATAAGAATCCTTTGCCAGGTAGGCCTACTAGATTTGATGAAGCATCTTACAAGAATCGAGGATCTGTAGAGCGGTTCTTCGGATGGTTGGAGCTCGGATTCAGGAGGATGGCAGTGCGGCATGAGAGGAGAGCTGCTTGCTTTTTAGGATTCGTGCAGATATCATCATTTTTGATAATTTGGAGGAGATGCGAATTTTGAGACGACTTCATCACTAACGAGTTTAAGATGATCCTTCCGACAAGTGGCGACTTTGTCGGTGTGGATCTGACCCAGGACCTCGGCGAGGAGGTGGAGAAGGTCGAACGCTGAGGTCAAGCATAGCAGTGGCTCGTGCCGCTTATCTAACGAATTTTCGTCCTATCTTCGTCATGTTCAGCTTTGTATAGCTCCAGGCATAGTCCGATGCGAAATAATTTAGCAATTCGCATAAAAAATCGGTAACCAAAATATTTTTGTATTATGAGTTATCCACGAAAACTCCAAAAATAATACATAGATTGATAGGTAGGAGATGATGATAGGGTTATGCTGGAAAACGTAAAGCTGAATCTGGGGCAGCTTGTGGAATCCGATGGCTATTTTTGGCCTATCCGCGAGCTCTCAATAGCGGTAGATGCCTTTCATGCAATATCGTCTGCACTTGAATTGGGATTGTTCCAATGTCTTCAGAAGCCCAAAAATCCCCAAGAGCTGGCTAGGATATTGAATCTTCACCCTGGTATGACAGAGAAGCTTTGTCAAGCTCTTACTTCCCTGGGATATCTTACAAAAGTAGAAGACTGTTATATTTTATCTGAGGTAGCGCGAACTTTTCTGATAGATACTTCTCCATACTACCAAGGAAATCTAATTAGGCTTTTGAAGCGAACGCAAGAGACTAGGTGGAGAAATCTTAGCAAAGCCTTGAAAGAAGGACCAATTGAAGTTCAAGCACATCAAGATGTATTTGACGTAAACTTTTCTCTTGCCATGGCAGAAGGAGCAGTATGCGGCTCTCTGCAGAAGACAATCAGGGTGTTAAGAGATCTCCCTCAATTTCAAAGGGCGAAAAGATGTCTTGATCTTGGGGGGTGCCACGGGCTTTATGCTTTGGCGTTTACTATGATAAATCCCGAACTTTCAGTAGTAATTTTCGACCTGCCCAATGTTATTAACGCCGTGACCACAAAGGTGATCTCAGGATCTGAAAGGATAGCCGCCCTGGCTGGAGATTTCAATAGAGACGAACTTGGAGATGGATATGATTTCATCTTTGCATCCGATGTTCTCTATATGCCAGAAGCTGCTCTAAAAGCTCTGCTTCTCAAAATAAAAAATAGTCTAAACGATGGTGGCTTACTTATCTCGAAGCATTATCACATCGATAATCTTAAAGAAGATTCGGCTGCGGTTCTTTTCGATTTGATGTTCGCCGTCACTGGCGGTGGGAACAGGATATATTCCACATCCAAGTTCTCCCATTTTCTGGAATCCTGTGGTTTTTCAGTGATGCGAGTTGAAGATATCGGTAACCATGTTAGCAGATCGAAAATTGTCATAGCTGAGAAGGTATAACGATGAAGATCTACAGATTTGATGAATCCGAATCTTTTCAGACACCTGAAGGTTTGATGACCCCTCTTTTCGCCAATAATCATCTAACAGTCACCCACCTCAAAGTGCCGGCTGGCATCCACGTTAGACCACACTCACACCCTTGGGACGGGATATTGATTATAATCAACGGATTTGTGAGACTTATTGGAACCACGACTTTTGATATGAAGGCTGGAGACCTCGCCTATATACCAGCGGGTTTTGAAGTTGGCTTGGATTGTCAAGAGTATTTTGAAGCTATACTTCTATCAACTCCATCTCCTTACAAGACCCTGGAGGAGTTCCGGAATCGTTTGGAGGGCATGTTCTTGAAACAAAAAGAACACGTTTAAAGGAAGTGGTTGATTTGAAAATCAGAAATGGAGTCTTCATATATGCTCTAACAATGCTAATCTTTTCGTCGCCATCTTTAGCTGTCGATGAGCATAGGGAGATAGTAGATTATATTGGTAGGACAGTTGAGATTCCTGTATCCGTAGATTCAATCGTAAGTCTTGATCCAGATGCGACCAGGATCTTAGTAGCACTCGGTGCTGGTGATGATATAAGTGGTATCGAGAAGACCGCTCAGAACTGCCCAGTTCTTGGGAAAGTCTTCCCAAAGGTGAGGGGTTTACCAGATGTGGGCAGTGTATCGGGAGGAACATTGAATCTGGAGAAGCTAGCAGCACTGAATCCCGATCTAGTCTTTGTCAGAGGACTTTATCCGGAGGCAGCAGATAAAATCCAAAGAGAACTTGGGATACCTTGCGTCTGCACGCTTGATGCGGGAAAGAGTGTAGATGATTATCTGAAGAACATCCTCATAATCGGACAGGCTGTGAACAAAGAAGGCAGAGCTAGAGAGCTAGCGAATTATATTGGTGAGGAAATGACTCAGATAAATAGTACTGTTTCTGCTATTCCAAATGATCAAAGACGACGTGTTCTCTATATAGGCCCACCATTTACCAAAGATATGTTGCGTGTTATATATAATCGACATCTTTGTGTTTATACAGCAGGTGGTATTAACGTTGCCTATACCAGCGATAGCATTTCTCCCTCTGTTGGACCGTGGCAATCGGTCTCTTTGGAGCAGATCGCTGACTGGAATCCCGAAATAATATTAATCCATGGACTGAGCCTGCTGAATCCCCAAGAAATTCTGGAGAATCCAGATTGGAAAGATCTGAAGGCTGTAAAAAATAAGCAGGTTTACAAGGTTTTTGCTATCTCCACAGGTTATGATCCAGCAATGCTTGTCCTTGGAACTATGCAGATTGCAAAATTGATGTATCCTGAGAAGTTCGACATCGATTTTCAGGAATGGGCTGAGCAGTTCTGTCAGAAGGTATATGGTGTGGAGGGACTTCCTTCATATATGGAAGCAGAGTATGGAATTTCCAAGGTGTAAGTGAGGTACATGAGATGTCAAGCTTGAGATATATAATATGTACTATATTACTATTGGCATTTCTTTCCGGTACAGATGCCTATGATATAGCGAAGATTAATGTTACAGACTGCGTAGGGCGAAATGTGACTTTACCTCCCGATGTCGAAAGGGTGGTGAGTTTGAATGCCGATACCACTAGGGTATTGGTATCTTTAGGAGCTGGTGAAAAGATAGTTGGCATTGATAGTTATTCGATGAAATGTCCTATATTAAATGAAGTATTTCCTGAAATTAAAAATATAACCGATGTAGGAAGTCATATCACGGGTACGCTAAGCATGGAACGTCTCGCATCGCTTGAACCATATGTGATATTTGTTGGTGGTTCTAGTAGAGATGTTGCTGAGAAGATTCAGTCTGAGTTGGGCATACCTTGTATCTGCAGCTATTTCAATGTGAAGACTGTAGATGATTTTCTATGCGCCTACGAGGTAATTGGTAAGATAGTAGGTCGAGAGGAGAGAAGCCATGAAGTTCAGCACTTCATCCGTAAGAGTATAGAGAATATTGTGAACGTTTCTGACACAATACCAGAACAACAGCGCCCAAAGGTTATCATGATTGGCGTGCCGCTAGATAGTGATCCGTTTAAAGTGACTATAGTCTCCTCAGCAATAGATTGGGCGGGTGGCATTAACTTGGGTGCAGATGTTTACAAGGGTGGCAGCCCATCCAAGACTGTGACAATCGAGCAGATAGCCCAATGGAACCCAGATATGATTTTCATCAACGGACTGTCCCTTATAGATGTTCAAACCATACTCAATGATCCTACGTGGAAGCAGCTGCGAGCTGTAAGAGAGGGAAAGGTCTATAAAATTTACTCAGGCATGGTGGGTTATGACCCTGCAATATTTGTTATCCAGCCGCTGAATCTTGCAAAGATAATGCATCCGGACAGATATCCAGTAGATTTCGGAGAAGAAGCCGATTTGATATTTGAGAGAATTTATGGCGTCAGTGGACTTCATTCGGTATTCCAACAAAAGTTTGGGATTTCTGAAGTATAAGATGGCGTTGATCCTCACGCCCCTTATACTTCTAATTCTGTTCCTCTCGGTAGGTAAATATGGGGTCTCATTCGACTCTCTCGAGAGCCTGCTCTTCGGAGAGTCTATAGATAGGACTATATTACTCAATGTCCGCTTGCCCAGAGCAGTTGTGGCCATGATCTTTGGTGCTTCAATGGGTATAGCAGGGGCGAGCCTGCAGACCATTCTGCGTAATCCTCTAGTAAGCCCCTATTTCTTGGGCATATCATCCGGAGCTGCCTTTGGTGCTGCACTCTCCGTGGCGATCTTCGGCTATAAGAATTTCTTCCTAGTTCAACCCTCAGCTATTCTATTCGCTTTAGTAGCAGTCTCTCTGACACTGTCGTTGTCTAAATTCCGCGGCCAGTTCTCACCAGTGTCTCTTGTACTATCTGGCATGATAGTATCCGCTTTATTCTCTGGTTTTCTATCTTTGATTCAGATTCTTGTCGAGCCGGAGAAGACGCAGGCCATCGTGGCCTGGATGATCGGAAGACTTTATATGATAACTTGGAGTGATGTCAAGGTATCTGTGCCTATTGCCCTTATAGGCATCGCTGGCCTTCTCTATTTCCGTTGGCGCATATTCGTGCTTTCCATGGGTGATGAAGAGGCGAGATCTCTGGGCATCGATGCGGAACGAGAGCGCTTCTTAGTCATCATCTTTGCCTCGGTAGCAACGGCCTCGGTAGTTTCTGTCACTGGGATCATAGGGTGGGTATGCCTAATTGCACCTCATATAACCCGCTTTTTGGTGGGCTCAGATCCAAAAGTTCTGCTGCCAGCTTCGGTATCGGTAGGAGCATCTTTCATGTTGCTTGCAGATACGCTTTCCCGCACCGTATGGGCATTTGAGATCCCCGTAGGAGTTATAACCACTATAATCGGAGCTCCGTTGTTTCTCTATCTGATGAGGAGGGCCATTCATGACTGGCGTTGAGGCTCTAAATCTGTGCTTCCGTTACGGCGAGATAATGATAATCAGGCAAGCATCATTCGAGCTGCAACCTGGGGAAATTTTGGCTATCGTAGGACCTAATGGCTGCGGCAAGACCACCCTCCTAAAATGTTTGAATATGCTCCTAAAGCCAGAAGGCAAAGTGTTGATTGATAATCTAGATCTGCAGACGCTGAGTTTTCGGGAACTAGCCATGCTAATGGGGTATGTGCCACAGATGCATTCTGCAAACTTTCCTTATAGAGCGATAGACGTGGTCGTAAGCGGCAGAACACCTCGACTGGGGTTCTCTATGCCTTCTGAGAGGGATTATGATCTGGCACAAAAAGCGCTTCAGCGAGTCGGCGTTGGGAATTTAGCAGACAAGTTTTATACACAGCTCAGCGGTGGCGAGTTGAAACTGATACTCATTGCCAGAGCACTTGTGCAGGAACCAAAGGTTCTGCTTTTGGACGAACCTACCAGCCACCTCGATTTCAAGAATAGAGTGGTTGTGCTTAAAATACTCAAAGAGATATCAAAAGACGGCATAGCGGTCATCATGAGCGAGCACGACCCAAATATTGCCTCTCTTTTCTCTGATAAAGTTTTGCTTATGAAGAAAGGTGAGATCGTAGGCTACGGTCCAACGGGGGATATACTGACCCCTGCGAACATCATGAATGTCTACGGATTGAGCATTGAAGTATTTGAAAGAGACGGGAATAAATATATATTTCCAAAAGTATAATATTACTTCACTAAATTGTTGTTAATATAAATTGATGAGTGATCTGATATGATGAGTAAAGAGATAATGGAGATGCTGAATGAGAATCTGGTCTATCTGGCAACATCTACGCCCGAAGGAAAACCAAATGTAGTGCCGGTTGGAATGTGCCATCCAATAAATGACAGACAGCTAATTATAATCGATGTGCTGTTTAATAAGACAAGAAAGAATCTGGAGGAAAATCCACAAGTTGCTATCGCTTTTACAGACCATAAAAGATGGGAGTCCTATCAACTAAAGGGCAGAGCGGAAATATATACCGAAGGACCCTTCTTCGAACTAATGAAACAAATAAGGGAGCAAAAGGCAGAGCGAATGAAATATAAAACAGAAGAAGCTCTTGCTATGTCCCCCGCATTGAAGGAGAAAGCTGAACGTTTAAGGGAGTGGCGAAAAACACTCAAACCAAAAGGTGCGGTCGTGATAACAGTTGAGGAGATCTACTCGAACATGCCCAAGTTCGATAATGATTGACACATGGGGGTTTGAAGTGAGCGATCATTTGCTATGGGTGGAAGTTAGAGACAGTGTATTGGTAGGCACACGTCATCGGGCTTATTCTTTCTTCGGCCATCCGTCTCTGGCATCCAGCCTTTATGCTCCTCAGATGGATGTAGCATATCTTCTTACACCTCTCAAGGAAAAAATTGTGCTGGAACTGCAGAAGGGAGATTGGCTTCCAGGCTATGGCAATATAGAATATCTCTTTTCTGATATCGATTTTTCATCGCCTGGAGATTATGCTTTTGTGGTCGCACGCTCTCCAGGGGTCTACGATCTTGGCTGGCATGGTGGGAAGAGCGATCCTTTCCTCTCATACAATTTTGCCAAGGCGATAATCCATGCGGGGGATGGTCCTAAATGCGATTGGAATACGGGGTTACCTCTTGAGTTAATCCCCGAACAAGCTCCATACAATATAAAAAGTGGGGAGCCTCTTGCAATCAACGTCAAGCATCAGGGCAAATCTGTGAAGGCCAGTTATACGGCGTCTTACTGGACATGGGATGAACATGGCGATCCCCGAGTTTTAGGAGGCGTTACTGACGACAATGGCAGATTTGCTGTTAGACTAGATCGAGGAGGACTGTGGTTCATTACTGCGGCGTATTCGTTGGCAGATGGCGGCGAGTGGAGAGCAACGCATTCTCTAGGACATTTCTTCAAGGAGGGGGAGGTACTAAAATATAACAGTACAAGGTATAAGACAACGCTTTCCATCTGGGTAAAGTGATGAAGCACCTAGCGTGTCTTTCATATGTTACCGAGAATTCCGGTAGCGTACTCAGATTACTGAATAGCGCTAACCGGTGAACTGATAGCTCTTTGGCAGGAAATAAATCCCTTGCATTCGATTCTAGTGAAGATTTTCAGTAGAGCGAGTACGCCACCTAATTTTTGTGTGGGATATAACATTATTAAACACAGCAGCAGGAGTCAGTTTTAAAACCTTATTTTTCTGCCTTTGCCCATACTATATCGGTGGAGACAAGTATATAAATGCCAAGCTTTTAGGACTCTACATTATATAGTCAAGTTAGACAAGTTTAGCAAGTACTATCCCGTCTTGAGGAACTCGGTGGCATTCATGGAGAAGCCCAAGGAGTGGATCTTCTTGATGAAGGATCTAGCTGGGATTGAGGAGGCAATAGAATTCGGCGCCGAGATCTACAATGTAGATGTGGCGTTCAGATCAAGGTAACTCGAAATTTAGGTGGGAATCGATGGAGCTTTCAGAAGAAGATATTGCGCATTATTACGACCTTTATTGGCCCCTTCTGTATTATGCAAATGAGACTCTCAAAGTTTTGGAGAACTTGGAATCACCAAAAGATATCTCACAATGTTCTTTGAAAGATGTTGCGAAGCTGAGGTATCAGCTCTTCGACCAACCAGAGCTGATAGATGACTTTGTCCAGAAAAATCCTATGAGCCTATCTCGGCAAGATCTTGAGATCATAGCCAGCTGGAAAAATTGCCTCAAAGGCAGGTTCTTAATCGTTCGCCATCTAAAGAAATACAGTGTATTTCTCGACGCTGAAGACCCACCTAGGGCCTACGGTGTATTGGGGCTTTACACTCCCTTGAAGGAGCTGATAGACTCGTCGAATCTTCCGGTATTTGTCGAAGCAGTCCTCCTACCTTTCAAAAACAAGATTGTGTACGATGGTATCCTCTCACAATCAAACATCATCATCGGAAAAGGCATAAGTCGGAGCTTTGATGATAGATACAACGAAGCCAAGATGCGCTTTGGGATCATTACTGCACTTCCGTTCCATCCCGAAAAAGCTGAACCGAGCGATGCCGAGAAGCTGAAGATCTATCTGAAAAGCGAGAACAGCCGCGAGATCCACTGGGAGGAAATAGAGGAGCTAATCCACAAAGATCCAGAACTAATGGCCCTATACCAGCAGGAGATGGGAAAGGTTTACGCCAGAACCTACAGAAGGCGGCTTAGAGACATTGGAATAGAAAAAGGTTGGTTTGCGGTGACCGAAGGCCTGATCATCGCGGGCGCTACGACCAAAGACGAGCTCGAGAAGATTCTGCAAGATATCCTACCTGCCGAGAAGAGAAGGTTCCTCTACGTCTTCAACCTGAAGAGAAAGTGAATCACCTTGCTCAAAAGTTTTTACAACGCTCGTAAAGAGAAAAAGCCCAGCTAACGAGCCATCTCAAAGTCCAAATTCGTTCCGTTTGATAATTCGATGTCGTGTTTGTGGAGCACCTGCTGCACCCGTTAAGGTCGTATCTACCCAGGATCTGGCGAGAGAACGCTTGTGTCAGCAGCATGGCCCTGATATTTGTGATCTTTGTCGTTCTAGCTGAGCACCCCAGATGATGCGAACGTTCTGAATACATCTTACACTTAGAATGCCGCCGTACTGTAGCACATGAGCTGCGGCGCCAACAGCGTTAGCTGCAAATGGGCGAGTTATCCGTGAAGTAATATCGATCGGCTGATATATTCTCTTTCGAACCTCTTTATAGAATGTACTGCTGAATTGGGAATTTTTACTAGTAAATTCGTGCGAAATTCCCATCCCCCGCATCTAATCGGTTTTTGATTTATGACTACTGAAGAATTTATATGATGGAGACGGGATTCTTTTTCACGCGCGCTGGCTTGATTGTCAGGGCTTTTCATGGCAACAACGCATTATAGGAAGACCACCCATAAATGTTACACGGCACTATATTTTTGAACTGCAACCATCGTTCCGTATTCCGGTTGGTGCTCGATTCCAATTCTTTTATATGTTCCAGACAATGGCGTTTTGCTGAGGTTCAAGTAGACGAGATAGAGCTCCATCCCGCTTGTTGGCATGATATCAAGCCACAAATCGCTGCCGTACCTCCTACCGCTAGCTGTAGCCAATTGTGAGCCTGATGTTGTTGTAATACTGCCATGACCGAATACGAGATCATCGGACTGGTTGAGTGACAAAACGACAAACGTGTTGTTCGCCATCGCCAAGTACCACACACCAGCAGCTTCGACAGGTATGCTCTCAACTGGCGACTCGGATACAGAAGGCACCACAGTGTATGACGTCCTAGGTGCGTCCAGGGAGATTACCATCTCGTTGAGCGCGGGATCCCCCACAGATAACAACCTTCGCGGCATCTCTAGAGACTCCTTCATCTCCTGGACTGCCGGATCTCCACTAACATAATGGCTACTCTGGCATTCGCTCGGAGCCAGAAGCATGAGCATCAATATCAATGCAATAACGATTCCATTAAGTTTCATATTTCTATTCCCCCACCGCAGTTAACTCAGAAATTGACAATTTATATAGATTTGGACACGACGATGCCGGACCTGTCCGGATAAGCGCTGAGACCAGAAATTTGGATCTTTACCACTTCTGCATGTCAGAAGCACTTAATCCTTATTCAGACAGGTCCACGATACCGTGTAAAATAATGTTCAGAAATCCAATATCAGAGGGCCAATTCGTATGAATCAAAATTTTGATACGAATAGATGTCTATCGACCACGTTGCCTCGAACCATTCAACACAGCATTATATGCTGAAAAGCAAAATACCCTCAACGAAACTTTATGGCAGAAAGTTTTAGCACATTCTTTTACAAAATAAAATATTGAATTTTAAATAATATTAAATTATAACTAATAACTTAAATCGCTATTCAGGAAAAAATATTTAATTTTCGTTCCTTACTGCGAAATTTGGGAGGTGAGATTCCTGGTAGTACGCACATACTGGCCGAAATCCGTCTCGAAGCTGCTCAGTTGCTCATGCAATACGCTCCTCATATTGCTTCTTTTCAGCGAATACACGCCGCTCTCGAAGACGTCATACATCTTGAGCTCATCACCCTCAAGACTAACCAAGAAGGCCATGTAGATCGAATCTCGGCCCTTAGGCAGGAGTATGAGAGTCATCAGTGTGAGACCATCGTTATTCCTGAGTCTGTATACGAATTGCGCAACCTTCTCCTCTCTACCTGGAGCTTTGATGCTGAGAGTACCCCAGCGCCAGATGCTGCAGAGAGGAAATTCGGCCATCATAGACGGTTTTGATTCAGAAAGCTTTGATTCAGAAAACTCAAAGAAGAACTGCGTATCTCCATAGGGACCGTATCCAGCCCATCTTCCCAAAATATCCCTCGGGGAAATCGGAGGTCTCAAAGCTGGCTGACCTGCGACGTCTATGCCTCTCATAGTGATGTTAGCGTTGCCGGAGAGGTCTTTCAAATACAGTCCGATCATGTATCTTCCCTCATCCAGGGGTCGCGGCTCTAACCATATGCCACAATCTCCGAAGATCAGCCCCTCCAGCTCTACGACCTTTATTTCATCGTTCTCCTCATATAGAGCTATCGATTCAGGTACGAAGATGTCTCCAGCCTGTGGCAGGAATTCACTTATCAAAATATCGTCGACCCTCAATGCTGATTTCATCTTACCTGTCATGTAATTGAAGATGAGCCTGGAAGAGAAAGGTTCGGTCTCATTCTTCCGTTGATACTTGCCGTCAACGGTGAAATAGTAATCTTGCATATCATAGGGATAAGCCGGCGCAATGACCGATTTTTCACCGTTTGTCAATACATCAATAACCGGTGCCCAGGTGAAGTCGATGTTGTTTCTGCCGTCAACGAACTCTGGAAGCTTGCGGCTGCCGGTATAGTCGAGGTAATATCTTGAGACTTGATGTTCATTCAACATGACCAATTCGTCGCCTTCCAGCTTTCCTATTATCCTGGACATGTAAGCAATATTGTTACCGGTGGCATTGCCGATGATACGAGCCGGATGAGTTATATTGCATGGTTGTGGTCCGATGTAGTCGATATCTATAGCTGGTGCGATCTTATCGGTCTCTTCTGCAGCGATATATCTGTTCAAGAGCCCAGCCCAGCCCGAATCTCTTGCAAATCTTGAAAAAACCGGATAGTAATCTCTATAGTCTCTAAAGAGCTCTTCATCTTCAGGGAAGTAGACCGCCATGCCATAAGCAAAGGGATGCGCACTTCCATGATACTCTGCGATAATCGCAGAGCGTATAGATCTCTTCAGATCGTCTAACGCATCTGATATTTCTGCGTCAATTTTACTTAGCCCCAAAAGGTCGGCGAAATCGAAGAGGTCATAGTAGTTCGAATACAGCTTGAATTGAGCTAGGCCCTCAGATCTGCTAAAGGCCTCCGAGAAACTGAAGCTGGTACCGATCTGGGGCCATACTTGATCCATGCGCTTACAGAGCACATCAGATAGAAGAGCGGTTGCATTTATCACATCGGGCATCTTCTCAAGATCGTAGGCCGCCAGGGTTACAAACGGATGGGGGACCTCATTGGTGTAAAAATCCTGATAAGAGGCCACGATGGATCTAGCAAGTTCCCTCTCATCCATCTCTGGATTATCCTCGAGTTGTGACAAGGGTTTGCTAAAATCGATGCCGTAGTAAGGAACTAAATCCTCGGAAGCGATCATTACTTTTGCATACGGCGTTATCTCATTGGCCACATCGATCAGGCCCATTAGGCATTCATCAAATATCAGCAGATCCAGCTTCTTTTCGCCTTCGAATCCTGATGCTTCAAGGGCATCTGACAACGACTCCAAAGTGAGATTTGTATGCGAGGTATCATCGTATGTGTGCAGCACCCAGCCCCCGCCATGATTCCATAATGAGAGAGCATACCTATCAGCTGGATAATTTTGGCGTGTCCATTTGATGAAATCCACCAAGGAGTTTTTATCCCCCATATCGACTTCGCCAAGATCCTCCAACTCTTGGGACCCTACCCTCTTCTCATCGTCATCCTTGGATATGAGGAACCTCTTAGTTCCCGTCCAATCGCCATTGCTCGAATCATAGCCTGAAATCCGATCCCATTGCACAACTACTTTTATGCTCTCGCTCGAGCCCACTCGCTCAAGCTGATTCATGTTTATAACAGAAGCACCTTCCAGATTGTTGTCAGCCGCCATGTAGATCATGATCACCCATTTTGCCCTCTCAGGGACCTGCCCATCGCTGCAGAACCCGATATCAGCTGCCAGAAGCAAAAGGGTAATGATCGCCGCAAGTTCTGCTAATTGAGTGGCTTTCATCTATGACATATCCTCATATCGGGATTTCAGGTACTCTGCCGCAGATGATTTGATCTCACCATTTCAAGTCACTTTAGTGGAAGAATGCGATCGATTGCTTCTGAGCAACCTCAAAGCGCCATCATATCGGCTGGAAGATGTGCGCTGCGGACCTCCCTTGAAGGAATATTGTACTTTGATATATCATCCTGGATCGACCTGACGAAGGGTGTGCCAAAATCATCTTCTGCTTGAACCGGAGTACCAAATGGGCTGCTAATCCCAGGAGAATAATCTAATACTATGCTATTCAGCAAGCTTTCCGTTCCTCGGTCCCATGGGTAAGACGAACCTATCTCGACTATGACGCTTCCTTTATCACCGAAATTCTTGCAGTAGGCTGCGATGAAGATTCGTGCATTTCGGAGATCGAGCACCCCTAGAAGTCCTCCCTGACCATCGATTTCCCTTGTATAATACTTAACCGCATTCTCTGGCAGATCTTCAAATAAGTCATTGAAGGTCGTATTCAGCCAAGATTGCAGGTCATTAGCGCTGAGTACCAAATTTTTTTCTGTGGTAAATCCCATTATATACGCAAAGTTCTGCTGGTTCTGCTGGTCAGAGATCGAGATGCTCAATATACCTGCATTGGCTAGGGATTGATTCGCTTTAAGCTGATACGGACCGCTGGCCCCCATGTCAAAAGAGACCTGAAACGGTCCAGCAGTCACCAATTCTGTATCTGCTGCAGCCACCATCACCAGCAGTGATGCCACCAACAACGCCATACAAGTTCTCATACTAAACCCCCAGGGCTTAATGTTTAACCGCCTCTGATTGAGATAGCTCTATCGAATTGCTCCCATCTAGGGAGATCCGACGGCTATTGGCTAAAATTATATAGCCATATACCCAAAGACCTCCTGACTTGTTGGGGCATCCAATAAAACAACTCAATGTTAATTCGATTTGGTAATAGATTTATAATTACTAATCCTTATCATATAAAGTTTTCCATTAAAGTGCGGTGTTGAATAATTCGAGGTGATGTGGTCGCTAGATATCGATTCTTGTCAAAATTTCGATTTGCGTGAATTGACCCTATGCTACTGGATTTCCGAACATTATTCAAAACAGGGTCTTGTACTCGTTCTACTGAAAATCGTCACTATAATCGAATGCAAGGGATTTATTTCCTGCCAGAGAGCTATCAGTCCACCGGTTAGCGCTATTCAGTAATCTGAGTACGCCACCCAAAACAGCAGTAGAAAAGTATTTATCAAGAACCTGGCTAATTATAAAAATTGGTTAGAATGCATGTACAAAAAATACTTATTTTGGCACTAATGATCCTCGCCTCCGCAGATGCTAGCGAAGAGAGTTGTTCAAAGCCACTCTCCTACACAGATGACGTCGATAAGCCGGTCAGTGATTCTGGGGTCATCAATCTCTCGGATCTCGATGAGATGCGCTTGTACGAAAATGAAAAGTACGGCTTTAAAGTCGCCTATCCTTCCGATTGGACCGCACAAGAGCCAGATATAAATGATATTGGAGTTGTGGTTGGATTTCTCGCCCCGGGTGAGGATATCGATAACGCGTTAGACTACGTAACCGTCCAGATTGAGGATCTGCCTGCAGGGATGACCCTCAATGAATACACCAAAACTGTGCTGGCCAACTTGAGAACCTATCCAGGCTTTGAGCTTTTAGCGGAAGGTGATATGATTATCTCCAACGAACCAGCGCACGTAATAGTATACAGGGTAACAGCCGATCAGGTCGATTATCAGATCTTACTGGCTTACACCATCAAAGACGCCCGAGCTTACATCATAACTTACTATGCCCTTGCGGAAAAGTACGTCGAGTTTGAGGATGAAGCTAAGAGGATGATAAACTCGTTCATATTGGCTTGAACTTAATTTCGTTTTGGTTAGTGCAATAGGACCTGTCCGGATAAGCGCTGAGGCCAGAAATTTTGACATTCTCCTCTTCTGCATGTCAGAAACGCTTAATCCTTATTTGGACAGTCCTGTGCAACGCCATCGTCTTCCAGTGGGTGAATGATATGAGGCTCAAGATTATGGTTACACTGATGATGCTGTGGTTCGCTATGGCCGCATCATCTCAGGGAAATTATGGGGCGCCAACCCTTCCAAGCGGCATGGAAAATCCCTTGCTTTTGAGGTATCCACAGCTTGCCACCGCCGCGGCGCCATCTTGGCTGACGGAGGGTACGAGGGCCACATATTCCGTGATCGCTAGTACTCCAGAATCCGAGTATAGCGAGAACATCGAATGGACCACCGGATCTACAGGATATGGCCTGTCTCAGGTGGATGTGGTAGCTCTGGAGGGCGGGGTAGCCGCCACCTACACTATGCCTTACGCCCCGGATTTACAGGGAGCTATGCGTAAGCTCCTAGGCTTTGGATCTGTCGTACCCGCGGGCTGCGGAGACTTCTGGTGCAGTCCTGAAGTGCTGAATGGAATCCATGAAGAGGCCGGCGATAGGCTGACGGTGCAACGTCTTCCCGTGACGATTGGTGGCAAGGTGTACCAGGCCATTAGGTTCGATTACCGAAATGAAGGTATGGAGATGGCCCTCGTATACGACCTTGCATCGGGGCTGATGCTATACCACACGATAGACTATACGTCCCTCGGAATGGATGCGGGCGTCTTAACAAGCTCCCGTGGCACTCACGCCATCTACGAACTGAAAAACCTCCGTAAGGTGAACATACCCTGGACAGATGGGAGCGTCCCTGCCTGGCTAAAAGCAGGCCAAATATACTATTATCAGGGCCATTCAAAGAGCCAGGTCCAGGGAGCTGCTCCATTGACGTTCCCTCTGGCTATCCAGATGTCCATCGGGTCTGTTCACGATCGGTTTGTTGAAGCAAGGGAGGACACAATCTCCCAAGACCAGGCGCCGTATGTCAAAACGGTCTACGGAGTAGCTCAGCTGATGGGGGGCTTCATACCTCCAGAGGCGAGATCCGTCGGCACCGGCATAGTCGACACAGATCCCGATACAGGTATGAGGGTGAGCCTGATCCAGAACGATGCAAACGGAATCGCCTTGGAGATGACAAACCAGGCTGACTTCCGGGAGGTCTTCACATACGACACCGATGGCCAGCTCATTTCAATCTATCAGGAGTTCAATCCCGATGTCATGACCTCCACAGGGTTCGGGTCGACAAGGTTGATCTATGTGCAGCTGGCCGAGTAAGGGGCTCTGCCAGCTTTAAGGTTTTTTAACTTGTGGAGCGGAGAGGACGGAGCGGAAAGTCCCCATCCTTCAGGGTGGGGATGAAAGCGGAGTCCTCCCATTCATTCCGGCTTGCCGATAATTATTTAAGGGATTTATGGGATATATATTTTGTTAAATCTAATGAAATAGAAGCTCAACCGATCTGCACATTCTGTATACTCACTATCAGGTGGTGATAGTCATAAAGTACCGAAGGAAAGCACTCTATGACGAAACAATTCGTGAGAGACTAAAACAGATCAAAATTTGGAGTTTGCCGGACGAACTCGGAATAGAGATACTCGCACAGGAACCTGCTGAGGATCACCATCATATATTGTTCACAGCGACACCCACAACCAACTTATCTAACGTCGTGAACGTCATCAATGGCGTTACATCCCGACGGCTTCGACAAGAATTTCCTCAAACCAGGGAATTTCTTTGGGGCGATTCCTTTTGGTCGAACTCCTACTTCATAGCTGGCACCGGAAAGGTGGGCCTCGATGTTCTGCTGAGCTATGTAGAATCTCAGATGAAGCGGGAGAAATGATTATCACATACCGATATCCCATATTTCCCAGTAGAGAAGTAGAGCAGAAGTTAGTTGAGGCTCTGGATACCTGTAGATGGCTCTACAACCGTCTCCTGGAGGAGATAAATAAGGCGATGGAAAGCGGTAAGACGCTCAGAACGTATGATACCCAAAACCTCATTCCTCTCCTGAAGAACCCCACTCTCAACAAGGTCTATTCAAAGGTTCTCCAGATGGTGCTGTGTTGAATAATGTTATATCCCATCACCACGATTGTTGATTGGAGCTATTGGCGATGAATGGGAATGAAGCATCAAAAGGTCGCAACTGGCGGGAATATAACGAGTCTCTGGTTAAGCGCGGCGAGATGTATTTGACCTTCGACTTTCTGGAGAGCTGGGAAAGAGATCTTGAGGAGCTTAATCGCGGCAAGCTTGGGAGGAAGTATG
>FWPV01001449.1_pt1 | contig 65797 bp, 52 predicted proteins | sample 2228371 | NCBI WGS metagenome assembly FWPV01 (sample SAMEA103939776, study PRJEB20133) | metagenome
GTTGACCACGTCGGCGCTTGTCAGCCAAGCGCGTCGGGCAACCAACAGACCGAACCGCATCCAGTCGAGGTCGTGCACCGCGTGCGCATCCGTGTTGACAGCAAGCTTGACGCCGGCCTCTTTTGCCTTGCGGGCCCAGACGTCCGGCAGGTCAAGCCGCGCATAGAACGAGTTGATTTCCAATATCTTACGATGCTTTGCTGCACACGCTATCACTTCTTCGAGGTCAATATTATAGCCTGGTCGCTGACCGATGAGCCGACCTGAAGGGTGGGCAAGGCAGTGGACGAGCGGATGGGCGATGGCATCGCAGGCACGGCGAGTGGCGTCTTTCTTGAATGCTTGGTGAATTGAGGCGATGACGAAATCGAGCCGCGCGAGCACCTGGTCGGAGAAGTCGAGCCGTCCGTCCGGAGTGATGTCCACTTCGCAAGACTTCAGAATCTTGAACCGTGCAGACCGGCGGTTGAACTCGTCAACCGCGTCGCAGTGGCGCAACAACCGGTCGGCCGTGAGTCCGCCAGCGTAGTGGGCTGAGACCGAGTGGTCGGCAAATGCAACGTGGGTGTAACCGCGCCGGCGGGCAGCAGCGATCAGTTCATCAAAGGTCGCGGTGCCGTCCGAAAGGGTGGTGTGAACGTGCAGGTCCGACTTGACGTCGGACATCGTGACCAGTTCGGGCAGTTGACCACAAGCAGCGGCTTCAAGTTCGCCCCGGTTCTCACGTAGCTCCGGTTCGATGTACGGCAGACCCAGAGCGTCGTACACTTCTGGTTCGGTTCGTCCGGCGATACGGCGGCCGGCCCGGAAGACGCCATATTCTGAGAGCTTGAGCCCTTTCTTCTGGGCCAGAGCGCGCAAGGCGACGTTGTGGTCCTTGGAGCCGGTGAAGTACTGAAGCGCCGCCCCGTAAGACTGGTCGGGGACGACCCGGAGGTCAACCTGACGATCGTGGCCCCGGACCTCGAATCGGGCCGACGCCTTGGTCGCGCCTGCGCTGAGCTGCTGCCGTTGCCAAGGATGAGCAAGGAAGTGGGCAACTATCTTTTCCGGTCTAGTGCCGGTGGCAAGTATGTCAATGTCGCCGATTGTCTCACAGCCTCGGCGCAAGGAGCCGCCGAGGCAGACTTGACGCACGCCCGGTGCGGCGTTCAGGTACTGGACGACCGACTCCGCCAGCTCGAACGCTTCGTCGAGGTACATCCGCGCGCCGGTTGTCCGGCCGGCTCTTAGTGCTTGGATGATATTGGCGGCCTTCTTTCCGCCCATTCCGGGCAGTTCGGCAAACTTGCCGCTCTCGATTGCTGCCCGGAGCATGTCTCGGTCAGCGACCCCGAGTCTTTCGTAGAGGAGCTTGACGCTCTTGGGGCCGATGCCTTGAATGTCGAGCAGGTCGAACAGTCCGGGCGGCAATCCCGCGGTTGACTCGTCGTATTTCTTCATCCGACCGGTGGCAAGGTACTCGCGAATCTTGCGGGCGATACCTGAGCCGATACCGGGTATCTTCTCGAGCCGGTCGGCTTGTTCGAGGGCAGCGACGTCCTCGGTCAGGTCGGCAAGAACCCGGGCAGCACGTCGGTAGGCAAGAACCCGGAACCCGGTCTCGCCTTTGATTTCGAGTGTGTCGGCAATGCGACTGAACAGGCGCGACAGTTCCTGGTTCTTCATATAGTTGTCAAACCGAGCGACTGAATTAGGCCAGCGTCCTGGAATAGCCAGTTGCCGGACCGGCAGGTCGCAACAACCCGGCAGTCGTGTGTCGTACGCGGGTCTGCGGTCAGAACGGTGAAGTCGGCACTGAATCCGGGAGCGAGTTGACCAATTTCACGCTCGAGGCCGAGCGAGAAGGCGGCGTTGCCGGTGAACATCGCCAGCGCCTGCTCTGGAGCGACGCGCTGCTCGGGGTTGGGGTGTTCGACTGCCGCTCTGATGCCGGCCAGCGGTGAAATCGGAGTTATCGGCGCGTCAGAACCGCCGGCGAGCACGATACCGGCCTGAACCAGACTGCGGAATGGGTTGGTACGGCGCCAGCGGTCGCCGAGCCGGCGCGAGTACATCCGGCTCGGGCCGCCCCAGGTCGCCTCGAAAGCCGGCTGAACACCGAGCACAAGCTGGAGGCGCGCGATGCGTTCAATCAGGCCCGGACCGAGCAGCTCGGCGTGCTCAATACGGTGGCGCAGTGCGGATGGGCCGATGGTCTCGTGGCAGCGGACAACCTGTTCCACGGCTCGGTCGCCGATGGCATGCACTGCCGTGCTCAGTCCGAGCTCTTCGCTGCGACGCAGGAATGCGGTCAGCTCTTCATCACTGACAAACGCCATCCCTGAGTTACCGGGCGCGTCGGAGTAGTCGCCGTTGAGCGCGGCGGTCCGCGAGCCAAACGAACCATCAATCAGTAGACAACCTCCGATACGGTCAAGGCCGAACGTGAGCGCCAGTTCGTGGTTCCAGGATTGAACGAACGGAACCGCGCGAACTGGTGCGGCCGCGAGCGCATCGAGCATCGGCTGAAGCTGGCCGGGTGTCGTTTCTTCGGTCCCGATGAGTGCGGCGATGGTCGTGACGCCCTGGCGTGCTGCCTCCTGAGCGGAGCGCAGCAGAGCTGCGCGCACGAGCTCGGTCGGAATCAAGCGCTTGAACCGGCGCGAGGCCTGTTCGTACGCGGGCCCGCGCAGAACGCCGGTCAGCTTACCCTGTCCGTCGGTGTCGGCACCAATCGCCGGCAGCGGTGAGAGGAGAGCAAGGCCGGCGCTGTTGGTGACCGCGGAGTGACCGTCAACCCGACAAACGAGAACCGGCACGTCAGCAATCGCCTGGTCGAGCTCACTGCGGCAAGGGTAGCGGCGTTCAACAAGACTGTCGGGTTCAAGGTTGAATCCGAGCATCATGCCCAGTTCAACCGCGTCGGCACGGCGGTCGGCCAGTCGGTCGAGTACTTCGGGCACGGTGGTCGCGCCAGCGAGATTGACAAGCAACAATTGCAATCCGACCTCGAGCGGATGGAGGTGTGCATCAATCAAGCCGGGCACGATTGTCGGTGCCGGCGCTGGGTTCGGGTGATGTTCGAGCGCGACAATCCGACCTTGCTCGACAACCATCGCCCCGGACGCGGGCCGAGCCCAGGCGTCGGTGACCAGCGTCCCCTTGACCCGCATGTCAGAACCCTGGCCGGGCAAGCTGAACGACCGTCTCGACGTGGGCGGTCTGAGGAAACATATCAATCGGCTCGGCAGCACGGACCTCGTAGCCGAGCTGCTCGAGCAGCCCCAAGTCGCGGGCCAGGGTGGCGGGATTGCACGAAACGTAGACAAGCCGCTTGGGATTCATCCCGGCCACACGGTTCAGAGTGACAGGCGGACAGCCGCGACGCGGCGGGTCGAGTAGAACAATGTCGGCCGGCGGCAGGCCGGCCAAGACTTGGTCAACGTCGCCGCAGATGAAACTGACGTTGGCTGCGTTGAGCGCACTGGCATTGGCCAAAGCGTCCTGAGTTGCGGCCGGGTCAATCTCCACTCCGGTAACGTGCTGGACGAAATCCGAGAGCACCAGCGAGAGCATGCCGACGCCGGAGTAGAGGTCGAGAACCGTCTCCGTGCCGGTGGGCGATGCGTGCTTGAGTACCTTGCGGCAGAGCTCTTCCGCCTGGACGGTGTTGACCTGAAAGAAAGACGTCGCCGAGGCACGCAGGCTCTTGCCGAGGATGGAGTAGACCGCGGTGTCGCTACCCTCAAGCAGGAGGTGTCGGCGGCCGAGGATGCGGTTGGTGCGGTCCGGGTTTATGCTCTGGACGATGCCCGCCACGCCGGCGGTCCCGGCCAGAGCGGCGACGAACCTGGGGTCGAGCGCCGGGGTGCGCGTCACGACAATCAAGATGACTTCGCCCTGAGCCGATGCTTGCCGCAGGATGACATGACGGATGTTGCCTGAGTGTCCGGCTTCGTTGTATCCCTGCTCGCCCACATGACGGGCAGCGGCAAGGACCGCCTGCCTGACACGGTCGAAGGATTCCGGCTGGAGGGGACACCGGTTGATGTCGAGCAGGTCATGGGAACCACGGCGGAAGAAACCGAGGCGGAGGCCCCGGCCGTCCTGTCTTGCCGGGTATTGGGTCTTGTTGCGGTAATGCCAGGGGGCAACCGGCCCGGTGATGTTGGCCACCGGGAAGAAGACGCGGCCGACGCGCTGCAGGGTCTCGTTGACCAACGTCTTCTTGACCACGAGCTGTCCTTGATAGTCAATGTGCTGCAGCTGGCAGCCGCCGCACCGACCATAGTACGGGCAGGCAGGTTCGACGCGCAGGGGAGACGGCTCGACGATTTCGACCACCCGGGCCACAGCATAGTCGCGCTTGCGCTGGACGATGCGCGCACGCACCCGTTCGTGCGGTGCGCTGAACGGCACAAAGACCTTGAGTCCGTCGAGCTGGGCCAGGCCGTCGCCGCCCTGGACCAGGCGTTCGACGAACAGGTCAACTACCATGCGGTCAGGACCTGACGAACGATTTCCCGGGCCAGACGGTTGACAGCCTCACGGCCCGCCTGCTCTTCAGTCAATGCCGCAGGGTTGTAGGTCATGCGGACCGAAGGGCTGCCGGAGTAGAACTCCTCGTCCCGCACCTGGTCGTGAGCCTGGACGCGGGCGCCGACGAGCAGCTCATAGGCGCTGACTTCTTGTTCACCGGTGTAGGATGCGGCGGAGCGCGAGTAGGTTTCTATCCGAGCGGTGATAACGAGGTGGGCCGCTTCGAGATTGGTGACGCGCAGGTTGCGGTCGGCGTTGAAGTAAACAACCAGCGCGTCGGTCAAGTCTTCGCCCAAACCGGGTTGGGCTGTCGCGTTCTCAGCCGGGGTGACCGCAACGGTGCGTAGGTGGGAGGGAAGCAGGGAGCGGGTTGAGTAGCCGCAGCAGTTGGCGAGCAGGAGCGCGGCCGGGAAGAAGAGAATTCTTCTCACAGTAGAATTCTCGGCATGATAGTCGGACAGTCAAGCGGAGTTTGACCTAATCCGACAGTGAAGTATGATTGGTCGCGTGAAAGCGCTCCTCGCGCCGGTTGACTTTCTGGTCTTTGCCGTCCGCGTACTTGTCGGTTCATGGGATTTGAGGCGGACCTGGCCTCGGCTGGTCGTCCAGTTGTACTATCACGGCGCGAGCGCCCTGCCGATTATCTGTCTGACCTCGGTCTTCATCGGCTTGACGACCGCAGTGCAGACGAGCTATCAGTTGATGGGCGTGGTCCCCAAGTACTTTGTCGGGATGGGCGTCGGCCGACTGGTGTTGATTGAGTTGGCCCCGGTGCTGGCCGGGTTCATTGTCGCCGGCCGGTCAGCCTCGGCAATCGCAGCTGAGTTGGGAGCGATGCGGGTTTCCGAGCAGATTGATGCACTCGAGGTGATGGCGGTTGACCCATACCGGTATCTTTGTCTGCCGCGCGTTCTGGGCACGACGCTTGGTCTGCCCGTACTGGTCGTCACTATGGAAGTCGTCGCAATCATGACCGCGCTATTCATCTCGGCCGCTTTGCTGAACATCGCACCTTCAACCTTTACCTACGGCGTGACCCATTTCTTTATGGTGCGCGATTTCTACGGTGGGCTGGCCAAGGCCGCTTTGTTTGGACTCGTCATTGGCATCAGCGGCTGCTACTTCGGCTTCAATGTCTCGGGCGGAGCCGAGCAGGTCGGCCGGGCCACAACCGCGGCGGTCGTGCTTTCCGCCACGCTCATCCTGATGATTGACTTTGTCATCGCCCTCGTCTTCTTCTCGACATGATTGAAGTCCAGAGCGTGTCCAAGACGTTCCGCGACATCCGCGTACTTGACCGGGTTGAGTTGACCGTTGTCGATCACACCATCGCCGCAATCCTCGGACCGTCAGGCATTGGCAAGAGCGTGCTGCTGCGAATCATGGCCGGGCTGTTGGCGCCGGATTCCGGCCGAGTTCTCTACGACGGCCAACCTCTGCGATATCACAAGTTCTCGGACAACCAACACATCACCGGCGGGCTCGGGTATGTATTCCAAGCCGGAGCTCTGTTTGACTCGATGACCGTTGAGGAGAATGTCGCGCTGCCGCTCGAGGAGACCGGCCGTCTCGCCCGGCCCGAGGTGAAGCGGCGGGTGGCTGCGGCCCTGGCGGTCGTCGGGATGCTTGAGAACTCGGGTCTGTATCCGCGCGTGCTGTCGGGCGGCATGACGCGGCTCGCGGCAATCGCTCGGGCAATCGTCACCGAGCCGCGCTACGTCTTCCTCGATGAACCGACGACCGGTCTCGACCCGGTGATGCGCGAGCGGGTGCTGGAATTGGTTCGGGAGCTGCGCGACCGGCAGCAGCGAACCGTGGTCGTCGTCACTCACGACTTAGGCGCTGCCCGGAGCATTGCCGACCGGCTCTATATGCTGAAACGCGGTACGCTCGTACCTGCCGACGACGCAAGAAAGGAGGATTATGAGCAGGCGGATTCGTGAATTGCTTGTCGCCCTGTTTGTGCTCAGTGGAGTCGGCCTTGCGGTGTTTGCGTTTGTCTGGTTCTCGGGCCGGCTGGTCCAGTCCCATCGCCTGCTCGTCACCGTCTACTTCCGCGACGCGGCCGGGTTGCGCAGGGGAGACCCGGTATCGGTTTTGGGCATTGACAAGGGCAAAGTCGCGGACTTGACGCTGGAATCGGGGCAGGTGCGAGCGACCATCGCCCTGGACCGCGATGTCGCACTCTCGGTTGATACCAAGTTCGCGATTCGGTCGGTCAGCTACTTAGGCAGCGACCGGTACGTGATGGTTGTGCCGGGCACCGGCTCGCCGGCGCCGGACGGCCACCGGTTCCAGGGAGCCAACGAGGCGCTCGACCTTGAGGAGACCTTTCTGCGGCTCGACCGGCTCCTTTCCAGTCTCGACCCGACCGAGCTGACCGGCGAGTTGAAGAACCTGAGCAATGAGCTGATGGAGACCGTGAGGAGTCAGCTCATCGGCTTCAACACCAGCTTCTCCTTGGCTTCGGCCGAGTTGGCCCGGCTGTCGGCAAGGTTGGATACCTTCGTGCAGTCAATCAGCCGGGAGTCGAGCGCGGGCAAGTTGCTCTCCAGCTCCGAGCTGTACGACGAGGTGCGCAAGACCAACTCCGAGCTCCAGTCGCTGGTTAAGGACATCAAGGAAAACCCGGAGCGTTATCTCCGGCTGCGCTTCAGTCTGTTCCGTTAGGGCCGGATAAGCAGCACCTTGCCGGCAAGGCTGAAGTAAACCCCAGGCCGACAGATGTCGGCGCTCACGCGGCGGCCGAGCACATCGTAGAGATGAAAGTCAGCCGGCCTTCGGTCCGACGACAACGGGTCGGGCTCCGTGATTGGCGTGGGGTTGCAGGCAAGATAGAACGACCGAAGAGCGCCGGCGCCGTACTCGCAGCAGAGCGGCACCAGCCATCTTGACCAGGCATCGGCCAGAGAGTTGTTGATGCGGTCCCGGCCGCACGGATAGCCGCCGGACGGGTACGGTCGGTATCTGCCCCAACCGCCGGCGGTATCAGGATGAGCGTAGTATTCGCTTGGCAGAAAGCCGATGGACTCAACGTCGGTGTTGGACAAGACCGCGGCCCACACCAAAAGACTCTCAAGCGGCGCCTCCGGGATGCGGTCTGAGCGGGCCGACCCGAGTTCATCGTCGTTCACCTCGCAATACTGCTCGAAGTTGTCAAAGTAGCCGGGCCAGGAATGGTTCTCAACCAGGCCGCCGGTGCCGAGGCCGTGGGGCGAGATATGGGAATGGGCCGGGACAAACAAATCCTGTAGGTTGTGAACTATGTGACCCAGCATGTAGTAGGCTGCGGCCTTGTCGGTCGCGTACCGCGCCACTGCCGCATTCCAGTTGTTGGGGTTGAGCGAATCCAGCACCCACTGGACGGCATTCAGGCGTCGGCGCGCGGTCGGCCACCACGCAGCCGGCACCGCCGGTGAATAGCCCGAATAGTCGGAGTACGAGCCGTTGACCTCGTCGGAATCGAAGTCCTCGTCGTGCGCGCCGGACTTCAGCTCAGCCCGATATGCGGCGACCTCGGCGGCCATTTCCGGATAGCGTTCGGCGCAGATGTCCACCGAGCGCGACATCATCGCCTGGTGCTCGGTATAGGGCCAGAAGTCCCACCAGCCGAGCAACGGCCCGGCCCCAACCGCCAGAAGCACGGCTGACCATCCCAGCCTGTGGTTCTTCATTTTACGAAAGCGCTACTCGCCCTTGCGCCTGTCTTCTGTTACGCGGGTGAGGCTGACATGGCGGGCGGAGACCTCCGCCGCAAGATGGAGCCCTCAACAAGCGTCCCGGCCCGATGCGAACGACTCAAGCGCGATGCGAAGCCGCCTGACCTTTGAGCGGCTCACGGCCGCAAGATGGGTCTTCAGCTCATCGCCGATGTGTAGCGACAAATCCTGCCACGTGCCGGCCTTGCTCACAGGAACAAGGTGAAGCCGGTCAGAACTCTTCAGCGGTGACGAGCCGGCCAAATGCACGAATCGGGTCTCGCCGAGCACCGCGCCGGTACGGTCCAGAAACTCAAGCACAACCGCGGAGTAGGCATAGTACCCAGGCTTGGTCACGCGGGCCGTGAACCTTGCCCGGGTCTTGAACTCCTGGTTCAGGTCTGCCAACTTCACTTCCTGAAACAGCCTGACCCGGCCGCACATCTCCTTTGCCACCCTGACGCCGCCATCCTTCAGCACGGCGACATTATGGTGGCCGACAAAGTCTCTTGCCTCCTTCTGCCAGCCGTTGGTCAATGCCGAAGAGAACGTCCCGTTCACAATCGTGTCACTCACGGCCGGGCCCAGCGCCGCGGACGCAGCCAGGGCCGGAACGGCACCGGCCAACAGGGCAAATCCGATGCGATATCTCACAGACAAATCCTACGGCCCGGCTTCGTCCAAGTCAAGCGGAGAACCGAATAAGAGCGGCAGCAATGCCACTCACTCCTCGCCCTTTGCCGTTCGCCGCTTGGTCACTGGACCACTCGACTACTTCTTGCTCCGGCGTTCCGAGGCTGTACCGGAGAATTGTCGGCTCCGGGAAACCGCCAAGGCATGCCCTGAGCGGCGTCGAAGGGACGCCATTCGCTGTCCGCCTCTCGCTCTTCGCCGCTCGGCGCGGTTGCGCGCGGGCGGAAGACGAACCCGGCTTCAGCTGGCCGGAACGGTCGCGGACAGTCGTGGGGTTGACAATCAGGAATTGGGTCACGTGTCCCGGAAAACCGCGGGCTCGGTCCAGACGAGCTTCATTCGTCTCGGAGCCGCTCTCTGACAGCGTCGTGCGCGACCACGCGGTTCTCGTCGGCGGCCTTGAGTGCGACGACGAGTTTCTTCTTGACGTAGAACTCGTACATCACGTCATCCCAGGTCGCCTGGCTCGGGAGCTGGTCTATGAGCTTTCCGGCGTCTTCTTTGACTGAACTCATGGTTCTTTTGTCTCGAGGAGTCTCGGGGACATTCTCCGATCTCCTCGCGGTCAATGTCGTCCGGTCATCGGTGGCCATCGCGGTCGTTGTAGGCGCGGCAGCGGGCGTGTCAACAGCGGGCGGGACTGGCTTACGGCTCACGGCTGACGGCGTTCCGCCACTCGACCACTGGGCCACTCGACCACTCTCCTCCACCATTTTGCGATTTGCTATCTGCAATCCTCAATCTGAAATCGTCCCTTGGCGGACAGTCGCGGCATTGACAACCAGGAATTGGGGCATGTGCCCCCGGCGTCGCCTCAGGAAGGGGAAGCCGCCAAATACGCCAAGGGTGTTGTCATTCTGAGGCGAAGCCGAAGAATCCTCGGCTCAGGCGGTCATCAACCCGGCTTCAGTCAGCCGGAACGGTGGCGGGCAGTCGCGGGATTGACAATCAGGAATTAATGCATGTGTCCCCGGAATTAGCGAGGGCGGGCCGTACCCGCCCCCGGCATTGCGCGCGGGACACGACCGCAAGAACCCGGGGCTGTCCCACGGATTTCCGCGCCTGACCGTGTCCCAAGCCGATAGGGTGTATCATGTGTCCGCATGACCTGCACAAGAGAGTGAAAGCCCTGTGCGCAGCGCGGGGCGTGACCGGGCCGATGGTTGCGGCCTATTGCGACTATGCCCGGAGGCTCGCGCTCAACCGTCGCCGCCGGGCCGTGCCTGAAGCCGGGCGGCTCACAACGCAATTCGAGAACCGCGGCCTCGAGCGCCCGCTGCCTGACGCCAATCAAAAGGAGAGGGTGCTGAGCGATGAGTGATGAGGGCGAAGAGAGGAGAGGACGCAGGGCAGATTGCAGATTGCAGACAGCGAATTGCAAAATGGCGGAGAAGAGTGGTCAAGTGGTCTAGTGGCCAAGTGGTCCAGTGACGAACAGCGAAGGGCGAGGGGCGAGGTCGGCGTTTGACTTGTAGGAGCGGTTCGGGTATAACATAGCGTGAACAGCTTACAGGCTGGAGAATTGAGTCTGCCAGTGAGGCCCGGCTGGCAGGAATGACATGCCGACCATCTTCCGGTACAAGGGCTATCGGTTCTTCTTCTACTCCAATGAAGGTTCTCCCCATGAGCCGCTGCACGTGCATGCCCGCAAGGGCAATGCCGTTGCGAAGTTCTGGCTGGACCCCACCGTCGAGGTGGCCGATTCGTACGGCGTGCCGGCGCATGAACTCCGGGAGTTGCTGGAGGTTGCTGCCGAACACAAGGCAGAGATAGCGAGGTTCTGGAATGAGCACTTTGGCGACTAGGCACTTGGCGCTGCGGGTTGAGTTCGATGCCGACACGATGTGGGTGGAGCTCGCTGACGGCCGGCGTCTTGGCGTGCCGCTGGCCTATTTCCCGCGGCTGCTCCGCGCGACTCCGGCCCAGCGCAATGACTATGTCATCAGCGGCGGCGGCACAGGTCTGCACTGGGAGGAGCTGGACGAGGACATTCTGGTTTCGGCTCTGCTATTGGGCGATTGGGACCGGTCCTCGGACGCGCGGCGCGAGGCCTTTGCGGTTCGTGACCGCAAGGCGGAGGAGTAGGCAAAAGGAAAGAAGAGTCGAGGAGGAGTGGTCAGGCGGCCCAGTGGCGAAGGGCGGAAGCCCGGGACTGTACCGGATTGCGCCGCCAGGCTCGTCCGACCTGTCCGACGCGTCCGACGGCTTTCCGCGGCTTGAGCCTGTGCCGGACTCGCCGGCTGTGCCGCTGTCCGCCGGACGGTCAGTAGGTTCGGGCGTAGTAGATGCGCGTGGTCGTCGGTCGGCCGCAGGCGATGCAGGGGCCTTCGAGTTTGCCCTGTTCTTCCAGGACCATGACCCGCGGAGTAGTTTTGGTTTCGTCAATGATGCGGTTCTCGCATTTCTGTTCGCCGCACCAATGGACGAGGATGAAGCCGGGTCGGGCCTCGAGTTTCTGCCGGAATTCGTCGAAGGTTGCCGCTTGCTGGGTCATGTTCTGGAGCCGCTCGAGCGCGTTCCGGTACATGTTGGCCTGAACTTCGTCGAGCAGTTTCTCGATTTCGGGTTTGAGTTCGGCCAGTTTGACGGATCGCTTGCCCGACCGGTCGCGCGGGACGAGGACGGCCTGACTTTGCTGGACGTCTTTGGGCCCGATTTCGACCCGCACCGGGACGCCGAGCATTTCGTATTGGTTGAACTTCCAGCCTGCGGTCTGTTTGGTGTCGTCGTCGAGTTTGACGCGGAGCCCGGCAAGGCGCGCGCGTGCGTTGCGGCACTCGGCGAGCACGGCGTCGTCGTTCTTGCCGAACAGGATGGGCACAATCACGACTTGAATCGGCGCAACCTTCGGCGGCAGGAAGAGGCCGCGGTCGTCGCCGTGGGTCATGACGAGCGCGCCGATGAGTCGAGTGGTGACGCCCCATGAGGTTCCCCAGGGGTGTTTCTCGGTGTTGTCTTCGTCGAGGTACTTGATTTCAAAGGCGCGGGCGAATCCCTGACCGAGGTTGTGCGACGTCCCGGCCTGGAGCGCTTGGCCGTCGGGCATCATCGCTTCCATGGTGTAGGTGCGGTCGGCGCCGGCAAACTTCTCGGACTCCGGTTTCAGGCCGGCCAGCACCGGGATGGCAAGGTCGTTGCGGATGAAGTCGAGGTAGACGTCGAGCATCCGTCGGGCCTCGGCCTCGGCTTCCTCACGGGTGCGGTGCAAAGTATGGCCTTCCTGCCAGAGGAACTCGCTGGTGCGCAGGAACAGGCGGGTCGCCTTTTCAGCCCGGAAGATGTTGCACCATTGGTTGATGAGGACGGGCAGGTCGCGGTAGGACTTGACCCAGCGGGCGAACATGGCGTTGATTATCGCCTCAGAGGTCGGGCGGAGCGCGAGCCGCTCTTCAAGTCTGTCCGAGCCGCGGTGGGTTACCCACCAGACCTCGGGCGCGAAGCCTTCGACATGACGGGCCTCTTTTTTGAAGAATGATTCGGGGATGAGGGTCGGAAAGTAGGCGTTCAGGTGGCCGGTGGCTTTGAACCGGGCGTCGAGTCGCGCCTGCATGTTTTCCCACAGGGTGTAGCCGTACGGGCGAATGACCATGCAGCCGCGCACCGGCGCGTAGTCGGCGAGTTCGGCTTTGAGCACGACCGCGGAGTACCATTCGGAGAAGTTGGCTTGCTTTGACGGGATTTCGGTGACGACGCCGGCCGGTTTGGCCGGCTCGGGCATCTTCTTCTTCTCAGATTGCATGACGCCGTATAGTAGCCGGCCCGGCAGGGCAGTCAAGCGAGGGGCGCTGGTTTCTTTGACCCGGCCGGCCGGTTCTGGTACAATATCTCGTCAATGGAAGGGAACAAAGTGTCTGTTCAGCAGGGGTCTTTCACAGCCCGTGTCAAGGCCGAGGCCGGTGATACGCTCGGGATTGTCATTTCGATTGTCACACCCCAGGGGGTGCTGCGAATCGTGCCGGAGTTCAGCCGGACGGTCAACGGTTTGATTGCCCGACTCGAGGCAGAGGTCAAGCCGGGCGAGAAGGAGCCGACTGTCGCGCTGCACGGCGTCGCGGTCGAACCGGCCTGACCGGAGCCGCTATTCGAGCGGGACCTGCTCGATGTAGGCCCGAACCAGACGCAAGGTCGGCAGGGCATAGACCAGTTGTAGCTGCCAGCCGGCATAGATGACCGGGTCCGGGTTGCGGGCGAAGTAGCGCAGAACCACATTGGCGTTGAGTGAGTCGTAGCCGACGTACATGAACATGAATTCAAGCGGCGGGCGGATGTCGAATCGGCTGCGGGCGAGCTGGCGGATGAGCGACTCGTTGCTCTCGATGTCGTGACGGAGCCGTTCGGTCTTGCGCACCAGTTGATGGTCGCCGGGGAGCATGACCAAGTAGTCCGGGTAGTGGCCGACAATCACCGGCGGGCCGTCGGTTCGGGCAAGGAGTCGAACCTGAGACTCGGGCGGGCAGGCGGCAATCAGCAGACAACCGAGCGACACGAGCCGCATAAGTGAGTGTAGGCCGACGGGCGGGCGTGTCAAACCGGACATGAGCCAGAGGCCCTGAAGCCGGTTGTTGCCGATCGGCAGTTTTGCGCGGCAAATTTAGGACAGCGACGGTAGGCTTGAACCGGCCTCGGCCGCTGGTAATATGAACATCATGTTCGTCGGCCGAGATGATGCGTCCGCAAGCGCCAGCCACGACGCCCTATCCAGATGAACGTCGTCCTCTTGCTGGTGCTGTTGCCTGCGGCTGCGGACACGCTCGGAGCGGTCCGGTTTGAGGGGAATCGGACTTTCTCTGCTCGGGTACTGGCAACTGTCGTATCGGCCCGCAGCAGGAAGCCCTACAGTGAGGCGTCACTTGCGCTGGACGGGGCGGCGCTGGAGCGGTTCTATCAGGACCAGGGTTTCTTCGAGGCCCACGTCGAGCGTTCAATCAGCCCGGGCCGGCGCCCGACCGTGACGTTCGTGATCAACGAGGGGCCGCGTACCATAACGGCGGTGGTTGCCGTCACCGGCAATCGGTGGTTCGGCGCCGAGCAGTTGTTGAAGGTGCTGCCGGTGCGTCCCGGCCAATTCTCGACCCGGGCGTCGGTCGAGCAGGGAACTCAGTCGCTGAGAACCTTCTACCTGAACTCAGGGTTTCCTTACGTGGCGGTCTCGGGTGTGATGGAGCGGACCGATTCGACGGCGACGGTTTCATTTGAGGTGAAGGAAGGCCCGCTTTGCCATGTGTCGGAGGTCAAAGTGCGGGGGAACCGCACGGTCAGTACTTCGACGATTGTGCGAGCGGCTGAGGTGCGAGTCGGTGAGCGATTCAGTCAGGCGCGGCTCCATCGAGCCCAGACCCGACTCTACGCCACCAAGCTGTTCAGTCGGGTGGCATTCGTTGTTGAGCCGCTGGATACCGGGCGGGACCGCGGTGAGTCACGGGGTGTGGTCATCCGGTTTGATGTTGCCGAGCAGCTGTACCGGTCGGTGTCGTTCGGCGGGGGCGTTGAGACTCCGCCCAATCGGCTGCTCGCTTCGGTCGAGTGGGAACACAACAACCTGTTCAACCGGGGCCATGTCGCGCTGGCCAACGCCGAGGTGAGTCCGGCATTCAATCGCGACTTCCGGGCCAGCAGTGCGGCCGCCTATCGGATGCCCTATCTGTTGCTCACCCGGATTGACCTGCAGTTCCGGCCGTACTTCTCCTACGAGCGGGTCGGAGAGGCGGCAACCCGCGAGTTCGGCGGGGAAACCAGGATGAGCCGCAGCCTGCTTTCGAATCTGACGGTCGGACTCACCAATCGCCTGCGCTTCGTGTCGGACACGACCACGGGGGTGACCAACTCGCTCGGGTTGTCCGGGCAGTACGACACGCGCGATGACGTCTTCGACCCGAGGAGCGGCGTTTCGCTGCAGTCGGTGGCCGAGGTCGCCGGCGGTCTGCTGCAGGGAAAGAACGATTTCTACCGGTTGACCGGCGAGGCGCGTTTCTACCAGCGGCTGGGTTCTGGGTTGGTTCTGGCGCTGCGCGGCATGGCCGGCCGGGTTACGCCCTATGGCCGTCGGACAACAGCGGTTCCTTACTATGAGGCGTTCACGCTGGGCGGCCGGAGCAGCCTGCGCGGCTATCCGGAACGCTCACTCGGCCCGGACAGCTCGATTCAAGGCCGCTTCGGGCCAGCGGTTGTGAACGCGAATCTGGAGCTGCGCACCGGGTATCTGTTCGGCTGGGCGGGGTTGGTCGGCTTTGCCGACCTCGGCACGGTCGGTCGTGACTTCCGACTGTTCGCCTACGAGTACAGCGCGGGCGCAGGCGTCAGGGTGCGTACGCCGATCGGGCCGGTGCGGCTCGACTGGGGTCGTCGTTTGGCCAACCCTTTGCCGGGTGATAGAGGCAGATTCTACCTCGGACTGCTGCATGCGTTTTAGGAAACGTTACGCAGGCTGGGTGATCGTCCTAGTTGGGGGAGTGCTTGTGTTTATCTTCGGCCAGAGTATCGGCCGATTCCTGCTTGGTCGTGGGCTGGCGGTTGCCGGGCGTCTTCTGCACGCCCGCATCAGTTATGAACGGATTACAGGCAACCCGTTTTCCCGGCCGAATGTCTACGGGCTGCAGGTTGTGCTGGGCCGCGACTCGCTCCACGTCGAACGGCTTGAGTTGAGTTTCGACCTTGTCGCTTTGCTTCGGCGTCGGTTCAGCCTCTCGAACGTGGGAATTGACGGGCCGACCGTCTACTTGAGCACGAAGCGGGAAGAGAAGCCGTCGAGCCCGAAGCCGACCGGCCCAGGCCCGGGTGCGTTTCCTCGGGTGTCGGTCGGGCGACTGACCGTCACCCGGGGCACGGTCGTGCTCGATACCGCGGTTCTGGCCGATTCGCTCGGCCTGGAGCTGTCGCTGGTTTCGGGCGGCGAACTGGTACGCGCCGGGCTTCAGGGTGTGACGGGTCGACTGCCGCGGCCGGGTGTCCGCGTGCGCAGCCTTGATGCGGCTATCAGATTGACGCACGACTCGCTCCGGGTGGAGAGTCTCAATGTGATGACCGGCCAATCCCGTGCCCAGGGGAGGGTACGAATGCGGCTCGAAACTGGAGGGGCGGCAGTGACCATCGACAATCTCGTGCTCACGCTGCCCGAATTCTCCAGTCTGCCCGGTCGCATCATGGCCCGAGGTTCGGCCGGCCGGGAGCAGGACGACCTGAACGCCAGTTTTGCCTTTGCGGCCCAAGGGTTGGCTTTCGGCACCATCGCCCTGCCGGCGGTTTCTGGTCGGATGACGCTGGCCGACTCGGTGGTTGCCTTTTCAGCCACCGGCTCCAGCCCGGAGCTTGGCGCGTTCGCGGTGGACGCAACCCTGAGCCTGCAGGACAGCTCATTTGCCGGCGCGGTGACCGCGGAGGATGTGGTTGTGCGACGGTTTGCCCCGGGTTTGCCTGACTACCGAGTCGGGGGACGCGTCGTCTGTCGCGGTCGCGGACTAGATTCGGTCGCGGCCCGACTCAGCGCCCGGATTCCTGAACTGGGTATTGACAGCCTGACGTGCCAAGGGCAGCTCAGCCACGGCAAGCTGAACGTGGATTGGGCCTTGGTTTCCGGCCCACTCGGCCGTGTGCGTCTGCAGGGCGGTTACGCTCATCAGGAACTTGTTGCCTCCGTTGAGATTGATTCGCTTGAATTAGGCTACCTGTCGGGTCTGATTGGGGCCCAACTCGCGGGTCGGCTTTCGGGCAAGGGCAGCGTCCGGAGTACGCCCAACCGGTTTGCCCTGGCCGGTAAGGCTCACGCCACCGACCTCGCGGTTGCCGCAGTCCTGGCCCGGCAAGTCGCGGCCGACTTCGACCTCGTGCTCAATCAAGGCCTGAGCGGTCGGCTCGCGGTCGGCGCCGAGTCACTCGCCTTCCGGCATTACGTCTGCGAAGAGGCACAATTGCTCTGGGCCGGGCCGGAGTTCGAGCTCAGGGTTGACCTGCCGACCAACCGGCTGCGGGCCGTGGGAGTGGCTGATTTGGACCGGGATCGGGTCAAAGCCGAGGTTGAGATGCTTGAGTTCGCCACTGAGCGAGAGACACTCACTACGACGCGGCCATTCCAGGTCAGCTATGCTCAGGAATCGCTGGCTGTCAACGGAGTTGCAACCCGGCTGGCCGGAGCGACAGTTGACCTCGACTTGACCGTCAACCAAGGGGAAGCGCCCGAGGTGAACCTGCGCGTGCAGCAGCTTGACCTTGACAAACTCCGGACGCTGCTGGGGCTGGACTTGGAGCTTGCCGGTATCATTAACCTCGATGTCCGAGGCAGCGACACCCTTGAGCTCGCTCTTACAGGCAAGGACATCCTGTTTCCGGAGATGGAACTGGCTTTGTCGTTTGTTGACCTGCGGCTTCATGCCGGGCGCAACAGCACGACGATTAACCATCTGAAGCTGTGTCGGTCGGTTGAACCGCCTGCCGTGGCCGAGACGAGCGTCGTTTTCGGACAAGTGGGCTACCGGCTCGATCGCGACTCCCTGCTTTCGACGCTGGAGCTTGACCTCAGAGCCGACTTGCGTGACCCGGGCATCTGGGTATTCTCGTTCCTGAAGCCGAACGTCGAGCTTCCGAGCGGGACAATCTACGGGCTCATCAGCCTGCGCGGGTCGTTGATCGAGCCGGCGTTCAACGGCCGGGTGAGAGTCTCACGTGCGGTGCTGGTCGCGCCGGCGATCAATACCACGATTGAGCGGCTGAATGCTGAGCTGACGTTCGACAACAGCCATGTTAGGTTCGAGAAGTTCTCCGGTCGTTCCAGCCGCGGCGCGGTGATTGGCAGCGGTTTCATCGAACTCGGGCCGAATTGGCAGGTGGACACGATGCACTACGACATCAGCTTCACCGGGGCGACGATCAATCCCCAGCCCGAAATCTACGCGGTTGCCGCCGGACAGGTGATGCTCGACTGGGCAACCGGCCGGCCGTTGGTGCTGACCGGCACTGTAGATGTGTCCGAGGCGCTGATTGCCATCGGGTTCGGCGCCGCGCCCGCGACCAACAACGGTGAGCCGGATACGCTGTTTGAGTATGACATCAGGGTGCGTGCCGACCGCGGCATCTGGTTGCGGAATTCGATGGTTGACATCGAGCTGGGGATGGACCTGACCCTGCGCAAGAGCCGGGCCGACCAGGTTTACGCCGGTGAGCTTGAGTCGCGCCAAGGGAATGTCTACTATCTCGACAACACCCTGCGCGTCAGCCGCGGTCGAATCCGTTTTCCGAACATCGCCCGCCTCAATCCCGAACTGGACATCGTGGCTGAGCTGCCGGTGAGGCCGGCCCGCGATTCCTCATCCTCGATGCCGGAGAAGGTGGTCCTGACTGTGTCCGGGACGCTTGAACAACCGCTGCTTCAGTTTGCGTCCGAGCCGCCCGGCTGGGATGAGGCCGACATCGCTTCATACCTTAACTTGAGCATGACCCCGGGCCAGATCTCAGCATTGGAAGAGCGCGACGCCGTCACCCAAATGCTTTCGCAGCGTCTGCTCAGCTACTTTCAGACCCAAGCCGCCAAGCGGGCGCGGGGGTTTGCCAACCTTGACTATCTCGAGATTGAAAGCGGACTGCTCAGCGGCCGCGAGGCAAGGGTCACGGTCGGCAAGTACGTGGGCCGCCGGGTCTACGTCTCCTACACTCAGAATTTCACCGGTGACATGCAGCCGCTGTTTCGGGTCGAGTACTACATCAATCGCAAGAACGAGCTGGTGGCCGAGCGCAACGACTTTGGTCGGTTTGCGCTGCGCTACCGGCTGAAAATCCGCTACTGATTGCGCTACGTCAACGTCGCAATTCCTCATACTCATCTTGACGTTCTGACGTACAACTACGACCGAACCCGTCTTCCCGGGCTGGCACCTGGGGACTGCGTGAGCGTGTCGTTGCGCGGAAAGAAGGTGCGGGGATTGGTACTTGAGCTGCTCGCTGAGAGCCCGGTCAAGCGTACCGTCGCGGTTGAGGACGTGGTCGAGCCGGGCATGCTCGACGGACGACTGCTGCAGCTGGTAAGGTGGGTCAACTCGTACTACTTTGGCCGGATGGGGGAGACCTTGGGTCTTGCCCTGCCGCGCGGGGTCTGCGGTTACGGACTGCGCCCACGTGAGCTGGCAACGCCGACGGTCGACGAGACGGCCGCAACCGGCCCGCCGCTGACTCCGCCCGGCTTCGGAGTCTGGGTTTCTCTTCAATCAGGCGGCCGTGAGGAGATTCTGGTTCGTTTCGTCGGTCAGGTCCTGCAGACCGGTTCGGCAATCGTGCTTGCTCCAGAGCATGAATTCGAGCAACTGGCCGGTCGGCTTGCCGCCCGGCTCGGAGTCGAGCCGGTGCTGTTTCACGGTAAGCTGAAGCCGCGTGAGCGAAAGCAGGCATGGCGCAACCTGCGTGCCGGGACTAGGTGTCTGGCCGTCGGTGTCAGGGCCGCGGTCTTCGCTCCGGTTTCTGACCTTGCCGGCATCGCGGTCGTAGACGAGCACGAACCGGTGTTCAAGGAAGAGAGGCGACCTGCCTTCCACGCCCGCGACGTGGCGGTCTACCGCGGCAAACTGGCGCGGTGCCCGGTCGCGCTGTTTGACCCGACCCCGTCGGCCGAGACTTGGCGTAACCTGCAGACCGGAGTCTACCGGGAGCTTGTGGTCGACCGCACCGCGCGAAGCAGACAGGGACCCCATGGCGCATGGTGGTCGGTCATTGACCTGCGACGCCACAAAGGCGAGGTGATTGCACCCATGCTCAGGCGCGAGATTGAACGCGGCGCTGTTCGTGGCGCAGTGATGCTCTATGTAAACCGGCGGGGCATTGCCCGACAGGTCGCCTGTAACGACTGTGGCAACACGCTCGCTTGTCCTGACTGTTCGGTACCGATGGTTCTTGACCGGGTCGGGCTGAAGTGTCCGTACTGCGGCCGGACTGACTCAGCACCCGAATCATGCCCCTCCTGTCGCGGTAGTGATTTTAGGTTCCGAGCGCCGGGCGTCGAGCTGGTAGTCCGTGAGGTTGCGAAGCTTGTGCCCGGCGCGACGGTCACAGCCGTTGTTACCGAATCCTGCCGTCGACTTGAACCCGGGCCGGGACATGTCTTTGTTGGGACAAGGACACTTCTCAGTGCGACCTGGCCGGACCAGGTCTCGTTGGTGGCGGTCGTGGCGGTTGATGGAGAACTATGCCGGAGCGACTTCCGTGCGCATGAACGTGTGTTCCAGACGTTGTCCTCTCTGGTGCGTCGGGCCGAGCAGCACAACGCTCGGTTTCTCATCCAAACGAGAAGACCCGAGGCGCGTGCGATTCAGGCGGCGCTGGCGGGTGACACGAGCTCGTTTCTTGACGCTGAACTTGCCGGCCGAGCCGCGGCTTTCTTCCCGCCGTTCTGCCGGCTTGCCCTACTGACGTTCCGCAGCCGTCCGGACGATGCGGCTTGTGAGCAGGCCAAGGCGGTGGCGCGTTCATTGGCTACCCAACGGGGAGTGACAGCGCTCGGCCCGGTGCCGGACGGCCGCGGTGCGTTCCGACTGCTCGTCAAGCTCCCGAAAGAGACACGGCTCGACCGGCTCGTCACTCGGGCCCAGGTAGAGACGAAAAGAGTCGGTGCAAGGATTGACGTCGACCCGCTCGAGGTGGTCTAGTCCTGCTACCTAGGCCGCAGCCTGGTCCTGCCTTCGGCCCGAGCCAGATTCTCGCTGACCAACCGGACAGCCCTGCGGTCGGTAAGAGTGTCAAGAGCCGAAAGGGCGAGCCGGAACAACTCTCGGGCGTGTGTCGAATCCTTGAGCGACTCGTAGGCGACTGCTAGGTTGTTGGCCAGCAACGCAGTCCACGCTGGCCGGCCGGTCGCTGGGCCTGTGACCCTACTTGTGCTGTCGGCTTCCAGGTAATAGGGGATGCAGCTATCGGCAAATCCGTGGCTCTGGAACAGGAAGCCGACGCAAAAAGACAGCCAGGGGCCGAGCTCGCTTGAACTTGCCCGAGCCGCAGCCAAGCCGAGCCGGAACTCGCGCAATGCCCAATCCGGGCTCGCCGCCTCGTGGTAGCAGTACCCGGCGAAACCGTGCAGGGCCGCAGCTTCGTACGGGCCGGCCTTCTTGAGCAGGCGCTTGACTTCGGCGATGGCGTCGTGCCAACGCTGCTGCTCGGCCAGGGTCTCGGCGGTCGCCAGCTCGGGCGCCAGTTCCGCTGGAAAGAGTGCCCGTGTGGCGGAGTCGAACGTCACATCGCCCAGCAGCCGCGTAACTGTTGTCAGGTCGGTATGGGCCTGAGAAAGGAGGGGTAAAGGGGTGGGTTCTGCGGGCGGGCGGCAGAGCGAGCGTGCCACCACAAACAAGACACCGGCGCCGACCAAGCCCAGCACCCCCCACTGAACGTACGCGCTGGGGATACGGAACTTCTTCTTCGGCCTTTCCTTGCGGATGCTTCGGTAGCTTGGCACAGAGCATCATATCGGCTTGGGCCGGCGTGTCAATGGTCTGACGCCTCCCGGTCCAAGGCTTATCGTCCCGTGGACAGCCTGCCAGGCGACAAGAGGACCATTCTGAGCTCGGCATGACCTTGGGCCGAGGCTCCTCTGCTGCATTCAGCTTGACTAAAGCGACACTATCGGGTTACGGAGTTTGACAGAACGGCTGCGGATTCTATAATCGTGCGACCGGTGTCCGGCGGCTCACGCTGTGGCAGCCCGGCCTGAATCGAAAGGAAACAGATGAAATTCGTCTACTCTGACCGATATCGAATCAACATCGGCGCCCACGTCTTCCCGACCGAGAAGTACGCGATGGTCAAGGAGCGTCTGCTTGCCGACGGTCAGGCTGCGCCGGAGGACTTTGTCGAGCCACCCGAGCCGAACATCGACGACATCCGGCTCGTCCACACACGTGAGTACGTTGACGATATGTTGAACCTGCGCTGGTCTCAACGGACGGTGCGGTCGGAACTGCCCCTCACTTGGGAGATTATCCAGGGATTCTTCTTGTTCGGAGCGGGGACGATTGCCGCCTGCCGCATCGCACTCGAGGAGATGGTCTGCATGCATATCGGCGGCGGCTTTCATCACGCGTTTGCGGACCATGGTGAAGGGTTCTGCTACGTCAACGACATCGCGGTCGGCATCCGCAAGATGCAGCAGGAGAAGCGCATCGAGCGGGCCGCAGTCATTGACTGCGACCTACACCAGGGCAACGGTACCGCGCGCATCTTCCAGGACGACAGCAGTGTCTTCACGTTCTCGATTCACCAAGAACACCTCTATCCAATCAAAGAACAATCGGACCTCGACATCGGACTGGACGATGAGACCGGAGACGATGAGTATCTGCGTCGGCTGGAAGAGGCCGTGCCGGAAATCCTCGACGGGCACAAGCCGAACCTTGTCGTTTATGTGGCCGGTGCCGACCCGTACCGTTACGACCAACTCGGCACACTCCGGCTGACCAAACGCGGGTTGGCGCTGCGCGACCGGCTGGTTGTGGAGGGCTGCTTCCGGCGCGGAATCCCGCTGGCAGTCGTCACCGCAGGCGGCTATGCTCTCGATACCAAGGATACAGGCGAGATTCACTACAATACTGCCCGTGAGTGCCTGCGTGTGCTCGGACAACTCAAGCCGCGGCCTAGCACCGAGCCTGTGACCGAACCCGGGGAGGACCCGTCTGTGGCTCAGTCTGAGTCGGCTGCTCGGAAGACCGGTCAGTCTTGACCAAAACTGGTCAGCCGCGGGTCTGTCTGGCAACCGCGTCGCACCCCGCCGGCTACAGCCGTTTTTATGCACGCGAGGCCCGTTCCTTGGCGCAGGTCGGCTACCGGGTGACGGTCATCGGCACCGGCAAGCCGGTGCTCGATGCGCGGCCCGGGCCGGTCGCTGCCATCTGCGCAGGGAGTGGGAAAGGGTTTGCCAAACTCAGGCTGCTGGAGAGGGTACATCGCCATCTGGCCCAGCGAGGTTGCGACGTGATTCAGTGCCTTGACCCGTGGACTTTGGCAATCGGTCTTTGGCACAGGCGGACCAACACAAGACTACGCCTGGTCTATGAATCGAGCGAATGGTTTCCGCAGATGTTTTTGGACCGGAAGGACCTGCCGGTCTGGGCCCGACGCCTGCTTTGGTCGGTCGTAACCATGCTTGAGCGTGCCGCCTGTCGGCAGGCCGACGCAATACTTGAGACGAACGATACCCGAGCCGAGAGATTCCGGAGGCGGGGGAGACGTCCGGTACTGGTTCCGAACTATCCGCCGCTTGAACTACTGCCACCGGTAGAGCCTGAACGCCGACCCTGGATTGCATACACAGGCCTGGTGAGTCCTTATCGGGGGTTCACCGTACTGTTGCGTGCCCTGGGAATGTTGATTGAGAAGCACCCGGACCTACGTCTTCGGGTGATTGGCGAATTTGAGCCGCGGGGCGGATTTGAACAGCAAGCACGACAGCTTGTCAACAAATGCCGACTGGCCGCACACGTTGACTTCCTCGGTCCGCTGCCCTATGCCGAGATGTTCGAGCGCATCGGCCCGTGTCTTGCTGGCGTGATTCTGCTCCAGCCCGAGCGGGGCAATGATTATACCGGTCTGCCGAACAAGCTTTTTGAGTTCATGGGCGCAGGACTCGGGGTCGTGGCCAGCGATTTCCCTGAGCTGCGTCGGGTAGTCAACGAGACCGGTTGCGGTTGGCTGGTTGACCCGACCAGTCCGGATGCTGTTGCCCGAACTCTAGACCAGATTCTGACTGAGCCGGACGAATGTCTACGACGAGGAAGACTGGGCCGAGACGCGGTGCACCGGCGCTACAACTGGCACACGGCCGAGGCAGCGCTGATTGATACCTACAAGGAGATTCTTTCCTGAACCGTCCGGCTCGGAATGCACTTCTGCTATTCTCCGGAGAGGTACTGTCTCGGTGCTTCGGATTCCTGACTGCAACCCTGCTGGCGCGCCGGCTTGGGTTGGACGGGTTCGGCCAAGTCGGATTCGCATCAGCACTCCTGATGTATGGCGTTACCCTTACCGACCTTGGGCTGCCGACCGTTGGTACAAGGTCGGTCGCGGGCAATCCTGATAACGCCGCCGGACTCACCGGGCGGCTTGTCTCGCTTCGACTAGTCCTCGGAGTGGCGACGGCGCTAATGATTGGACTTGCCGCACTCGCGTTGCCCAGACCAACTGAGGTGAAGCTCTTGCTTGGCATCTACGCAGTGGCCGTGATTGCGCAGACGTTGCTGCTCGAGTGGCTCTTCTTCGGGGTCGAGCAGATGGGAATCGTTTCCGCATCACGAGTCGTTGCCCATCTGACATACTACGGGCTTGCGCTGCTCTTCGTGCGCGGCCCGCAGAGTATCCTCTTGGTTCCGCTTGCTTTTGTCGCCGGCACATTACTCGCGGTTCTGGTGTTGGTCGCGGTCTACTGCCGTCGGTTCGGACGTCTTCGTCTGCGTTTCATTCCTGAAGACTGGCTCGGACTCTTGCGCCAAGCGTGGCCGGTCGGCGCTGCTGGGGTTTTCACTCAGATTCACGTGAACTTTGGACTAATCGGACTCGGGTTGCTCCGCAGCGACGCGGAAACCGGACTCTATTCCGCAGCATTTCGACTCGTGTTCTTCCTGCTTACGCTCGACCGGGTCTGCTACACGGTCTTCTTCCCGGTCGTCAGCCGTGTCTGGGCAAACGTTCCGGACCGATTACCGGTACTCACCGGGACAGCATTGAGACTGATTCTTGCTATCTCGCTGCCGCTCGGTGCTGGTTTGATTTTGCTCGCCCGACCGATTCTCGTCGCTGTCTTCGGTCAAAACTACGCTGAGGCGACGACCGCTCTTCGACTGCTGGCGCTGTTTGTCCCAATCAGCATGCTTTCCAGTATCGCCGGCTATACGCTCATTGCTGCGGGCAGAGAGCGGCGGTTCCTGCGCAATGTTCTTGTCGGTACATGCGTCTCAGTTCTCGCCGGGCTTGCCGGGATTCTTTTGCTCGGTGTCGGCGGTGCGGCCGTCGCGGTAGTCGCCGGCGAGGCGGTAATCCTCGTTCTCTTGGCCGCGGACTTCTTGCAGGTTGTGCGCCCGACGCTTAACCGACGGCTGGCCGCACCTGTGGTCGGGACCGCCGCCGTGGTTCTGGTGTGTCTGTTGTTCGGCCGGCTCGGACTGGTGGCGACAATCTTAACCGCTGTCGCGGTCTACGGTGTTCTGCTGACTGTCCTGGGCGGGGTCACGCTCCGCGACTTGGGCGTGGTGCGGAGATGATTGGATTGCTTGGCTCGGACCAGTACTGGCAGCTGGTCCTGCGCCAAGAGGGCGTCAGCCTGGTAACCAACAGCCTGAACAAGCCTGTCCCTATATCAGTCCTTGTCCTCGACCGCGTGCCGACCGAAAGAGAGACCTCACAGATTGCGGAATACGCCCGCGCGGGCGGCGCAGTGCTGGCCGATGCTCGGTCTGCGGCCCGAGTGTGGCCCGAGCTCCGACCTTCACGGCATCGCATCAGATACCTGCTGCCCGATGGTTCCCCGTTCTTCCATAACGTCGGGCCTGTTGACTTGGAAACGGTAGGCTGGCAACTACCGGACGCACGTTACGGGTCGGCCGACTCGGGCCGACCGGCGCTGGCCGCGAGCCAGCTCGCCCGAGGCTGGCTGGTCGTGCTGCCGTTTGAGGCCGGCCGGGTCATTGCTGAGGTCGGGTCCCAGCCGCGCCGTTTCTTCGCCGACACCCCTCGGTTTCCCACTGAGACGGTGTCAAAGGTCAGTAGGGGAGAGGTTCGTCGGCTGCTGGCCAACTGCCTAAGATGGTTACTCAACCAGCAGGGGCTTCCCTACGTGCATCTGGCATACGTACCGTCGGGTTGCGTCAGTATTCTTGGGTTACGGGTTGACACCGATTTCGGCTCACGAGCTGAGCTTGAAGCGACCGCGGAGCTTGCCCGGCAAGCCGGCATGAAACTCAGTTGGTACGTCAATGTCGGCCATCACCGCAGCGAACTCGACCTGTTCGGCGAACTGGCGCGGGCCGGACACGAGGTCGGACTACACTGCCTGAGACATGCGGTCAGCCGCGACTACCGGCGCAACCGGGTTGATTTTGAGCAGGCTCAGCAGGTAATGAGGGCTGCGGGACTTGACCCGGTCGGGGCCGCGGCGCCATACGGCGAGTGGCATCCTTCGCTTGGACGGGTCTATCATGAACTTGGTTTCGCATATTCGTCTGAGTTCTCCTACGGGTATGACGATTTGCCGTCAAGGCCGGTGGCCGCTGACGGTACCCGCCAGGTTTGGCAGGTTCCGGTTCACCCGATTTGCACCGGACGCCTCCTGGCCGCCCGGGCTGTCAAGCTCGACATCTATCGCTACTTTCGAGGCTACGTGCGGACTCAGGTCGCCCGGCAGGAACCATGTCTGCTCTATGACCATCCGGCCCATCTCGTCCAAGGATTTGACGTCTGGCGCGAGCTGCTCGAATATGGACAGCAAGAGTGCGGTGCGTGGACCACTCTCGGCCGTTTTGCCCGATTCTGGCAGCGCCGCGATACGGTCAGGTTGGAAGTCGCGGCGACTAAAGACCGGGTCGCGATTGAACTGACCGGCCCGGCCGATGACTGTCCGGTTGTTGTCGAGCTTGCCGGGCGGCAGGCCCTACTGCCGCCGGTCTCAGGCGAGTATCAGCTTGATGAATTAGTGTGGGTCGAACGCCCCGCGCCGGTCAGGTTCGACCCGCTGTTTGCTCTGACCCGGCGGCCCGACCTAGCCTTTGAGGTGAGGGAGCTCCGCCGCCGTTTGCTGAAGCACTTGCAGAGCCGGCGCGCCTGGGCTATAGTCGAGTGACATGAAAGTACTCTTCGGTACGTACGCTGCGTCGAGCCTGCTTGGCGGCGGCGTTGACGTTCAGGTTCGCGCGCTGGCACGAGAGGCTGCCGGCCTGGGTGTTCAGGTCGAGCTTTTCGACCCATGGAAGAAGTACCGGCTGGAAGAGTACGACTTCTTCCACCTGTTTGCCTCACACGCTGGCACCTATCACTTCGGCCGAGCCCTGCACGGGTTGGGGATGCGGCTCTTGCTGACGCCGGTATTCTACAGCCGTCACTCACCCGCCCGGGTCGCGGCCATGCTTGCCGTTGCGAAACGGCTCAGGAGCAGAGGCGGCTTCTGGACCGAGCACATGTTCTGCAAAGAACTGTGCGACATGGCCGAGCTCTTGCTTCCGAACACTCAGGAGGAAATGAAGATGATGGCGCAGGCATTCGGTGTTCCGGCGTCACGCATGGTTGAATTGCCCAACGGCGTCGAAGAGCGGTTCCTGAACGCCAAGCCTGACGCCTTTGTCGCGGAGTACGGACTCAAGGACTTCATCCTCTACGTCGGCCATATCGGCTGGGGCAGAAAGAACGTCTTGCCGCTCCTCGAGGTGCTCAGGCGCATCAAACACCCAGCAGTCCTGATTGGACCCGTGATTCAAAACGACTACGGCCGTCGCTGCCGGGAGCTGATCGCGTCCAGTCCGAAGATTAAGCTGATTCCCGGCTTGCCTTCGGACTCACCCTTGCTTGAGTCGGCCTATGCGGCATGCGACACGTTCGTACTCCCGTCGTTCTACGAGACGCCGGGCTTGGCCGCGTTGGAGGCCGGCCTTGCCGGAGCCAAAGTCTGCATCACAAAATACGGTGGCACGACCGAATACTTCGGCGACTGCGCGCTCTATCTTGACCCGCGCTCAGAGGAATCAATCGAGACGGCGCTCCGTGCCTCGCTTGCTCGACCGAGAGAGACCGGACTGCGCGAACGGATCGCAACCCGCTACCTCTGGCGACACGCGGGGCAGAGGCTGGTTGAAGCCTATTCAGCCTTGCCTACGACCCGCTGACACTTACCCTCCAGACTGACGACCAGCCGGACCTTGGTTCAGCCGCGCTCCGGGACTCCGGTCTAGTTTACATAATAAATATTATCAGAATAGTCCCTAGAACTTGAACCAGCTTTCCGCCAATCCGCCGAGTAGCGGCATCTTCCAGTACTTACCGCCCGCAGCCTGGATGATACCGATTATCGCCATAACGAAGGCAAAGAGCGAGCCGACCGGCAGGATTAGAAACCAACCGATGACTGGGATTGCGCCCACAATGCCGACTGCGAACCAGAATATCGTCAGGACGATTCCCTGCTTGACATGAAACTTGCAGAATGCGTTCTCCTTATTGGCCAGCATCGGCACAAGCCAGAGGATGCCCAGATACGACAGCCAAGCGAGCGACTTGCCCTGCTCAATCTCATCGGTGCTTCCTGGTGACGCGGTTGCGGACTGTGTTACTTTCTCTTCATCAGCCATTGACAGCTCCTTTTGAAGGTTGCTTCACGAACCGAACAGACGTTCAGAATAGGTGCTCAATATCGGGACGCGCCAGCGCTCACCGGACAGAGCGTGCATAATTCCAATCAGTGCGATGACTATGTAGGTGCCCACTACTATGAAACCGAGTGGGTAGTGTATCAGCCAGGCGACGACCCGAAAAACAAAGCCCAGGATGAGCATATTGCCCAGGACCCGGCCGAACAGGAAGTCTGTAACCCAGACCCCGATCCAGAAGACGAAGAGGCCGAGTTGCAGCGTCATACCCTGCAGGCCGTGTAACCGTACAAAGCGACTCTTGCGACTAAGGAACACGGGCAGAAAGAAGAGTAATGGCAGATAGCCGATTGCGGCCAAGACCGCGTCCTCCTGCGTGGGCTGCTCTGAGCTTGGAGCTTCCGGGTTCTTTTCGCAGCTCAACAGAAGAGAATATAGCCGCGCGCTGTACGATGTCAAGGCGTCCGGCGTATAGCGTACAGCGTATAGCGTATCGCGTCCGGCGTTCCTCAGAGCTCGACCGTCAGCGAAAGGCGGTGGGACATCCCCAGCCGGCCGAGGTTACGATAGCCGTAATCTACGCCCAGAGCGACCGCTTGTGATGGGCGCACTCGGAGGCCGAGGCCGGCAGACAGTCCGGTGCTCAGGCCGACCTCCCGGGCATACTCAGCATCGGTATTGATGATATACCCGGCCCGCAAACAAACCGGCTTGAGACAATACTCCAGTCCCACGTTGACCTTCTCATTGACGTCGTTGAAGTGGTTGAGGTCGAGGGCGGTTGTCAGATACGAAGCATCGCGACGGAACAGGTCGTACGCAAGACCGAATCGGAAAGTCACCGGCAATGGGAAAGTCTCGGTCAGGTACGAGCCGGGCAGTCTCTCTCTGGTCCACGGCCACTCGAAGCCTGGGTCGTGAGTGAAGTTGAGCAGGCCGCCGCTGAACGTGAGGTCCGGGCCAAAGTTGGCAATCGCCATTCCCAGCCTGAGATTCTGCCAGCCGGTGTTGTAGTGCACGCCGAAGTCGAAAGCGAGACCGGACGCCGCGACGTTCCAGACCTGCTCGGAGACCGCCTTGACCGACAGTCCGAAGGCGAGCTTGTCGGTGAACATCCGGGCGTAGGACAGCCCGAGGGCGAGGTCGTGGGCCGAGAACGTCGTGCCGGTGCCTTGAGGCTCGTCAATCGTTGCTTCCTCGAACGTTCCGTGGTTCAGGGCCGTGACCGCCAGACCGATGTTGCCGCCTCGGGTCGGCACAACCCCGACGACGTACTCGTGATTGACATCGGCAATCCAATCAATGTGATTGACGACCGCCTGACGGTTCTGGACCAAGGCCAGACCCGCCGGGTTCCAATATGCTGCGCTGGCGTCGTCGGCGACCGCAACAAAAGCCTCCCCCATGCCGGTGCACCGGCCGACGCCGATCTTCAGGAACGGCATGCCAGCCATACCGACCTTGGTGAAAACCGCCTGCGCAGGGACGGTCAGAACCACCAAAGCTGCGAGGAGCAGGGCGAACCGGTTGCTCGGCATGTATTGACCCGACATCGCCGCTCTGTCGTGGAGTTTTCTCATTGCTGCCTCCTAGAAGATGAGCACGAACTTGCCGACTTGATTGCCCGACTCGGACTCGACGTGAAAGAAGTAGGTGCCGGGCGCGGGTTTCTGACGACTCTCGTTCAGCAGGTCCCAATCTTCGTCGCCGCCGTACTGTCCAGGCGAGCCGCCGACGTCCGGCTTGGTCTGCGTGTGTACCAAGGTTCGAACCAAGTCTCCGGCCATATTGTAGATGCGGATGGTGCAGTTACCGGGCAGGTTTATGAATTTGAGCTTTCGGAAGTCACGATGTCGTTCCCACTCGTTTGTGACGACGTAGGGGTTGGGCACGACTCTGACCCTGCGGTCAATGGTATCTTTCAGTTGCGCCGGTTCAAAGTCGGCCTCGAACGCGGCGAAGTATGGCGCGGGCGAAAGGACCTTGCTGTAGAGTATCCAGGTGTCACCCAGGCCCGGCAGGTTGGAGTCAGCGAGCGAGAACCGGAAGAAACTGCCGCAGACGTACATCGCCGGGGTACGGTTGACGACAAAGGTGTCCATCACTGAACTCGGTTGCAGTCCGCGGAAGCACCAACCGTTCGCCGAGTCAACGGTCGTCGCGTTCGATGGGTACGGGCGATAGGGCACGAAAACCTCGTTGTCAAGATCGTAAACCTCGGCCGTGACGGCCGTGCCCCGACGACCCCAGACGATACGATAGTTCGAACCACGATATGCCCACAGCGAACGGTTTTCTGTCAGCTCCGCGACAATCAGCGACGATTCGGGGTAGTTGCCGCTGACGACGCGCACCCGCTCGTAGAACTGCCGCGGGATGACGTCCATTTTCAGCTTCAGCGCAAGCTGCAGTATTGGCAACCAGGCGCGGGCAGTATCCATTACTGTGTCGCCCAGTCCGGTCACGCGAGTACGAATGTCGGTGACGACGGAGTCGAAGACCGTTGGAACCATTGATACGGTGTCGGAGGGAACGTCAATCGCCAGACTGAAGCTCGTCGGACGCACCAAGGTGTCTCCGGCCTGATTGGTAACGCAGTATGAGTAAACCGGTCGGGACGTGGCCCGGTCAAACGCCGGTTCGGCAAAAGAGACGCGGTAGGTCTCTCGGCGAACCGCGTAGGGCACCAGCGGAAACGGCTCAAGCGTCGCGCGCAGGCGGGGATTTCCGGCTACCTGACGAGCCGAACCAGCGGCGGGTTGATAGCCGGCCGGATGGGTGCGCGGCACGGCCCGGACCGGGATGATACCCGATTCCAGCGAGAGGGTATCAGGCGGTACCGAATCGTTGCCGCCGGTATAGTTGATGTCAAAGGCGGTCACCGCGTAGTAGTAGGGGAAGCCGAGCCGCAGCCGGCTCGAGTCAACAAAGCTGTATGACAATCCGACATCGGTTGCCTTGGTGCGCAGCGACTCGACTACGCTGGTGTCTTCGTAGGTGACACCGTCCTTGCGGTCGAATTGGGCGAGCAACGACCAAGTGTTAGGCTGGCCGGTCCGGCTGCGGTAGACCTTGTAGCCTTGAAAGTCTTGTTCCTGATAGAACGGGCTGGCCAGAGCTCGGGAAAGTGGGAAGAACCGGTCCTTGGAATGCTCGGGGAAGTCATCCCACACCAGGGTTACACGACCATCCCCAGGGATGACCGTGAGGTTTGGACTCGGCGGCGGCTCAGGAGCAATCCAGTTGTTGTCGTAGGCTTGTTGTGCGGCCTGTGACGCGAGCGCGAGGTAGTAAGGCATGGTTGCCGCGGTGCCCGGCGCCCGGTCAGCGGCAATGACCGCAATGGTGACAGTGGCGATTTCGTTCGGTGCGAGGTCAAACGGCCCGGTTGACTGGAGGAATCGCTTGTCCGCCGGTGCCTGGTCGGTCGAGTCAAACGGATTGTACGGATGCTGCGGGTTGGCGTAGTCATAGCCGGCCATGGCCAAGTACTGCTCGAAGTCGTCCTTCGGGTCAGCGTCGGTTAGGGTGAATATCTTGAACGAGGTCATGCCCAGTTGTCGTCCTTCGGCCGGCTCATCGATCAGCCCGTTGCCGTTGTTGTCCAGACCGTCGAATCCGTCAATCGAGCCATCTGGGTTCTTGACATATGGACTCTGGAGAAAATCGAAGCCGACCATGCCACTCGGCACCGCGTCGTTGCTCCAGACATAACCCATGTTGTCAACAAAGACCGAGTCGGAGAGTGAGCTGTTGTAGATGTACTTGTGCAAGGCCAGCCCGCACCAGTCGTCGGCCGCGTTGCCGACATCGGCGTCGCAGACCATTCCGATTCGCATCTCGCGGATTGTTGCCGTGTCCCGGTTGCGGACGTCGAGCTTGAAAAAGACGATGTCGCGGTTCCAAGGCAGGGTCCACGAGTACGTCGTCTGATAGACTTCGATGTTCTGCGGCCGCGGAGTCGGGCTCAGACTGGCAACGTGCTGCGCCGGGTCCTTGTCGTTGAAGACCGCCCAGGCATCGCCCGTGGAAACCGCGTTGCGCGGGATGTAGTAGAAGTAGCCGGGAATCGTCTCGTTGCCTGACGGAATCCTGAGCGGAGTCCTCACCGAGTCGCTCAACTCCGGCGGGAAGTCATTGAGATTGGGTGGCCAGTCCTCGGGGTAGACATACACTCGCTCAAACTCGCGACTACCGTAGCCCCCCAGCGGACTGTCGAAACACCCTGGGGTCATCTCCGACTTGCCCGAGTTCGGGTTGTAGCCGCACGACACCAAGGTGTCCTTGTTTGGCCTCAGGCCCTTCTTGATTGAGCCAATCCAGATGCCGGCACCGTAGATGTACATGTCACCCGAGCCGGCGGGCCACTCGCCGCCGCCGGAACGGGTCTCCGAATAGCCGAACGTTCCGTAGTTCGAGATGTTGATTCGCCACTGGTTCTTCAGATACTGCCGGTTCTCGAACCGACGGGCACTGGGTCGCCAAGGCGCGGTTGCGGTGCGAGCCGATACCGGTGCGACCAGGACAACCAGCAACAGTCCGAGCAAGCCCAGGCGGGCGGCGTTCCTGCTGAATGAAGGTCTCGCCTTCACGCTTCCTCCTCAGAACTCCAGACTGACGCCGACCTTGATTTGGCGCGGCGCTCCGTAGTTTATCGGGTTGTTGACGAAGTCGAGATAGCCGACCTTGTAGGCCGCGTACTCTTCCTCGTCAGTGATGTAGCCGTCGTGATTCCGGTCGCGCACCGGGTTGTACAAACTCGGGTTGAGAAGCGTCACGTCCGAGGTCACCCCCCAGTTTGCCGGCGAGAGCGTGGCGGCGTAGCCGTCATCATCGGGCAGGCCGGTGGCGCCGTAGACCCAGTGTACGGTCTGGTTGTTGAGCAGGTTGGTGACGACCGTGGTCAGGCCGAGTTTGAGCGGGCCGACCCGGAAGAACTTGGCGGCATTCAGGTCGGTCGAGAAGCGCGGCGGCATCCGGGCCGAATTGCGCTCCGCGGTCTGTCGGCCTGCGTTCAACCCTCGAGCCCCGACCTCGCGCGGCGTATAGGGCAGGCCTGAACCGTACGAAACGAGTACGGTGCCGGAAAGGTCGCGCAGCGGCACAAACCCAAAGTCTTCAGGCAGGTCAATGCCCATAGTGAGCTTGGCGTTGTGCCGTTCGTCGAACTCGAGCGCATAGTCGCGGCGGGGCGGTTCCATCTGCAAACCGGTGACCGGGTCAGTGCCGTAGCGGTACCGCTCGTAGTACCATTCGTAGGTGTAGGACGCGGTGCCCCGTGCGAGCGACAGGCCGTACGAGACGCGCGCGCTCCAGTAGTCGGACAATGCCTTCTGCAGCCCAACCTCAAACCCGCGCACGCTGCCGTATTCCTCGTTCACCAAGGGGAAGTAGCCGAGCGGGACCGCCGGCTGGAAGCGCGTCCCCATCAGGTCAAAGATGTCCTTGTAGTAGGCGGTCAGGTCGGCGACGACGTAGCGGGAGACCTCCTGTTCGAGCCCGAGTTCGTAGGCCACTGTTTGCTGGGCGAGTAGGTCAGGGTTGCCGATAATCATGTTGCCGCGCGAGTAGGCGGCGCTGCCGATGTTGTCAAACAAGTAGCGGTAGGCCGGGGTCTGGAAAAAGTGGCCGTAGGAGAATCGGAACTTGGTCTTGTTCGTAATCGGGAACGAGACCCCGAGCCGCGGGGACAGTTTGTACTTGGTCCGTGCCGCGACGGTCGAGGTGTCCTCAATGACGTCCGGCCGGGCGCGCTTGCGCGTGAGCGGAGCAAGATAGTCGAAGCGCAGGCCGGCCCGCACAACCAGGTCCTCGAAGTCCATCCGGTCCTGAACAAAGGCGGCCGCGTTGACCGGCTCGACGTCGTAAGAGTCAACAAAGGGATTCGGGTCCCAGGGCAGAGAATTGTAGCGCCGGTGCAGGTAGTTCTTGCGCACCTCGAGGCCGGTCTTGAGCTCGTGGACCCGGCCGATGTTGTGGGTTATGTCACCCTTCAGGGTGAGCACGTCCGACCAGTGCATCTGAAAGAACCGGTAGTCGCCGGCACCGTAGTAGAGGTTGTACACGCCCCAAGGGTTGTTGGTGTTCACCTGAGACTGTTGGACATAGCCGGGCATCGGCTGAAACAGTATCGAGCTGTCCTTTTTGACCGTATCCTCGGCCTTGAAGATGTAGTCTTCCCAGAATCTCGTGCCGAAGTTCCGTTCCTCGGCCTCGCGCTCCAGGTCCCGGACCGCGGTCGTCCGTTCATCCCCGAAGTAGTTGAACCGCAGAGTATAGAACGTCGTCTTGGTGAGCATATGGTTCACGGACACGTCGGCCTTTTTGGCCCGGTCACGCCGGGAAAGGAAGTGGTCGAGGTTGTACTTGAACCCGAGGTGGTTCTCGTTCTCCCGGTCCCAGGGGTACAGCTCGAACTGCTCGCGGGCCGCAAAACCGTCCGCGGTCAGGCGCATCCCCTCGTTCACCGGCAGGGAATAGGTCAGTTTCAGCGTTCCCTTGTAGTCCTGCCGTTGCTGGTGCGGCAGCTTGTGTTTCAACGGGCTGTAGTCATCCGAGAAGTAGAGCTCGCCGGACAGGAAGTAGCGCAGTCGAGCAAACCCGGGCACCGGGCCGCCGAGCGAAGCCTCGTACCGGTTGTCTCCGAAGTTGAGTCCGGCCGGGAACAGCTCATCGGTCGTGTACTTGATTCTGCTCTTGAACTGACCCTTGCCCTCCTTGGTGATGACCTGAATGATGCCCGACATCGCCTCGCCGTACTCGGCGTCAAAGCCGCCGGAGATGATCACCACCTCAGCGGTCGCCTCCGGGTTGATTCGGGCCGCCTGATAACCGAACAGCGGGTCTGATGTCGCGACTCCGTCGACGTAGTAAGCCACTTCGTCAGGCCGGCCGCCGCGCAGGTGCTGGCCGTAGACCGGGCTGGTTACCACTCCGGTTTGCAGCCGGACGATGTCGGCCAGGGTCGCGACCGGCAGCTTGGCAATCTCTTCGTCGGTCATCGGCCGGCTCGTGCTCGCGACGGTGCGGACAATCGGGTCGCGGGTCCCGGCAACGACAACTTCGCCGACCTGAATCCGCTCGCCGGTGCCGAGACTGAAGTCCTCGGTGACGGTCTGGTCCGGGATGACGACCACCCCGGACTTGCGTTGCGTCTCGTAGCCGATGTAAGAGCAGACCAAATCATGCCGACCGGCCGGCACGTTCGCCACCAGATACTCACCAGCCGCGTCGGTCGCCGCACCGAGGTCGGTACCCTCGACAACCACGTTGGCACCGACCAACGGCTCGCGGGTCTTCGCATCGACCACCCGGCCCCGAATCCGCCCGGTCGCCGCCGCTTCGGCCGTGCCGACCAGCGCGAACAGACACAAGGCAACGACAAGAACCTCTGGTGCCTTGAAACTCGATTCTCTGCTTGTCATCATCACCTCCTAAGGCCTCGGTGAAACTCGAACCGGCAACGCCCACGTCGTGTTGGTGAAGGGGGTATTGCGGTAGAGAAGGTTGGACAGGGGCAAGACTTGAAGGTAGATGTGCTGATAGCCCGGCTGGGAGAAAGAGAACGACACCGCGCCCCGGCGGGCCCCGGCCGTGATGTCGAGCTTCCTGCCCTCGATGCCGACGAAGAACCGGTTCCGGTCAACGTTGGTGTCCGCGGGCGTGCTCGTGGTGACGATGAGGTCAACCGGCTCATTCTGATGTACCGTATACAGGCTGTCGAGCAGCCGGAGGTTGTACAGCCCGCGGCCGTCGCGCCGCGGCGAATAGAAGAACGTGTCCGACTGTCCGGGCCGATTGAGCACGACTTGGCTGATGCTCGGTGCATCCTGGGCGGTCGGCACGAACGCCGCAAAACCGGTCAACCGCTCAAGCCGATAAGGCCCGGCCGAGTCTTTGGGCAGAAATACCTCGCGCCGAGCAGCCCAGTTGTGGGTTTTGGATGATGTCTCTGGGGTTGCAAACCCGCGGCGCTCGACTCCGGCAACGCGGAAGACGACCGAGGTGTCGGGCAATGTTTCAGGCCTGAAAGCCACAACCCACAGGCTGTCGTAGAGAAAGTAGGCTTTGGTCTCGGCGAGCGTGTCGCGGTAGCCAACCTGACAGAAGGTGTCGGTCATCGGTCTCCCCTGCAGCACCATCGTGTCAACGGTTACGCCGAAACGGTACTCGTCAACATGTCCGCTTTCTGCTGGAACCGACCAAACCGCCAAGAGACGGGCGAACTTGTAGAGCGTGTCGCCGTCTGCCGAGGTGCTGTCAGCCGCAGTCAGCCGCACCGACAGGTTCAGACGCAATGTATCAGACAGGGCCGTGTAGGCGTTAAGCACTCCCCGCCACGCGGTCAGGGTGTCCCGGACCGCTGCCGAATCGGCCGCAGTCCACCATTGCCAGTCAGCCGGCGCCTCGGTTCCGCAACCGGCCACAAGCAGACAGAAGATAACAAACAGCGAACAGCCAGCGGCTTGCCTCATGCTGCCTCCTCAATTATCGGCGCAGGTCTGCTCCGGGCAGGAAGCCTAACATGACCGATGCCCGGCGCGGGTTCTGCACCGCTGCCTCAGAAGTGCGGGGCGGGCCGGCGGACCCGCCCCGCAGTATCAGAACTAGTGGGCGACGGTGAGCTTCTTCGTCACCGAAGTCGCACCCGTGCTCAGCGTGTAGAAGTAGACGCCGGCCGCCATATTGCTGGCGTCGAGCGTCACACTGTAACGCCCGGGCTCGCGGTTGCCGGCGACGAGCGTCTTGACCGGCCGGCCGGTCACGTCGCTCACGACCAGCGAAACGTCGCTCGCGCGCGGCACCGCATACGATATCTGGGTGCGGGCCTGAACCGGGTTCGGCGAGGCCGTCAGTTCCACGCGCTTCGGCACTGCCTTCCGACTCTCGGCCACGCCGTCCGGGATAATCAGGTTGCGCGGGATCTTCGACAGCAGCATCGGGTTGAAGGTCCACTCTCCAACCGGCGATGTGCCGGCCTTGAGCCCGGCCATCAGGTCAGCCTGATAGAGGATGCAGACCGTGTCGCAATCGCCGCCGTCAATTGCGATGTCGCTGATTGCCGGGAAGCGGTGGGACGCCGTGCTCTGGGAGTTGACCATCTGAGGTGTGGTCCAAGTCAGACCGCCGTCACTGGAGCCGGAAATCCAGACGTCGGCCCGGAACAGGTTGGTTGCCGGCTCGACGTTTGTCGGGTCGAATTGCTCCCAGGTGCAGAACAGATTGCCGTCGTTGTCCCGGCCCAGCATTGAACGGCATGCCATCGTGGCGTTGGTTCCGCACGGATTCGGTTCCGTGCGTGGGTCAAGGTCGGCCCGGGCGATGAAAGACCACTCCGGGCTGTTGTCCGGACACCAGTGCCAAATCTCGTTCGGGTAGAGAAAGACCGTGTCGTTGATGATGGGCAGCACTTCCACCACGATGTGCAGCCGGTCCTCCTCGTCGAAGAACGGATTCATCGTGGTAATCCAATAGTAGGACCCGGTATCGGTGCCGCCGCTGAAAGCCGGCGGGAAGCTCATCTCGACCTCAGGGTCCCAGTTGGTGCCGCCGTCACTCGACATCCGGTAGTAGCCGTTGCCGCCGTTCTCCGGTCCGGTTCCGGTCCAAGTTACGCAGACTTTGGGGCTTGCCTGCGAAGCGACGATGCTCTGTGTCGGGAACTCCGGCGCAACCGGGGTGAGCTGAGCCGGCGGGTCCCATGTGCACCAGGTCGTCGCGCGGGTGTAGAACAGGTTGTTGCGCGAAGCATCATCAACCAGAGCAAGATGGATGGTCCGGTCGTTGCCGACGGCCACCGGCGGCCAGAGGTAGGCGTTCAGGTCCGGGTCGCCGCTGCAGTACTCGAAGATGCCGGCACCCGCGGCGATATCGCGGGCGACGAGCGGATAGATTGGCGGAATGTCGGTCTGGTGGTACGAGACAACCGCCGCGCCGGTGGTCGGGTCGGCCGACAAGCCGCCAAATCCCGAGCGGGCGGTCGAAACGTTGACGCCGGAGAGCATGAAGTCGGGGTCGAGCCAGTTGTACGTGTTGCTTGAGTAGTCGTAGAACTGGTAGCGCATGTTCCGGTCCGGCTGGCCGCTGGTCGTGTCGTTGGAGTACATCCACAGCAGGTGCAGACCGGAACCGGGCGAGTTGACGCAGAAACGGTAGGTCGGACCGTTTGCGACCCAGTCGTAGATTGTGCCGCCGACCGTATCCACCGTTCCCAGCCATAGCGTCTTGGGCGGTACCGGCGATCCGCTAAACCTGACCGGCTCGCCTGTACCCTGCGGCCCGACCAGCGGGGCAACCACCGTCTCGGAACGCAGATTCCCTGCCGCCAGTGCAAGCACCGGAACGAGCAGGGCAAAACATAGCATGTTACGCATCAGACTCCTCCTTTGTTAGGGATGCTATGTCGGTCATCTCTTCGGACTCCCGCGACCTGCGGCCGAGGGTCTCTCTGCTGACACCGGCCCGGTAGCCCGGGCCGATTTTTAGGCATCAGACTGGCCTCTCTCATATTGCTACTGCAGCGTGAAGCGGAACGGTATGGAGACCCACACCCTCACCGCCTTGTCCCGCTGCTTCGCCGGAGAGAACTTTGCCCTCATCGCCGCGTCCACCGCGGCCGCGTCGAGTGAGGTGTTTCCTGAACTTTTCAGCACTCGTGCGTCGGCAATGCCGCCGTCAACGTCAACCAAGGCCTCGACGACGGTCTGGCCCTCGATTCCCGCCTGCCGGGCCATGTCCGGGTAGTTGGGAACCGGGATATTAATCGGCTGGGGCTTGACCTCGACCTTCCAGAACGGCACGACCGGGATGTCGGTCTCCTCAGTGCGCCGGATGACTTCGGTGAAGGTCGTCGTCTCGATGGTCTGCTGCTCAACCTCGGCCTCAGTCTGGGCCGCCACCGGCACCGTGGCCGGCTTCTCCGCTTTGGGCGGCTCGGCAATCTTCTCAAGCTCGGGCGGCAGCGCCTCCATTATCGTCGCGACCGAACGTTTGAGCTGGTACGGCCGAACCACGAATTCCTTGGGCAGAACAAGGAAGGCCGCCATAATCAGCGCCAGCGCGACTGCGGTTGCGACCCGAATCGCCAAGGCGTAGTAATGGTCCTCCCACTCAAGAAACTGAATGCCGACTCGCTCTGCCATGCTAGCTGCCTCCCATCCGATAGCCGGTCGCAAAGGTCACCTTCAGGGCGCGGGCCGGCTTCAGCGCTTCGAGAACATCGGTGACGTACCCGTAGGGAACGTCTTTGTCCGCCTGAAGCACGACGACAATGTCGGGGTTCTCGATGATTCGGTCGGTCATTACCGCGGTGACGCCGGCCGGCGTGACCAAATTGTCACTGATTGAAATCCGTCCGGTCTTGTCAATCCAGATGTTCTCGGTGTTCCGGCGCTTGAGAATCCGCTCGGTCGACTGGGCCTGGGGCAGCACGACCTTGAGGCCCTGTCCGGCCCGGAACGTCGTGCCGACAAGGAAGAAGATGATGAGCAGGAACGCGATGTCGCCGGTTGAAGCGGTCGGAATCTCAGGCGACGACTGTTTCTTGCCCTCGATGCGCTTCACGGCCCGGCTCCCTCTTCTTCAAGCACCGGCATCAGGCTGACGCGCTCGGCCTTGGCCAGCTTCAGCTCGTCGAAGACTTTAATCATCACCTCGTAAGGGGCCTTGCGGCTGACCCGCAGCGCGATTGCCAAGTCCTTGTTCTCGGCCAGACGCCGGACGACTATCTCCTGAACGTGGTCAACGTCAACGAGCTCGTCACCGACCAGCACCTGGCCCGCGGGATTGACCGCGACGGTCAGGATGTTCTCGGCCTTGATTTTGGTCGCCTCGCCCTGTTCGGGCAGGACAATCTTCAGGCCCTTTTCCTTGGCGAACATGCTGGTGGACATGAAGAATATCAGGATGAGAAAGGCGATGTCGCCGGTCGAGGCGGTCGGGATCTGCGGTTGCCCGCCGCCCTGTTTCTTTCTGAGGCTCAGTGCCATCTCAGGCCTCCGCGACGCACCTGACTCGCATCACTCAAGCACCCTAATCCTCAGAGGTCATCTTGGTGACCGCCATGACCCGTTCCCGGGCAATCAGTCCTCTCGACACCAGGAAATCGAGCAGTTCGCTCGCAGCGGTCTCCATGTCGCGCAGGTAGCCGTTCACCCGGCCTTGAAACAGGATATGGACGATGGCCAGCGGAGTCGCGATGAGCAGACCCCACTTAGTGGTAATCAGAGCCTCAGCAATGCCTGAAGCGACCACTGTGGCTTCAACCTCGCCCACAGCCGCAACCGCCTTGAACGCGCCAATCATGCCGGTAACCGTGCCGAGGAAGCCGATGAACGGCGCCACGGTGGTAAGACCGGCAATCAACGCCATGCCCCGGTCCAGAAACGCCAGCTCGGTGGCGCCGGTCCGGACAATCGCGTCTTCCATCTGGGTCTTGCCCTGGTCAGCCTTTTCCAGGGCAGCAGCAAGGACGCGGGCGGCCGGGCTCGGGGTCTTCTTGCAGAACTCGATTCCGGCCTTCACTCCGCCCTTGCCGATTACGTCAATCAACTCCTGACTGAACCGTTTGACGTTCAAACGCAAACGTAGGGTGAGCGTGAACGCCCGCTCAAGCGACAACGCGACACCCATGACGGCACAGGCAAGCAGAAACCACATGATGCCACCGCCGTCTTTGAACTCCTGAATCACCAAGGCCTCCTTATGGTTAGCTCATGATTGCAGGACACGACTTAATCTATTAAATTCGCGGCGCTTGTCAAGCAACTGAGCGACGCGGGCTGCCGACTCGACAGCACGACGCAAGAATACCGAGAAATCACGGCAAGGCAAGCCTGACCGGGATACCATTCGGACGCCGGATGAACAGGCCATTTCATCGTGATATACCCAACAAGCGGGCCTCCGCTTCCCTTGACGGTACTGGCAAGCTCACCTGCGGCCCGCCACCCGCGACAACGCAGTTCGGACAGCGGAACCTGCCGGCTGAGTCATGATGCGACTGCGCGATGCTTCGCCTGCTTCGTCGTGGGGCAACTCGTCCCGGAAGCAATCCGGGTAGCAGTCCGGCGTGCGGCCTTGAGGTCAACCAGCCCCATGACCGGGCCGGTCGCCTCTGGGGCAGCCTGACTGATGCTCGCCTGAACCACCGGCCCGGCAGTCCGGGCCATCGCCCTCCAGACCACCCTGAGAGCCGCAGACCCGAGAACCTACGATTCGATTCCGGTAACTACTTGGAAGATCACCTCCCCGACAACCTAGGGGACTATCCCGGGAGCGACCCCTGGACAGTGGAGGGGGTGGCAAGAACGCAGGTCAAAGGGCAAAAGGCAGAAGCCAAAAGGCGAAAACCGGGCGAGAAAGCTGTCCAGTGGTGGTCTTCCTCCCTCTGGGGTGAATAACATGACAGAGAAAGGTGTGAAAGCCTGAGAATGTCCCGTGGATTTCAGGTGCACTATGAGAGTCGAACCGAAACCGATGGAGCTTGCGCCTAGGGCCCTTGACCTGATTCAGGAGATTGGCCGGGGCCAGGAGCTGTTTGCGCCGTACGGGCTGGACCCGGACCAGGCAGCCATCGAGCTCGCCTCAATCACCGAGCCGATGTTCCAAGGTGCGGCTCTGCCGATAGTTACCATCCACCAGCTCCGGTGGTATGTGCGCGATTTGGCCCGGGCGTTCCGGGTCTTGAATGGGTTTGCTCTTGCGTTCTGGCTCAGGTTGGTGATGCGCAAGTGGGCTGTGCTCGGCCTAGAGCCGGACCTGATGGGCATGGTCTTAGAGGTGGTGGTGAACCAGCTAAGGCTTATGCCCGAGCCGGAGCAAGTTAGACTTGAGCCGGATTCGGCCTTGCTTGTGCCGGTTGAGGCGGTCGAGGCACGGGAGCCGGTTCTGCCGCCAATCAGGGCCGGGCCGCTGGCGCGCTACAGCCGCGCTGGACGAGAAACGGTCGTTGACCGTGGGGACTGCGCCTTCTACTAGTCGAAGCTGTCTAGAGGACCACCAGAGCTTGCTGTTCTCTTTGACTGGCAGTGCTGCTTGGCTATACTGGCCCGCTGATGCATCGCCGCACCCGCGAAGGTCTGTTCGCATTCGGCTTTCTCTTGCCCGCGCTCCTCATCCTAGCCGTGTTCCGCGTCCTGCCGATAGTCTTGTCGCTGCGCATGAGCCTCTACGACTGGGGAATGGCGGGTGCGCGCGCATTCGTCGGCCTAGGCAACTATCTGGGTGTCTTGCGCGACCCGATGTTCTGGCGGTCGCTGCTGAATACCGGTTGGTACTGCCTGTTCGAGGTGCCGGTAGCTCTGTTTCTTTCGTTGTTCATCGCTCTGCTCCTGAACCAGAAGATTCGCGGCCTAGGCTTCTACCGCACCGTATACTACCTGCCGGTTGTCACCTCAATCGTCGCTGTGTCTGTGGTTTGGCGCTGGATTCTCCAGCCTGACCGCGGGCTGCTCAACTACCTCCTCTCGCTTGTCCACCTCGACGGACTGAGATGGCTGCAAGACCCGCGCGGGCTGTTCCAGCTTTTGCTCGGCTCCCAGGGCGCGAATCTGCCTCAGGGTCTGCGCGGCCCGTCAGTCGCCCTGCTTTCGCTCGTGATGATGGGCATCTGGAAGTCGCTCGGTTACAACATCGTCATCTTTCTTGCCGGGCTGCAGAACATTCCGGTAACGTATTACGAGGCGGCGCGAATTGACGGCGCTGGCCCTTTCCGCACGTTCCGAAACATCACCTGGCCCTTGATATCGCCGACGACTTACTACGTACTGATCATGAGTTGCATCGGCGCGTTTGAGACGTTTGCCCAGGTCTGGATTATGACCGGCCCGCCCGCTGGTGGGCCCTTGTCCACGACCAAGGTCGTGATGTACTACTTCTACGAGAATGCGTTCGAGCTTTGGCGGCTCGGGTACGGCGCTGCCATCGCCTTCTTCGCCTTTGTCATCATCCTCGGTCTCACTTTGCTCCAACGTCTGCTGCTTGAGCGGCGAGTGCACTATGGATGACAAGAAGCCCGGATACCGGGTCGGCCGTCGCCCGGCCGCGTTGCTTCGACACCTGCCCGTTCACATTCTACTGATAGTGACTGGCCTGGCCATGGTTCTGCCCTTCTACTGGATGGTCTCGACATCGCTCAAGACCCCGATCGAGGCACTCAGGCAGCCGCCAACCTGGCTTCCGGCGACCCCGCAGTTCGGCAACTATGTCGAGGTCTTCCGCCAGATACCGCTCTGGCGCTACCTTGCCAACACCGTGCTCGTCACCGTGCTGTCGCTGGCTGGGGTCTTGCTGACCGGCATTACGGCTGCGTACGCCTTTGCCCGGCTCCGGTTTCCGGGTCGCGAGACGCTGTTCATGGGTTTTCTTGCGCTGATGATGATACCGCTACCGGTCTATCTCGTGCCCAGCTACACTATCCTCTTTCGGCTCAACTGGATTGACACCTACGCGGCGATGATTGTGCCGTGGACCGTCAATATCTTCGCCATCTTCCTGCTCCGGCAGCACATCCGGCAACTGCCGCAGGACCTATTCGACGCGGCGCGGATTGACGGCTGTTCACCGCTACGTACGCTGACGACCATCGTCATCCCGCTCTGCAAAGCCCCGCTGGTCACGATCATCGTCTTCAACGTCATCGGTTCCTGGAATTCGTTCTTCTGGCCCCTGATTGTGACGAACTCGGACCGAATCCGACCGCTTCAGGTCGGTCTCGCCTACTTCTCGCGCGAGCAGAGCACGAACTACACGTTACTGATGGCGGCGACGACGCTCGCCATCATTCCGCTGGTGTTGCTTTTCTTCGTTGCGCAGAAGCAGATTATCCAGTCTCAGGCCCGTTCCGGGCTCAAGGAATAGCCGGGCCGGACCCTAGCTCGCGGGCGGGGCCGGGATGAAGCCGTCCTTCATCAGCGCCTTGGTCAGGTCCCGGGCCTGCTTGATGGTCGCGGTCGCCTTCTTCATCAGCTCCTCGCGGCTCATCGTTATCCGAGCAACACCCTGCTCAATCGCCTTCATGCCGACGGCCACTGCCTCGCGCGGGAACACCTCCCAATCGTCCATCGTCGGCACAAGGTAGTCCGCGCGCAGGCCCCGGTCCTCGGCGACCTTGGCCAGCTCCAGCGCTGCGGCGATGCACATCTCGTCGGTGATGGTCCGGGCGTTGACGTCGAGCGCACCGCGGAAGATGCCCGGGAAACCGAGCGAGTTGTTTACCTGATTCGGGAAGTCGCTGCGGCCGGTGGCGACGACGCGGGCGCCGGCCTCAATCGCCTCCCAGGGCCAGATTTCCGGAATCGGATTGGCGCAAGCGAACACGACCGCATCCTTGGCCATCAGGCTGACCCATTCGGGCTTGACCGTACCCGGGCCGGGCGACGAGAGGGCGATGAGCACGTCGGCACCCTTCAGTGCATCGGCGATTGTGCCCCGCACGTCCCACTTGTTCGAGATTTCGCACATGTGCCACTTCTCCTTGAACTGCTCCTTCAGTTCAGTCCGGCCTTTGTGCAGGGTACCTTTGGAGTCGCACATGATGATATTCTCAGCGGCCACTCCGCCCTTGATGCAGACGCGGGCGATGGCGATGTTCGATGCTCCGGCACCGAGCATCGCGACCTTGACCTTGCTGATCTCCTTGCCCACAAACTTAAGCGCGTTGACCAGGCCGGCATAGGTGACGGCAGCCGTGCCCTGCTGGTCGTCGTGCCAGACCGGCACGCTCATCTCAGCCCGCAAGGTGTCGAGAATCCGGAAGCACTTGGGCTGGGCGATGTCCTCGAGGTTGAACCCGCCGAATGACGGTTCCAGAAGCTTGGCCGTGCGGATAAACTCGTCCGGGTCCTTAGTGCGCAGGGCAATCGGCACGGCGTCCACTCCGCCCAGGTACTTGAAGAGCAAGGCCTTGCCCTCCATGACCGGCATCGAGGCCTCGGGCCCGATGTCACCCAGGCCCAGAACCCGGGTGCCGTCGGTCAATACGCAGATGGTGTTGGCGCGGTTGGTGTGGATAAAGGACATCTCGGGATGGGCCTGGATGTCTTTGCACGGAGCAGCCACGCCCGGGGTGTACCAGATGGCGAAGTCGTCAAAGTCACGGATGCAGCACTTGGCCGCAACCTGATACTTGCCCCGGTAGAACGGATGCAGTTTCAGCGCATCCGCCGCAGGTTTCTTGGCCTTGGCGACCAGTTGGTCGATCTCAGCCTGGCTGAGTTTCTTCACGAATCTCTCCTTAATCTTTTATGCCGGGTTCTCTTTCGCCTGCGGCGGCCGAATGAAGAGGCTCGCCACTGCCGCTGCAAGGCAGAGGACGCCGGTCAGTATGAACGCAAAATTGTAGTTGCCGGTCAACTCTTTCACCCTGGGGGCGAAGATGTTGGACAGCAAACCGCCGACTCCGTAGGCGGTGAAAATGAAGCCGTAGTTGACGCCGGCGTGCCGGGTGCCGTAGTAGTCGGCGTTGATTGCCGGGTAGAGCGCGAGGTAGCCGCCGAAAGTTGCGCCGACCAAGGCAATTCCGAACCAGAACACAACCGGTGCGGCCGGTATCAGGAAATAGGCGAATACCGCAGCCGCGTTAATCAGATACATCAAAAACAGGGTGCGCGAGCGACCGATGGAATCGGAAAGGCGGCCCCAGAAGATGCGGCCAAGCGTATTGAAGATGGCAAGTACTGACACGCCCACCGCAGCAACCGGGCCGCTGAACCGCGCCAACTCCTGGGCAATCGGCGATGTCTGGCCGATCATCATCAGACCAGCAGCGCAACCGGCAAAGTACAAGAGCCAGATGACCCAGAACTGCCAGGTCGAGAGCATCTGAGCCGAGGAGTAGTCGGCGCGCACTGCGCTTCCGGCTGCCGGCTGGGGCGGATTCCAATTCGCCGGCCGGTAGCCGGCAGGTGGGTTCCGAAGCAACAGCCCGCCGAGGACGACGAGCACCAAGTAGGCGACGCCCAGATAGAGAAAAGTACGGTAGACCCCGAGTGCGGGTAGCGGGAAGAGATTCACGCCGAGCAGGTTGTAAGGACTGCCGGAGATGAGTCCTTGGGCAAGCGGAGCGACAAAGAACGCACCCGCACCGAATCCGGCAACAGCCAGGCCGGTGATTAGCCCGCGCTTGTCGGGAAACCACTTGACGCCGGCGGCGATCGGACAGACGTAGGCGAAGCCGATGCCGATGCCCGCGATGACGCCGTAGGCGATGACTAGCGTTGTGATGGACCGCGCGGTACTCGCAAGTACCATGCCCAGTGCCAAAAGCACGCCGCCGATGACAGCGACGACCTTGGGCCCGAACCGATCCTGAAGCCGGCCGCCGACCACGGTTGCCAGCGCGAAAAAGATGAGGACAATTGAGAACGGCAACGATGCCTGAGTCGGGCTCACACCAAGCTCGGCCTCAAGCGGCTTGCGAAACACGCTCCAAGCGTAGATTGCGCCCAGGCAGACCTGAACCATCAGTGCACCGAGTACGATATACCAGCGATTGTAAGGCTTACTCTCACTCATTCTTGCAACCTCCTTGCGGACAGGCAGGATTCAGCAGGCAGGACACAGGCCGGGTTAGGCCGTGACCGTTCCGTTCCTGTATCCTGCCTGCCGTATGCCGAATCCTCGCTATTCGTCGAGGGTCGAGATGTCGCCGACCGGCTTGCCGAGCGCCTCAGCCTTAAGCAGACGGCGCATGATTTTGCCGGAGCGGGTCTTGGGAAGCCGGTCGCGGAACTCGATGGAGTCGGGCCGGGCGATTGGACCGATTTCGGTCGCAACCCACTTCTTCAGCTCGTCAACGAGCGCATCCGACTTCTCAAAACCTACCTTCAGGGTGACATAGGCCTTGGGCACGTCGCCCTTGATTTCGTCCGGGACGCCGATAACCGCGGCCTCAGCGACTGCCGGATGAGCGACCAGTGCCGACTCGATTTCCGCGGTGCCCAACCGGTGGCCGGCCACGTTCAGCACCTCGTCGGCCCTGCCCCGGAACCAGAAGTAGCCGTCCGCGTCCTTGGTGCAGGAATCACCGGTCAGATACTTGCCCGGGAAGCGCGACCAGTAGGCCTCCTTGTACCGTTCCGGGTCCTTGTACAGCGTGCGCAGCATCGCCGGCCAAGGCTTCAGGAGCACGGCAAAGCCGTTCTCGTTCGGCTTTATCGGGTTGCCGTCGCCGGTAACAACATCGGCGAGAATGCCGGGCAGCGGCCGTGTGGCTGAGCCGGCCTTGAGCGGAGTAATGGGCAGGGGCGAAATCATGAAGTTACCGGTCTCGGTCTGCCACCAGGTGTCCATAATCGGCAGCTTGCCGCCGCCAATATGCTCCCGGTACCAACGCCAGGCCTCGGGATTGATTGGCTCGCCGACCGAACCGAGCAACCGCAGGCTGGTCAGGTTGTGTTTCTTCGGATACTCCGCGCCGAACCGCATGAACATCCGGATGGCGGTCGGCGACGTGTACAGGATTGTCGCCTTCTCGCGCTCGATGATTGACCACCAGCGGTCCGGGGCCGGAAAGTCGGGCGCCCCTTCATAGAGAATCGAGGTCGCGCCCAGCATCAACGGGGCATAGACAATGTAGGAGTGGCCGGTGACCCAGCCGACGTCAGCCGCACACCAGTAGATATCCTCGGGTTTGATGTCGAACACGAACTTGAGCGTCGAGGCAGTGCCGACCGCATAGCCGCCGTGAACGTGAACGATTCCCTTCGGCTTACCGGTTGTACCTGATGTGTAGAGGATATACAGCGGGTCCTCAGGGTCGAGCTGTTCGGTCGGGCACTCGTCCGACTCAGCAGCGGTGATTTCGTGCCACCAGAGGTCCCGCCCCGGTTTCATCTCGACCGGATTGCCGGCGCGCTTGAGCACGACGACGTGCTTGACGCAGGGGCATTCTGCGGTCGCCGGGTCGGAGTTCTGTTTCAAGGTAACAAGCTTGCCGCGGCGGTAAGAGCCGTCCGCAGTAATCAGGACCTTGGCCTCCGAGTCGTTGATACGGTCGCGCAATGAGGCCGAGGAGAAACCCGAGAAGACGACCGAGTGGATTGCTCCGAGCTTGGCGCAGGCAAGCATCGCCACCGGCAGTTGCGGCACCATCGGCATGAAGATGGTGACGCGGTCGCCTTGCTTGATGCCGAGCTTCTTCAGCGCGTTGGCCAGCTTGTTGACTTCCTGATAGAGCCGGGCATAGGTCCACCTCTCGACCGGCTGTTCGGTTGGCTCCGGGTGGTAAATGTAAGCGACCTTGTCTTTCACCAACGTCTTCATGTGGCGGTCCAGGCAGTTGTGGGTGATGTTGAACTTGCCGCCGGTGAACCACTTGAAAAACGGAGCATTGGAGTCGTCGAGCACCTTGGTGAAGGGCTCAAACCACTCCAGTTCTTTGGCGACCTCACCCCAGTACCAGACCTGGTCCTCGGCACGTTTCAGGAGTTCATCATAGCTCTTGATGCCGTGCTTTCTCATGAAAGCCATTATGTTCGAGTTTTCAACCAGCTCCTTGGGCGGCTGGAAAACCTGCTCATCTGCCATTTGCGTTACCTCCTTTGCGGGACAGATTCGGGCAAGAACTACCGGACTAAGGTATTATCTCGGGTTCGTCTGCGCCGGGCTTGAGTCGAACGAACATGCCGCAGCGCCGGACCGTGAGTATAGTCACCGAAAACCGAGTGTCAAGACAAAAGAATCCTTGGAAGCTCAATCGGCCAACAGGCTTGCCGCCCAGGTGCTGCCCCCATCCTCAGTATAGAGCAACGTCCGTTCGTCGCCCGCCAAAATCCCCTGTCGGCCATCGGCAAAGAACCTAACGCTGAAAAGGTCAGCCTCGACGCCGGGATAGAGTCGCTCCCAGGTCGTCCCGCCGTCTTCAGTCGCGATAAGCGTACCCCGGGCGCCGACGACAAAGGCTCCCATGGTATCATGACGGACATCAAGCGAGTACAGCGCCGGGAGCGGAAACTCGATGCGCAGCGGCCGCCAGGTCTCTCCGCCGTCCGGAGTGAAGAGTACCTGTCCGCTGCCGGTTGTGGCAAAGCCCACCAGGTCGTCGGCCGGGAAGTGCACCGCAGTGATGTGGGTGCCTGGAAGCAGGCCCTGGATGTTTAGGGACTGGGAGAACCAAACCGAGCCACCGGTCGTGGTTTTGAGGATCGTGCCCATCGGACCGACCGCGTAGCCGGTGGTTTCGTCCGACGGGAAGTTCATGTCCATTATCTTGTTGCTGGTCGCGGCGACAAGTCGCTCCCAAGTTCGGCCCCCGTCAGCAGTGCGAAGTACAACGCCGGCGTCGCCGGCCGCAAAGCCGACCTGCGGACTAATCGGAAACCGGACGACGCGCAAGTCCTCTTTCACGCCTGACGCAAGCCGCTGCCAGGTTCGGCCCCGGTCCTCGGTCTTGAGAATGGTCCCGGCATCCCCACAGACATAGCCGATGGTCGCCTGGCCGGGAAAACTGACCGTGTACAAGTTCACCTTGACACCGCAATCAAGCGCCTGCCAGCGTGCCCCGCCGTCATCAGACGTCAGCACCAGCCCGCCGTCGCCAACCGCGTAGGCCGTGAGGGTATCCTCAACCGCAAACAGCGAGTTTATGCGCCGAGCCATCGTGCCAAGCTTAGTTGAGTCATCGGGCGTTAGAGCCGGTCAGGAAACTTCTCCTTCAGGTAGGCGACGATATCACTCGTTGGCGTCCCCGGACCGAAGATGCGTCCGACACCGCATCTTTCGAGCTCGGCAACGTCCTCCTTGGGGATGATTCCTCCGCCGATGACCAAGATGTCTCCGCCTCCCTTCTCTTTGAGCAGTCGAAGCGTCTCGGGAAACAGGGTCATGTGGGCTCCGGAAAGGACCGACAAGCCAACAACATCAACGTCTTCCTGAATCGCGGTCTCGGCAATCATCTCCGGCGTCTGGTGGAGTCCGGTATAGATTACCTCGAACCCGGCATCGCGCAGGGCTCGGGCAACGACCTTGGCCCCGCGGTCATGACCGTCAAGACCGGGTTTGGCAACTAGTACGCGCAGCTTCTTAGCCATCAATCCTCCTCACTGTATCAGGCGCGCAAGCGCCGACGGCCCGCCGCACTGAGTTCGCGGCCCGAACCGCCGGCGGAAAACCACAACGCTTGAGTCGCGAGCGGTAATCAGTACATCGGTGGTTCTTCATACGTACCAAAGACATCTTTCATCGTGTTGCAGATTTCACCGAGAGTGGCATAGGCCCGCACCGCGGCCATAATCGGGTACATCACGTTGTCACGGCCGGCGCAAGCCGAGCGCAGGTCGTCAAGACATCGCTTCACCTGTTTCGCATCACGCCGGGCCCTGAGGTCTTTCAACCGTCGGTGTTGTTCCTCTTCGACCGAGTAGTCAATCTTGAGAAGCGGAATCTCCAGCTTCTCTCCGTCAAGGACATACTTGTTGACACCGACAACCGTCCGCCGACCCTGCTCGACCAGCCTCTGATAGCGGTAGGCGGCATCAGCAATCTCACGCTGAGGGAAACCGTGCTCAATCGCCTTTACCATGCCGCCGAGGGCATCAATCTTGCGGAAGTACTCGTATGCCTGGCGCTCGAGCTCGTTCGTCAGGGTTTCGACAAAGTACGAGCCGCCTAAGGGGTCAATCGTGTTGGTGACCCCGGTCTCTTCAGCGATCAGTTGCTGGGTGCGCAGGGCGATGAGGACGGCCTTTTCGGTCGGCAGCGCCCAGGTTTCATCCATCGAGTTGGTGTGCAAGCTCTGGGTGCCGCCTAAGACCGCGGCCAGCGCCTGGAAAGCGGTGCGGACGATGTTGTTCTCAGGCTGGGCCGCAGTCAGGCTGCAGCCCGCAGTCTGGGTGTGAAACCGCAACAGCCACGACTCGGGCTTTGCGGCCTTGAAGGTCTCTCTCATCTCTCTGGCCCAAATCCGGCGCGCGGCCCGGAACTTGGCAACCTCCTCGAAGAAGTCGAGATGCGAGTTGAAAAAGAACGACAGGCGCGGGGCAAAGGTATCCACGTCCAATCCGGCTTTCACCCCGGCCTCGACATAAGTCAAACCGTCCTTGAGCGTGAAAGCGAGCTCCTGGGCCGCGGTCGAACCAGCCTCACGGATGTGGTATCCAGAGACCGAAATCGTGTTCCATTTGGGGACGTGCTTGGCCGCGTAAGCCATAATGTCGGTGATCACCCGCATCGAGGGCTCGGGCGGGAAGAGCCAGGACTTCTGCGCGATGTACTCCTTGAGGATGTCGTTCTGAATCGTACCGCGCAGTTTCTCGCTCGGTACCCCCTGCTTCTCGGCGGCGGCGATGTAGAACGCCCAGACGACCGCGGCTGGGCCGTTGATGGTCATCGAGGTCGAGACCTCGCCCAGCGGAATGCCGTCGAACAGCGTCTCCATGTCGGCTAACGACGATATCGCCACGCCGCACTTGCCGACCTCGCCGTGGGCCAGGGGGTCGTCTGAGTCCCGGCCGTAAAGTGTCGGGAAATCGAACGCAACCGACAGCCCGGTCTCACCATGCTTGAGCAGGAACTTGTAGCGCTGGTTTGTGTCGCGCGCCGTGCCGAAGCCTGAGAACTCGCGCATGGTCCAGAGTCGGCCACGGTACATACTGTGCCGGACCCCGCGCGTAAACGGGTACTCGCCCGGAAACCCGAGGTCGCGCAGGTAGTCAAACGACTCAAGGTCAGTTGGGGTATAGAGAATCTTCACCGGTACGCCGGACAGGGTCGAGAAGCTCGCCGGGTCGCCGGCCTCGGTCTTGGTCAGCCATTGCTCCTGCTTTCGGCTGATGGCCTTTAAGTCGTCTGAAGACATCATCGTTCCTTTCTGTTTCGGTACAGTCCCGGCCCGAGTTCGTTCAGTATCCGCTGCGCGGATCGGTAGGGCGTTGACTCACTCCGCATGACCCTCTGCACCTCGCGTGCGAGGGACCGGTTCGCCCCAGGCCGAGCCCAGAAGGCGCGGCGCACCTGTTCGTCAACCAGTTCGACGACCTCGCCGGCAATCGTCTGTTCCTTGCGCCGGTCAGCGGCACCGCTCTGCCTGAGCCAGGCCCAGTGTTCCTCAAGCCGGTCGAGAAGGTCCGCTACTCCCAGTCCGGTTGTTGCCACCGTCTTCACCACCGGCGGGACCCAGCCGTTATCCTTGCTTTTCAGCTCGACCATCGCCTCAACCTCCAGCGCCAGTCGGTCGGCGCCTTCTCGGTCGGACTTGTTGACACAAAAGACCTGACCGATTTCCATCAACCCGGCCTTCATCGTTTGGATCGCGTCCCCTGACTCCGGTACAAGCACAACCACGGTCGAGTGAGCGGTTCCGGCGACGTCGAGCTCGACCTGGCCGACGCCGACCGTCTCGATGATGCAGTAGTCCTTGCCGAAGGCGTCAAGCACATCACAGACCTCCTTGGTCCGGAGAGCAAGTCCGCCCATGCTGCCCCGGGTTGCCATCGAGCGGATGAAAACTCCCGGATCGGTGAAGAGTGAAGTCATCCTCACCCGGTCGCCGAGCACGGCCCCACCGGAGAAGGGCGAAGTCGGATCCACGGCAATAATGGCAACAGTCTGCCCTCTTGTCCGACACGCGCGGGCCAGTTTCTCGACCAAAGTGCTCTTGCCCGCTCCGGGCGGCCCGGTGATGCCAACGCGGTAGGCCCGACCGGTCATTGGGTAGATAGCGTCGAGCACCGCAACCGCCTCATCGGTTTCATTCTCAACCAACGACAACAACCGGGCGCAGGCGCGCTTATCCCCCGCCTTGAACAAGTCGAGCAACTGCTCAGTAGTCAATGCCGACTCGACTGACAATGCCCTGCTGATAGGGATGCTTGACCTCGCGCACCTCGCTGACAAGGTCAGCCCGTTCCAACAGCGCCGGCTTGGCCTCTCGGCCGGTGATAACCAGTTCGATGCCCTCAGGACAGGAGTCAACCAGCGCCAGTACGTCTTCGAGGGAGAGCAGCCGATAGTCAACCGCCACGTTCAGCTCGTCGAGAATGACCATCTGGTAGCTGCCTGAGGCGAGCGCGGCTTGGGCAAGTTCCAGTCCGCGTCGTGCCTCGGCTAAGTCTTCAGCCGTTGGGTTGCCCTTCTCGACAAAAGTCGGTAACCCGGTCTGGACCAAGGTCAGGCCTTTGACCTGCTGCGCCGCACTCACTTCGCCGTAACTAGGGTCGCCTTTCATGAACTGGATGATTAGCACGTTCCAGCCGTGACCTGCGGCCCGAAGCGCAAGACCCAGGGCTGCAGTGGTCTTGCCCTTGCCATTACCGGTATAGACCTGAAGCACCGCTCAGAAGACCCCTAACCAATGTCCGGGTTGAACTCAGGCCCCAGTTTTGCCCGAAGGAGCAACCCGATGAGCTTGTTCCAAGTGTGAAACAGGTAAACCTCACGGACAATCGGTGACGTCGCCGCAACACTGGCCAGCGCACCGTTCGTACCTTGCGACCCAATGATGATTCGCAAGACCATGTGGGCAATTATCCAACCGGCAACGATGCCGAACACGAAGCTGAAAAACCCATCCAAGGACTGAAACGAAGCCCCGGTTACTGAGAAAAGCCAACGTCCGAGAACAAGCGCCAGCAGACCGAAGACAGCGAAGAGGGCAATCATCACGGTTGCGGTCCGAACGTGGAGCGACTCACCGAGCGGGCCGGACAACTTGGTCGCGCTCACTGCGGCAACCACGAGCCCCGCGGCCTCAAACATCGGCAGACCCATACCGCCGGCTTTGACTCCACGGATAGTCTGAATTATCGCCACCCCAACGACAATCCCGAGGGACATCCAATCATACCACAGCATCAAATGCTCCTATCTGGCCAGGTCGCGGCCGCATTCAGTCAATCTCCTCGTCCAAGTCGTCCAACTCACCCGAGCCGTAGTCGTCCAGGTCGTCAATGTCAGAATCGGTGTCCGAGGCGCCTAGCTCATCATCACCGAAGTCGCTGTCGTCGAAATCATCGCTCTCCGACTTAGACTCGGTCAGAACTGTGAAACGGCTGAAGACCTGACGGACAGACCGGCTTTGGCACTTCGGACACACCGGCTTGAGGCCGGCTTTTTTCTCGTCTATTGTGGCAACGACATCGAACTTCTTGCCGCAGTCGTTGCACTGATACTCATATACAGGCATCACTGACCTCCGGAAAGCATCGCTATAATGAGTAGCAAAACCTAGCCCCAAGTCAACCGAAACCAACCCGACCCGAGTTCCGAGATTGTCCACCCCAATTCTTCCTTCTCTCTCTCAAACCAAATCATCCCTCTAGCTTGAACGAACCCGACCCTTCTCTCCTCTCCCTTGATAGAAGAGGGTGAGACCGACGAACGCCTTGACTTCGGGCAAGGTCGTGCGTATGCTCAGTTGCTGTGAACGCACGGGTCTGACCGACAGAAGGGTGCGGCGCCCGTGCAGCTAAGCTACCAGACCAGGTTTTGACGGAGGTTCTGCCATGAGACCGTTTGTTGTGGTGCGGGTTGCCGCTGGAGCGCTGGCGGTCCCGGCACTGCTGGTTGTCCTCTTCTCCGCGTGCATCGTGGATATCCTCGACCCGACAGTGACGATTCTGTCGCCCCGGGACGGCGGGGTCGAAGCCGGTGAGGTACTGGTCCGGTACGTGGTGTCCGACAACCGCGGGGTGAGACGGGTCGAACTCTACGTTGACGGCGAGCTCCGGGATACGGTTTCCAACCCAGAGTCCGACACTCTGACCTATCTGCTCAACCTGATGGCCACCGCCAAGGACACTTCGCACACCGTGCGCGTTGAGGCAACTGACGCGGCCGAAAACCGAGCGCAGGCCCAAGTCACGTTCTTCGGTTACGGTCGCATGCCCACAGCACCAGTGCTGCTGTCGCCCGCTGCCTGGGATACACTCAGGTCGAATCAGGTTCGATTCTCGTGGCTTGCTGCAGCCAGTGCCGCAATGTACTACCTGCAGGTGAGCCGGGATTCAGGCTTCAGGCAGCTAGTCCTTGATGACAGCACAACTGAGATTCAGTATCTGGCGTCTGCCGAATGCTGCGGAAACAACGTTGAAGTCGAACGGACCTCCAGTTCAGCGCTCGCCATTCGCCATTCGCCCCTCGACCACTCGACCACGCCGCTTCAATCCCTCGACTCCTCGATTCCCCGACCCCTTCTTCTGAAGACCTCGCACCCGGTCCCGGTCTCGAGGACGGATTCGGGTCATATCCCGGCGTCGTCAGGTGGCGGGCTGGACAACGGCATCCACTACTGGCGGCTCCGTGTCCGCACAACCTACGGATTGACAAGCGACTGGTCCTCTGGTCGTGCTTTTCTGGTCGCAGCACTGCCTGAGGCAATCAGACTGCTGTCTCCTGCGAATGGTACTGTTGTGCCGAACTCGACCCCCAGCTTCCTTTGGCTTGGGGCGCGCAATGCTGACAAATACCGGATTGAGCTGGCCGACAATCCGGGAATGTCCAGCCCGTTCATCTCTAGTACGGTCAGCGACACAAGCTACACGCCGACCGGGCCGCTCCCCGACATGAGACTGTACTGGCGCGTCAAGGGGCAAAACTGGCTCGGGTCTTACGGCGAGCCGTCCGCGGTCTGGAGCTTGGTCGTCGTCTCCGGGCCGCCGTTGCCGCCCGAGCTCGTCTACCCGCCGGCGAACTCGACCATCGCCGAAAGCCTGCCGGTTCTTGTCTGGAGAAGCCGGCCCGGTGCCGACAGCTACTGCGTTGAGCTTTCTCTCGACCCGGATTTTGCCGCATGGTCGGACAGCGCAATCGTGACTGACACCGCTTTCCGAACATACGTTCCACTCGCCGACACACTCTGGTACTGGCGCGTCAAAGCACGCAACGCGTTCGGTTGGGGAACGTTCCAGTCAAGCCCTAGCCGATTCACGGTTGTTGCCAAACCGCCGCGACCACCGGTGCTGGTGGCTCCGGCCAATCGGTCGCGGACCGCTGCGACGCGACCTCAATTTGTCTGGCGGTCGAGCAGCTTTGCCGACCGCTACCACATTGCCGTCGCGGCTGATTCTGGGTTCCGGTCGGTAGTTTTTTCCGACTCGCTCGGCGACACAACTTGCACGCCTACGAACGATCTGACAGAAGGGACTTGGTATTGGCGTGTCCGCGCAGGTAACACGGTAGGCTGGGGCCCGTTTGGCGACAGCGCCTGGTCATTCACGGTCATCACCCAAGGCCCACCTCCTCCGCGCCTGATTCAGCCGGACTCAGCCGCAACCGTCACGACCAGTCGTCCGACATTTGCGTGGACCGGCAGGAGCAAAGAGACCCGGGTTGGGGTGACCCGACGGGTACAGCCGCCTGTTGCGCTGCGCGAGCCTGGGAGGCAGATCTACGCCGGGTACTGGCTTGAGGTCGCCACTGACCCTGGATTCGGCAACGTTGTTCTGTCCGACTCGTCGCTCAGGGACACAAACCACACCCCAACCGACACCTTGCCTGATGGTCTGCTCTACTGGCGGGTTCGGGCGCGCGACGAACTCGGGCTCTGGGGCCCGGCTGCCAATCCTTGGCCCTTTACGGTTCTGACCCGGGTTCCGATTCCGCCCGGCCTGCTTGTACCCCAGCAGGGAGAGACCTTGGTCACCAATCCGGTGCGCATGACTTGGAGTCGTGTTGCAACCGGAACGCACTACCACCTGCAGGTGGACGATGACCCCGGCTTTGACTCGCCGTTTGTTGACGATTCGACCCTGACCGACACAACCTACGCCGAAAGCCTGCCCGACTACTCAGTATCCTACTGGCGCGTCAGAGCCGCGAATCAAGCCGGGTGGAGCGACTGGTCACAGATGCGGTGGTTTGCGGTGGTCACGCGCGTGCCCGGGCCGCTGGCCCAGCTATTCCCGCCCGACGACACACTCGTGAGTCAAGGCTATGTCAGTTTCCTCTGGCAGGGTGCGGCCTGGGCCAGGAAGTACTGGCTTGAACTGGCCTATGACTCTGGGTTCAGCTCAATCCTGCACCGCGACTCGACCCTAAGCGACACGTTCTCCGAGGTCGGCCCGCTGCCTGATACAACACTGTACTGGCGGGTGCGTGCCCAGAACTTTCGCGGCTGGGGAGGGTGGCAGTCATCACCCTGGCGTCTGCGCGTACTTGCGCGGCTGCCTGAAGCGCCTTCGCTGCTTCAGCCGATTCCAGGAGACACCCTGACCGAGAACCCGGTTCAGATGAGCTGGAGTTCCGTTCCCGGTGCAGTCAGGCATCATGTCCAACTGGCCGACAACCCTGACTTCACTTCGCCCTTTGTCAACGACACCGCGGTCGGTGAGACAACTTATCTCCAAAGCCTATCCGACTACTCGACGACCTGGTGGCGCGTCCGGTGTCGGAACGTCGCTGGCTGGGGCCCGTGGCAAACAACTCCGGGCTGGTTCTGTGTTGTCACTGTCGTGCCTGGGCCGGTCGGGCTGGTCCTACCCGCTCCTGACACAACCCTGACCACCAACCAAGTAACGTTTGTCTGGCACCGGGCCCAGTGGGCCCGGGCCTATTCCCTTGAGGTCGGGTTCGACAGCCTATTCACGTCGGTCTTCTTCGCCGATTCGGGTCTGACCGACACCGCCTGCCTTGTCTTGTCACTGCCGGATACCATGTTCTACTGGCGGGTCCGGGCGAGAAACAAGAAAGGCTGGGGCGAGTGGCCGCCAACACCTCGTCGCCTCAACGTTGTCTCAAATACCCCGCAACCGCCCATCCTGGTGCTGCCGGCCCAGGGCGACACCATGATAGAGAATCCGGTGGCAATGGTCTGGCAGCCGACTGCCCCGGCGCAGAGATACCACATTCAACTGGCCGACAATCCAAGCTTCAACGCGCCGTTTGTTGACGACTCGCTGGTCACCGATACGACATGGGCCGAGAGCCTCCCCGACTACTCGGTTACCTGGTGGCGGGTTCGTGGTCGCAACGCTGCCGGCTGGGGCGCATGGACCAGCCCGGCCCGATGGTACGGTGTGGTGACACAGGTCCCTGGGATTCTCACTCAGGTCTATCCGCCTCACGATACGACCGTGACCATAAGCCAAGTCACCTTTGTCTGGCGACCCGCAACCTGGCCGCGCAAATACTGGCTCGAGGTGGCATTCGACACCGGGTTCAGCCGAACAGTCCTGCGCGACTCAGGACTCACCGATACCTTCCGCCAAGTTATAGGTCTGGCCGACTCAAACTACTACTGGCGGGTGCGTGCCCAGAACAAGAAAGGCTGGGGCGAGTGGCAGTTGACGCCTCGGCGACTGACCGTCATCACCCAGACGCCCCAAGTACCGGACCTGCTTCTGCCGCTCTTCGGCGACACGCTCATTGCCAACCCGGCATGGATGGTCTGGTCCCAAAGTCCGACCGCGTCGCGTTATCGGGTGCAACTGGCCGACAACCCGGGCTTCAGTCCGGTGCTCCTCGACGACTCAACCCTGACCGACACCAGCTTCTTGTACTTCCTGCCCGACTACTCGCGTACGTTCTGGCGCGTGCGGGCAAGGAATGTCGTGGGCTGGAGCCAGTGGACCGCGCCGGCGTACTGGTTCTGCGTCGTTACCCGGCCCCCAGGCGAGCTATCTCAGGTCTATCCTGCTCCGGATACGACCCTTATCACCAGTCAGACCGAGTTCATTTGGCAAACCGGGTTCTGGGCACGGCAGTATGCACTACAGGTTGCCCTTGACGCTGACTTCACGTCGCTCGTTCTGCAGGACACGACGCTGGCTGATACGACCCGGCTGTCCGGCTCTCTTGCCGACTCGACCTACTACTGGCGGGTGCGCGGCCGAAACAGAGTCGGCTGGGGCAGTTGGCAAACAGTACCCCGACGGTTCGCGATTCTCACCCAGCCGCCGCCGGCACCGGTGCCCTTGAGTCCGGCTCAGGGCGATACCCTGACTGCCAATCCAGTGCAGATGCGCTGGCTCGGTTTGCCTGATGCCCGGCGCTATTGGGTCCAACTAGCCGAAAACCCAGATTTCGACTCACTCATCGCCGACGACTCAACCCTGACCGACACGAGCTTTCGACACTCTCTGCCCGACTATTCAATTAACTACTGGCGCGTCCGGGCGCGCAATCTATTCGACTGGGGCCCATGGTCAAATCCGGTCCGCTGGTTCGGCGTGGTCACTCAGGTACCTGACCCGGTCGCGCGGATTTCGCCCGCGCCCGACACGACCATCACCACAGACCAGGCTCTTTTCACCTGGCTCCCGGCGCAATGGGCCCGGCGCTATGCGCTCGAAGTCGCCTATGATGCCGGGTTCAGCCATATCTTCCTGCGCGACACCAACATTCTGACCACCCAACGTCTTGTCACCTCGCTGTCCGACACGGTCTACTACTGGCGAATACGTGCTCAGAACAAGAAAGGCTGGGGAGCCTGGCAGAGCGAACCTTGGGCTCTGCGCGTGCTTACAACTGTGCCGCCAGCTCCGATTCTGACCCTGCCGGTGTCGGGCGATACCTTGACGGTCAATCCGGTCGAGATGTTCTGGCACAACCTTCCCGGTGTCCTGCGCTGGCAGGTCCAGCTCGATGACGACCCCGGCTTCGGCTCGCCGTTTGTTGACGATTCACTCACCACCGATACGACCATTGCCCGAAATCTCCCCGACTACTCAAAGACCTACTGGCGGGTCCGGGCCCGGAACCTCGCCGGCTGGTCAGACTGGAGCGCCTCGCCGCGCTGGTTCTGTGTGGTTACCCAAGTTCCCGACCGAATCGAACGCATCTCGCCGCCCGACGACACCACGGTCACAACCCAGAGCCCGACCTTTGTCTGGCACAGCCTGACCTGGGCCCGCAAGTACTGGTTCCAGCTCTCCTATGACTCGCTCTTCACCGTGTTCTACGCGAACGACTCCGGAGTCACGGACACTGCGCGGTTTGTCTCCGGGCTGGCCGATACCGCATATTACTGGCGGGTTTCGGCCCAGAACCGCAAAGGCTGGGGCGCCTGGCAGAGCGATGCCTGGCGGCTCCACGTTCAGACCTTGGTGCCGCCGGTACCGGTGCTCGCACTGCCCGCCGAGGGCGACACCATAACCGATAACCCGGTGTTCATGCACTGGCGGCCGAGCCTGACTGCGACCCGGTACCGCATACAACTGGCCGACAACCCCTCGTTTGTATCACCGCTTGCCGACGACTCGACCCTGACCGATACGTTCTTCAGCCGCAGCCTGCTCGACTACTCTTACACATGGTGGCGGGTCGCGGCCCGCAACGCCGCGGGCTGGTCCAACTGGAGTCCGACCCGCTCGTTCGGCACGGTCACCGTGGTACCGCCCGTGCTCACCCGCACCTGGCCCCCGCACGACACAACCATGGTCGCGGGCCAGACCACACTCTGCTGGAACCAAGCGGTCTGGATTCGGGTCTACCACGTCCAGGTTTCGGCCGACTCCGTGTTCGGGTCGCTCGCCCTTGACGACACGCTCGTGACCGACACCTTCCGGTTGACCGGTTCGCTTGCTGATTCGACGTGGTATTGGCGGGTGCGTGCCCGGAACAGGAAAGGCTGGGGCGCGTGGCAGACCGACCTGAGGCGCTTCACCCTGCTCACCCAGCCGCCTGCTTCGCCGCTGCTGCTCCAACCCCTGCTCGGCGATACGCTCACTGACAACCCTATCCACATGGTTTGGCGGTCCCAGCGCACGGCTCTCCGCTACCGGGTTCAGCTCGCCGACAACCCGAGCTTCTCAAGCCCGTTCGTTGACGACTCGACCTTGACCGACACAACCTACGCCGAGAGCCTGCCCGACTACTCGGTCACCTACTGGCGCGTCCGGGCGCGCAACCTTGCCGGCTGGTCAGACTGGAGCACGGTGCGCTACTTCGGCGTCGTCACGACCGTGCCGTCGGTCCTGACCCGGCTTGAACCGCCCGACGATACAACCGTAACAACCGACTCGACCAACTTCCATTGGCGCCCTGCTACTTGGAGCAGAAAATATTGGCTTCAACTCGCGATTGACTCGCTCTTCACCGATGTCTACTTAAGCGACTCGACGCTTGCCGAAACGACCCGACTCGTAACGAGTCTGGCCGACACGGTCTTCTACTGGCGGGTGCGCGCCCAGAACAAGAAAGGCTGGGGACCATGGCAGAGTGAACCTTGGTCACTGCGCGTGCTCACGACCGTGCCTCCGGTCCCGGTCCTGACACTGCCGGCGTCGGACGATACCCTGACGGTCAACCCGGTCGAAATGTACTGGCGCAACCTTGCCGGTATCCTACGCTGGCAGGTCCAACTCGATGACGACCCGGGATTCGGCTCACCATTCGTCGACGACTCGACCCTGACCGACACAATCTACGCCGAGAGCCTGCCCGACTACTCGGTTACTTGGTGGCGGGTCCGGGCACGCAACCTTGCCGGCTGGTCAGACTGGAGCGCCTCGCCGCGCTGGTTCTGTGTGGTCACCTCGCTGCCCGACACAATCATCCGCCTGTTCCCGCCCGATGACACGACGATCGCCGACGACGAAGTTGACCTCATCTGGCAGCCAGGACTCTGGTGCCGCCACTACTGGGTTCAGCTCTCCTTGGACTCAGGCTTCACTAACCTCATCCTTGACGACTCGACAGCATCGGACTCGGTCCGGCCGGTCACCGAACTCGATGACACGACCTACTACTGGCGGGTCAAGGTACGTAACAAAGTCGGTTGGGGCGAATGGCAACAGGCCGTCTGGTCATTCACGGTCATGTCTCATCCCCTTCTCCCCTCTCCCTTTACTGGAGACCCGACTTTTCTCCCCTCTCCCTTGATGGGAGAAGGTAAGCGTGAGGGTTCTGAGCGCAGCTTTCCCAAGACACGTCACTTTGAGAAGGACGGCGGCAGCCCGTAAGCTAGGACGATGAACCTTGTATCGGGCCTGCTCAACTGGGTCATTGCCCAGCGCCGATGGTTTCACCAGCATCCCGAGCCCGGCTTTGCCGAGCGCAAGACCCAGCAGCACATCATCGCCCTGCTCGACGAACTCGGTATCGAGAACCGCAAGGCAGCCTCGACCGGCATCATCGCAACGGTACGTGGCGCGAAGCCTGGGCCCTGTATCGCCCTGCGTGCTGACATGGACGCCCTGCGCATCGCCGAGCCCGAGACCGCGCACAACCGCGAGTACCGCTCGACCCACCCTGAGTTCATGCACGCCTGCGGCCACGACGGCCACATGGCAATGGTCCTCGGCGCGGCCCGCTGGCTTCAGGAGCACAGTGCCGACCTTGCCGGCAGGATCCGGCTCATCTTTCAACCATCAGAAGAAACCTTGCCCGGCGGCGCAGTACGCATCATTGCCGAAGGCGGACTCGAGCAAGTAGACGCTATCCTCGGCCTGCACCTGCTGGGCCAGGCACCCTGCGGCGAGTTCCGGTTCCGCGCCGGCCCATTCATGGCTCACACCTGTGATTTCAGCCTGACCGTGCACGGCAAGGCCGGCCACCACATGTGTCCGGAGAAGAACATTGACCCGATTGCGCTGGCCGCCCGGTTTGTTTCCACCATCCAGGCCGACTTGAAGGCCCGGATCGCGCCGGACAAACCCTGGGTCTTTGGCTTCGGCACGCTCCACGGCGGGACACAGTTCAACCAAACGCCAGAGCTGGCCTCAGCCAGCGGCAGCTTCCGCGCGTTCGACACAACCGTCACCGACACGATTGAGGCGGCCATGCGCTCAAATCTTGACGGGCTGGTCCAGCAGTTCAGGAACCCCGCGGCCGGAGCCGAACCGCGCTACGAGCTCAAGGTAACGCACGGCTACCCGGTGCTCTCAAATCACCCAACATTCACCCGCTGCGCGGCCGAAGTGCTGCGGGCCGAGTTCCCAGCGGTCGTAGACGACAGTGACCTGAACCTCGGTGCGGAGGACTTTGCCTACTACCTTGAGAAGGTACCCGGCATGTTCGCCTTTCTTGGCGCGTCAAACCCGGAAAAGGGGATAGACGACATCAACCATTCCTGCCGGTTCGACATTGACGAAGCTGCGCTTGGAGTCGGCGTTCACGCCTACATACTACTCACACTGGACTTCCTCGCCCGCCCGTCGAGCTATACTGGAACTACAACCATGAAAGGACAACCGAAATGAGACTCTGCACGCTCTTCATTCTGACTGCGGCCGGGCTGTTGCCGGCCCAGGCCACCTGGCTCAACAACCCGGAAAACAACCACGAGTTCCGCGGCGGCGTTGAGCTCGGCTTCTTCGGCTTCTTCTCCAACCGTATCCAGTTCGGCCGGGGCGACTCAGGCACTCAGTTCGACTACGTGGACGAAGGCAAGGCCAATATCCTCTTTCCCTTCCGCCGTCTGTCGGCAGAACTGCACCTGAAGCCGCGCCACACCTTCGTCTTCCTCATTCAACCGATTGATGTCCGCACTCAGGCCACCCTGCGCCAAAACCTCGTGCTGGATGGGGATACGTTCCCGGCCGGCACACCCATGAACCTCCGCTACGGCTTCGACTTCTACCGCCTGAGCTGGCAGTACGACCTCCTGTCCGACCCGGACCGCGAGCTTGCCTTCGGCCTGTCGCTCCAGTTGCGCGACGCGGCCATCCTCTTCTCTCAGCAGGATGGAAAACAGTCCCGCTCCTACACTGACGTCGGGCCGGTTCCTGTTCTGCGCGTGCGCACCTGCTTCCCGCTTTGCAGCTCAAGCTGGCTCGGGGTTGAGGCCGACGGGTTCTATGCCCAGGGCAAAGTCGTCACCGGCAGCACCAACGTCGAGAGCAGCTTCAAAGGCGCTATCCTCGACGCCTCGGCCCGCTACGGCATGGCCTTCAACGACTGGCTCGACGGGTTCCTGAACCTGCGCTACCTTGGCGGCGGTGCCAGCGGCGGCCAGCTCGACCCGGAGAACCCGGACTCAGGCGGCTACACCGACAACTGGCTCGGCGCCTTCTCGGTCGGCCTCGGCTTCTACCTCAAGTAGCCAGGCGGGGAAAACCCGGGACAGTCCCCGCCGCGCAGGAACGCGGCGCAATCCGGTACAGTCCCGGGTTTCCGCCGTCCGCCTTCCGCTGTTCGTCACTGGACCACTTGGTCACTAGACCGCTTGACCGCTCTCTTCCTCCATTTTGCGATTTGATATCTGCGTTCTGCAATCTGACGTGCGACCTCGCCTCCCTGCTCCCCCCGGCCGCCCCGGGGCTGACCCCGGCCTAGACCCCAGCCTAGACCCCGGACTAGACCCGCCCTAGACCCCGGACTACCCCCCCCCTAGCCCCCCCCCTCGACCCCATTGACAAGAATCGGGCAAAAAGAACGTAACCGGTCGGCCTCGCGGGACGTGCCGGCATCAACTCCGCGCCAAGGAGCCTTGACCGGCCTGCGCCAGCGCGGACGAGTGCTAGTTTGCTAGTGGTGCAACAGCGGTGGTGGGTGCAGCGAGACCCCATTACTGACCCTCTTTCTCATAAGCGGCTAAGTTATACCACAGAAACGACAAACCGTCAAAGCTGCGTCTGCTTCCCCGGTTCCGAGATTGACCGCCCCCCTAACCTTTGTCCTCTCCCCGACCAATCCAGTCAGAGCGGAAGCCGGGGCAGACCTGCGCCACGCGGGCGCGGCTCGGGCTGGCCCGCCAACCCGTTGCCCGCCTCCGGCATCCTCGTTCTCGGCTCTGCGTTCTGCTCGCTGCCTTCTGACTTTGTCCTCGCCTGTTCTTACCCCCCCCGTGGCTCGTATCAGACACTAGTTCTTACCTGTTCCTGCAATCTGTCGGGTCAAGTCCGCGCAGGCCCTTGAGCCCTCGGGGCCTTGGGCAAGTTCCGAGGCAGGGCTAAGTCCAGCCCGGTTCGAATCTGGAGAATGCATGGTCCGATGTAGGCCATGCTTCGGAGCCGGCAGGTGATCGGCTCACGAGTGAAGTTAGAAGCGAACACCCGATCCCACGGGGCCGGACGACAACCCGCCGGAGACAATCTATCCGGCAAGGAGAATGAGATGAGTAGAGTTTCGAAGCGAGGACAAGGCCGGTTCCTGTTCGGCCTCCTCGCAGCAGTCGCCCGAGCGTTGACAGGCTCAGCTCGGGCGGAATTCCGAAACAGCACCACCGACTATGCTCAGACATTCGGCACCGACGTGACGTTTGGCTCAACATCCAATCTCGTGACGTGGACGAGTTACTACTCGTCGATGCCCCACATCGTCGGCCGGATTGTCACCGACGAAGGGCCTACAGGCCAAGAGATTCTCATTGACGTGTGCGAGCCTCCGGTCTGGTCATACCGTGCCTCCTCAGCCTGGGACGGCACCGACGATGGTAGATGGCTGGTCATGTGGGACGATGCGCCCGGTGGATACCCCAGAATCTTTGGTCGCTTCGTCTATGCGGACGGCTCCGTCTCGCAGACCTGCCTCGACCTCGACGACCTCCACTCGACGACGCTGGCCCGACCGTCAGTCGCCTTCAATGGCACCGACTTCCTAGTCGCCTGGGTATACCGCGCGCATCCCGGTGACGCGGACATCTACGCCACTCGTGTTACCCGCGACGGGTACGCGTATGATCTGCCCCCGATTCGATGGACACTTTCTTAAGCGGCATCGGCCTGTTTCTCAAAGTCGTTCGGGCTGAGATAGCCCAGGCTCGAGTGC
>FWPV01001450.1_pt1 | contig 65795 bp, 52 predicted proteins | sample 2228371 | NCBI WGS metagenome assembly FWPV01 (sample SAMEA103939776, study PRJEB20133) | metagenome
AACATGAATTTTCAGTCATTTTGGTAGTATTGCACTGGGAAATGTCCGAACTTATGTCCTAAGATCAGCTCCTTTTCCCTTTTTCCCTTTGTTGCATATTTTTTCTCAAAGATTCAATGCATTTGGGTTTAGAAATAAGTCAAGATCACTTGATAGTTTAATTAAACTTTACAAAAAAATAATTTTTCTCTATTTCACTGCTAAAGTTTTTAAAATTTGTTGCCGATATATAGGCTAGTATTGTTTTAATAATATGTAAGCTTTTGAATTTTAGGGGCGATCTTAAATCTTTCATCAACAATGGAGTATAGGTGAGAATGAGCGAGCTTATACAAAAAATTGAGGAATTATCTGTAACATTTGTTATGGCTGATCTAACGGATTTACAGTCACTTGCAGATCTATACAAACGTTTTGAGCAGATAGCAGATCTTGCTAAAGCAGATGAGAACCAGAATTTAGCAAAAATAGCGGTAGCAGTGTCAAAATTGATAGAGAAGATCATACTTGATGAAGTAAAGGATAAAAATACATCTATTGAAGCTATTTCCCAAACGATCAGCATTATGCAATCTATCGCAGTTTATAATCGTGATCTGAATGAGTTAATAATTCCCGTTGAAGTTAGTGAATTTATGCCTAACGATTCGGATGTGAAAAACGATGATATAGCTAAAGAAGATGATGAAGAAAACCAAGAAAAAATTGAAACAAATGAACAAGCTTCAATATCAAGTAATGATACTAAACCGACATCTGAACAATCTACTCTAATTGGCGATGAATCCCTTTTAGCAGATTTCATAGTTGAGGCAAGGGAACATTTACACGAGGCAGATGTCCAACTCCTCAACATAGAAAATGATCCGAAAAATTACGACGCATTGAACGCGGTATATAGGTCTTTCCACACGATAAAGGGAGTTGCAGGATTCCTTAACCTCAAAGATATAGCGACGCTTGCACATGCAACCGAAGATCTGCTTGATCGTGCCAGAAAAGGTGAATTAACACTTGTAGATAGACCTATTGACGTCACTTTTAATGCTGTTGACGCTATGAAACAGATGATCAATGATGTTGAAACAGCGTTATCTAATAAAAAGCCCTTGGTTCATAGCATACAGTTATCAGAACTGCTATCTGAAATAAAGTCCATAGATTCAAGTGAAAGTGCCAGTAAGAAGGATGTCTCTCAGGGTCAAACAGTTTCAGAGCCTTCCAATGAGATCATACAAGATTCAAGTCAAAATGAAACTTCGAAGACAGATAATTTAAAATCAAACATTAATGATATACAAGAAGTGGAGAATAATTTTGGAAAAACCGAACAAGAAACTCAGGGAATTTATAGTTCAAAAGAAGAAGCTAAACCTTTGGAGCAAACAGATTCTAAGGAGAAGTTACAAGTAAAACCGATATTTAATCAAGGCACGGTAAAAGAGACGATAAAAATAGAGGCAGAAAGGCTTGACAGGTTGGTTGATATGATAGGCGAATTGGTCATCGCTGAATCTATGGTGACGCAAGACACAGAGATAATGAATATAGCATCTGCCAGAGTATCGCGAAACCTTGCACACCTAAACAAGATAACCCGTGAATTGCAAGAAATAGGTATGTCTCTTCGTATGATGCCTGTTCGCCCTGTCTTTGAAAGGATGGCTAGACTAGCTCGAGATCTAGCGAAAAAGAATGGCAAAAAGATAGAATTCACTATGTCAGGGGAAGACACAGAACTAGATAAAAGCGTTGTTGAAAAGATCAGCGATCCCCTGACACATATGATCAGAAATGCCATAGATCATGGCATTGAATCATCTCCTTCTGAACGTATCAAACTTGGCAAACCCGAGATCGGTCATATTTCGCTAAAAGCATTTCACAAGGGCGGGGATATTATTATAGAAGTTAGCGATGACGGACGTGGATTGGACAAGGATGCAATTCTTGCAAAAGCCAAAGAACGAGGGATTATTGGAGAAGATCAAGTATTATCCGAACAGGAGATTTATAATCTGATCTTTATGCCCGGATTTTCAACGGCAAAAATTGTTACAGATGTCTCAGGTCGTGGTGTTGGAATGGATGTTGTCAACCGTAATGTGCAGGCATTAAGGGGGCAAGTGGAAATACATTCTTCTGCTGGAAAAGGGACAACATTTACGCTTCGGTTGCCGTTAACTCTGGCGATTATGGATGGTATTATCGTTCAAGTCGGTTCTGAACAATATATTATTCCGACCTTATCAGTTGTAGAATCTATCAGACCAAAACCTGAGGAAATATCAACAGTTATGGGAAATTCAGAGATGCTTTGTATTCGTGGAAAACTTCTGCCGATGTTCCGAATATCCAATCTATTTCAACTTCATGATGCAATAAAAGACCCATCAGAAGCACTGATAGTTGTCGTTGAAGACGAAGGGAAACAAGTCGGTTTTATGGTAGATAGTTTGGTAGGTCATCAGCAGATCGTGATTAAGAGTCTTGGGGAAACGATGGGAGACCTTAAAGGCATCTCAGGTGGAGCTATAATGGCTGATGGTAGGGTTGGGCTAATACTAGATGTTGCAGGTATTGTTAAGTTGGCTATAACAGGTTCAAGCTCTTGCTTAGCTGCGTAAAATCAAAATTTTGAAGAGGAGTTTAACAAGATGGCTGAAATGACTATTGAACAAAACGAAATTGGCACTGCTATTGTGGGGTCTGGCAATGAAAAAGATGTCTCCAGGCTTGCTGGGAAATATCTAACTTTCATATTAGGTAACGAAGGATATGGTATCGAAATTCTTAAGGTTAGAGAGATCATAGGTTTGATGGACATTACCAAAGTTCCAAATATGCCTCATTATGTTCGTGGGGTGATAAATCTCAGAGGAAAAATACATCCTGTCGTCGATTTGCATGCAAAGTTTGGTATGGGCATCACAGAAGATACCAACGAGACATGTATAATTGTAGTAGATGTTACTCAAAACGAAAAACCGATGATGGTTGGAATTCTCGTAGATTCTGTATCAGAAGTGCTTGATATATCTGCTAATGAAATTGAGGAAACGCCACAGTTTAATATAAGCCTTGATTCTCACTATATAATGGGAATAGCAAAAGTTAAAGATGAGATCAAAATTTTACTAGATATAGATCAAGTTTTGGCAGATGGTATGAACCTCTCGTAGTTGACCTCTAAGACTGCTTTTGTAATATCAGTTTTTCTAAGAAAGGGTGATGCAATGGGCAGATCTTACGATTTTGAAATAGATAATGAATCAGATAAGGAGATATTTGATCGCATCAGAGAACTGGTATACAAAAAAAGCGGTATCAAACTGGATAACAGTAAAGAACCTTTGATAAGGGCTAGAATTGGAAAGCGAATGCGGGCTTTGGGGCTTTCCAGTCATATAGAGTATCTCAAGCAAGTAATAGAAAGCAATGACGAAAGTGAGGTAATCCATCTTTTAGATGCGATATCTACAAATGTGACGAGTTTCTTCAGGGATATTGATCATTTTAATTTGCTGGGCGCTCTTCTGAGAAAATGGGTCTCTTTGGGGCAAAAGAAATTCCGTATATGGTCCTCTGCGTGTTCCAGTGGTGAAGAACCATATTCAATAGCGATGATTGTCTTAGATTCAATAGGTGCAGGTTTTGATACCAAAATCCTCGCTACTGACATATCAACAAGGGTATTGGATAAGGCACAAACCGGTATTTATGAGCCCGACAAAATTCGTCAGGTTCCAGATAAATTCATAGAAAAATATTTTGAAAAGGTTGATGATTCATATAAAGTTAAAACGATTTTAAAAAATATGATCGTCTTCAAAAGGCTTAATCTATCAGATACACCTTTCCCTATGCAAGGACCTATGGACGTGGTTTTCTGCAGAAATGTGATGATATATTTTGATTACAACACAAGGAAAAGGTTGATACAAGAAATACATCGTCTGTTAAAACCAGATGGGTATCTGTTTGTGGGACACGCAGAAAGTCTGATAGGTTTAACAAACGGCTTTAAAACAGTTAAACCATCGATTTATTTGAAAGAAGAATGAAAGAAAATAATTTAATATACTATTTTAATATGCTATTTCTTTATGGTTGTATATTAAAACAAGATATTAACAAGCGACATTAACTTAATAACAAAGAAGCACAATTGATGAAATGAATTACACAATAGGTATATCTGAGATGCGGGTTTCAAATCAGCCCGATGATGTTCTTGTAACATATTCACTTGGATCTTGTATAGGTGTCACGATATATGATCCTATTGTCCATGTTGGCGGGATGATCCATTGTATGCTTCCGAACTCTAAGCTAGACCCACAAAAGGCAAAAAGTTTTCCATATATGTTCGTGGATACAGGTGTTCCCTTGTTATTCAATGAAGCGTATAAATTGGGCGCAAAGAAAGATAGGATCATCGTCAAAGTTGCTGGGTGTTCACAAATCCTTGATGATAAAGGGCTTTTTAATATTGGCGAACGTAATTATATGACTCTGCGAAAATTGCTCTGGAAAAATAGCCTCTTGATAACCGCTGAGGATGTCGGTGGCAACGATTCCAGAACACTTTACCTTGAGATCATTAACGGTAGAGTCACAGTCAAATCTCGTGACAGAAAAATCGAGCTATAAAAACAGGGGGATTTGGTAATGTCTTATAACATCCTTATAGTAGATGACTCTCGGACGACAAGAATGGTCATCTCTAAAACTCTTAACCTTTCAGGCGTGCCGATCAACCAATTATATGAAGCGGAAAATGGCAAGGTAGCACTCAAAATATTAGAGGAAAATTGGATTGATCTGGTTTTAGCTGATATTAATATGCCTGAAATGGATGGCGTTGAAATGGTTGATCATATGGCAAAAGATGGTCTATTAAAAACTATACCCGTAGTTATAGTATCAACAGAAGGCAGTCAAACTCGTATTGAGGAAATGAGGGCGAAAGGAGTTAAGGCTTATGTCAGAAAACCCTTTACCCCTGAACTTATAAAAAACCTTGTAGAAGACATATTAGGAGAAAAATATGTTGAGTGATTACAAATCTGTCCTTTCCGAAGTTTTTTGTGATGTCCTTATGAGATACGCTTTTATGTTTGGTGAAGAATACGAAAAAGAGAATTTTTTACCCGATAATCCTGATTGTTTACATGTCAATGTGGCATACAATGGCTATAAAAAAGGCAATATTGGAATAATAGCCCCTATTGAATTGTGTATTGAAATGGCAGCGAATGTTCTTGGTGTTGATGAAGAAAATGGAAACTGTCTCAATGACGCGAAAGATACCCTTGAAGAATTAGCCAACGTCGTTTGCGGTCAATTCCTTACCAGTGCTTATGGTAATGAGCCCACATTCAATCTATCCCCTCCCTCTATATCCGAATCTGATGAACTTACATGGATAGAAGTATGCGAAAAAGATAATAGCCTTGCCTTTATGGTAGAAGATACCCCAGTTTTGATATATTTGGAGGGAGATCGGGAGGAGGAAAATGATTAAAGTTTTAATCGTGGATGATTCGGCAGTTGTCAGAGAAATATTCACTAATGAACTTTCAAAGGACCCTGAACTAGAAGTAGTCGGAACTGCTATTGATCCATATATTGCCCGAGATAAAATCGTAAAATTGAGACCAGATGTAATAACGTTAGACGTTGAAATGCCCAGAATGGACGGTATAACATTTCTCCGAAAGCTTATGAAATACCATCCTTTACCAGTAATAATAGTGTCATCATTAACACCCAAAGGCGGAAAACTTGCGATGGAAGCGATGAACGCAGGCGCTGTTGATGTTATGTGTAAACCTGGCACAGCCTATACCGTAGGAGATATGTCTATTGAACTGATTGATAAAATAAAATCAGCAGCAGCTGTTGATATGAGCAAATGGACAAAACTTGCCTCACAAGTCCAGGAGCCACCGCAAAGATTGAATATTATCCAGACAACGAATAAGGTTGTCGCAATTGGAGCATCAACAGGCGGAACACAGGCACTCCAAAGCGTGTTGTCTGTTATGCCAACAAATGCACCTGGTATTGTGATCGTCCAACATATGCCTGAGCATTTCACAACATCATTTGCAAAAAGACTTAACGAATTGTGTGCAATTGAAGTAAAAGAAGCAGAAAATGGAGATTCTGTTATTCCAGGACGCGCATTAATAGCGCCGGGAAACAAACATATGCTTCTGAGAAGATCAGGTGCAAGATATTATGTAGAGGTAAAAACAGGTCCGCTTGTATCACGACATAGACCATCTGTTGAAGTTCTGTTCAATTCAGTTGCACAATCTGCGGGACCCAATTCCATCGGAGTTATTATGACAGGAATGGGTGGAGATGGTGCTGATGGTATGCTAAAAATGAAAGAAAGCGGAGCAATAACCATTGCCCAAGATGAAGCTAGTTGTGTCGTTTTTGGTATGCCAAAAGAAGCAATCAAACGCGGTGGAGTTGATTTTATTGTCCCTCTGAGCAAAATCCCAGAGACTATATTGGCACATGCTTCCTGAAAGTTTATGGATAAATCCTAAAAATGATCAGCAACCCATAACTGCCTGTAAAAATATAATCAATTATCAGAAATCTTTATCTATTTGAGATTTGCCAATTGATTAATGAATTTAATTGGGATCAGTCCTTGTTCCGAAATAGGCACATCCCAAGTAACAACGCCATCTTTTGAATTTACATGTTTTGTATATCCTATAACAAATTCATCAGGAAATCTCGGTTCACCTCCGCCCCACCATTCGCCAAGATAGCTTAAAATATGATACTGAGCGCCATTGACCCATCTGCCAGGACAAACAGGAAAAGCATCTGAAATCTCGCCAGCAGTGTAATCCTCATATTCCGTGTGTGAGATTACAGGGACCTTAACGCCGGGATTGAACGCAACTATGCTATTTGGGTTTCCATGTTTTAACGCTAATGCGAAACTCTTAAAATTCGGCGGGTCAGGATGTCTATACATTTCATCAGCAAAATAACAACCGTCAATCCACCAACCATAGACGTTTTGCCCCCATCTATCCGACCATTCTTTGACAATAGCCTCCCATTTTTCTTGGAATTCTGCAAGTCTTTCGCCAGTCCGTTTTCCACCTGAGGGCCAATTTCCTTCATAGCCCCACTTCCAACCAAGCCTTTCTATCGCTGTTACATCAGATGCAGGAGCACCGCTTGGCAAATATACCATCAGTTTTATCCCTCTTGGGTTCAATGCTTCGTATATGTCTTTAATCAAATCCCTTTCTGAACATTTACTCGGCTTTATTCCGACAAAACTGTCATAAGTAGAATTAGGCGAACAATAATGACCCGAATTTTGTCCTATCGTGATAAAATAATAGGCAGTTCCGATGTCATCAAGTTGTTGAGCTAATGCAGATACATCAAATTTATTGACTCGGTCATTCCAACTTTTCGCTGGCGTGTCTGCTGTCGTCAAATAATGTGTAAACACTCCCCAACGTGCATCCCTAAACCAATCAGTATTTGACCTTTTGTATGTCAAATTATCCATTATTTCCTCCTAGGTCTTCAATAATAAAGCCCATAAATCATTGAATACCTTAACCACTATTTACCCCATTTATTATATAGATCATAGATATGAAATTCAATGTTAGAATCTGAAGTTCGGATAAAAATAATACAAAGCACTTTCATTTGCTTAATTATCCCTTGATAATGCTGAATTTTCAAGTTACAATATGAAAAATGAAAAATATCAAAAACTAGGCGGTTTTAAAATGGGAAAAATAAGAGTTTTATCCGATAATGTAGCAAATAAAATCGCTGCTGGTGAAGTCGTTGAAAGACCATCTTCTGTTGTGAAAGAACTGGTTGAAAATTCACTTGATGCTGAAAGCACAAACATAGTTATAGAAGTTAAAAACGGCGGAAAAGACCTGATCCGTATCATAGACAATGGGATCGGTATGTCCTATGATGATGCCCTTTTATCTCTGGAACGTCATTCAACAAGCAAGATAACATCGGTCCGCGATCTTGAATCTATCAACACCTTTGGTTTTAGGGGCGAAGCGTTGCCAAGTATAGCATCAGTCTCAATTATGGAGATGATAACTCAACAAAAAGATGAATTAGAAGGCACAAAGATCAAGATAGAAGGTGGGACAATCAAAGACATAACTCGCATAGGAAGCGCTGTCGGAACACGTATCACGGTATCAAACCTTTTCTATAATGTCCCAGCGAGAAAAAAATTTCTTAAATCCAGTGCGACAGAACTTGATCATATAATCAAATATGTATCTTGGGCATCCTTGGCTTATCCCAATATATCGTTCAAACTGATAAACAATGACAAAATCTTAATAGATGCGCAAAAATGCAATAACATAATGGAGAGGATATACACCCTTTATGGCAAAGATTTTGCCGATAATATCGTTGAGATAGATCAAGAGTTTGAAGCTGCCAAGATCAATGCTTTCGTCGGCAAACCCGGTTGGACAAGGACTACCAGAGACTATCAGATGTTTTTTCTCAATAAACGCCCAATAAGAAGCAATCTGCTGAGTTCCGCAGTGGGAGCTATATTTAAGACAATACTGCCAAAAGGAAGGTATCCAATAGTTATAATGTTCATAGAAATTGACCCAAGCGAAGTTGATGTAAATGTCCATCCTGCTAAATGGGAAGTCCGATTTCGTGATGAAAGGATGGTTTACAACGACGTCATTCGTTGTCTTTTACTCGCAATACAAGGTCAAGATTATATACCTAATATATCTATAACCAATATTCCATCATCTGAGATTGAAAAGATTAGAGCGGAAACCGAAAAAAAATTAACTGTCAGTCCTAGAGAGTATCAAATTGAATCATCTATCTCAAAATTCCTTAATAGACAACGAACAAAACCACAGAATATCAGTCGTCAATATATTCAAAGAGAAGGAAAAAGGACTGAAAGGCAATTTTATAATCAAGACATCTCTGATCTAATAGAACAACAAATTGTAACACAGGAGAAGGAAATTTTATCAGAAAGTATCGGTAATATTAATGTAAAAGCGAGGCTTTTTGATACTTATATAGTCGCAGAAATGGGAAATGATGTGCTTTTCATCGATCAACATATAGCAGATGAACGGATAATCTATGAGAAATTGAAAGAACAAATACAGAAAGAGTCAGTTTCATCTCAGGGGCTGCTTTTGCCTGTTACAATTGAGCTTTCTTTATCCCAATCAGAGCTTTTAGATACGATAATTGACACGCTAAGAGTGATCGGATTTGAACTAGAACCATTTGGAGGCAGAACGATCATTGTCCGATCTATTCCCTCTGTGATTCAAAGGGGAGACATTAAACAGATAGTATCTGATGCAATAGATCAGATGTTAAATTCCTATGGTAAGATTGACAAGTTAAAGCTTCAAGATGAGATACTCATAATAACTGCCTGCCGGTCTGCTGTTCAAGCTGGCGACCCTTTAACCGATGCAGAAGTTGCAAACTTGATTAAAGAGTTATTCAAGACCGAACAGGCTTATATCTGTCCGCATGGACGACCAATAATAGTTAAAATCAGTAAATCTGAACTAGATCAGAAATTTCAGAGAAGATAATTGGAGGAAATATGAAAGGTTTAAGGTTTTTGGGAAATAGCAAGGCTGAATTGACCGATCTTCCTGATCCTATACCAAAGGAAGGAGAAGTCTTAGTAAGAGTAAAGGCTAGTGCAATATGCGGGAGCGAAATGGGGGCATATAGAAGCCCTAACCCTATGAATGGCAATGCCGGACACGAAGCTATGGGGGAGGTAGCAGACCCGAATGGCTCAAAACGATTTCGCGTTGGAGACCGTGTTGGCGTATTTACAATTCAAGGCTGTGGAAAATGCTTTTGGTGTCTACAAGGGAAGCCTGATTTCTGTAATCAAGCTGGGGCTTTGTCAAATGCTCACAGTGAATTCGTGGTATCTAAGGAGACATGGCTTCATCCCTTGTCAGATGATATTGATGATGGCATTGGCGTGCTTTTGGCTGGTGATGGACTTGGTGTCCCTTGCGGTGCAAGTATGAGGGCAGGTGTCTCATCAGGCGATGTTACCTGTGTATTTGGCGTCGGACCTGTTGGATTAGGAATGACACTCGTTCAAACCTTTATCGGCGCAAGAGTTATCGCTGTTGATATCAACCCACATAGGCTAAACCTTGCATCGGAGATGGGAGCGTGGAAAACTATAAACTCATCAGAAACCCCTGATCTTAGAAGCGCATTGTTAGACCTGACAAATGGTCTTGGACCAAACAAATGCTTTGAATGCTCTGGCAAACAAGAAACGTTAGAAGTCGCATTAGACGTAACGATGCCAGAAGGGATCATTATGGTCATCGGTCATGGTGAACAGAAGATAAATCCACAAAGGCTCATATTCCACAAAAATATGAAGTTAATGGGAAATTGGGTCTGTCATTTCAGTGATTTTGATATTATGCTTAAAATGCTACACAATGGGCTTCAAGCGACACGGCTTATCACTAACAGATTTCCGCTAGAACAGGCGGACATAGCATATAGCAGATTTTCACAAGGTCTAGAAGGAAAAGTTATATTAACTCAGTGATAGCAATGGAAACTAAAGACTTACATTTATTGCCAGTTGATGAGGTCATAGAAAAAGTAGGCGTTGCACAAGCTATTGGCATCAAGAAGGTCGCAAGTCTTTTATTCACGTATAGATGCACAATAGCTTGTTCGCATTGTTTGTTCAATTGTAGTCCAAGACAACCGAATGTCTGCGTTAGTTTTGAAGATGGGGTCAAATTTCTTCTGCAATTGCGAAATACTGACAGGGTTATCCATATAGCAGGTGGAGAGCCAATGATGTATTACAACCAGATGCTTAAAATATGTCAGTATGCAGATAGAAATGGTTTTGCTCCGCATTTCTTTGAGACAAACGCTTTTTGGTGCATAAATGACAGCATTACGCAAAAACGTTATGAGGAGATGAAACAAGCAGGCATTAAGGGCGTTTACATCAGTGCAGATGCATATCATCAAGCTTTCATACTTCCAGAACGACGTTATAGGGCTTTTGAATGGGCTGTCAAAATATTTGGGCGAGAGAATGTCTCCGCTAGTGATATTTCATTAGAATCTTTGGGGGAATTACATAAAATAGGCAATGACGAGGCATTGATCGAAGAGTATGCGAAAAAATATACTCCAAAACTTATCGGGAGAGCAGGTGAAAGGTTAGCGAAGTTCTTTGCCAAAAGACCTATTGATGAGCTTTCAAATGACTATCTTTGGGCATCTCAGTCAAACAACAAAGGCTGTGAGCCAGAGTTTGATCCAAGCAGGATGTGGGAGATACATATAGACCCTTATGGAAACATCCAGACCTGTTGTGGAATAATAGTCGGAAATGCACACAAAAAGACTTTATCTGAATATATGAAACAAGGGTTTTATGCCGAAAATGAGTTGGTGAAGATCGCCTATGAACAAGGACCTTATGGATATATGGAGCTTGCCGTTAAACGTGGATACAAATTAAAAGAAGGCTATCCCCAAAAATGCAATCTCTGCTGGGAACTGCGAAAATTTCTCAGACCGTATTATCCAGAGACTTTCGGTCCCGCAGAGATTTATAACGTATGAAAATGATCTATTATGGTCTTATAACTGTCCCATCAAGCCGACGAATCGGTGCCCATCCGCCGTTCAATGGATGATCTGGAAATGGAAACTTTTTCGCTAATTCCTCATCAATATCAATCCCTAGTCCTGGGAGTTCATTCGACCACATATAGCCGTCTTTTATCTCTGGGCAACCGGGGAATACCTCACGAGTCCTTTGTCCGAAGATATGTTGTTCCTGAATTCCGAAATTGTAGCATGACAGATCGAGAGCCAAGTTTGCAGAATGACCGACGGGTGATACATCGCCAGGACCATGCCAAGCTGTGCGGATGTTGAAATATTCGCATAAAGCTGCGAGTTTCTTTGCGGGGCTTATTCCGCCTATTTGCGATATATGGACACGGATAAAATCAAATAGGCGATCTTTAATCATCGGCACATACTCAATAGCATTGTTGAAAAGCTCGCTAATAGCGATTGGGGTGCTTGTCTGTTGTCTCAATATTCTCAGGTATTCAATATCCTCCGGGGCAAAGACATCTTCAAGAAAAAATAAATGATATTTTTCCAGTTCCTTAGCTAATGTTATAGCCTGAATAGGTGGTATCCGTTCATGGACGTCGTGCAATAGCTCAACATCATCGCCAAATCTGTTACGTAGATAGTCAAATAGTCTTATAACTGTATTGACATAAGGAGTTGGCTCAAATGTTTCTTGGTTCGGGTCTATTGGTTTCCAAATCCTGCCAGTAGGTTTTCCGCTTCCTGATCCATAAGTTGAATATCCTGGTATGCCGATCTGTGCCCTTACATATCGATAACCTTGTTCCATAAATTTTTCAACGTTATCACCAACCTGTTCAAAAGAGCTTCCGCCTGCATGTGCGTATAATGCAACAGCATTTCTACATTTTCCGCCTAATAGTTGATAGACAGGCATATTTGCACGCTTGCCCTTTATGTCCCAAAGAGCCATATCAACGCCACTTAAAGCGTTGTTCAAAACAGGACCATTACGCCAGTAAGAACTGACAAAACTTGATTGAAATATATCCTCAATTCTATCTGGGTCTTTTCCGATAAGAAATGGTTTCAAGTATTCATCAACAGCGGTAGCAACAGCAAGCGGTCTCTGTGTGAATGTCGCACAGCCAAGCCCATAAAGCCCCGGCTCGCTAGTTTCTACTTTCACGACGACAAGTCTAATGCCATCAGGAGCTGTCAATATGGTTTTCACATTTGTTATTTTCAAAGCTGGCAATCCATTAGCCATTTTTTATCTCTCCATTTGTATATCAGTGCATTTCTACTTCACAGGTCCCAATACCGTGACGATAAAAGTTAAACTGGACGTTAGGGTGATCTGCCAATAAAGACATCGGCACAGACGAGTCGACGATCTTCTTGCTGATCATCAGAGTTGTTAACCTCATCCCAAATGGGTTGTCGTGAGTGCCCGCTTGCCATATTGAAACTTTTTCAGCCTTCCAAGTTTGGACGGGTCCAACGGTTATTGCTTTTGTAGGGACGCCTGTTACAACTCCGCCTCCGCTTGTCCTAGCGTTTTGCATTATTGTTACAGGATGTAAATCAACAATGCGTGTATTTAAACTTCTATATTCCTCAGGTGTCGGTGGATTATCCTTGTATTTGCCTTCTCGCTTGACAGGATCGTTGAAAGCCCAGTGTTTGACCTCGCCTTGACCGCCTTGCATTACCGCACATCTTACGCCTTCCCAACTTTTTATATATTCTGTTGGATCAGCTTTGGGAAAGTGTATATTTTCTAATGGCATCCTTAATTTGGGTTTAATTCGGTTGAAACAAAGTTCCATATCTGCTTTTGCAAATGAAAGCGGATGATCAATTCCGACCTCTTTACCATCTTTATACCATTCATCCATCCCCCAAAAATGTGCGCTTTTTATGTTAAGTTCCAACTCGTTTACTATCCTCGCTACTAATGGCAGTTGTTCAGTTGGACCGATCGGTCCACAGATGCCAACAGGATTGTCTGGAGTGGATTGTCTCCAAGCGTTGATATATTCCAATGCTTCTGCCAAATAAAACTCCTCAAGAGTATCATAGATAACGACTTTGAAGCCCTCCCTTGATAGTTTGAGCATGTCCCTGATGGTAAGCTTTGCAGCATCATTCAATATTTCATCGTCTAATGTTGTATAGTCCCACCAATCTGGGGCAAGTATACTTAATTTTCGTGCCATATTAATACCTCACTTTTTGGGTTTGAGAAGTTAATATTACAGATCAGAATTCTAGATCAGTTTTTAATCTCTAATCTTTAACGGACGTTTCCTTTGGTATTTGAGTTGTCAGGTCACTGCTCAACATAGTTGGACACCAGAATTTCTCTATATACTCAATGATCAACCTTGTCCCTTCTTCGTGGCTCACATAAGGCGGTCTATAAGGGTTATACATTGCATCTGTCAAATCCCTTGTCAGGACAATCAAAGCTATTTGCATTGCATTAACTAACATCATTTTGCCCCCTTCTTATCCTTATCTTAATGCACTGATCCTTATCTTAATGCACTGACACCTCCACCAGACATAGCACGTTTGATCTCCGCTTCAACATCTGCCTGTTTTACCATAGTGGTATCGCCTGGGGTCTCTTGAACAAGTATACCATGAGCGGCACCCCATTGGACTGCATCCGCGGGAGTTTTTCCGTTCAGTATTGCCGCTATAACGCCTGACATAAAGGAGTCTCCTCCCCCTGTCCTATCTGCGATCTCTATGCCTTCTCTGACGACTGCTTGATGTATTCTATCCTCTTTTGTATCATAAAGCACTGCTCCCCAATTTATTCTATCTGCAGTCAAAGCGCCTCTTAACTGTGTCCCAATGAATTTTAGATTAGGAAAGTCCTTAGCGACTTTTCTGAGCATCTCTGAGTAAGATTCCAACCAAACATCAAAGGGATCATCTTCTTTGACCGCCTTTGATTCATATCCAAGCGCATCAAAGAAATCGCTCTGATTGCCAACGAGGAAATCCACATAAGGGACAATGCTTTTATTTATTGATCTAGCCCTTTCTTTATTCGGCTCAACTTTTGATCTGTAATTAAGGTCAAAAGATTTAAATACGCCATATTCGCCTGCCTTCTGGTATGCTTCAAGTGCAACTTCCGATGAGGTCGGAGATATAAGTGTGAATATGCCCCCACAATGGAAAGACCTTGTGTTTTGCATTATCTCGTCCCAGTTAATGTCGCCCGGTTTTAGTTCTCTGACAGCGGTATGTGCCCTGTAATATTCGGTTTTTGACGGAATAACGCCTTTGCCGACATATGTAAAATTTATGCCATTCATCAAAGTTCCTTTTTCATCTGTGGAAAATTTGCCCTTTCCTTTGGTGTTAAACCAAATGATAAGGCTTGTATCAACTCCTGCTTCACGAAGTTGATTCTCTATGTTTCTGCCGATACCGTCGTCAACCAATGCAGTAACTATCGCTGTCCTAAACCCGAAGCAATAAGAAAGCCCTTCCGCTACGTTTGTTTCGCCTCCGCCGTGCCAAATTCTAGCTATTCTAGCCCTCGGTGTCGGAACATCCATCGGATCAATTCTCATCATAACTTCACCAAGTGCGATAGCATCATATTTGCATTCCTCTTTTGATTTTATCTTTAATTCTGACATTTACCTCACCTTCCTATTCAAAAGCCAGTTCAATTAAGCAGGTTTTATTTATCCTTTGCACAACGAAATCCGACGTAATTGAATGTGCGATTCGGACGGATTGAAAACCGAAAAGACACATGTAGATAATTCGGTTTGCTCATACACCAAGAGATACCGCGAACAACTCGTTTTGTCCCAGATTCAGGTCCCTTCGGATTTTGTTTGGGAGAAATTTCATAATAATTCTTGTCATACCAGTCAGCGCACCATTCCCAGACATTTCCGCTAATTCCATATAGACCGTAGCCATTGGGCTCAAAACTTCTAACTGGCGCGGTATAAACATATCCATCATCATAGTCTTTAATAATTTCCCAATCTTTGAACACCTTACTAAGCGAGATGTCTGCGAGGTTTCCCACTCCATTTGGCGGCGGAAATTCATCTCCCCAAGCGTATTTTTTCCCTACCAAACCTCCGCGAGCAGATTTTTCCCATTCTGCTTCTGTCGGCAACCGTTTTCCAGCCCATTCTGCATAAGCCTTTGCATCATCCCAGCTTACACAGACAACAGGTTGATCATCTTTATTGAAATTTGGGTCTTCCCACGGTTTAAAATCACTTTGCCATTCCCCATTTACAGGACCACTGCCCTTTGGTTCTCTATGCCCTGTTGCTTTCACAAATTCTTTATATTGAGCGTTTGTCACGGGATGCTTGTCTATGTAGAAATCATCGAGATAAACTGTATGAGATGGTCTTTCGTTTTCAAAACCTTTATCATTTCCCATTTGGAACTCGCCAGCAGGGATTAAGACCATCTCTTGTTCATGTTTATCAATAACAGTCTCTATTGTATCCTTTTGTGCCAACAAATAGCCTACAAGTATAAAATTCGCTGACAAAATAATAGTGATTATAAATCTCATTTCCTTATCTCTTTAAGGGGGGAAAGTGGTAACCCTCTTCTGTGCCTTGCCATTTTCACAATGGGAGTGACATCAACCCTAAAAGCCTTTATAAGCGTCTCTTCTGCTTCAATGGTATCATTTGCCATCTGTGATGCCTTTAGTTTTTCCCTATCAACCAGAAGCGACTTCGCATATATGTGCTGTAAGTTTTCAAGTGTCTGAATCATTGCCTCCGTCGGATTTTTCTCATTGTGACTTTGATCTATCATATAAGCTAATTCGCTTGTATCGCTTCTCGGATCAGTAAGTTCAACAAATATCAAAAATAACTGATATGGATCGATTGATCCAGTGGTAAGATCATCATCAGCGTATTTTGCATCGTTCAGATGAAATCCGCCAAGCTTGCATTCAGAAAGCAAATATGCGACGATATGGGGGATATTTGTCCCTCTTGGATGATGTCCGAGATCAACAAGGACCTGAGCTTTTGCCCCCAATTTCTTCGCAAGATCAAGTGCAATGCCAAATGAAAATATATCTGTATGATAGAAAGCTGGTTCAAAAAACTTATATTCAATTAGCAGTCTCATATATTCTGGTAAATTTTCATATACTTCGGTCAAGCTTTCCTCTAACCATTCTTTTCTGTCTCTGAAATCCCCCTGACCGGGGTAATTTGTGCCGTCAGAAAGCCAAAGACTGAGTATCTTTGAGTTGAATATTTTGCCGATCTCTATACATTCAAGTATATGATCAATCGCTTTTCTTCTGATATCCGGGTCCGTATTTGTCAAGCTACCATATTTATAACTTTGATCTTCAAAGAGGTTTGGATTGATCGCCCCGATCCTCAATCCCAAATGATCTGCCTTATCGAGAATTTTATTGTAGTCATCAACCTTGTCCCAAGGTATATGGATAGCAACTGACGGAGCGATCCCAGTTAATCTATTAACTTTTGCCGCTTCTTCAAGTTTACCAAATATGTCCGTTGGTTCATTTCCATCGACAAATCTACCAAATCTTGTTCCGCCCCTACCATATCCCCACGATGGGGTTTCTATTTCAAGGCACATCAAGGCATTTGTAATGTTTTCTATATCAATATTATCTCTTCTTAATTGTTCTTTTAAATGTTCATAATCACGGTTTAATCTTTCAACTTCTGGCATATTAACAATCTCCCAAGAATTTACGATCAAAGGTCAAAAATAAGGATCGTATATAGTATTTTTGATTGTCCAATTCAGAATTTAGATTTATCGGGTTTTCAATTTATTGAGTCTTCGTCTTTTTTAACCTCGCTATCGCAGATATTCCGTCCCAAGCCAAAATCAACGCTGCGATAATGAGAAAGATCGCTATGATCCCTGCAACAGCACTTCCAACAACCCTGTCTGATGGCAATGCTCCGCTTATGATCTTGCTGAAGGCTGTAAACGAAGTATATCCCAAAGCAGCAATAGTCGTTATATACATAAATATTGCAGGGATTGTAACCCAGTGGTGGATTTTTCCTGTTTTTATGAGCCATAATGAGACGATCATTAAGGCTAATGAAGCCATCAATTGGTTTGATCCGCCAAACAACACCCAAATAAACTGCCAATATCCAGTCCAAACAAGAAACACTGAGAGAATAACTCCAACAAAGCTCCCAACATGGATATTTCTCATCAAAGGTATTTTATCGCCAAGGAATTCCGCGCTAGCAACTCTCATAAATCTCAGGCATAACTGCATAACTGTAATAGCCATAATTATAAGAAAGACCGCCCCAAATGCTAAACCGAAATCCTTGCCGACACCAAAGCTTGACAATAGTTCACTCATCCCAACTGCGAAAACTGCCATAGGTCCTGTTCCATATTCTTTAACATTGATCCCCCCAACAGCTTGTCCTCTCAGTACTGATGAATAACCGTCCATACCTCCAAAGACGCCAAAAGCAACAACTCCGGTGATCAGAGCCAATATGGCTAATATGGTTTCAGCGAACATAACTCCGGCAGTTACGGACAAAGCTTCTGATTCCTTTTCAAGCTGTCGAGCAGTTCCAGAGCTAGATACAAGGCTATGCCAGCCAGATATTGCGCCACAAGCTATCGTAACAAACAATATAGGCCATATAGGACCCAAATTCGGGATATTAACCTGTGTGACGACAGGAAATTCTTGAAGCGATGGTCTGGTTATTATTATACCTATGATCGCCCCTAACATTCCCAATCCCACGATCCAGAAAGAGACGTAGTTAACTGGTTGAGCCCAACGCCATATCGGCAGAACCGCACCAAGATAACAAAATAAAAAGACAACAATTGTCCAGATCAAACGAGCTTGTGTTACACTGCCAAATAATACAGGAGATTCAGCTCCGCCATTTATCGCTTGAAAGAACCCCGATACGCCGGACAGTGTCCCAAGCCATATTCCTAAAAAGCTTAAAACAACCGTTATGACAGTTGTCAAGATAATATTCAAATGCCATCTATATATCATCTGTCCAGCCAAAACGCCAGCTAGAGTCATAACTATTATGCCTAACGGTGTCTTTGTATTTAGAAGGACGTTCGTAACTATACTGCCAAAAGCCCCTAATATAAGGAGTATATAGAAATATATGAACACAAGAAGGATCGTCCTTGCACGAGGCGATATAAGCGTATAACTAAGTCCGCCAAATGTCTGACCGTCGCTACGGATAGCGATCATTGCACTTGTGTAATCCTGAACCCAACCGATAAACAGAACTCCGAGTATTAACCATAATAGCGCAGGCAACCATCCCCATTGAAGCGCAACTATCACTCCCACGATAGGTCCCAAGGCAGCGATTGATTTGAACTGATAACCGAAAAGCACATTCTTGCTTGTGGGAGTAAAATCCACGCCGTCCATATACATCTTTGCCGGAGTTGCCTTGTTGGGGTCGGATTTGATGATCTTTTTATCAACCTGTTTTGAGTAAATTATATAGCCCAAAGTAACGACAGCAACAGATAAAAGCAATAATAACAACGAATTCATTATGCTTCCTCCCATTATTGATAGAATAGCAACATAAAAATATATCAAAAACCACTAAAAGAAAATAACGAAGAAAACGTATAATTGCTTTTTTTGATCGGACTTCTTTCTTGTTATAGTTTTTGCAATGCTTTCTATTTCATAAATTTCAATCGGGGACGTTTTAGAGTATTGCCTTGCTCATCTGTTATAGATACGATCTCCCTCGTCATCTTTGCTCCGTCGACCTCTACTATGCCGATCTCGCATAGAACATAACATATACAGCCCTCTTCCAGATGTCCGCCAAAAGCACCGTTTCTGTCAGATGCGGTTATATGAATATGCGGTTCCCCGTCAACGATCATCCCATTTATGCTCATTATTTCTATCCCGCCTTCCCAATTGTCATAATAGTTTTCTGGCGGAAATCTATTGTGAGTGACCCAATGAAGACTGATCTTGCCTAATGTGCCATATCCCATCACGACAACACCTTGTCTGATGTTATTTTCGTTTATGAATTTTCTCAAAGAGATCAAAATATCTTCGCCCGGATCTATTCTTAATATCCAAAACCTTTTGCATTCAAACCCATGTCCTTCCATTTTACACCTCTAATTTTTATATTTTTGTTGAATATAACTGATAGCTTCCTGTTTGGTATTCACTTTCTCGTCAAGCTGTGCACAGAAAACATCCTCCAAAATTTCGCTATACATTGGACCTTCTGGATAACCTAGTTTTTTTAGATCGTTCCCAGTTATTAGTGGCTCTTCATCCTCTAAAAGAATACGAATATATGCAACTATTTTCGCAATTATATCTTTGTCATTAGTGTTAAATATGCCAAATAATAAGGTGTGAATTGATAGAAATTTTAAAGCTTTATATATGTCGCTAGGCGCAATTGATCTGCCTTTTATCGCTTTAATAGCGTCTGGCAGTTTGGTTTTCATAGCGATTAGGTTTTCAGCATATTCACTGTTCAAAGCAAGATTTTCTATTACTTCCTTTATTTCTTTTTCGCTCAAATTTTTGACAATTAACATAAACTTGATCAAAGACATATTCAAAATTCCTTCATTCTTCAATAATGAAATTGTTTCAATTTGGCTTGCTTCATCAACTTCACGAATTAAACTAATATCTCTGCGCGATAGAAATATTCTTGGATGGATATACCTTATCAGGTTAAATTGTTGGGCTCTATTGATTATATCAGCAGAATTTCCTTCATTTAATATTAGCAATATCTCATTTCTTAATCGTTCCTTTGTAATTGTAGATAAAAAATCCTCTTTTGCGGCGGTTTTAAGAAGATTTTTTGTATTTTCATCTAAACGTAATCCGTACCTCTGCTCATATCTGATCGCTCGGAATATCCTTGTAGGGTCATCTTGAAAGCTTTTTTCGTGAATTACTCTGATTATGCCTTTTTCAAGGTCGGCTTTCCCGTTAAGTGGGTCAACAAACTCTCCAAATTCGTTTCTATTGAGCTTTATTGCCATTGCATTTATTGTGAAATCTCTTCGTTTTAGATCGTCTTCAATTGTTCCTCTTTCAACAGCAGGCAATGCGCCCGGACGTTCGTAGCTTTCTTTTCGTGCTGTTGCAAAATCAACTCTGATCTCATAAGGTAAAGTAACAACTGCGGTATTAAATTGATTATGGACTTTTAATTTGCCTCTTCTTGCTTTTGCAAGTTTGCTTGCGAGTTGTCCCGCATCGCCTTCAACGACAATATCAATGTCAAGATTTTCCCATTTCAGGATCAAGTCACGGACAAATCCTCCGACCACATAAGTATTATATCGGCATTTATCACCAAGTTCGCCAATATATTTCAGAAGACTGTAAATTCTTTTTGGCAATCTTTCTGACATAATAGGATCATAGTTCATTTTCAGTCATAATTCCAATTGGAAATTTTCTGTCATCAAGACCCTTCGATATTTATATCTCTTATTAATTAAGCTAGCAATTATAAACTAAATGAGATATAATAATACAGACAGGAATTTTATATCATTATTTCTTTGATCGTGTCAAGACAAATATTAAAAGGGAGCAGATATAATGCGTATTTTTGATGAAAAAGAAATTGGCTATGTTAGAGAAGTCCTGAAATCTGGCAGTTTGGGATGGAACCGAGGAGGAATGACGGGAAGATTTGAAAGGGCATTTGCTGAATTTGTCGGGTCAAAACACGCTATTTCACGTAATTCAGCGATGACTGCTTTAGCTCAAGCTGTGAGTTGTTCGCCAGCTGGTTGGGACACAGAGGTTATATGCGATCCTGTTGTCCATTTTGGAGGTGTCAGTGCCCTGTATGAAAATGCTACGCCCGTCTTTGCAGACATAGAAGCGGATACACTCCTTATGGACCCAAATTCAGTTAGGCAGAAGATCACTGAAAAGACAAAAGCGTTAATCGTTACAAATATGTGGGGGCTTTGCGCTCGGTTAGATGAGATAAGACAAATATGTGATGAAAGTAATATATTTATGATTGAGGACTGTGCCCATAACATATGCAGTTATTGGAAAGGTAAACACGCAGGGACATGGGGACATATCGGAGTTTTTAGCTTTCAGCAGGGAAAGCATCTTCCAACTGGCGATGGCGGGATGATGGTGACTGATGACGATGAGTTAGATCATAAACTATACAATGAATGGGCTTTTGGCGGTGAATCGCCTGCATTTTTCACACTCAATTTTAGAATGAACGAAGTTACCGCTGCTATCGGTTTGGCTCAACTTGAACGAGTAAAAGGATACATCGAAACATACAATGCCTGTCTTGGATATCTTAACTCTGCAATTGAAGGCTGTGAATGGCTATTGCCCAGAAGAGTTGATAAAGATGCAGTGCAGTCTGGATATATATGGTGCTGTTTTTGGCAAGGCGATAAATACGGTTTAAGCCATGACAGATTCAAGCAGGTTGCAAGAGAAGTTGGTGCTCCTTTGGGATTTGGCTTTACACAAAAACCTGCTTATAACTTCGATGTGTTTAAATCAGCGGTTGAACATGATCACCCTGCACGAAAACAATTTAAGCGGCATGCTCCATATCCAGGGAAAAGATATACTCCCGACGACTGCCCTGTTGCAGAAGATACGATATGGAGAATTGTAAATTGTGGGGTGATGTTTTCAACTGAAGATCAAGGGAAACAAGCAGCAGAAAAAATCCGAAAAGCCATAGACATTATGAACAAAGGGTAAAACCTCTATGGGAAGAATTCTTCTAATCGGTGCAAAAGGCGAAAGAACTTCGCAGATCAAGAAAAGTCTTGAATTTTCCGGGCATAATGTCCTGTTCAGTGAGTTCGGAAATTTTGCGGAGTCTATGTATGCCAAGAAACCTAATCTAGCAGTCATAGATTTAACGCAACAGAGAGATATTATAGAAACTTGGTATCAGATCAAAAAAGATACAGAGGAAAGTCGCACTCCCTCAATAGTAGTAATATCAGCGGAGCATGTCAGAGATATAGAACTAATGACGGGCATAGATGATTTTGTCCTTTTCCCGTTTGACAATAGAGAATTGGAAATAAGAATAAAGCTGATCTTAAAGAGGCATGAAGTTGTTGACACAGAAGATGTGATCAAAACGGGCAACTTGGTTATATATACAAATAAATATGAAGTAACAGTAGACGGTTGGTCCGTTGTTCTTACACTTAAAGAATATGAGTTGCTAAAATATCTTGTGACACATAGAGGAAGGGTCTTCACACGTGAAGCTCTTTTAGATGAAATATGGGGATATGATTATTATGGTGGGACAAGAACTGTTGATGTCCATATAGGTCGCCTCAGGACGAAAATAGAGACAGGGGATTATTCATATATAAAAACGGTCAGGGGCGTTGGATATATGTGGACAGAGGAGTATGATTAAGTTGCCAGATAAAGTTAAAATATTAAGCGAATGCAGAGAATATGACGGCTTTTTTAAGATTGACAAAGCGGTGATCCAATATGAGAAATTCAACGGAAAAATGAGCCCTGAGATCACAAGGCTTAATTTCAATAGAGGTGATTCTGTTGCTGTCTTGCTTTATAACAAAGATAATGACTCAGTTATACTCGTAAAACAATTTAGATATCCTGCATATGTGAACAACGGTCCTGGTTGGCTCTTGGAACTGATCGCTGGAATGATTGATAAGGGCAGAGATGCAAAAGCCGTCATCCGATCTGAGCTAATGGAAGAAGCTGGCTATGAGGTGGGTAATTTGAAATATTTATTTCAATTTTATGTCAGTCCCGGAGGTTCCTCCGAAAAGGTCTATCTTTATATTGCTGATTGTTATAGAAAAGTCGGTCAAGGTGGCGGTATAGAAAGTGAAAACGAAGATATACAAGTGCTTGAAATTCCATTAGAGAAAGCGATGGAAATGATAAGGACAGGAGAAATTTGCGATGCTAAGACTATTATTGGCATCCAATGGCTCTGGATTGATTTAAAAAGATGAAATCAGGATAAAGTTTTCAATGCTCTGAGAGGGCGAAATAGTAGAAAGGTAAAAGAATGGAAATATTAGATAATATACCAACTTCAATAAAAACTGATCAAGTTATGGATATACTTCATCTTGGAAATGAAAGTCGTTACGTTGATATCGTCAACGAATTGATAGAAAAAATTCAACCAATAGTTCGTCCGAAGGCGGTATACGACGTGAAATTCGTTGAGCACATAGACAAAGATATTATAGAGCTCGATGGTGTGAAATTCGTAAGTAAAGTTCTTCGGATTAACCTTGAAAATATTGGAAGAGTCTTTCCATATATCGCTACTTCTGGTATAGAAGTGGAATCAATAGGCAAAGAAGACGATGACCTTATGAGCAAATTTATCATTGATACTATTAAGGAAATTGCCCTTCGCTCTGCGATTGATTATCTTTACGATCATATCAAAAATAAATATAGAATTGAAAAGATGTCATCAATGAATCCTGGGTCATTGGAAGATTGGCCCATATCTGAACAAAAGCCCTTATTTTCAATATTTGGTGATGTAGAAAAGCTTATTGGAGTAAAATTAACTGATAGCTTTCTTATGATACCTATAAAATCTGTATCTGGTATATTTTTTCCAACTGAAAGCAGTTTTGCAAGTTGTCAATTATGTCCTAGAGAAAAATGTCCCAATAGACGTGCAAAGTATGATCCCGAATTGAAAGAAAAATATATGAAAAACTAGCATTAAATTAAATTAATTTTATTCTTCTTACCAAATCAATATGCCTACCTTAGACTTCTAAATGTCAGTATTGATCGGATAATGACGATCTGGTAGTATATTATTGTCTTATCAATGATGCAAGAATTATTTGTGAACTAGATCGGAGTGGAACGATGGATATTAATAATTCTGTTGCTATTGTAACGGGTTCAGCGAGGGGGATTGGAAGAAAGATCGCTGAGGTTTTATTATCGTATGGTGCTTATGTAGCATTAGTGGATATATTGTCTGGACAGCTTAAAAAGACTGTGAGTGAATTGTCACAGTTCAAGGAAAAAATTTTGCCTTTTGTATGCGACATCACAAGATCGGATCAAGTGGATGAAATGGTTGAAAAAGTCAACAATAAATTTGGATCAATAGACATATTGATCAATAACGCTGGGACATTTTCATACATCGGTCCCGTTTGGGAAGCGGATATTGATAAATGGTTTAAAGATATTAAAGTAAACCTTTATGGCAGTTTTCTCGTTTGTCGTGCTGTCACGAAAATTATGGTTGAGAAGAAAAGCGGATATGTAATCAATATAGTCAGTTCAGGCGGAGTCGGAGACCCACACCCATATTCAACAAGCTACGCCTGTTCAAAGACAGGACTTATGCGTCTGACCGAAGGTCTTGCAAAGGAAACAGAAAAGTATGGCATAAAAGTATTTGCGGTAGCACCACCAGCGATACTTACGGAGATGACAAAATTTATTATGAATGATGAAGGCGGAAAAAGATGGCGCCCAGGGTTCAATAAGATTTTTGAAGAAGGACGCGATTATCCACCAGAAAAAGTTGCGGAACTTATAATAAAGCTTCTCAGTGGTAAAGCAGATAGATTGACAGGACGATATTTTCCGGTTACACAGGACTTTGACGAGATCGTTGCAAAAACAGATGAGATAATCAACAAAGACCTTTTGACGCTTCGTATTCATCATTAGCTATGGATCAGGAAGGCATTATGTGCAAAAAAAGATTTGTTGCAAAACTAGCTTGTATATTGATCGCTTTTAAACTTATGGCTATGAATGTCTTAGGTGCTAACTGGTCGCAATGGCGTGGCGTTGACCGCGATGGAGTTACATCAGAAGAATCTTATTTTGAAAAATGGCCTCCGAGAAGGATTTGGGATAAAAACGTCGGAAAAGGATGCACTTCGCCCGTCATAATTGACCGCAAAATATACGTGATGGGTTGGTTAGGAGAAGGCGATCTTGATAAAAATCCTATCGGGACAGACATTTTATATTGTTTTGACGCTCTAACTGGTAAGGAATTATGGAAACAGACATACCTGTGCCGTTATCAAAGCAGGATCAGAATAGGCGATGAGAGTCATTATGGCGGTCCATCATCTACACCTGCCTTTGATTCTGAAACTAAATATCTCTATACTCTCAGCATTGATGGAGACCTGCGATGTTGGAACACAACAAAAAATGGTCAATTGGTCTGGTCAATAAATTTATATGATAACTACAACATACCACAACGCCCTGATGTTGGAAGAGGGAAAAGAGATTTTGGTTTTACAAGTTCTCCTCTTATCTACGAAAACTTAGTAATCGTTGAGGTTGGGAGTGATGAAGGGACTGTTATGGCATTTGACAAAAAAACCGGTCAACGCAAATGGGTATCGGAATGTAAAGAGTCCGCAGGACATACTAGCGGATCTGTCCTTATAACAGTAGACGGAATAAAATGCATTGCCACATTGACACTTAAAAAATTGGTTGTTATGCGAATAGATAAAGGTAATGAGGGAAAAACTATCGCAGAATATCATTGGCAATCCGACTATGCTAACAACATACCTACCCCTGCGGTGATTGATAACAAAATCTTACTGACGTCAGCTTGGAATCCCAAAAAAACAGTTATTATTGAAGTGTCTTTAAGTGGGGTCATTGAAAAATGGAGAGCTAATGATTTTTCACAGGTTTGCAGTCCAGTGATCTATAACGGAAACGTATATATGGTTGATGGACAACTCAAATGTTTGGATTTAACCAATGGTCAGACAAAATGGAAAGGCGGCAACTTTGGTTATGGATCGTGTTTGCTCACAAAAGATAGTAAAGTAATTGCATTCGGCAATGGTCAACTTGTTCTGGCAGAAGCCAATCCTTCCGATAGAAAATACATTGAAATTAGCTCATTTAGAGACATTGTCCCTGATATTTGTTATCCTCATATTGCCTTTTCAGAAGGTATTATTTGCTGTAAAGATAAATCAGGCAATATGGTATGTTTTTCTTTGATAAACTCACATAGGTAATTGGTTTGTAAGCTATTTTCCACTGCTATTATTTTTCAGAACAGTAATTTTAATGTCTTTATCTCATAACCATTAACCCGCAAATGTATTAAACCATCATCGTTAATACTAGCTTCTTGATCAAGTAATTCCTCTTCATTTAGGTTTGTAAGTTTTACTGATTTTACATTTTTATAAGTTTGGATTACGCCATCAACTGTTTTATCTGTGACATTATAAAATCTTAATATCAGACCATCACCTAATTCCGATCTTTTCAGTGTGCTGACCACTAGATTAGACGGTTCGATGGACATAAAACTCATAGATGGTGGGAGTTTTTGACCTTTATTTTCATTTGAAAATATGCCGTGTATAGCTCTCATAGGCACATTATGTTCGTAGGCATGACGATGTATCCCCGCAGAAAACCAATCCCCCTTATGTCCTATTAATGAGTAGAAAAAAGTATGTCTGCCATAACATTGAGCGTCTGGAATCATCTTATCACTGTGTAAATGAATACCAAACCTTGATAACACGCCAATACATCGCAACAAAGTCAGATAAACTATACAACCGTTTTTACTTTTACGTGCTTCGTATTCGGATAACCCTTTGTTAATTATTGCCAATCCTTTTTTATTGTTACTAATGTCTAAGAAATTTCTTTGGTAGTTACTTGTGATAGGTTGTTGGACCCATTCAGTTTTCGGTTTCATTGGTTCAATTTGTCTTTTCAATACTTCAAAATGTCCCTCTACATCAATTGTATCTGTCTTTATTTCTATTGGTAAGACAACTCTTAATCTGTGATCATCTACTTTATTCTCAAAAGTTGTGACAAGATCAATTCTTGGAGTATTCTCGTATATGGTCATTTTTACTATGAACGGACAGGACATCTTTGCGGATGATCTACTTTCCCCGTCTTTTATAATTCCCTTGGGCAGATTTATGGAAAATTTGATCTCCATTGTCGCTTTAACTATCCCTTTTTCTATCAATTTAATATCCGCTTTAGCTGTCTTATTTGTTATAACTTTTGAGCTTTTCGCATGTGCATAGTCGAAGGCATCCCCGTTGTCATCACTATCTTCATAGAGGTTACATTCTTTATACTCTATACCAGCCAATTTGTCTAGGATATCCAATGTTCCGTTATCGTTAATTTTAATCCTATAAAATCGGTTTTCTATAACTCTTGAAGCTATTTTTATATGCGATTCTGACTTGATATGTTCCTCTGATGATGAACTTAGATAGAATGTTGCATATCCCAAAGACGGAATTTCTGCCTGAAATGAAAGCAATGCTATGCCACTATCACTAAAAGTGATCTGAGAAGGGACAAAATTGCCATTATGATCCTTTATAATCGGATTCTCTGGTATTTTTGAGGCAGGCAATTCAACTGTAACAGGGTCTGATCTCGCCCAACATAAGGGATTGAATACGACAATTGGATAGCCAATATTTATATCTAAGTCAATGTTTTCTGATATTTGTTTTAAAGAGATATATGTTATCTCTTCGCCGATCTGATTAGCCCACTCGTATCTGACCATATCCTCACGATGAACTTCATCAGAACAACACCCACGAATATTATTATGGGATTGATTTTTTAAGAGTTCCTTCCAAGCATAATGTAGAAAGACTTTTGGATAATTATTATCAGAGATTGACCAGCTTAATGAGCTAAAAGGTTCTGCCCACCTTTCAAGAAGTGTTTGAGTCATTTCGTTTATCTGTTTTAGATAAATCCTTGATGAAACAACACCAGTCATTATTGGGTAATATCTACTTCCTCTTAACTCTCCTTTATGTTCGCCAAAATCGGTCCTTTGTGATTTTATATAATTAATATAGTCATCAAACCCACATTGGACTATGTCTATGTTCTCTAATTTTTCATTTAGGCATATTATTTTATCAATAGCCTCATCATTAAGAGCTTGGTCTGCGTTGAGTAATATCATTCTAGGCTTATCTTTTAAGATTTTCTCTAATTTTTCAACGTCGTCGAATTGATTTTCCAAAACAAGATCATTTAAATCAAAGCTATCAATTTTTTGATGGATAGCGATCACGCTGTTTTTGCCATCGGGGGAATGCCAAATAAATTCGTCGCCTAAGATTTCACCTTCATCACCCAATCCGTGCTTGAATATGACAGATTCTATACCAAATCCTTGCAAAATTTGAGGCAACTGTGAGAACAGACCCGATGAATCTGGGATATAACCTACTTTTATCGCCTTTCCTGCTAATTCACCAACCATAAAACCGAACATAAGGTTGCGTATTATTGATTCTGGGCTGACTAACAAGACATCGGTTAGAGTATACCAAGGACCTACATCTACTTTTCCATTTCTGATAAGCCTTTTTAGCTCTTTTTCCATCTCTGGACGTATCTCAATGTAATCCTCGATTGCTACTGCTTGACCGCCAAGGCTAAATCTTGTGTATTTATTACCATCACTTAGGATTTGAATTAACCTGTCAATACATCTTACAAGCTTGATCCTATTTTGTTGAAACGGAACATCCCAAGCGCGGTCCCAATGAATGCATGGAATAACAAAAATATTATAGCTATTCTCCACTACTTACCCCTTATTTTGCATCTTGAAGATCATAAGTGTCATATCATCATACTGAATTGAATTTCCCATAAATTCGTTTAAATCTTTACAAATTATGTTGACAAGTTCATCAGGAGACAACTTTAAATTTCTTAAAATTAGATCAATTAACCTTTCTTCACTAAACAAAAGCTCTTCTGGATTCATAGATTCGATTATTCCATCGGTATAAAAAACAATGATGTCATCGGAATTGAGCTTGGTTATTGCCTCATCGTAGCGAAAATTTTCCATTATTCCACAGGGGATTCCACATCCATTTGACAAACTTTGTACGCTTCCATCTTTTTTGAACAAAATGGGGTAATTATGCCCTGCATTGCTGAATATCATTTCTCCGCTTTTCGGATTTAAATTTGCGTAAAATAGAGTTACAAATCTATGTTCATCTATGATCTGACAGATCGGACAAAGAGCAGAATTGACCCTTTGCAATATCTCTCTCGGGGAGTGAAAGTCTTCTGAGCACCTCCTAATAGAAGCTTGAACATTAGCCATAAGTAATGCTGCTGGCATCCCTTTGCCGGAGACGTCACCGATCGTTATAGCTACATTTCCAGAAGATAGACTTATAATATCGTGATAATCTCCACCGACGTATTTTGCCGGCTGATTGAATATTGCAACTTCAAAGCTGTCAATTTTGGGAGGGTTTTGAGGTAGAAGTGATTGTTGAATCTTCCTTGCTGTCTCAATTTCCCTTTCTAGTCTGCGATGAAACAGGATATTTTCATCTCTGAGACGTCTCATCTCAACCGCTCTTGATAGTTTCATAAGCAATTCGTCGCCATCAATAGGTTTGGGAATATAATCATCTGCGCCTGACCTGATCGCCTCAACAGCTTTCTCTTCAGATCCGAATGCAGTGATCATTATTATTATGATATTCGGCTGTATTTCTTCAACCTTATTGATGATTGTCATACCATCAAGATCAGGTAACATAAGGTCAGTGATGACAACGTCAAATTGCTTAGCAGAAATATAGCTCAGTCCTTCAAGACCTGTGCTTGCAGATTCAACTTCATATCCTTCGTCTTGAAGGACATAAGCTAATGATCGCCTAATATCTGGTTCATCATCAATTATCAATATTCTCATAGGGTCAAGCAAATTAAAATTATGCACCAGCGTATTTCTTCATAACATAGTTCATCAATCCGCCGGCAGATATTATCTGTTGCATAAAATCCGGAAATGGTTTTGCCTTATATGTTTCATTTTTTGTATGGTTAGTTATTACACCTGTTGACAGATCAATTTCTACCAAATCGCCTTCTACAATTTTTGACGACGCATCTTCACATTCCAAGATCGGATAACCCATATTTATAGCATTGCGATAGAATATCCTTGCAAAACTTTTAGCAATAATGCAGGAAATTCCAGCGGTTTTTAAGACAAGTGGTGCATGTTCCCTTGATGACCCGCAACCGAAGTTTTTTCCTGCGACCATAATATCGCCCGGAGAGACCTTTTTCACGAAATCAGGATCAATATCCTCCATACAATGAAGTGCAAGCTCTTTCGCGTCAGTCACATTTAAATATCTTGCTGGAATAATTTCGTCAGTATTAACATCATCTCCGAATTTCCATGTTTTGCCTTTTATTTTCACTTTCCAATCTCCTCTGGGCTCCCGATACGACCTAATACTGCGGATGCTGCCGCGACAGCAGGTCCAGACAGATAAACTTCGCTAGTATCATTGCCCATTCTCTTGCGGAAGTTTCTATTTGTTGTAGATATACATCTTTCGCCATTAGCCAGAATTCCCATGTGTCCACCCAGACATGGACCACAAGTTGGCGTGCTAACCACCCCGCCTGCCTCTATAAATATTTCGACCAATCCTTCGCGGACTGCCTGTAAGTATACATTTTGAGTTCCAGGGATAATGATTAAACGCACATAGGGATGCACTTTTTTGCCTTTTAGTATTTCAGCAGCGACCCTAAGGTCCTCAATGCGACCATTAGTGCAAGAGCCAATGACTGATTGATCAATTGTTATGTTGCCTATTTCCGTGATATTCTTGGTATTTTCTGGCAAGAATGGCAATGCAACTTGTGGTTCAATTTTGCTGGCATCGTATTCCTTAATGTCAGAATACTCTGCCGAAGGATCGCTAGAATAGACTTTGAATTCTCGTTTAGCCCTTTGTTTGACATATTGTAATGTGATCTCATCAGGAGGGATAATCCCAGATTTTCCACCAGCTTCTATTGCCATATTACACATGGTTAGCCTTCCGTCCATACTGAGATTTGATATTGTCTCGCCTGTAAATTCCATAGCTTTATATAAGGCACCGTCAACTCCGATATCGCCAATCGTATAAAGTATGAGGTCTTTGCCACCAACCCATTTTTTCAATTTTCCGTAGAATATGAACTTAATGGACTCTGGAACCTTAAACCACGCTTCGCCAGTGATCATAGCAGAGGCAAAATCTGTGCTTCCACTGCCAGTTGAGAATGCTCCCAAAGCGCCATAAGTGCATGTGTGAGAATCCGCACCAAGGACCGCATCGCCCGGCAAGACAAGACCAAGTTCAGGCAAAAGAGCATGCTCTATGCCCATCTGTCCAACATCGTAAAAGTGAGTTATTTGATGTTCTTTGGCGAAATCCCTCATCATTTTCACCTGCTCAGCGGACTTGATGTCTTTGTTCGGCGTGAAATGGTCTGCGACAAGGGCTATTTTGTCTTTGTCAAAAACTTTCTTAGCGCCTGCTTTTCTGAATTCTTCAATACCTAACGGCGCAGTGATGTCATTTGCTAGCACAAGATCAAGTTTTGCCATTATTAGGTCACCTGGCACAACCAAATCCTTGCCAGCATGATAAGCAAGAATTTTCTCAGTTATTGTCATTTTTCCTCATTCCTCTTATAACAGAATGTCTATAACAACAAACAATAAAAGCATTTGTTTAATTACAAAAAATAAGTCTACGTCTTGCTTTAATAGATTGCTAACTCAAAGAAAAGACGTATTACAAAAACCTATCAATCTGATCCGATGTATAATTTTAACAAATGATTAAATAGAAAGTCAAGAAGCGTCAACTGATCTCTTAGATTATGACTATTGACAACATAACGATGGGATGATATTATAAATTTAGATATCTCTAATCTAGTAAGTTTAACCATATTTTATGCTAACTTTATTTATAAGGAGATAGATCGTGTCATCAGGAAATAGATATGGATTTTCAAAGGATACTATACCGATACCGAACCCCAAACCTTTGCAAGAGCCTTACAAAATCCCTGATCCAATAACAATAAATGAACCAAATCCAATACCAGAGCCATTTGTATTGCCAACAACACAGGTTGTGAATTTCACCTTTGAAGATAATAATATGGTTGGTTGGGTCGTCGTTGACGAACCGCCTCATCTTTTAGCAGAAAATATGCGATCAAGATGGGAAATAGGCGATGGTCCGATCTCTGGCAAAGCATTGATGCAGACAAGCAATGTCTGGGGCGATAGAGGAGATACTGTCCCACTTGGAACGTTTATAATTTATGATCTTCAGACATGGTATAATTTCACTATGGAGTTTGATCTATATGCGATGGATAATGATGCCGTTGGTATAGTTTGGGGATGGTGGAACAGGTTTCGTCATCATAGGTTTATCACTATGATTGACCCCGCTAACCCTACTGGCGCACCACCGGAGTTAAGAGGTCCATTTTCAAGAATTGAAAGACGCACAGGAGATGCACATCCTTATTACCAAACTTTGGCGTCTGTAAGACGAGCATCATACACAGAGTTTAAGATAGACCATCTAAAACTTGAGGTTAATGATAGGGTTTTCAAGGTTTATTCTAACAATTCGTTGATCCTTCAAGCTAGAGATGGTAGATATTGGGGCGGTAAAGTTGGTTTCACCTTATACGCACATAGCGGGGTATACTTCGATAATGTTAGAATTGAATCAATTGTCCCAGAAATAAGCAATCAAATGTATAGGTTTACATCTTACGATAAATGAAAATTGATGTATATAGTAAGCGAAAAGAGGCAGTAAAAGGGTTAAAGTGCTTTTATGTAGGTCTTTAAAAATAATCATAATGTATAGACTTCTTAAAAAATGCGCTTTTTTATTATTCTTTGTGGTATCTCAAATTCAACTATCACTTGCTTTTGATTATCGAGATAACAATGACCTAGTAATAAAGTATAAATATTGGATAATTTTCAAGGATAAAGGATTAATTAATAGTAACACTAAGGAGCATTTGGATAAATTTGTCAGAAATCTACCTGAGCGGACACGTATAAGAAGGCAAAGAGTTCAGGGTTCCGCTATTGACATACTTGATCTGCCAGTTTACCAGCCATATATAAACGGAGTAATAAATTGTGGAGCGGAACTATGTTTGACGAGTAGATGGCTTAATGGTATAACCGTAATCGCTAACGATGAAGTATTAGAAAAAATCTCACAACTTCCTTATGTTGATTCTATCCAAAAAGTAGCTAGCCATAGTGTCAGGATTCCAAAGTCAGGGAGAGAAACTCCAATTGATAGAAAAGCCCCAGCAAAAACCAAAATCTCGCCAGAAAAAGATTACGGTCTTTCTATAACACAGGTCACTCAAATTCATATTGATGCGCTTCATAACAGAGGGTTTCACGGTGAGGGCATTACGATTGCCCTTTTGGACACAGGATTTGATCTATCTCATATATCTTTAAGAAATGTTCGCGTCCTTGCACAATACGATTTCGTCAATAATGATTACGAGACAAAAGATCAGCCGCCAGTTGACGACATAGGACAAGACGACCATGGAACTGAAGTGCTTTCCATTTTAGCAGGCTATGATCAAGGGAACTTTATCGGTGTTGCATACGGAGCAAATTATCTTTTGGCAAAGACAGAAAAAGTGTCCGAAGATGGCATTATCTTTGAAAAACAAATAGAGGAAGATTGGTGGATTGCTGGGATTGAATGGGCTGAGCAAAACGGTGCTGACATTGTAAGTAGTTCACTTGGATATACAGACTGGTATACATATAAGGATATGAATGGAAGGACAGCAAAAACCACTATTGCAGCAAATATCGCAGTAGATAAAGGCGTTATTGTTGTTGTTTCTGCTGGTAATGAAGGCAAGTCAAATGAACATCCATATATCAGTGCCCCTGCGGATGGTTTTGACGTCGTCGCGGTTGGATCAGTTAACATTGATGGTATCATTTCCGAGTTCAGTTCCATAGGACCAACGTATGATGGTAGGATCAAGCCTGATCTGGTTGCAATGGGAGAGGGAGTTTATGTCGCTGATCCAATCAATAACATCGCTTACCGAAAAGCAAATGGGACATCTATGGCAACACCCCTTGTCGCTGGAGCGCTTGCACTACTAAAACAGGCTATACCTGAAATTTCCAAACCCAAAATGCTTGTAAAACTGCTTAAATATACCGCATCACGGTCACTGAATCCGGATAACCGTTATGGCTGGGGATTGATAAACGCTGAATCTGCATACAGGTATGCAAAATTCCCCGGAAGCCTCGATGAGCTTAATAATTGGGATCCACTGGGATTAGACTCTGTCACAAAAATCTTTCCAAATCCTGTCAAACCCAGTCAAATGTTAGAGATAATCGGCTCAAAACCGATCAAAAGTATAAGATTCTATGATTTGATAGGTTTCCTAATATATCAGAGAAAAGACCTTGACGACGCACGGTATTTAACTTGGGACTTGAAAAATGATCACGGGCAAAGGATTGCTAGCGGGGTCTATGTATGCATAATAGAATATATGAATGGAATAACAGAAACCAAGCGGATAGCAATCCTCAAATGAAAATTGACTTTTTCCCACTTTTTCTATGAATATAGACCATAACTTGTCGAATTTTATTTATTCAGAGCGATTAATCACTCATTTTTTTGATACTTGCCCAAGTTGTGCTAAGTTTGCCAGTAGAATTTACAGCCAGAATTCTGTATCCCCTTTCAAAGTCCAATTGTAGTTGGTCAGGTTTAAGGGCAACGTTACATATTCTAACCTCATCAAGAGTCCCAGAAAAGAAATTGGTTCCCCAAGTTCCTATGACTACCGCACCTTCACTTGTCCTGATGTCGCCACTCCAATCTGAACTTTGAAGAGTGCCATCAGTGAAACACTTTACACTTTTACCATCATAAGTTCCTGCCAGAAAATGCCAACTATCATCTTTATAATCGCCTGCTACGCTAACAAACCCAACTTCATCATTAGGTTTGACAACATACATAGACGTTGCTGTGCTGTCAGAAGTAAGATATATTCCCCATTCGTAATTTCTTCCTGCGCCGATATGAATCTTATAGACAAAGAATCGCCCTTTTTGAGGGACTTTTGTCTTGAACCATGCTTCAAGGGTTATTTCCTTGTTTAGATTGAGGCTCTCTGAATGAGGTATCTCTATTTTGCTAGTCCCATCAAATTCTAATGCCCCGCCATATTTGCCATTTTTAGTCCATTTGACGCCATTGCCGATAATTTTTCCATCGTTTCCATATCCAGATTCGTCTTGGACAGTATCCCCTTTTGGCTCTTTATCAAAGGACATATAGAGGACAGTTTTTTCGTCTCTCGGCAATGCTAATATGTTAAATGAAATACAAAATACCACAAATACAATTAAAAAGGTAGAAAATAAATACCTAATGAACATATCCACTACCTCCTAAATAGTTTTTTATTTTTTACTAGATATTCCCTCTTTAACGACAGAATATCCAAACTTTTTAAGCGTGGGAATAAAACTTCTTACTATAGCATCATCTAGTTGTTGATCTTCTGTTGACATCTTCTCAAATTTCGTAGCACAGCGATGTATTTTTAAAGTCTCATTCGTTTCTTTCGCGTATTCATAACCTTTAATTAAGTGTTCCCTAAGCCAAATATCATGTTCAATAATTTTAATTTGTTTAGAACTCTCTTCATCAAAATTATCTATTCCAGCAGAAGTTTTACCTTTAACTATTTTGAATCCAGCTTTGATTATTTTCGACTTTGTCAACCTTGCAGGCTTGCGATTTAGCTCCTCTTTGGTTTTTTCGTCTAAGTCATCATAATCAACTAGCAAATTATGAATTTTTCTACTATCATCACGTTTAATTCCATATTTCCACCCCTGAGCTTCCTTTTGGTTTTTCCAATAAGTATGACATTCTCTAGCAAGCTCATCAATAACAGGTTTTTCTAATTCGCCTTCAATGATCTCTTCTATGAAATCTTTTGTTACGTGTAATCTCAATAACTCCTTTGATGGCAGGTTTGATACAGAAAAAGATTTTTGATTATCTGCAACTGAACTCATCCTAACTATGGTATTTATTGATCGTGAGCCATGCAGATACTTTTTAGCCAGAAGGAACCCTCGGATGACACCTGTGCTTATTGAGGCTATTTTGTCCTTTCCAATTATGGATGGTATCAATTCCTGTAAAGATGCCCTTAAGACGATCGCTCTTCGTATCAGATATGCTATATCATCCTGGGCAAATTTTTTATATTGTTCATCGCTTATGGTTTCTATTGCGTTGGAACAAGATTCTATACCGATTGGGTTAGGTCCTTTTATATTGATATATCCTCTCAAACGGCTTATGAAATCCGGTCCTTTCTTTTTTATAAACTCCTCATATTTACTATAATTTTTCTCATCGTTTCTATATTTTTCCCTTGAAAATTCCTCAAATGATGGACATGTTCCGCCGGCAAATATGAAGATGGTTTTTCCAAATGGATGTAAAGTTCCACGATGGTAAAACTTCGATTCCTCCATTGGGGCAAGGAAATGACTTAGCCAATATAGATCATTTGTGTCAAATTCGTCCCAAAAAACAAGTGGAAATTGGGATTCTATAGATGCGTCTCTTACTTTGTGAAATGCCTCTATGAGATCATCGCCATTTGGATCAATTTGCGACAGATTAAAGTTGATCTCTCTAACTTTTTCACCAAGCAAACTCGCTACCAAATGCTTTATGGCGAAATTTTTTCCAGACCCCGGAGCCCCAAAAACCGCAATTGATAAGGGACGATTATCTTTCTGATTATGCATATAGGAATTGATTAAATTACGGATAGCGTTTATCCTTTCTATTTCTTCTCTATCAACGGTAAGGTATTTGCCGTAGGATACTTTGGGAATTTCAGATAAGGATTTCTCAAATCCATGTAAAACAACATCGATTGCCTTTGCATAAACATATTCTATGTCATTTCCAAGTGAATCTCTGAGTAGATCAATTCGGTTTTGGTTACCGTAATTGCATTCATGCAACAAACTATGATCTATCGTTGAACAATATATTAATCCTTTATTAGCATCATCTCCATCATTTTTAGGGTGAAATTCGCTTTCAACTATATCAAAGAATTTATCCTTTCCGGGTCCAGATTCGCCTGCCCCTTCTTCATGAGCTTCGCATATAGCCTTTAATGCACGGGATAAGGCTATATATAATGGATAAGGCTTGTCATCTGTGCTTAACTCATAGCGAACAATCGCTGATGCCATTATGGATAACGTCCCGAAGATTCTACCTCTTCGTTTTGCTTCCCAATCGCCTTCTAGATAATTCGGATTATATAAAAATCTTTCTAGTTTAGCCTTTCCATCATCAGTATTTTGTTGATTCCCTATAATGCTTGCAACTCCTTCATCTCCGAAGACGACAATTACTCGTCTGCATTGAGCTATATCTTGAGAAGATGCACCATTTTCAAATTCATATATAATATCTTCTATTGTCTGATCCCACGATAAAGCTTTGGAGATCAAAGCGCCACGACTACGCAATAATCCAGCACTGATTACAAGTGTTAACTTGTCTAATAGTCCTTTTTCTTTCAGATGTTTCCAAAGAAGCGTATTCCAAGGAAGCGATGAAGTTTTAAGTATGATATTTTCTAATCTAGCGTCTTTTAGTGTTTTGGGCCAATTTTTATCTGAATTGCAAAATCCCAATCCTATATCATCAATTACCAACAGATTAGGTTCACCTGTATACTTGCGATCAATTATATTTGAATTTTGTTTGATCTCAGTTTCTGGTTTAATACACCCCAAAAACTGTTCGATCCTAAAGACATCGGTTTTTGAGTCTTTGTCATCAACTTTTGGAAATTTGTCCCAAATCTGGTATGCTTTTGTTATGTTCTCCTTATCAATCATATTTGGTTTTATTATATTAATTTTATCGGAGATGTCAGAGCAGGCTCTTTTTATCAGTTCATAAAGAAAAATCACACCACCGTATTCTTCATTGATAAACTTGATATTTGGCAGGTCTTGATGATAAAGTGGTATATCTCGGGACTTAACAATATTAACGTCTAATATATAGTCGCCAACTATTAAGATTGTCTTTTGCTTGTTTTCCATATGCTTACCCCTATTTTATAAGATTTTTTTGATCTGTAAGCCTATTTTTTCTCTATTTTATAGCCCAAAGCGATGATCGCCTTTAAGACCTCTTCCGCAGTGCTACGATCATATTCCTTTTCTGATTCTGGTAATTCGGAATATGGGACAAGGTCTGGGTTTTGTTTTTTATCATCATCTCTCTTAGGACCGTATGTCCAACCTTCGCTTATGCGTCTTTTTGCCCAGACATCGTGATTATGTTCAGCCAATTTTTCCATAAGGACTTTGAGATTTTCGGGCAACTCAATGCCTGTCGTGTCTATTGGTTTTGGCTCATATTTCATTTTTTTCCCCTTTCAATTAAGAGTTTTCTGTAAAGAAAAAAACATTTTTTACAGAAACCCCTATACTTCAATTATTGCCTTTTCTTTTGCAGAACGGTAACCTGCATCAACTATCTGCATAACTTCATAAGCCCTTCTTGCGTTAGCAATTGGGGACTCTTTATTAGACTGGATTGACTCTGCAAAGTGTCTCATTTGCAATGTAATAGGATCAATTTCTTGTTTTGGGACATCTATCTCCTGTATTTTATCTGCTAACATAAAGGTTAGATTATTCCCATTTACATCAATACAACCATTGACCCCGTGCAGTGTGACTCTCATTTCGCTAGGTAAGGTTATAAAACAAGAGACTATTGATGCTATCCCGCCATCTGGATATTCTAGGATCAATACAGCTTTATCATCCACATCGTAATCAGCCTTTGGGGCACCTTTCATTGTGCCAGTTGAAGCATAAACGGATTTAGGCATCCCCCTAAGCCAATGAACCATATCGAGAATATGCCAGCCAGCATCTATTATAGCTACTCCACCGGATAATTCTTGTTTTCCTCGCCAACTCCAGACACCTTCTATTGCACCGCCCCAACGATAGATTATCGCACCCCTTGTCAGAAATACATCACCAATTTTGCCTGAATCTGCTATCTCTTTAGCCTTAATGAAGGTAGACGAAAATTTGTTCTGACCTGCCAAAAAGACCTGTTTCCCGTTTTTCTGTGCAGAATCGATCATCATTTCCGCGTCTGATAACGTTTTTGCAAACGGTTTTTCCTTGAATACGTGCAAACCACAATCAAGTGCATAACATACCACCTCGCCATAAAGGTAGTGAGGTAGGGCTATAATAACAGCATCCATATCACCTCTTTTGCATAACTCTTTATAATCTGCATGCCAGTCAACATTAAATTCTCCTGCGACTCGTTTTGCTATATCTTGGTTGTTATCACATACAGCGACGATTTCAAAAAGATCAGGATTGTTTGATGCGATCCTTAGTTGATGCCCTCCAATTCCACCGACGCCTATTGCTCCTATTCTAATTTTTTTCATAATGCCTTTCCTTTTTACGATTGTTCAACATAACTTCTGTATAGATCTATGATCTCATCGTGGAACACACCGTTAGAAGATATATAGCTTTCAATATATATGTCCCACTTACTCCCGTCTAATTGTGTTATCCTTCCGCCAGCCTCTTCTACTAAAAGTCCGCCAGCAGCGAAATCCCATGGTTTATCGCCATATTCAATTTGAAGATCGGCGCTTCCTCTTGCCACATAGGTCAGATGTCTTGTCGATGCTCCAAAAACTCTGATATTGAATATTTTTCCGACGAGTTTGGCTAAAAACCCTGTCCTATGTGTGGTCTCTTTGTATAATCCGCTATCGTAGATAGCGAGTGCATTTTTCATTCCTCTTTTTGATACATAAATCCTTTCGCCATTGAAGTATGCGCCCATACCTTTTTCTGCCCAATAAAGTTCATTTGAATAAGGCAAATTTATAACACCAAGTATTATCTCAGATTTATATTCAAGGGCTATTGAAACGCCAAACATATTTATTCCATATATGTAATTATGTGTCCCGTCCATCGGATCGATAACCCATCTGTAATCAGAGGCTTTATTGTGCAATCCAGATTCTTCGCAAAGTATATCATGATCAGGATATTTGGACTTGATCATATCAATAATCTTTTTCTCAGATGCAAGATCAACATTACTGACAAGCTCACGTTCGCCCTTTCGGTCAACTTGCTCTATTTTCCCAAAATTTTCTAATAATATTTTTCCTGCCTCTTTCGCAGCGGAGATTGCCAATTCCAACATTTTTTATTTCCTTTCTTAAATTGATATTATTTATCCCGATCTTTTTTAACGGGCATGATGGTCACCGTGATCGGATTTCTCAATTTATCAGCGGTTGACAAGGCTAATTTTGAGAATTCAGCAGAATCTTTTGCCGCATTCTCGCCATTTCCATAAGAAGACAGAAACCAATATGATAATCTGTTATCTGATCCCGGGCTTAAAATTGCGAGATAGGAATTGTTGTCTTCATAGAAAGAAACAAATCTTTCTGTTGGGTAGATCAACGCTAACCCCAAATTATCATTGAAACGGGATTGTTGCCCATAAGAATAGAATAATCCATTCTTTTCGTCCTTTATTATCGGTGCTTTTTCTGATTTTGCAAGTCCAGTTGCGATCTTTATAGGAGAATTAGCCCCTTTGATACTAATATTTCCCGTAGACCATAACTGTCCTGCAAAGATTGAATATGTAGCTGTGACTTGCAGGATATCATCCCTTAATTTCCATTTATCATATATCACCTGTGCGATAGCCCTGATAGGACCATCGGAGACAATTCTTGTATATCTAGAAGTGCTTAACTCTGGTTTGATAAGTTTGCCATTATCCCAAAGCCCAAAGCCTCCACATCCGATCTCGCTTCCGCCATCTAAGACAAGCCTTGTTGATGATTTAGATGGATCTGATGCAAATTTATCAAGTGATAGCCCCATTTTTTGCTTGCCCAAAATACTTATAGAGTTACGTTGATCTGGATAAAGTCTATACCCGATAAACTCTGTTTCCCAACCTATGCCTTCGTATTCAGGATGAATAGCTGTGCGAGTTCGCTTTTTATGTCCTAATATTACAGACCTGTTTTCAGGCGAATCTGGCGAATACCTGATTATTATCCTCTTTTTCTCTTTCGGTTCAATGTCAATAATCATTGCGATCTCGTCGCCAATCCCGTCATTATCAGTATCATCTAACTGATGTGGGACCTCTTGGTTATTATCCGCTTGTAGGACTATAAATGTATTTTGAGAGAAATCCTCTGCCATCTCCTTTATGTCAGATACTCTGAGGACAATAAATTCGTCTGTGCGTTTGACTTGGAGAGGGTTCTCAACTATCATTTCAATTTGGGGGATACTCCTGCGTTTTCCTCCTGGAATACTACATCCGGAAATGATTATCGCTAAGATCAATATGAATATTAATATACATAAAAGAGTAATAAAAAATACCCAATCTTTTTTCATTGTCTTTCCTTTATCAGGTCTAAGACTTCGGGATTGACAAGCGATCTTGGCAACCCGCCCTTTAAGACAGAGACTATTGCACGCGTAGTTTCAAGTCCTAGAAGCCTGTTTGAATCCTCAGAATAGAATGAAGAATGAGGAGTAACTATAAAATTATCAAGCGAGAAAAGTGGGTTATCTGGTGATGGTGGTTCATTTTCAAATACATCAACAGCTGCGCCTGCAATAATGCCAGCCTTTAATGCCCCATAAAGTGCAGAATCATCAATGATCGCGCCTCTTGCAGTGTTGATCAAGAAAGCTTCTTTCTTCATTTTATGGAACTCATCTCTTCCGATCATATGGTATGTTTCATCGGTCAGCGGTGCATGTATGGAGATAAAGTCCGATGTGCTTAACAAAGTATCAAAATCAACGAATTTTACGTCAAGATCAGTTTCAAAAACATACGGATCATAAGCCTGAACTTTGAAACCAAGACCAAGTGCTTTCTTTGCTGTTGCTGATCCGATCCTTCCAAGCCCAATTATGCCAACTATCTGATTGGAATTCTTATAGATCGGAGATGCGCATCGATGATCCCATATCCCTGACTTGACAATTTTGTTTAAAAGGACTATTTTCCGAGAGAGTGCCATTATAAAGGCTATTGCTTGGGCAGAAACCTCGTCAATACAATAATCGGGGACATTTGCAACCATAATCCCTTGCTCAGTAGCGGATTTTATATCAATGTTATCATATCCAACGCCGAAACGCGCTATAATCTTGCATTTGCTTAGCTGTTTTATCACCTTTCTCGTTATTTTCGCGTGTTGAACCATCAAACCATCTGCGTCTTTTGTAACTGCTATTAGCTCATCTTCGGTTTTGCAATCTGCTATGATTAATTCCGCATTGATCTTGTCAAGCTCAGATTTTTCAGGTCCCACGGTCGGATGATAGGAATCAGTATAGACGACCTTGAATTTTTTGGGTTCCATATCCCTCTCCATTATCTCCTCATTGGTTGGATAATTTTTATCTCTGCTATCTCACGTTTTTTTTTGAGTTCCGCTTCCAAATCCGCTTTAATTTTTTGTCTGCGAATTTGAGCCTGTATTTGATCCTTTACTTCAATAAAGGTAGCTTGTCGCGACGGTCTTCTATCATTTAACTTTATTATGTAATATCCCTCTGGTATCTCAATTAAATCACTGATATCTCCGACGTTCATATTAGCAATAGCTTCTGTAAGCTTGATATGACCTATCTGATCCAAACTGATATAACCTGTTCTTATACTGTTTGGATATTTTGAAAAATCAGAATCCTTTTTCAAATTTTCCAATGTTTCTTCTGCTTGGTTTTTTGTTTTTTGTTTTGTAAACTCATCAAAATTTGGTTCCAGTTTGAAAAATATCTGATCCATCTGAATAGATTCTGGTATTATAAATTTTGATTTATTTTTTTCGAAATACGTCGTCGCTTCGCCTTCAAGTTCAAACTCCCTTATGAATTGCCCAAATCTTCTCTCTATCATTTTTTTTATCATTATCTCTTCTGTCAACTTTGTTTGAAGGTCATCAATGTTCATTCCCTGTCTTTTTAGGGTATTTATGAGTTCATCTTTTGATGAAAAGGTGGAAACTATCCTTGCCATTTCAAGGTTCAGTTCCTCTTCTCTCACAAATATCCCAAGTTTTCTTGCTTCTTGAAGCTTGATCTTGTAATCGATAGCATAATTAAGGGCTTCTTCCAGAGATTTAGGACGTTCATCAGGGTCTATCCAAAAGGCATTCATCGCATCTTCTAACATGCTCTTAGTTATGGGTTCGTTATTGACCACAGCGACCAAATAGTCAACCAATTCCGATCTGCTGTGATCATTTATCACCAAAAATACTAGCAAGACAACTGATAGAAATGATAAATATTTTGTCATTTTTTATAACAGAAAAGGGCAATAGTTGAGAAACTTATTTTATTGATTCAGGAGTAGAAGTCCCCGGTGATTTTTGTTGCGTAGTTTGAAGGTTTATTATATAAGACTTGTCGATCTTGTCCGCCGGTTGATTTGGTGTTGACATAGGATCAGGAAAATCTGTCAGAAGCTTTTGGTATGCCTCAATAGCTCTTGCGTAGTCACGTTGCCCCTCATAGAGTTGCCCCACTTGGTATTGGGATTTCTTTCTAGTGTCGTAATCATATTGTTTGTTATCTGCAATTTTTTGATAGACTTCTATGGCATTTTTGACGTTTTTCAATTTGTTTAAATATATTTCAGCCATAAATTCCTCTGCCTTGCTTAGATATTGGCTTTCAGGGTATTCACTGATAAACTTTTTCAAACTAGAGATAGCTTTCTGATCATTTCCTTGTCTTTCATACACCGATGCCATCATTATTTTAGACTCTTCTATGAACTCGCTTTTTGGATAGTTATTTATAAGTTTTTCAAACGCTGACAATGCTTCTGGATATTTGTCTTCGGTAAAGTATGCCGCTGCTATGTTAAATTGTGCCTTATCCGCAGAATCCGAGCTAGGATATTTTTGTATTACTTCTTCTAGCAATTTTATTCCATCTTCATAGTTTTTCTTGTTGATCTCAATGATGCCTCTATATGTATGCGAATCATCCACGAGATCACTCTTAGGATAACGTTTCTCAAACTCCAAAAATTCTAGTGATGCCTCTTCCCATCTGCCAAGTGAATAGCGACTCATAGCGGAATTAAAAAGAGCCTTTTCAGCCAATATATCGTCTGGATAACTTGATATTATCTTTGAGAATTCCGCTATCGCAGAAACAAAATTTCCTTTATCATAATACCCCATCCCAATTGTATAAATTGATGGGACAACATATTCGCTATCTGGATAATCACGGATCAATCTTCTATAAAGCAAAATAGCTTCTTCTTCGGTCGGGTCGATCTTAGAGGCTAGTCTGAATATCGCATCATCTGCCCATCTGCTGTCCGGATATTTTTCAAACACATTCCTGTATAACTCTGCAAGCTTTCCCAGTTTCTTAGGGTCATTGATATCCCAAGAAGCGGATGCATTCTCTGCCTTTGCAAAGGCTTTTTGGGCATCTTGATAATATTGTCCACCTTTCCCCCTTGTAACCAAAGAAACTATGATCAAAGTTATAATGAGGACAACTATAACAGCATCAATGATAAAATATAATTTTTTCAAGTCTATCACCTCTAAAGTTTCTACGACCGACTCGCAACTTTTGCAACTTCGATAGATCCAAAACTGAACGAATTCTATCATAATGTTAAAACATTTGTCAAGACTTCATTCGTGGCAATTTTATCTCCCTAATAAAGTAATTGTAATTATTGAATTTGCTTGATTATTTTCTCAATAATAGTTAGTATATTTGCAATTAGAATACTTCCTCATTCAAATCTTTATTTTATTGTTATTATTATTTTTCTTAATTGAACTAGTGTGTCCTTTTCTGTTTTTTCAGTATATAATTTGCCTAAAATTTGAACTGGACTAGAATATTAAAGATGGAAATAATATAAAGATGGAAATTTTAAAGTGAATAAAATGTGGAGGTGCAATATGAAGGATATAAAAAAAGCAGTAAGAAGTGGGTATGCACGGATAGCCAAAAGACAACAAGCCTCGTGTTGTGGTCCTAAAAGTTCTTGCTGTGATAAATCCGCTAATATAAGCGAGAAGATTGGGTATTCAAAGGATGACATATCTTCTGTGCCTGACGGTGCTGATCTTGGACTCGGTTGTGGGAATCCCATCGCTTTTGCGTCATTAAAAGAAGGCGAGGTCGTGCTTGATCTTGGATCAGGTGCCGGATTTGATTGTTTTCTTGCGGCAAACAAAGTCGGTAAATCAGGAAAAGTCATTGGAATTGATATGACGCCGGAAATGCTTGAAAGGGCTAGAGAAAATGCCAAAAAAGGTGGATATTCAAATGTAGAATTCCGTCTTGGTGAAATAGAGCATCTTCCAGTTGCTGATAGCTCGGTGGACGTGATAATATCAAATTGTGTCATAAACCTTGTGCCTGAAAAAGATAAGGTCTTTGCAGAGGCTTTTCGGGTGTTGAAACCTAACGGTAGACTAATGATATCAGATATTGTATTGTTAAAGGAGCTTCCTGATATAATTCAATCCTCTGTCGATGCTTATGTGGGATGTATATCCGGCGCAATTATGAAAGACAAATACATAGAAAGCATAAAAAATGCAGGGTTTAAGGATGTGGTCATAATTGAAGAAACTCCTTTCTCTATAGACTGTATGCTCAATGATCTAGCAGAAAATACTAGGCTGGAAGATACCAAGCTATCATTTAAGGAGATAGAGGAAGCTTTAAAAGCTATAGTCAGTATAAGAGTTTCCGGATTTAAAAAATAGTTCGTCAACATATATTAATCTATTCAACATATATTAAGCATAGGGAAGTTTACACTAAGGTAAACACGGTTTGACTATTTGTTATTAGTAACGACTTATTTTTATATTAGCTTTTGCTATTTCAACACTGATTTCATTTTTTATAGATAAAAAGAGAACATTACAGGACTAAAAAAGGATTGATGATGTTAACAAATTTTTCCTTGTATTAATTGTTAAATTGTGATATAAATGTCTCTACAAAATTTTCATCTTTTATTATTTTAGTAGTGAAAAAATTTTTCTATAATTAACTTTTTAGGAGGGACCAGGGTTATGTTATCCCCTCGCTCTGAACGTATTAAATCTTATTTTGGTGCATTTCTCCTATTGATTTTCTCTTTTGTGTCGGTCTCATTATTTTCTGTTGAGAGTGCGACGGAATATCGGATCGGAGTTGGCGACGTTGTCCAAATATCAGTCTGGCAATATGAACAATTCAATGTTACCGCTCCTGTGGGTCCAGATGGAAAGATAAACATCCCAATATTGGGAGAGATATTTATAAAAGGACAGACAAAAGATCAAGTTAAGACAGAAATTTCTAATAGACTAGCTAAATATGTCAAAGAGGGAGCAGAAGTAACCGTTAATATTACACAATACAACAGTCAAAAAATATTTATATTCGGTCAAGTAGCCAATTCCCGTAGCATATCTTTTTCTACTCCGCCATCTTTGATAGAGGTTATTATTCAAGCTTCGCCTGCCCCTGATGCAGACCTAAAATCCGTGAAGATAATTTCAGGAGACCCATCTGTCCGCGAGTCTCTTGTTGTAGACGTAGAAGAGGTTATAAGGACTGGTAATACCTCAAATTTGCCAAAGTTAATTCCGGGAGATATGATATATGTGCCAAAGATCGCTCCTGTAACACCATCTTCTCCTGAGGAGCCAAAAAAGGAGTCAACAGTTGCAAGACCAAAAGCCGAAAGTGATAAAACACCAGAAGAGAAATTTATCATTAACGTTATGGGCGCTGTCGGATCACAAAGCATCCTCACTTTTAGCGAAGAACCAACATTAATTCAAGTTTTGATAAAATCTGGAAGTGTTAAAAATGATGTCCTGTTGAAGGATATATCAATAATTAGAAATTCCGCAACAAATGAAGAAAAAGTCGTCCGGGTAGACTTATCTAAATATTTAATTGATGGCGATAGCTCTGTTTTGCCTAGGCTATATAACGGCGATCTGGTTTATATTCCACCTCTTTCGCCCGATAAAGCACAGGATTTTTCAATTGTTATTGTCGGAGAAGTAAATAAACCGGGTAGCTATGAGGTTCAAAATCCATTAGATATTTTAGATGTTATCTCTATGGCTGGAGGATTATCGCCCAGGGCAGATACCGATAGGATCAGGATAAGGACGCAAAAGGGTAATTACTACCTGGATAAGATTATTAGCATCAGTGATCTCGTTGAAAATGCTGGTAGTAGCGTCCAATCTGAAATGGTTGGTCCCGGTTATAGGATTTATGTTCCTCCGAAACAACGTAATCTTACTGTTAAAACAGCTATGATCGCTCGGGGAGTTGTTGCGTTTTTAGTCAGTTTGGTGCCGATCATCGGTTTATACAATTTAATTAGGGATTAAGAAAATGTTATTAACACAAAAAAGATGCACTCTGATATTGTCTTTTCTACTTATTTTCTTTGGTTCATTGGTTTTATCACAATCCAATGCGGAAGACCTGAATATTGATCGTGATCTTGCTTTGTCGTATTGGTCAAGCAGAAATTATTTTGCAAAAGGGGTTTATTATCTAATTAATCAAGAAGACCTCGATAAGGCAGAAGAACAGTTCAAAAAAGCCATATTGTCAAGTCCGATTGATTCTTTCTTGTCAGTTTCAAAGGATTCAAGTGATAGACAAATTGTCGCAAGGTCGTTTTACTTTCTCGGTAAAATATACTATGATAGAGCCAATAAAACTGGCGAAACCACGCAAAATATAGGAAAATCTAAATTTTATCTGTCAAAAGCGAATGAATACGGAATAATATATTCTCCTGTAAATCCGCCGTTATTAGATGAAATCAATCGCAAATATCCCAATATACCCGCGGTAACTCAAACGTTCGGTCAAAGTAAGACAAAAGTCACAATAGATACTCAAGATAAAACCTATAAGCTGGATGCAGTCCGCATAGATTCAAATTTAAGTATAACTAGAGATAGCTTTACTACAAATAGAGAGTTGAAATTAAAGGATAATTCAAGGTATAAGATTAAGCCAAACTACAAAAGTAGCTACAAAACAATATACGGAGCAATAATAATTTTCGGAATAGCAGTCGCTTTTTGGCTTGCAAGGGAATAATGCTATTTTATGTTTCTTAGTAAAATATCATACGGATATAAATCTTATAGGTTCTTCGTTGAGACCGAAAAAAATTCGAATTATATAGTGTGAAATGAAATCTCAATTTTTATTCTTTTTCACCTACTAGGGGGTCTTAAATTTGAGAAGTGGTATATATTTATTTTTATTTCTGATTGTCCTTGGGTCAAATTTATTAGCCTTAGAGAATGATGACGATTTACGCTCTCAGATGATTCTTGGCGAGGAGATGTTTCACTTAAATGAATTTGACAAAGCACGCGAAATCTTTGAAAAAGTTATCAAAAAAGATATGAAAAATCCACAGGCACATCTTTATCTAGGGCTTATAGAATATGAAAAAGGTAGCCTTGAAAGGGCAAAAACCAGATTTCAAATAGCTTATGAATGCCTCATTGATGCAAAAGATATTGAAAAGATGCCGAATCCAGACCAGATACAATTAGAATTTTCTGATAAAGACAAAGTTTGGCTGTATAATAAAGATGGTTGGTATTTAAGGCAAAAAAATCCCGAAGAGAATCAGTCCGTTTTATTATTGGATTCAGGATCAAATTATAAGGTTTTGTTCAAACCGACAAGTAAAATGAGTTTGCTAAGCAGAATTTTTATAGCTTCTACAATAGCATTAAGTTTTCTTTTTGTAAGATAATATTCTGTAAAATTACTTAATAAATTACCTCGTTCTATCTTTTATGGAGGTCTGCTAATGTTTGAAAGAGTTAAAACAAAATTCTATAAACCAACCATAGATCTGAGAAAAATTTGGCAAATTAAAGTGATATATATAATAGTATTGCTAACTATGTTTTTTTCCTCTTATCAGTTGAATGCACAAGAGCTTATTTTGAGTGTGGATTCTTATGACAATACAAATCCAATTGATAGAGACGAAGTCTATATGATCGGCACTAAGGTAGTCATCACAGTAAATGCGATAGATAACCGAGATGACTTGACTGGAACGGTTTCAATATCATCAACTTTATCTGGATACAACTCTGGCACAAAAAATTTAGACGGAAAGGGAAATGGTCTATATCAATATGTTTGGGATACTAGCAGGCTTTCTCCCGCGGATGACTATTCCGTTACCGTGATCCTAAGAGATAGAACTGGCAAAGAAAGCATCAACAGAACTATGAAGATAGAGCTTTATAGCAGTAATATCTTGTTAAAAAGTGTGTCAAATAGGGATTTATTAGATGCGACTGATAATGATGGCATCTATCGCGCTGGGCAAAGGATTTTGGTCATAGCAGAATATCTTACAGAAGCGATTCCAATAGGAGAGCTTGTCATAAGTTCAGTGATAACAGGCTATAAAACTCCAACACTTGCTATGTTGAAAGGCGAAGGAAATACCCTTGAATATGTTTGGGATACAACAGGTTTAAGGGAGTCTGATGATTATGTTTTGACTGTAACGTTGAAAGATACCGGTGGTCGTCAAGTTAGCAATACAATGGTTGTGAAGATCGACAATACCCCGCCTAAAATATCCTTTGTGAGGTCTAATGATGTATCAAATGTCTCCGATAATGATGGGATTTACCATTCTGGGCAGAATATAGCTTTTGTTGTCCAAACAGAGAATCGAGAAAAAGGGCTAAGTGCTTTAATTCAAATAAAGTCCGATTCAGTTGGATATAACTTAATAAACCAAAGAATGAACGATCAAGGAGATGGATCATATAGATATGTCTGGACTACTACGGGGCTAAATCCTGCGAAAGATTACAAAGTAACTATAACATTAAGAGATGCTGCTGGTTTGGAATCTGTTGATACATCTCTGACAATAGAAATAGATAACACACCACCGCAAAATGGACGAATAATAATCAACAACGGCGATGATTATACACTATCCCCATCTGTTATGCTCAGTATTTATGCAGAAGATGCCGTAAAAATGTATATATTTGGCGATGTTGTAGATGATGTAAACACATTTGAATGGATCCCCTATACTGAGACTTTAAGGGTTAACCTCAGTGGCAAAGATGGAACAAAAAAGGTTTCCGCTAGATTTGTAGATAGAGCAGGCAATGAGAGTCCATCGGTTGATGATAGCATAATCCTTGATGAGCTTCCACCTGTTTTAAGGTCAGTCAAATCAAGGGATGAAAGCGATAAAACAGATGCTGATGGTATCTATCATGCTGGGCAATCAATACAAATATTGGTTGAGACCGACGGCTCAGAACCGGTTGAGCTTAATGGTCAAGTCAGGATAATTTCTTCAAAAGTTAAGTATGATTCAGGCTCACAGAAGCTTAAAAATATAGGTCGTGGTCTGTATTCATACATTTGGAACACAAATGGGCTATTAGAATCTGATGACTATAACGTGCAAGTAAACCTGAGAGATCAATCAAATAGGGAGATAAGTGATAAAAGTTTATCTATCAGAATTGATAATACACCTCCAAGCAACGGAAAAATTGTCATAAATGATGGAGCCACTGAGACCAGTTCCAAATCTGTGAATTTATTAGTCAGTGCGGATGGCGGTCCAGTTGAACTGTTCCTCGGCGGAGACATTATTGATGACACCAATACGTTTGAATGGATACCTTATACAGAAAGACATACAGTCAACCTGAAAGACCCTGATGGGATCAAAATAGTAACTGTCAAATTCAGAGATTCTGCGAAAAATGAGACAGGAGTTGCCACAGCAAGCATAAACCTTGATAGGAAATCACCGACTGCGACATCTATAATAATCCAAAATGATGATAAATACACTTCAAATCGCGTTGTAAGCTTAAAACTAAAAGCTGATAATGCGGAACAGATGTTTATAGATGGCGATGTTGTTGATAGTCCCAATACATTTAAATTCATAAATTATGTCGAGACACTGTCCGTTGAACTTGCCCCGGGAGACGGTGAAAAGAGAGTTGGTGTAATATTTCGCAATAGATTAGGTATTCAAAGCAATAGGATCCAAGATACAATAATATTGGATACAACAAAACCATCAATTTTGTCAGTAACATCGAGGGATGTCAATGATCCTAGTGATAACGATGGAATATATCGTTCAGGACAATCAATCCTTATAATCATAAGGACAAGTGATGAATACGAATTATCTGCAAAGGTCAGGATAAGGTCATCTTCACTTGCTTATGATTCAGGCGAACAAAATATGGAAAAATCCGGTAATAATGAATTTCGCTTTGTTTGGAATACAACCGGATTACGCAATGCAAGTGATTACATAGTTTTTGTTCAAGTTGTAGATGGAGTAGGACTGAAATCCGAGGATTCTAGCTATAAGATTGAACTGGATAATATATCCCCCTTACCTGGTAATATTGTCATAAACGATGGTCAAGAAAAGACCGATTCTGCTTCGGTCAGGATCAAAATATCAGCAGAAGATGTTTCTCTAATGTTTATAAGTGGCGATATTGTAAGGGATAACAATACGTTTAGATGGATACCATACCAAACAAATCTCACAGTTAACTTGATAGACGTTGATGGGCAGAAAAACGTCAAAGTGAAATTCAAGGATGCTGCTGGAAATGAAAGCGCGGAAAGCTCCGCTAGCATTATTTTGGACAGAAAATCCCCCTATGATCTGAAACTATCCATTGCGACCACATTAGATAAAGCCCAATCAGGAGTATCAGACAAATATACATCATCAAGAGAAGTGTTTTTAGGTATATCGGCGAAAAATGCAATAGAAATGTATATAAGCGGTGATGTAGACCGAACAGTTAACACTTATAGATGGATATCTTATACTTCTTATCCGAAAGTCAATCTCATCGGGATTGATGGCGAAAAAATCATAAGTGTAAAGTTCAGAAACCAGAATTTAATTGACAGTAATCCAATTGAAGCTAGGATCACGCTAGATACAACTCCCCCACAAGTTGCTAATTTAACGTCTTACGTTTTGGGAAATTTTGCCGATAATGACAATTACTATCGTTCAGGTCAGATCGTCAGTATAGTTGCGGAATGTCAAGAAGCAAATGAATTTGATGCAAAAATTCAAATAAGCTCAGTTTCAACTGATTATAATACTGGATTACAGACAATACTAAATAAAACTCGTATTACTGGAAATGTATGGAGATTGGAATACCTATGGAATACAGTTGATCTCAGAGAAGGCACAGATTACTCTGTAACTATCTCACTGACAGATGCTGCGGGCTGGAAAATCACAAGCGAATCTATGCTGATAACACTGGATAATACACCACCTTATAATCAAAAGCTTACGATTAATCAATCAGCCAAACGGACAAGGTCAAGAAATATTACGGTAGAGTTATCCGCAGAGGACGCTGTTGAAATGTTTATATCAGGCGATATAAGGGAAGACGAGTATACAAATAAATGGACAACATTGAAATCCCCACTTGCACTGACTTTAATTTCTGGCGATGGTTTCAAAAAAGTGATGGCAAAATTTAGGGATAAAGCAGGTAATGAGACATCTTTGGTAGAAGCAAGCATAATATTAGGTGAAGCACCACCTGTTGTTGAAAGTGTTGATTCTTGGGATTCTTCGGATACAAACGATAATGACGAAATATATCATGCTGGCGAATTGGTTGTGCTTGCAATAAAAGCCCAATCCCGTGACGAAGCACCTTTAATTGAAACAGGTCTGATCGCTACTGTATCGGTAGTTTCGGATGACAAGAAGTATAATCTATCGCCACAAAGAGCCCGTGAAGAAAAAGGCGGATGGTATACCTATGTCTGGGATACAAAAAATCTTGCCGAAGGGAATTACAAAATAAACTGGAATCTGTCAGATGGTTTTGGTCAAGAGGTTTCGGATAATTCTATGAATATTTTGATAGATAATACTCCGCCGAAAGAGCCGAAGATCATTATAAACAATGGCATACAAAGCACTAGGTTTAGAAATGTAACTTTGAACTTACAGGCAAAAGATGCTAACTTTGTATTTATTGATGGCAATGTAATTAAAGAAAAAAACTTGACTTTTGAATGGATAGCATTCAAACCTGATAATTCTGGAATATATAATATATCAGTCTCTCTTACAGATGGCGATGGATTAAAGCAGGTGCAGGCAAAATTTAAAGATAATGCGGATAATATTACAGATGTCGTTTATTCAAAGATTGAGCTTGATACAACTCCCCCCAAAGCAATATCTTTAATCATAAATGATGGTGCGGAATATACATCAAGTCCAGAATTAAGCTTGAGTATCTCTGCAAGTGAAGCGGATAAAATCTTTATAGACGGCGATTTAGCTGATTCAAATATAGTTAGAAAATGGATTCCATTCCAAGAAAGAATATCAGATTTAAAGCTTTCTGACGGCGATGGAGTTAAAATTATCAGTATAGAACTTGAAGATGCAGTTGGAAATAGGAGCCAAAAGCTTTCGAATAAAATCATACTGGATACGCGACCGCCAAAGATCAATTCAGTTGATTCTGTTAATATCACAGATCCGAACGATGACGATGAGAAATACTTACAAGGGACAGTGGTTAGGATCAAGGTTAATACAGATCAAGCGGGACTTTCCCCTAATATTCGTGTAACATCTCAGACCTCTGGTTATGACAGTGGTATTCAAGCTATGTCTGACGTTGGAAATGGAGATTACATCTATTTATGGGATACTAAGTTGCTAAGAACTGCGGATGATTACAAAGCAAGAATAGAGATCAAGGACAAGGCTGGAAATACCTCAATTGATGAATCTCTTGTAATGTTTATTTTTGACAGACCAATAGAAACAAAAATATCAATAAATGAAGGTGCTAAGACAACCAAATCAAATTTGGTTACTGTTAAATTAACAGCGGATAATGCCTCTGAAATGTTTATCAGTGGAGATGTTTTAGACGATGAAAACACTCTTGAATGGGTGAAATTCACAGATACTAAGGACATTTATCTCACAACTTCTGATGGCGTAAAAAGAATAAAAGTAGAGTTTAGGAGCAGTCGCCTTAACATTATAGGCTCTGCGGAATCTAGCATAATACTTGACCAAACTCCTCCTATCATAGCAAACGTAAAAACCGAGAAGAAAGCATATCGTTCTGGTGATATAGTTAAAATAACCGTTGAAGCAGAAAAGAAGGAGACAGGGTTAACAGGAACTATCCAGATAAGATCGTTCTCAACTGGTTATGATTCAGGTCCTCAGAAGGCATCAGAGCAAGTTCCTGGAGAATATCTGTATCTGTGGGATACGACAGGATTAAAAGAAGGTGAAGATTACTTAGTAGAGGCTACTCTATCTGATGATGTTGGATGGTCAACTAACGTTTTTCGTCCCAATATAATTTTGGATAACACTCCTCCGAACGATGGTGATTTTTTAATAAATAATGGAGAAAAATCGTCAAAAATAAGATCAGTAAGGCTCAGTTTAACTGTTCCCCAAGATGCTATGGAGATGATCGTATGGGGAGATGTTGTACGTGATACTAACACATTTCGATGGATTCCTGTGAAAACCGATCTAATTATAAACCTTACCGTCCTTGACGGTGAAAAAAACATCTTTGTCAAGTTTAGAGATGAGGTAGGAAACGAGACACAACTAACTCAAAAGACCATAATTCTTAACGAAAATCCGCCTATCATAAAGTCAATAACCGCAAGAGATGAAGCAGATCTGTTGGACAATGATGGAATATATCATGCAGGTCAAAAGATCGTTATTTCTATATTTGTCGACGATAGAGAATTAACCACTGGAAACATAAAAGATAGCGATTTAGAAGCGTGGACACGTGTATATTCTGATGAAGCCAAATATGATTCTGGAAGTTTGATGGCTACAAGAAAGGATATAGAGACGTTTGAGGTTATCTGGGATACTTCTGGTATTGCCGAAGGTTCTGATTATAAAATAGAAACATTAGTCCAAGATAGTTATGGTCAAAAGACGATAAATAAAGATATTAAACTGACCATAGACAATACCCCTCCAACAGTGACCAGAATGATATTGGAAGATGGCAAAAACGTAACAAATTCCTATGATGTTACTCTAAAAATAGAGTCCAAAGACGCCAAAGAGATGTATATAAGTGGAGACGTTGTTGAATCACTAGTTACATTCAGGTGGGTTCCTTATGTAGAGACAAGGAAAATTAGCCTAACAAAAGACAATGGGACAAAAGAGATCGCAGTTAGACTTAGGGATTCAGCAGGCAATCTAAGCGATCAAGTGACCGCAAGTATAATTCTTGATAGGACAGCTCCAAGTTCGGCTTCAATAATTATAAATAATGAGGCAAAATATACTGAGGTCTATAAAGTCAACTTGAAACTTTCAGCGAAGAATGCGAGGGAGATGTTTATCAGTGGAGATATAGTCCAAAATGAAAACACGTTCAAGTGGATTCCATATCAAGAGGAATTGGAGGTTAGATTAAGCGGTTCTGAGGGAAACAAAACAATATTAGCCAAATTTCGAAATGGTTTAGGTAACGAGAGTGATGAAGTGAAAGCACAAATATTGTTAGATTTTACTCCGCCGAAAATAGCGAAAATAGAGGCATTTGATCTTAATGATGAATCGGATAACGATTTCATCTTCCATTCTGATCAGAGAATAGTTCTTAGAGCCACTGCGTCTTTTAATGAAACAGGCTTGAAAGCTTCTGCTGAGATAAGGTCTTTGACATCCTCACAGGAATACGATTCAGGTGTCCTAAGTATGGATGATGTTGGAAATGGCGTATATCGCGTTGTATGGAATACCAGTGGATTAGCTGATGGCACATATTCGTATAAAGTGACGTTTGAAGACGGTGCTAATCACATAGTATCGGATACAAGGGAGATACAAATAAATAATCAATCCCCAATAAATTTATCAGTAAACGTAAAATCCGATAATGGTTTTATATATTCAAGAACTGCAAATGTTGAGTTAAAGGCTGATGAAGATGCATCAGAGGTGTATATCTACGGAGATGTGATTGACGATAATAAGACCTTTGAATGGATCAAATTTTCTCCTGATAGTGCAACTGGTATTATGAACTTGTCGGTTAACATTAGGGGATCAGATGGCGAAAAGAAGATAATTGTTAAGTTCAGGAATAAAGCGAGAAGCGAGAGTTTGCCGAAAGAAGCAAAAGTTTTCTTAGAGCTTAAGCGTCCGGAGTTAGTGGATGTTTGTAGGATAACGCAAAATACTACAAAACCGTTCAAGGCTTATCTGACAATGAAATTTGACGAGCCTATCAAAAGGATAGACTCAAAGAATTTCTTTGTTGTCTTGAAACATAAAACTGACCCTGGAAAATTTGTTGAACTGAGCGGTGGTTCTAATCGGGTTGATATGTTCAACGATGTGGTTATGGTTGAGATTTCAGAGGAGCAATTTAACGAGATAAAACAATGGCAACCTGTCACAGTTATTACATCTTATATAAACGTTGAAATATCAGAAAACTGTGTCTTTGATAATGCAGATAAGGGAAATTTAAGCAGTGAAAAGAAACCTAGCAGTGCTTATATTGTAATTCCCGAACAGTCAATACAGGTCAAAATAGAGCCTGATAGTTTCAGTCCAAATAACGATGAAATCAGGGATAAAATCTTGATTTCATATTACATAAGTAGACCTTCTGATATATCAATAAGAATAACAAATCAGTATGGAGAGGTCATAAAAGAATGGAACGTTGAGAATCAGGCTGGGGGATTGATCTATCCTTTGGAATGGAATGGGAAAAAAGATGACGGTCTGCCATACCCTGACGGGATTTATACTTTGACAATTATCAGCTCTGGCGTTGAGTCTGGAAACTTCTCTTATGGTGTGAAAAAGGAATTTGTTATAGATAATACAGCCCCTCAGGTACTAGAAGTTAGACCTGCCAGTGGTTCTGATATGCCTGTTGTGCTAAAAATGTCCGTAAAGATAGTTGAAACGCCCGATCCCAATAAGATAGAATCCGTTTATATAACCTTAGATGATGATATGGAGAGCAGAATTCCATTGGTTGAATCTAAGGTAAAAGGCGAATATACTACGCCTTCTACATTGAGATTGACATTAGAGCAAGGAAAACACGCTGTGACAATATACGCAGTGGACTCAGCAGGAAACAAAACTGAAAGGACAGTTGATTATATGGTCAAAGCGGAAGCCAAACTTTCGTTATCATTAATTAATTATCCAAATCCTTTCCGACCAGGTGAAACGACAAATATAAGGTATTCGTTACCAGAAAAGGCTAATAGTGGCGAAATTGCCATATACGATTCAGGTGGTGACTTAGTATTTTACAAAAAGTTGTCCGGGTTGGAATTAGAAGCAGGAGAACATATAATCTCGTGGAATGGGAGAAATCTCTTCGATAAAATATTAGCAAGAGGTGTTTATTTCTGCAACTTTGTTGTTGATACAGAGACAGGAACAAACAATAAAACACATAAAATAGCTATAAGATAAAAAGTAAAAAGGTGGGGAAAATGAAATTAAAATATTTTTCTATCTTGATGATAACTTTATTCAGTTTATTTTTGCAAAATGCTTATGGTCAAGGAGAGGCAGGAACAGCATCTTTCTTAAAGATTGGCACAGGTGCTAGAGCGGTTAGCATGGGAGGAGCATTTGTCGCTGTTGCTGATGATCCTTCCGCAGGATATTGGAATCCTGCCGGATTGGCACAACTCCAGGGTCCCGCTATTCTGATCGCCGATAGAATTCCAGTTATGGAAACAGATTATGCTAATATCTCTTTATCTACGCCTTTATGGGGCTTTGGATCAATCGGTCTGAACGCTATTTATTATGGTTGTGGTGGTATTACTGAATATGATTCAAATGGGATCAGTAAGGGTGAGATAACAGATATGGAGACAGCTTTAATAATCTCCTATGCTTATAAACTAGATCAAATATTATTAGGCGCAAATGCAAAGTATATATATCAAAGTATGTCGGGGATAGATGATGGATCATCAAAGCTTGACGGATTAGGTGCTGATATTGCGATATTGTATAACGTGTATCGTAACTTATCCGTTGGGGCTATTTTCCGCAGTAAATATAGCTTAACTTCTGATGATGAATCATACGATACATCGCCGTTCAATGTATGTGCTGGAATAAACTATAAGCAGGACATAAATAGAGATAATTTTTTGAGATTCATTTTGGACTTTGATCAAACTAAGTCGTATCCTTTGAAATTACATTTCGGAACAGAGCTTAGTTTATATGATTTTTTCATGGTTAGAGCAGGTATTGACGATATTTATGCGGAGAAAAGGAGAGCAGAAATTGATCGTCTAGATTTACTGAAACATAACATCAAGCCTACTTTCGGTTTGGGATTTAAATGGAAATTTGGCAAACCTGATACCAAACAAAGTGCATTGACTTTTGATTACGCTTTAAGTATCGAAAAATTGGGATTAATGAATTTCTTTACTTTGGGCTACCAGTTCTAGAATTTATATTTTTTGATTTTTTCCTGATAATTTCTGAATGCATTTGTTCTATGCAAAAATTGAGGATTTTCTTGAAACGCTATATTTGTTTTATAATATCTATTTTTGTCATAGTGTCATCATCTTTTGCAACTGTGGATGATGATGAGACGCTTCATTTCTATTGGGAACCGCCGGTTGAGGGTTTTGTGAATCATTACAAGGTTCGTATATACGAATCAAGAGACGGTGGAGAATCTTACGAACTCAAATTAGAAGAAGAGACCAAGACCAGCGGTCCATTTACAAAAGAATACCCATTTGCATTATCCATAAAAGCAGAACATGGTTGCTTATACAAAATAGAAGTTGCTGGATGCGATTCAAATGGGAACATAGGTCCTTGGTCGGAGAGCTCAGGCCCAGTTTTATGCTATCATTCAAGCCAATCCGTAGATATAGAGTTAAAATCTCCGTTAAGCTTCTTTTCATTGCCAGTTCAGCCCTATGATACAGATATTAAATCGGTTCTTAGTTCTATTGAGGGGAAATATAGGTCTGTTTGGTATTATGATGGCGATAAAAATGGAATATGGAAACTTTATTTTTCGGACCCTGCTTATCCGAGCGATTTGGAGACAATAGAAACAGGAAAAGGTTATTGGATTGAGGTTAAAAATGATTGTATCTTGAAAATTGAGAATTGGAGAATTTTAACTCCCCAAGAGTCAACAGTTGATCTTTCCTATGGGATAAACGCAGTTGGATATAATTCATTGCAACCACAATCAATTGACAAAGTCTTTTCTTCTATATCAGGAAGATATGAGTTTATCTACTTTTATGATGATCTTGCACAAAGATGGTGTGATGTCAATGTTCTGACAAAGATGATGCCTGGAAAAGGTTATTTAATAAAAGCGACAATTGATAAATGTGTATGGAATATTGACGAGTATAATCAATTAGCCCCGCCTTCAAAGAATAATATAGCCAAAGAATACACTAAAATACTAAATTTGCCATATAGTATATGGGGAACAGTAGAGCTAAAAGATGGGAAGATAACCTCAAAGGATGATTGTAAGGTAATTTTGAAGGTTAATAATAAATTGAAGTCTGATTGCAAGTTAAGATCAAGCTTATATGGCGATTTTTATTCTTTGCATATACCAGTTTCTGACGAATATTCAGAGTTTGATCTATATATCCAAGTTGGCAAAGTTATATCAAAGGCTGGGACTTTTCCAGTAGGCAAAAAAGGTGAAATAAGGCGCATTGATTTATTAATCGACAGCAGTCCTGATGAAAATATGCTTTATCAAAATTACCCAAATCCATTTAACCCAGATACATGGATACCATATCAGTTGAGTGAGGATGCGGAAGTTACAATAGATATATATAATTCTGCCGGTCAAATCGTCCGTTCACTTAATCTTGGCAAAAAACAAGCAGGATATTATCTTGATAAAGGTAGGTCTGCTTATTGGGACGGAAAGAATGAAGCAGGAGAAAGCGTGGCAAGCGGAGTCTATTTTTACAATATAAAGGCAGGTAAATATACATCTACACGTAAGATGATCATGATAAAATGATAACTTTACTTTTCATTTGAAAGATGGTTAAATTTTCAATTGCCCAAGTTTTTCAAAATTTTTCTAGCTTCCACAGCTTCGGGAAAGTTTGGATCTATACTCAGAGCCTTATTTAATTCTTCTTTCGCTTTATTTTTGTCCCCCTGCTTGATATAGACTAATCCCAGATGATACCTAATAGATGGTTTATCAGGGGCTTTTTCAACAGCGATCTTTAAGTTATCCAAAGCTTCTTTATAATTTCCCTTTTTATAATATACCCAACCAAGTGTATCATTTACATCAGGATGATCGGGGGCTAACTGTTTAGCCCTTTGCGCATAGAGTAGAGCTTCGTCAAGTTTTTTATCTTGTTCAGTATAGATATACGCAAGATTATTGTAGACTGGAACGGAGATCAATGTGGATGCGGGAAGAAATTTCACGGAATTTTGATATTGTTCCTCAGCGTTTTTTATCATTCCTTTTTTGACATAAGCGTTTCCCAAAGCGGCATAAGCTTCACCATCGTTTGATTTGATTTTTAACGCCTTATTATACTGTTCAATTGCACTGTCAATTGACCCTTTAAAAAAGTAAACGTGTCCGATGTTTTTGTATCCATCGGCAAAATTTGGTTGAAGGTTAACAGCTTTTTGGAATCTTTCCATCGCCTTGTCTAGTTGTCCATCTTGTAAATACAGTTCTCCTAAAGCGTTGTGGGCAATAGGGTCATTTGGAGCAATTTCTGCAATTTTATAGGCTTCTGCTTTTGCATTTTCCGTCTGATTATTATGCAAATAAGCAGTTACAAGACCAGCCCTTGCTAACAGATTATTTGGCTGTATATTTATAATTTTTTTATACTCTTCGACAGCTTCTTTGGGTCTTTTCATAGACATATATAATGTAGCGAGATTCATCCTTGGTGTTATTGATTTCGGTTCTAACGCAATTGCCTCTTTGAACTTTGAAACAGCTTCTTCTAATTGGTTTATATTGGTAGCAGTTGACATTCTTATAATTCCAGCGGCATTGTATAATTTAGGGTCTTTTGGATCAAGTTGGATTGCGTTATTGATATACTGATTAGCTGACTTGTTATCTCCAAGCCACATAGAGCTTATCGCAAGTCCAAGCATCGATTCTGAATGAGAGGGATTAAGTTTTAAAGCCTTTTCAAATTGTTGTATAGCTAGTTGTGGCATATTTTGCGACAGATAAGAGAGCCCCAATTTATAGTGATCTTCAACAGTAGAAGGTTCTTTTTTTACATCTTGATCGAGGAAATTTAATTCAAAAGAGTTCAATTCCTCTTTTATTGTGCTCCTATCTTTTGTTGGAATTGCATAAATATTTATTCCAATTAAAGTAAAAACCAATATCAAAATTATGGTTAATTTCAGATACCTTACCATATTTTATCCTCCATTTATGGCAATTTTTCTATTACTACCGGTATCGCTTCCACAGCAAATTTCTTTGTCAGTGCGGTAGCCCTATCAAGATCATTTACCGATGAGAAAGCTGATATTCTTATCAATGCACTACTGACATTTTTACGCAACATACCATTCAAGATAATGTTAACCTGTTGTAGATAATAGTTCTCTGTAAGATTATCACCTGATTTATATAGATATAGGGCAACTTGATATAGGGAATTTTTTTTAAGTATTAATTTATTTAATTTTAACGTTTCTCCATTTAATTGGATCGTCTCAGTATCTTTAAGTAACCTTTCCCAACCACCACCAGAGAAACAGACTTCTGGCGGATGGGATATCTTCCGATTATCTTTTGAAAAAACAACTGCAAGTGACAAACTTTCGTTTTTTGAGTTTCTGTATTCTCTTAAAATAGCGTCTCTGGTTTCAAGTATTTGGTAAGAACGTTCATTCATTCCTATTTCATTTCCAAACCATTCACCAAGTATTATAGGGATTTCTTTCGTGTAAGTTTTTCCAGAATAAGATTTTAAAGAATAAGCTCTAAAAGTAATGAAAGCAGTTACTGAGAGCATTATAAAAACTATGATAAATCTCTTTGTATGATTTTGCATTTTAAAATCTTTCCGATAAAAAACAGTCCTAAAAATGCGATAATGAACACCATTAATCCAAAACCATTGTGAAGATACTTGTTGGTGATGATCTCATTGCCATAGAAATTTGCTATTAGTAAGGTTAAAGTTGTCCTTATAACATTTGCTATTATAGCAATCGGGATAGAGGATATAAATAATATAGCCTTTTTTGTATATGATGCATGGACAATATAGGCAAACAAAATGCTTAAAGCGGACAGCGATATTATTGATCTAAGCCCACTGCACGGGTCCCCGACAATAACACTCGTATTTTGCATATAGACCATGCTTCCTTCTCTCACCGCTGAAATATCAAACAGTTGAATAATTCCGACCGACATCTGGGCAACAAATAACTTCATTTTAAGTGTTGTTGCTTCTATTACTGAAACTGGAAAGGGTATCATAAACAAAAGGAAAGCTAATGGAAAGATGACGATACGCGTTACTTTTTTGCCAAAAAAGAATAATATCAAACCTAGTATTATAATTAAAAAGGAATATGCGGATGTAAAATATATTCTTGCAAAGGCGCTGACAATATGGATTAAAATACCTGCGATTATAAGCCAAAGTCCAAGATTTGATGATTGAATCTGAACTTTTGAAAAATTTTTTCTTTTAAGCCATACTAGAACTATTGAGACAATTGGAATTAAAGGTCCGTGTGTATAATAGGAATCAGCGGCAAACCATCTTTGCCAGATCCAAATGAAAATTGGGTAATATATCAATCCCAATAAACCTAATATTAATAGGAACATTATTCCTGATTTAATTTTTGTAACGGAAAATTGATATTTACTCTTTTCTAAGACAAGATTTATATTTACGTCCTCCATAGCATATTATCTTTTAGAAAAACACAATTATAACAAATATCCAAAAAGATACTTCTGGGCATTTTACAATAAAATTCAGGAACAATGCTTATTAAGTTAAAAAACAACCTAAATTTTTACATTGGGCTATTGCCATTTTGACATGTATCTGCTGAATTCCCAACTCCGCATGAGATGGCACCAGGACCAGTTTTGCAATAACCTTGCCTTTCAGATGCTGATGAACCATTTCCGCAAAGAACATTAGCTTGTGACCCGTGTCTACAATAGTCTTCCCCGGTAGTTGAATTAATATCGTCAATATATAATAGCAGTGGCTTTTCGTATTTCAAGGCTCTTTCCCTCCCTCTAACGAAATCATTAAAGTCACATTTTTAAACCAACAGCATCAGCCATTTTATTTCAATTATAGCAAAGATAGATAGATATGTCAAAAAAATGCATAGCATTTACAATTTTCCTTTTATAGCACGCACAAATGTCTCAATTAGGATTTTCAAGTCTAAACGTAAGCACATTTTTTTTATGTATGTAATTTCAAACCTTAATTTTCTTATTAGTTTAACAGGGTCTCTATCGTATCCATTTCTAACTTGGGCGATCCCTGTTATCCCTGGTTTCACATCCAACCTGTGGAGATAACCAGGAATACGTTTAGCGAATTCATTAACAAAACAAGCCCTTTCTGGTCTTGGACCAACCATACTCATATCGCCTTTTACTAGATTTATTAATTGTGGGAATTCATCAATTTTGGTATCTCTTAGTTTTTTCCCTATAAAAGTTAGCCTAGGGTCATTATCGGTTGCCCATATAGGACCTGTTTTCTCTTCCGCGTTTTTTACCATTGTTCTAAATTTATAGATTTTAAATGGTTTTCCTTTTTTCCCAACCCTCTCTTGAACAAAGAAAATTGGACCTGAAGAATCAAGCTTTATCAATAACGCAACAACTAGAAAAACAGGAGAAAGCAAGATCAATCCGAAAACGCCAACAAATAGGTCCGTAGCTCTCTTGATCAAAAGATAGGACTTTTTAGCTTTCACCTCTTCCATACTTTCTACTTCTTTCAAATAACGTATATGTTTTTCTATCACTTGATCTAATTCCTGATAAAACGTAAGATTATTTCTAAATAGTGTTTGTGTAGGCATAAACTGCTCCGTTATAGAAAAACCCTTCTTAATTGGATTAAGTATAAAACTTTTTATATCACTTTCCATAAATATCACTCTCTTCTTCTCTTGAAAATTATCAAATCTTTTAGACACATAAAGCAATTCTTAACGAATTAAACTATCAACCCACAAATGCCGAATTATTAATTAGGAGAAGTTGATGATTAAAAAAAGAAATTATAAAGAAATCAAAAGCATCGGGATATTATGCGTATACTAATAATGTAAGCAGAAATCATACCAAAAAATGGAGAATTTGGAATTTGGGCAGAAATTCAGGGGCTATGAAGCATCAAATTTAGATAACTTGTAGATTAAGGGCTGTTTTAAAAAAATTATTTTCTTGATGTGGATTATATAAAACAAAAGATATATGCTGATTGATAAGCTTGATATGAGCATTCGATTGTATATTTTATAAACATTGGTAGAAAATGGATAAAATTTGTGTTGCTTTTTAAAACATATATATTTTCTCATTTATCTAGGAATTAAAGTAAATAAATTCAGTTCTTTTAATATCATATTAATATCATAATATTTTAACGCTTGACTTAATTGTTAATAGGGCTTAGAATGAGTGTAGCAATTTTAAAAATTTTTATTCTTATGGTATTAAGTTTGCAACAAGAAAGTTTTTGTGTTTTTGTTTACAGAAAATATAAATGGCTTTTGCAGTT
>FWPV01001451.1_pt1 | contig 65783 bp, 54 predicted proteins | sample 2228371 | NCBI WGS metagenome assembly FWPV01 (sample SAMEA103939776, study PRJEB20133) | metagenome
AGGGGGAGATGCCCGGCAGGGCAGAGGGGGGTAACCGAAACGACAGCCGCCGAAGGCAAGAACACGATGACCGAACAGAAGACCGCAGCACCCGCCCTCTCCTCCGACGTGACCGAAGTCCGTGCCCAGAAGCTTGCGCTGCTGCGCCAGCAGATCGGCGACGTCTATCCGGCGCATTTCCACCGCACGATCACCAATGCGGAGCTGGCTGCGAAATATGCCGACCTGGAGCTGGACACGGAGTCGCCGGACGTCGTCACCGTCGCCGGCCGCGTCTATTCCTCGCGCAATTCCGGCATGTTCATCGATATCCATGATGCCTCCGGCAAGATCCAGATCTTCTCCCACAAGGACACGACCCCGGAAGAGGCCCGCGCGCTGCTGCCGATGATCGACCTCGGCGACATCATCGGCGTCAAGGGCCAGGTCCGCCGCACCAAGCGCGGCGAGCTGACGATCAATGCGCATGAGATCACCATGCTGACCAAGTCGCTGCTGCCGATGCCGGAGAAGTATCACGGTCTCGCCGACATCGAGCTGCGCTACCGCAAGCGTCACCTTGACCTCCTGACCAACGAGGAATCCAAGCTGCGTTTCCAGCAGCGCTCGAAGATCATCTCCGGCGTGCGTCGCTTCATGGAGAATGACGGCTTCATGGAAGTCGAGACGCCGATGTTGCAGACCGTCTATGGCGGCGCGACAGCCGAGCCCTTCAAGACCCATCACAACACGCTGAAGATGGACATGTATCTGCGCATCGCGCCGGAACTGTTCCTTAAGCGCACGCTGGTCTCGGGCCTGTCGGACAAGGTGTTCGAGATCAACCGCAACTTCCGCAATGAAGGTGTCTCCACCCGGCACAATCCGGAATTCACCATGATGGAGTGCTACTGGGCCTATGCCGACTATGAAGACGTCATGGACCTCGTCGAGCGCCTGTTCTCCGAGCTGGCGATGAGCCTGCACGGCACGACCGAAGTGCCCTATGGCGACAAGGTCCTGTCCTTCAAGGGGCCGTTCCGCCGCATCTCCATGCCGGGCGCCGTCAAGGAAAAGACCGGCATCGACTTCCTCGCCATCAAGACCGACGAGGAGGCGCGCGCCGCCGCCCGCCATGCCGGCTTCGAAGTCGAGAAGGATGCAACCTGGGGCGAATGCCTGGCCTTCATCTTCGAGGAAACCGTCGAGGGCGACCTCATCCAGCCGGCCCATGTCATTCACTTCCCCAAGGACATTTCGCCCTTCGCCAAGGAAGTGCCGGGCGAACCGCGCCTCGTCGAACGCTTCGAGACCTATGTCAACGGCTGGGAACTCGGCAACGCCTTCTCCGAACTCAACGATCCGGAAGAGCAGCGCGCCCGCATGGTCGAGCAGCTGACCCAGGCGCACGCCCGCGGCGAGAAGGAAAAGGCACTCGACGAGGAGTTCCTCGACGCTATGGACCAGGGCATGCCGCCGGCCGGCGGCCTCGGCATCGGCATTGACCGGCTGATCATGGTGCTGACCAATGCGCCGTCGATCCGCGACGTCATCCTGTTCCCGGCCCGCCGTCAGAAGGCCGACTGAGCGGTCGGAAAGGCCAACAGACAAAAGGCAGCCCGACGGCTGCCTTTTTTGTTCTTGCGGAGTCCAGATCTCCCGAAAATGCCGGCTTCGGCAGGCGCAAGGCAGAGAACTGTGTTCTGACCGTTCGGGGAGAAGCGGTCAGTGCGTCGCGTCGGCGTGTTCGTCTCCGGCCGCCTTGTCGCTCGCCTTCGGCGGCAGGACGTCGGCATCTTCGGCCGGCACTTCCGGGACCGCCGGAGCGGCGCTTGCGCCTTCGAGCGGCTGCGCGCGCAGCTTCTCCAGCCAGGCCGCGCCGGCCTGCTTGGCCTTGCCTTCAGCGACCGGTGCGCCATCGTGACCCTCGGCTGCCGAGGCATCGCCATGGCTTTCGGCAGCCGCCTCATCGGGTGCGGCATGCTCTTCGGCAGGTGCGGCATGCTCCTCGGCCGCAGCCTTGATCTCCTCGGCCGGAGCGGCGTGGTGATCCGCGGCCGGCGCATGCGACTGTTCCTCGGCCTTGGCCGGCGTCTCGGCCGCCGGTGCGGCGTGATCCTCAGCCGCGGGCACCACCTCTTCGCCACCGAGGACCATGCTTTTCAGCGACGAGAACCAGCCTTCGCCTTCTGCGGCAGCAGGCTCGGCCGTCGCCGTTTCATGAGCCGCAGCAGCCGGCGCCGGGGCGGCGTCGTGCCCGCTTTTCTCGTGGGCGGACGCCTTCTCGCCGGGCGCGGCGTGTTCGGCAGCCGGCGTGTCCTTGTGGGTGTCGGCGGTGCCATGGACCTCGGCTTGCGCCGGGGCGGTTGCATCGCCGTGTGCCGGGGCAGCCTCATGCCCGTCTGCCGGAGCCGCATGTTCCGCATCCGGGGCTGCGCCATGCGCTGCCGCCGGTGCGCCCTCATGACCATCCGCGGGGGCCGCGCCGTGTTCGCCGGCCGGGGCCGTCTCTCCATGTCCGGCGTCGGCGCCATGGCCGCTTTCCGCAGCCGGAGCCTCGTCCTCGCCGAACACCATGCCCGTCAGCGATGCGAACCAGCCCTTGCTTTCGCCGCCGTCGCCGTGTTCGGCCGCCGCTTCGCCATGCCCGTCGCTTGCGGCAGCGTCGCCATGGCCTTCCGCCTCGGCACCGTGACCCTCGGCCGGCGCTTCACCGTGGCCGTCCGCCTCACCATGAGCGCCCGTCTCGCCATGCCCGGCCGGCGCACCATGCGCATCCGCGCCATGTTTATCGGGAGCACCGTGGGCATCCTTTGCCCCATGGCCGGCATCCGCGCCATGGCCCTCGGGAACCACCACTTCGGGCTTCACGCAATCCGTCTTGTCGTCAAGCCGCGCGACCAGCGCCTGGATGTCGGGCTCCTGCAGGGCGATCTTCTCGCCGTAAAACAGGCCATCGGCACTGGCGGCCTTGTCGATGTAGCGGGCAGTGAACACCTGGCCGGCCGAACCTTCGGGAACCCGGCTTGGATCCGGAATATAGATGACATCGGCGCCGACGGCGCGTCCGCGCATCGCCGAACGGTCGGTCGGTCCGCTCTTGTCGAGCACCACGACCTGCACGAGATCCGGCTTGTCCTTTTCATAGACGGCACCTGCCACCCGAAGGGCCGTCTTGACGCGGCTCATGCCGTCGCCCGGCTCATCGGTGGAAATGTATTTGCGGACCCAGAAACGGTCCTTCTTCTTGATCACGACGGTCTGGATCTCGGTGCATTCGAGCCCGTTGAGCTCGGCATAGGACGGCCCGAGAATCTTGTCGGCGCCGATGAAGACGGCTGCAGCGCCCGTGGCGCCGCAAAGCACCAGTACGCCACCAAAGGCGAGAACGATCTTTCGCGAGATCCGGATCTTGCTGAAAAGACCCTTCACGTCGTGTACTCCAACATCAACCCGCCCCGCCTGACTACGCAATACTGACTTCGATAGTTGCCACAGCGGTCTTGATGAAGGTTTAATTCGGTCGCAACAATCCGCTGCAGATGGCCCGTTTGCCCTCTCCTGCGAGAGGAATGGCTCTTTTTGCGAATCGTTCGCAAAAATGATTGACAACGGAAAATCCGGCCCTAGCTTTGAATGAGAATTACTCGCAGGTAGCCCAGGAGTTTTTATGCTGCCCCGTATTGCCGGATTGATCGTTGCCGCTCTTGCCTTGCTTCCGTTTCCTGTGACGGCCGCCGAGAAGCCGAAAGTCATCACCACCTTCACCGTCATCGCCGATATCGCCCGCAACGTCGCGGGCGACATGGCCGAAGTCGACAGCATCACCAAGCCGGGAGCCGAGATTCACAATTACCAACCGACGCCGCGCGACATTCTGAAAGCCCGCGACGCCGACCTCGTGCTCTGGAACGGGTTGAACCTCGAACGCTGGTTCGAGAAATTCCTCGCCAATCTCGGCTCAGTGCCGAGCGCGGTGATCAGCGACGGCGTTCAGCCGATCAGCATTTCCGGCGGCGGTTATGACGGCAAGCCCAACCCGCATGCCTGGATGTCGCCGGACAATGCGCTGATCTATGTCGAGAACATCCGCAAGGCGCTGACGCAGGTCGATCCGCAGAATGCCGAGGCCTATGCCGCCAATGCCAAGGCCTATTCCGACCGCATCCGCGCCGAGATCGGGCCGATGAAGGACAAGATCGCCGCGCTGCCGGAAGAAAAGCGCTGGCTGGTCACCAGCGAGGGCGCCTTTTCCTACCTTGCCCGTGACCTTGGTCTGAAGGAGCTGTTCCTGTGGCCGGTCAATGCCGATGCGCAGGGCACGCCGCAGCAGGTGCGCGCCGTGATCGACGCGATGCGGCAGCACAAAATTCACGTCATCTTCTCCGAGAGCACCATCTCCGACAAACCGGCGCGCCAGGTGGCGGAAGAGACGGGCGCGGCCTATGGCGGCGTGCTTTACGTGGATTCGCTGAGCGAGGACGGCGGCCCGGTCCCCACCTATCTCGACCTGCTCAAGGTCACGGTATCCACCATTGCCGGAGGGCTTTCGCAGTGATCATGGGGCCAGGCGCCAGACTGAAAGACGAAGGCTTGGCCGCAGCCGAAGGCCTGGCCGCAACCAATGTCACGGTCACCTACCGCAACGGGCTGACCGCGCTGCGAGCCGCAAGCTTCACCATTCCGAAGGGCACGATCACCGCGCTCGTCGGCGTTAATGGCGCGGGCAAGTCGACCCTGTTCAAGGCGATCATGGGCTTCGTGCCCCTGGCCGCCGGCGAGATCTCGGTGCTCGGCATGAGCGTGCACCAGGCGCTGAAGCAGAACCTCATCGCCTATGTGCCCCAGGCCGAGGAAGTCGACTGGAACTTCCCGGTGCTGGTCGAGGACGTGGTGATGATGGGCCGCTACGGCCATATGAACTTCCTGCGCATCCCTTCGCGTAAGGACCATGACATGGTCGCCGATGCGCTCGCGCGCGTCGGCATGAGTGATTTCCGCAAGCGCCAGATCGGCGAACTCTCGGGCGGCCAGCGCAAGCGGGTGTTCCTCGCCAGGGCGCTCGCCCAGGAGGGACAGGTGATCCTGCTCGACGAGCCCTTCACCGGCGTCGACGTCACCACCGAGGAGCAGATCATCGCCCTGATGCGCGACCTGCGTGCCGAGGGCCGGGTGATGCTCGTCTCGACCCACAATCTCGGCAGCGTACCCGACTTCTGTGACCGCACCATTTTCGTCAAGGGCACCGTCATCGCCTCGGGTCCGACCGAGGAGACCTTCACGGAAGAAAACCTGAAGACGGCCTTCGGCGGCGCGCTTCGCCATTTCGTCCTCGGTGGCACCGATCTCCATGACGACGCCGATGCCCGCCAGCTGAAGGTGATCACCGACGACGAACGGCCCTTCGTCATCTACGGCAAGCCGCAATCGGAAGAAGCCCCGGAAGACGCCAATGACAAGCCTTCTGCTTGAGCCCTTCACCTATGACTACATGCGCAACGCCATCCTGGTGAGCGGCCTGGTCGGCGGGGTATGCGGCTTTCTCTCCGCCTATCTCATGCTCAAGGGCTGGTCTTTGATCGGTGACGCCCTGTCCCACGCCATCGTGCCGGGCGTTGCCGGTGCCTACATGCTCGGCCTTCCCTTTGCCTTTGGCGCCTTTCTGTCGGGCGGACTGGCCGCCGCCGCCATGCTCTTTCTCAACCAGCGGACCCGCCTCAAGGAAGACGCCATCATCGGCCTGATCTTCACCTCCTTCTTCGGCCTCGGCCTGTTCATGGTGTCGCTGTCGCCCGTCTCGGTGAACATCCAGACCATTGTTCTGGGCAATATCCTTGCCATCTCCCCGGCCGATACGCTGCAGCTGGTCCTGATCGGCGGCGTGAGCCTGGTCGTGCTGACCGCCAAGTGGAAGGACTTCATGGTCGCCTTCTTCGACGAGAACCACGCCCGCTCGATCGGCCTGCGCCCCGATCTGCTGAAGGTCGTCTTCTTCACCCTGCTGGCCGGATCGACCGTCGCAGCATTGCAGACCGTCGGCGCCTTCCTCGTCGTCGCCATGGTGGTGACGCCCGGCGCGACAGCCTATCTGCTCACCGACCGCTTCCAGCGGCTGATCGTGCTCGCCTTCCTGATCGGCGCCGGCACGAGCCTCGTCGGCGCCTATCTGAGCTATTTCCTCGACGGCGCAACCGGCGGGGTGATCGTCGTGCTGCAGACCCTGCTCTTCCTGGCCGCCTTCGTCTGTGCACCGAAGCACGGCATGCTGGCCGCCCGCCGCCGCGCGGCACAAGCCCTGGAGCCGACGCCATGAACAGCGAGACCCTCGAACTCCTGCTTCTGCCCTTCCAGCTGCCCTTCATGCAGTCCGCCTTTGCCGTGACGCTGATGATCGCGGTGCCGATGGCGCTGCTTTCCTGCTTCCTCGTGCTGAAGGGCTGGTCGCTGATGGGCGACGCGGTGTCCCACGCCGTGCTGCCCGGCGTCGTGATCGCCTACATGGCCGGCCTGCCGCTCGCCGTCGGCGCCTTCGTCGCCGGCATGATCTGTGCGCTGGCCACCGGCTATGTGAAGGAAAACAGCCGCATCAAGGAGGACACGGTGCTCGGCATCGTCTTTTCCGGCATGTTCGGCCTCGGCCTCGTGCTGTTCGTCAAGGTCGAGGCCGACGTGCATCTCGATCATATCCTGTTCGGCGACATGCTGGGCATCCTGCCCAGGGATCTCGTGGAGACCGGGTTGATCGCCCTAGCGGCGACCGCCTTCCTGGTGATCCTGCGCAAGGATCTTCTCGCCCATGCCTTCGATCCGCAACATGCGCGCGCCATCGGCCTGCCGGTGAGGTTGCTGCACTACGGCCTGCTGGCCGTGCTGTCGCTGACCGTGGTCGGCGCGCTCAAGGCCGTCGGCATCATCCTGTCGGTCGCGCTTCTGGTTGCCCCCGGTGCCATCGCTTTCCTGATCACCCGCCGCTTCCAGACCATGCTCGTCGCCGCCGTCCTCGTCGCCGTCGTCGCCACGCTCGGCGGCATCTATCTGAGCTTCCTGATCGACAGCGCCCCGGCGCCGACCATCGTGCTTCTGATGACGGCGATGTTCATCCTGGCCTTCCTGCGCACGGTTTGGGCGGCCCGGGAGACAGGCCGCAGATCGGCGCAGCAGATCGACGGTTAGCGCCTTGGGCTTGCGTTGGGTCAAGTCGACTTGCGTCTGCGGCCACTAAGCTTAACCTTGATGCGATCAACGCCTGAGAGATGCCGACCATGAAACTGCTGTCGAAGCCGACCCGCCATCTGTTCTTCACCGGCAAAGGTGGCGTGGGCAAGACTTCGGTCGGTTGTGCAACCGCGATCGCTCTTGCCGATCGGGGCTTGAAGGTGCTGCTCGTCAGCACCGACCCCGCCTCCAATCTCGACGAGATGCTGGACCTTGCGCTTGGCAGCGATCCAGCACCGGTGCCCGGCGTTGCCGGTCTCTTCGCCATGAACATCGACCCGGAGAGCGCGGCCGAGGACTACCGCACCCGCGTGATCGAGCAGATGGGCCCGGCTGCGACCGAGACGGAGAAGGCGACAGTCCGGGAACAGCTGTCGGGTGCCTGCACCACCGAGATCGCCGCCTTCGACGAATTTGTCGGACTGCTCGCCGACGACAATCCGCAGTTCGACCACATCATCTTCGACACCGCCCCGACCGGCCATACGCTGAGACTGCTCAGCCTGCCCAAGGCCTGGACGGGCTTCCTCGAAGCAAACGAGCGCGGCGCCTCCTGTCTTGGCCCGCATTCCGGGCTGAAGATGCAGGAGCACCGTTTCCGCAAGGCGCTCGAATGCCTGGGCGATGCCGACCGCACGACGATCGTGCTGGTGACACGCGCCGAGCGGGGCGCGATCCGCGAGGCCGCCCGTACGGCGGGCGAACTGGCAGAGCTCGGGCTCTCCAATCAGATGCTCGCCGTCAACGGGCTATTCACGCCGTCCGATCCAGGAGATACCGTCGCTTCAGCCTTCGCCGCGGAACAGAGGAGCGCACTGGCCGAACTGCCCGCGTCACTCGCCTCCCTGCCGCGGGACGAGATCGCGCTGAGATCCGTCGACATGGTCGGGCTCGACGCCTTGCGCGCACTGCTGGCTCCGGGGGATGGCAAGATGCCAGCTGACGCGACAGTGCTCCTCCCCGTACCCGAACTGCCACGCCTGGCGACGCTGGTCGACGACATCGCGATGGGCCAAAAGGGCCTCGTCATGGTCATGGGCAAGGGCGGCGTCGGCAAAACGACGATCGCCGCAGCCGTTGCGGTCGGGCTGGCCGCCCGCGGCCACTCCGTTCATCTGACCACGACCGATCCGGCAGCCCACCTCGCCTTCGTCCTTGGCTCCGACGCCATGCCCGGCCTCACCGTCGATCGCATCGATCCAGAAGCCGAGACGGCGCGCTACATCGACAAGATCATGTCGACCAAGGGTCGCGAACTCGACGCGGACGCAAAGGCGCTGCTGCGAGAGGACCTGGCCTCCCCCTGTACCGAGGAGGTCGCGGTCTTCCATGCCTTTTCACGCATCGTCGGGGAAGCGAGGAGCACATTCGTCGTCATCGACACCGCCCCGACCGGGCACACCCTGCTTCTGCTCGACGCGACAGGCGCCTATCACCGGCAGATGACGCGGCATCTCGAAGAGAACGCGCCGGCCCGCATGGTGACGCCGCTAATGCGTCTGCAGGACCCGACCTATACCCGCGTCCTCCTGGTCACGCTGCCGGAAACGACACCGGTTTCGGAAGCCGGCGCCCTGCAGGAAGACCTTCGCAGGGCGAAGATCGAGCCGTTCGGCTGGGTGGTGAACAAGTCGATGGCGATCACCGGAACGCGCGACCCGCTGCTGCAAGCCCGCATCAAGGGCGAAGCTCTTCAGATCGAGCGGGTGAAACGCGGTTTTGCCCGCCGCATATACGGGCTCGATTTCCGCGCCGTCGCCCCGGTCGGCCTGGCCGAACTGCGCAAGCTCACCGACCGGACCTAGGTTGACAAATGCGAAAATGCCCTCGCCCGATCCGGGCGAAGGCGTTCCATGTCAAGCGCGTCTGCGTCAGAAGCGAACGTCCAGGCGGCCGCGGACCTGCTGTTGCCACTCGCCGTCGCCGGCCTGGCCGGCATAGCTCAGCCCGACCAGTGCGTTCTCGCTGATCGGAAGCGAGATCCCGGCTTCGACCACGGCAACATTGCGCGCGGGCGAAACGCCATAGACCGTAAACGCGTCGCTGCCGGCGAAGGAGAACGCGGTGCCCGGCAGACCGTCGCCGAAGTCATGCCGCCAACCGACCACGCCGTGCAGCACAGCCTTCGTCTCGCCGAGGGCAAGCGGCGCCTCGCCGCGCAGGCCGAGCGTGCCGTAAGTCGTGTCATAGCTGTTTGCGTCGGCCGACAATGCGGTGGCGCCACCGTCTTCGTCAAAGCCGTCGGTGCTCAGATGCACATAGGCAAGGCCGGCGAAGGGCGAAAGCCGGCCGAAGCCGGTCTCGATGGCATAGCTCGCCTCGCCGAACAACTGTGCGGTGCGCGCATTGTAGTCGGCTTCGTTGCGATCATCGAGGCTTCCAGCATCGACATTGCGATCGGTGGAGATCCGATGCCAGGTATAGGCTGCGCCGAAACGCAGATCGACCGGGCCAAAAGCGCGTCCGCCATAAAGGCCGAGCGTGGCATTGTCGGCCGTGCCGGAGGCGCCGCGCGAGGCTTCCTCGAAGCTCGTGGCGCTGTAGGCGCCGGCAAAGCCAAAACGCCAGTCTTCGGCGAGAACGGCATCCGCGCCGCCCGCCAGACCGCCGGTGGAGTGGGTCAGGGAACCCGCATTGCCGTCGCTCTCGGCGCGTGCCCAGGCGCCGAAACCGGACGTCCAGAAACCATAGCCTTGAGGATCGTCGGCGAGCAGACGGGCGTTGAAGGCGTCGCGGACATACTGGCTGTCGTCGACCAGCATACCCTGGATCGAGGCATGCATGTCGCCGGAGAGATCATCGAAGGCATCCGGCACATCCGTAGCGCCCAACCCGACGACGGCATCATAGAGCGTATCGCCGAGCGCAAGTGATTCCAGAGCGGTGCCGACCGCCACCTGGTTACGCGTTTCGCCGAGGCTGGAGAAGGCGATGTTGTTGCGCAGCAGCGTCAGGAAAACACTGTTGGTGTCGTAGGTCAGCCGGCCGTCGAGAAAGGCGAAGCTGTCGGTTAGGGAGCCAAAGGTTCCCGAAACCCCACCGGTGGCCGACAGGATCGTGTAGACGGTGCCCGAGGTGTAGGTCGATCCGTCATCCGTGCCGTTTTCCGGGCCGACCGTCACGGTCGCACCGCTGTCGATCGTGGCCGTTCCCGACGCAGCGATCAGGTCGCTATTGCCGAGATCGTCAACTTCGACCGAATAGACCGAGCCCGAGGCGAAGCTGATGTCGGCGACGCCGATTGTGCCGATGGAATTGCCGGGTGCCACCGTGCCGCCGCTGGCGACCGCGACATTGCCGAGCGTTCCGGTGCCGCCGAGCGTGGCGCCGTCAAGGACGCTGGCAACCACGGTGAGCGTATCGGTGTTGACCGAGATCAGTCCCCCCTCAACGGACAGGCCGCCGGTGAAAGCGGAATAGTCGCCGGTCAGCTCGGTCACGCCGGACAGGAAGGATAATGTACCAGCACCGCTCACATCGGCACCGAAGATGTAGTCGGTTGCGGTGTGATTGAACACGATTTCGCCGTCGCCATCGCCGAAACGGATAGTATCGGTGTCGACCACGCCAGCGGCCGCTGCCGCATCGCCTTCGGCGGCCCCGACGTTCAGCACGCCGCTCGATCCGACATCGTCGGCAATGACGATGCGGTCGGCGCTGACAGTGCCGCCATTGGCGACCGTCAGCACGCCGTCACCTTCGATTCCGACCGACAGACGATCGGAAACAGTCAGGTTCGAACCCGTGCCCGAAACGGTCGCCGTACCCGCAGAGCCGGCCTCGTTAGCGATGTGAAGGCGGTTACCGATGACCGAACCGCCGCTCAGAACGGAAAGAGTGCCGGTGCCGTGGCGGCCGACATTGAGATCGCCGGAGTACTGAACAGCCGCGTCAACGGTTGCAGACCAGGTAGAGCCCGCGCCCGTCACCGTCATGGTGCCGACAGAACCGGAAAGATCGCCGAGAATGCCCTGGAGGCCGGTAACAAGACCGCCTGCGGAGATAGTCACGGTGCCCTCGGCGCCGTCATTGTGCCCGACAAGAAATGCGCCGGTCATGGTCCAGGCGGAATCCGCACCGGTCACGAGGAGCGTGCTGTCGGAACCGTCCTCGGTGCCGACATAGCCGTCCGTGCTGGTGACGACACCGCCATCGGCGATGGTCAGGTCACCGTCGCCGAGATTGCCGACATAGAGCGTGTCGGTATTGTCCCAGCGACTGCCGGCGCCGGTGATGGTCGCCGTCCCTGTCGCGGCCGCATTCCAGCCGAGGATGCCGCCATCGGCGTTGAGCGTCGCCCCGTTCTGGATGGTGAGCGTGCCCGTGCCTTCATAACCGACACCGATGCGATTGGTGATGACCATGGAGGCATCTTCGATCAGGATCGTGCCCGAGCCGGTCGTCGTATAGCCGAGATAGGCCGCTCCAAGAGCGACATTGCCATCATTCGTGATGTTGAGAAGACCCGATGCGCCATAGCCAAGGTAAAGATCACCCGACACGGACCATTCGCTGCCGGAGCCATCGACATTGACGGTGCTGCCTGCGGCGGAGGCGAGGTTGGAGACGCTGGCTGAGGCGCTTTCAACATGGCCGCCGGACAGGATGTCGAGCGTGCCGACGCCGCCGCCGCCCACCAGCATGCTGCCGGTATTGGTCCAGGTAGAACCGACGCCGCTGACGAGCGCCTCACCGGTGGTGAGGGTACCATTGGCCAGGATGGTGTTGGCGCTGAACACGTCGGAGCCGGACAGGACGTTGAGATAGCCCTGGCCGCCGCTGACGGTGTCACCGCCGAAGCCGACATAGAGATAGCCCGTCGTCGTCAGGCTAGATCCATCCTGCAGGGTGACGGTGCCGGTCGATGTGGTGCCGGAGGCGATGTTCATCTCCCCGGTCGAAACCGCCGCACCATCCAGGATGCTGATGACGCCGTCACCGCCATTGCCGACATAGATCGCGCCCGTGTTCGTCCAGATGTTGCCGAGGCCGGAAATGATCGCTGTGCCTGTAGAACCACTGTTCCAGCCGAGCGAGACCGAATCCGACGCGAGATCGTCCTCGATCGTCAGATCTGCTGCCGAACTCAGGCCGAGAAAAAGGGTGCCAACCGCGGCGGAAGCGCCGTCGATGACGACACCGGAGGAATCGATGCGAGCAGTGTCGCCCGCATCGGGGGAAGTGCTGCCCCAGCTCCAATTGCTGTCAAGAAACCAGTCATTGGTGCCTCCGATCCAGAAGTAGGAGTCGGCGCGGGCCCCCTCAGAAAGCCCGCAAGCGAGGCAAAGCGCGAGCACGCTTGTCGAACTCAGGCGGATGCGGCGGGCGTTTCGAACATATCTCATGAAAGGCCTCCGTTGACGTGAAGGCTCCTCAAACCCGCCTTACCGACAACTCAAAATTGACAAAAGAATCATTCAGCCTTTCTTTTCCAGCCTGTGATTGCGCGCGTCAATGAAGAGTATGCGTATATTCGGGATCCTCCCGATTTTGGTCGGGGACGGTATCGTTTCGGGACGGACGCTAGGCCTGCTTGTTGTTTGAAGGCGCAGAAGGCGAATTGCGCCGGGCGAGCACGTTTTCCCGCCAGACGGTGAACAGGCCGGCGCCGACGACGATTGTTGCGCCGATCACCATGTTGAGGCGCAACACCTCCCCGAATACGACGACCGCAATCCCGGTCGCCAGCACCAGCTGGAGATAGGTGATCGGTTGAACGGCGACGGCATCGAGATTGTCGTAGGCCTTGATCAGCAGGAAATGGCCGGCGATCCCCGTGCAACAGAGCAGGATCATCCACTTCCAATCGGAGGGCGCAAGCGGCGTCCAGAAGAACGGCCCGGCAATCGACAGCGCCACGGCGCCGACCGTGCCGATATAGAAGAAGCTCGTCATCGGTCCGTCCACCCGGCTGACCAGTCGCGTCGTCAGTCCGTAAAGCGCGCCGATCACCGCAGTCGAAATCGGCAGGACGACGAGCGGGCTGAAACCGTCACCGCTCGGCGACAGGATGAGCAGCACGCCGCACAAACCGACGCCGATCGCCGTCCACCGCCTCCAGCCGACCCTCTCGCCGAGGATCGGTACCGACAGCAGCGCCACAATCAGCGGTCCGGAGGCGAAGATCGCCTGCGATTGAGCCAGCCCCACCTTTGCGAAGGCGGCAATGGCGATCGGGATCTGCAGGGCGAGCATCAGGCCGCGCAGGATCTGCAGCAAGGGGCGCTTGCTCGCCGCGGCGGCCCTCAGCCCGCCGCGTGCCCGCATCGCAAACAGGATGGCGAAGAGCGCAAAGGCCCAATAACGAAACATCGCCACCAGCACCGGCGGATAGGCCATGCCAAGATGCTTGGACACAGCATCCTGAACGGAAAAGATTGTGAAGGCGATGATGGCGAAGGCATAGCCGAGCGGCGTGGATTTCATGGACAGCGACTGGGGTGGGAGGGACGCAACGAGCTTCGCCGCAGGGAGATTGCGAATCGATGGTATACGCGTCTTGGCATTTGCAAAGTCCGAAACTTTGCAAGGCTGCCCTGCGACGGCGGGGCTGCAAGGCATGAGCCCGGTGGTATGGCGCTCTGACCGCTGCTTGCGCGGTCCTCACCCTTGCTCTTGCGCCGTTCACCATGCTCTAACGGCTCATGGCTTTCACGCTTCGCCAGCTGCAGTATTTCATCGCCGTCGCCGAACAGGGCTCGGTGACGCGCGCCGCGCAGAACCTGTCCATCTCGCAATCCTCGGTGACCGAGGCGATCAAGGAACTTGAGGGCGATCTCGGCGTCGAACTGTTCGAGCGGCATCCGCGCGGCCTGTCGATCACCCATAACGGCCACCAGTTTCTGCGCCACGCCACGAAGATCCTCGCCAGCGTCTCGGATGCCCGAAATGCCTTCTCCGAGACCAAGGAAAACAGCGGCGGCACGCTGAATATCGGCGTCACCTCGCTGGTCGCCGGTTACGTGCTTTCCGACCTGCTCGCCCGCTATCGCCGCGCCTGCCCGGGCGTCGAAGTCTCGGCAATCGAGGACAACGGCTCCTATCTCGAACACCTGCTGATCGGCGGCGAACTCGACGTCGCAGTCATGGTCATTTCCAACCTGCGCGACCGCATGGCGCTGCAGGCCGAAATCCTGGAAACCTCGCCCTACCGGCTGTGGCTACCCATGGGGCATCCCTTGGTCTCCGCCGACATCATCTCGGTCGCCGATATTGCCCGCGAGCCGCTGATCATGCTCACCGTCGACGAAATCGAGGAAAATACCGGCAAGCTGCTCTCGGCGCTCGGCGCCCGGCCCCATGTCGCCTTCCGCACGCGCTCCGTGGAAGCGGTGCGCAGCCTAGTGGCGACCGGCGCCGGCGTCGCACTTCTGCCCGACCTCGTCTACCGCCCCTGGTCGCTGGAAGGCGACCGCATCGAGAGCCGCGACGTCTCCGGCGCGCTGCCGGTCGTCCAGGTCGCCATGGTCTGGCGCAAGGGCTCGAGCCTGCCACAATCGGCCCGCGACTTCGTCGGCATCGCGGAAGCGCTCAGAAGCGGGCGGGGACGTTAAATCTCATTTTCTTGGTGGACTCCCCCTCTGGCCTGCCGGCCATCTCCCCCACAAGGGGGGGAGAACACGCGTGGGACCGTTCTGCCCTGAACCTGCCGCAGCTTTCGCGGAAAAGCCCCTCCCCCCTTGTGGGGAGGGGTTGGGGAGGGGTCCTCATCCCTCATCATTCGGAAAAACCGATAGCGACTTTCTGACAAATGAATTTGCGAATGCGGCGATTTCGCGTCACCTTCAAACTTGGGAACAATCGCCGCGACAAGGCGGCCCCAAACGGGAGAAATCGCTATGAAGAAACTATTGCAGTCTTGCACCGCAATCATCGCCGTTGCCAGCTTTGCCACCAACTCCGTCGCCCAGGAGCCGCTGAAGGAACTCGGCAAGGGTGAAGGCGCGCTCTCGATCGTTGCCTGGGCCGGTTACATCGAGCGCGGCGAGACCGACAAGAACTATGACTGGGTCACCAAGTTCGAAGCCGAGACCGGCTGCAAGGTCACCGTGAAGACCGCCGCCACCTCCGACGAAATGGTCGCGCTGATGAACGAAGGCGGCTTCGACCTGGTCACCGCCTCGGGCGATGCCTCGCTCCGCCTGGTGGCCGGCAAGCGCGTTCAGCCGATCAACACCGACCTCATCCCCTCGTGGAAGACCATCGACGAGCGCCTGCAGAACGCGCCCTGGCACACCAAGGACGGCGTTCATTATGGCACGCCCTATGTCTGGGGTCCGAACGTGCTGATGTACAACACCGAAGCCTTCAAGGAAGCGCCGACCAGCTGGAAGGTGGTGTTCGAGGAAATGACGCTTGCCGACGGTAAGTCGAACAAGGGCCGCGTCCAGGCCTATGACGGCCCGATCTACATCGCCGACGCCGCGCTCTACCTCATGAAGCACAAGCCGGAACTCGGCATCAAGGATCCCTACGAACTGAATGAAGACCAGTACAAGGCAGCGCTCGATCTGCTGCGTGGCCAGCGTCAGCTCGTCGGCCGCTACTGGCACGACGCCATGATCCAGATCGACGACTTCAAGAACGAAGGCGTCGTCGCTTCCGGCTCCTGGCCGTTCCAGGTCAACCTGATGAAGGCCGAAGGCGCCAAGATCGCCTCGACCTTCCCGGAAGAAGGCGTCACCGGCTGGGCCGACACCACCATGCTGCACGCCGACAGCGAGCATCCGAACTGCGCCTATATGTGGATGGAGCATTCTCTCTCGCCCAAGGTTCAGGGTGACGTCTCGGCCTGGTTCGGCACCGTTCCTTCCGTCCCGGCCGCCTGCAAGGGCAATGAACTTCTCACCGACGAAGGCTGCGCCACCAACGGCTACAACGACTTCGAGAAGATCCGCTTCTGGAGAACGCCGACCTCGAAGTGCGAAAGCCAGGGCGAGTGCGTGCCGTACCACCGCTGGGTCTCCGACTACATCGGCGTGATCGGCGGACGGTGACGAGCCCTTTCTCCCCCAAGGTGGGGGAGAAAGCAAAATCAACGATTTAGCCGAGCGTAGCGAGTGCTAAACGTTAGATTTCTGCAAGTGAGGGGGCCCCTCCGCAAGCGCCCCCTCACTTGCGATTTCTGGCACTTAGCCAAGGCTAAGATGCTGAAATCGCTTTCTCTCCCACAAGGGGAGAGAAGTCCAAATCCATCCGGAGTACCCATGACCGCAGCCGTTTCCTTCTCGCAGGTGTCGCGCCATTTCGGCGCCGTCAAAGCCGTCGACGCCGTCGACCTTCAGATCGCGCCGGGCGAATTCTTCGCGATGCTCGGGCCGTCCGGTTCCGGCAAGACGACCTGCCTGCGCCTGATCGCCGGCTTCGAACAGCCGACCTCCGGCCACATCGAAATCTTCGGCGAGACGGCCGAGGGCGTCCCGCCCTATCGCCGTCACGTCAACACCGTCTTCCAGGATTATGCGCTGTTTCCGCATCTCAACATCCTCGACAACGTCGCCTACGGGCTGATGGTCAAGGGTGTGGAGAAATCGGAGCGGCTGCAGCTCGCCGAACAGGCGCTCGATCTCGTCAAGCTGCCGGGCTACGGTGCCCGCAAGCCCGGCCAGCTCTCGGGCGGCCAGCGTCAGCGCGTGGCACTCGCCCGCGCACTCGTCAACAAGCCGAAGGTGCTGCTGCTCGACGAACCGCTCGGCGCACTCGATCTGAAGCTGCGCGAGCAGATGCAGGACGAGCTGAAGACGCTGCAGCGGTCGCTCGGCATCACCTTCATCTTCGTCACCCACGACCAGGGCGAGGCGCTCTCCATGGCCGACCGCGTGGCCGTGTTCAACGAGGGCAAGATCGTCCAGGCCGGAACGCCGGAAGAAATCTACAATCGCCCGAAGACCCGGTTCGTCGCCGATTTCGTCGGCTCCTCCAACGTGATCGCGCCGGCGGAAATGAAAACGCTCGGCGGCGAGGCGAAATGGGCAAGCCTTCGTCCCGAGGCCATCCGTCTCGTCGACGGCGGCGTGCCCGCGGTCGTTCGCTCGCGCAGCTTCCTCGGCGCTGCCACACGGCTCACGGTCTCGGCAGGTAACATCTCGCTGTCGGTTATGGTGCCGGCAGGCCAACCCGTGCCGGAAGTCGGCTCCGGCACGGGCCTTTCCTGGCAGCCCTCCGACCTGCACTACATGGATGACGCCGCATGAGCGAGGTCGCCACCACTTCCATCCTGCCGGGCCGCGGCGGTTTGATGGGCCGTTTGTCGGATCTGTTCTGGCGCCGCCCGACCCTGCTGCTTCTGCTGATGCTGCTGCCGCCACTGCTCTGGCTCGGCATCATCTATGTCGGTTCGCTGATCGCCCTGCTGTTGCAGAGCTTCTTCTCGATCGACGAATTCTCCGGGATGATCAATTACGAAGTGACGCTGTCGACCTATGGCCAGCTGCTCAACCCGGCCAATTTCGACATCATTGTCCGCACCGTGCTGATGGCAACCGTCGTGACGCTCGCCTCGGCCGTGCTCGCCTTCCCGATCGCCTACTACGCGGCGCGCTACGCCACCGGCAAATGGAAGGCGTTCTTCTATCTCGGCGTCATGCTGCCGCTTTGGTCGAGCTATCTCGTCAAGGTCTATGCCTGGAAGCTGATCCTCGCCAAGGAGGGCATCCTCACCTGGGCCTTCGACAAGCTGCACCTGACCTGGCTGCTCGACGCCATCCTCGCGCTTCCGGTGATCGGCGGAAACTCGCTGTCGATCAGCTATATCGGCACCTTCCTCGTGTTCGTCTATGTCTGGCTGCCCTTCATGATCCTGCCCGTCCAGGCCGCACTCGAGCGCGTGCCGGGCAACCTGATCGAAGCCTCCGGCGATCTCGGCGCGCGTCCGGGCCAGACCTTCCGCCATGTGCTTCTGCCGCTGGCGCTGCCCGGCGTGATCGCCGGCTCCATCTTCACCTTCTCGCTGACACTCGGCGATTACATCATCCCTCAGATCGTCGGTTCCTCGCGGCTGTTCATCGGTCAGGCGGTCTACGCCCAGCAGGGCACGGCCGGCAACGTGCCGCTCGCCGCCGCTTTCTCTGTCGTGCCGATCGCCATCATGGGCGTCTATCTGTGGGCAGCCAAACGCATGGGGGCTTTCGATGCGCTCTGATCGTTCCTCGGCCGGCTGGCCGCTCAAGATCGCCGCGGCAGGCGGCCTCCTGTTCCTGCACCTGCCGATTCTCCTGATCTTCGTCTACGCCTTCACCACCGAGGAGAAGAGCTTCCAGTGGCCGCCGCCGGGCTTTACCACCCAGTGGTTCGCTGTCACCTGGAACCGGCCGGACGTGTGGGAAGCGCTGACGCTCTCCGTCAAGGTGGCGTCGATCTCGACCGCCGTTGCCCTGGTGCTCGGCACGCTGGCCGCCGCCGCCGTCTCGCGCACCCGCTTCTTCGGCCGCGAAGTGATCTCCCTGCTCGTGCTCCTGCCGATCGCGCTGCCCGGCATCATCACCGGTATCGCCCTGCGCTCGGCCTTCTCGCTCGCGGACATTCCGTTCTCGATGTGGACCATCATCCTTGGCCACGCCACCTTCTGCGTCGTCGTGGTCTACAACAATGCGGTCGCCCGTTTCCGGCGGACGTCGGGTTCGCTGATCGAAGCCTCGATGGATCTTGGCGCCGACGGCTTCCAGACCTTTCGCTATGTCGTGCTGCCGAACATCGCGACAGCGCTTCTCGCCGGCGGCATGCTCGCCTTTGCGCTGTCCTTCGACGAGGTCATCGTTACGACGTTTACCGCCGGCCAGCAATCGACGCTGCCGATCTGGATGCTCGAAGAACTGATCCGTCCGCGCCAGCGCCCGGTGACCAACGTGGTTGCCATGCTGGTGGTGATCGTGACGCTTCTGCCGATCCTGGCGGCCTATTATCTCACCCGCGACACCGACCAGATTTCGGGCAGCGGCAAGTAACTTCAAAGACAACCCGACACGTTGAGGGAGAACGACATGGACACGAAAATGCTGATCGGCGGGACCTTCGAAGCCGGAACCGAGATCGAGGAAAAGGTTCTGAACCCGAAAACCGGGGAGACCATTCTCGACCTGCCCGAGGCCTCGCTCGCCCAGGTCGACGCCGCCGTCGGTGCCGCCGAGAAGGCGTTCGACACCTGGTCCGCCACGACCCCGTCGGAACGGTCGGCCTATCTCCTGAAGATCGCCGATGCGATCGAGAAGGATGCCGACGGCTTTGCAGCGCTGGAAAGCCTGAACTGCGGCAAGCCGATCAATGCGGTGCGCAATGACGAGATCCCGGCGATTGTCGATTGCTGGCGCTTCTTTGCCGGCGCCATCCGCTCGTTGCACGCGCCGGTCGCCGCAGAGTATCTGCCCGGCCACACTTCGATGATCCGCCGCGACCCGGTCGGCATCATCGGCTCGATCGCACCCTGGAATTATCCGCTGATGATGATGGCCTGGAAGCTGGCTCCGGCCATTGCCGGCGGCAACACCGTCGTCTTCAAGCCGTCCGAACAGACGCCGCTCACCGCCTTGAAGATGGCCAAGCTCCTCGCCGACATACTGCCGGAAGGCGTCGTCAACGTCGTGCTCGGCCGTGGCGAGAGCGTCGGCAATGCGCTGATCAACAACCCGAAGATCGGCATGGTGTCGATCACCGGCGACATCGCCACCGGCAAGAAGGTGCTGGCCGCCGCCGCCAAGACGGTCAAGCGCACGCATCTCGAACTGGGTGGCAAGGCCCCGGTCATCGTCTATGACGACGCCGATCTCGAAGCTGTCGTCGCCGGTATCCGCACCTTCGGCTTCTACAATGCCGGCCAGGATTGCACTGCCGCCTGCCGCATCTACGCCTCGGACAAGATCTACGACAATTTCGTCGCCGATCTGGCCTCGGCCGTCTCGACGCTCAAGTTCAACCAGGCCGACGACACCGAAAACGAAATCGGCCCGCTGATCTCCAAGCGCCAGCGCGACCGCGTCGAGAGCTTCGTCACCCGCGCCTCCGAACATGATCACATGGAAGTCGTGACGGGCGGCAAGGTCTCCGGCGAAAAGGGCTTCTTCTACACCCCGACAGTCATCGCCGGCGCCCGCCAGGACGACGAGATCGTGCGGCGCGAAGTCTTCGGTCCGGTGGTCTCGGTCACCCGATTCTCCGAGACGGACGATGCGATCGCCTGGGCCAACGACAGCGACTACGGCCTTGCCTCCTCGGTCTGGACCAAGGACATTTCCCGCGCCATGAAGACGGCCGCCCGCCTGCGCTACGGCTGCACCTGGATCAACACCCACTTCATGCTGTGCAATGAAATGCCCCATGGCGGCCTGAAGCAGTCCGGCTATGGCAAGGACATGTCGGTCTACGCGCTCGAGGACTACACCACCGTCCGCCACGTGATGATCGCCCACTGACACGATCGATCGGCGGCGCGGCCTTGACCGTGCCGCCGGTCCCTTTCTCTCACCCGGCCCGCCTGATGAAGGCAATATTCGCCTTCAGCGCCGCCGCCGCGCTGGCTGCGGAAGCACCGGCCCGCACGTGGTGCCCTGACAGACGGTGCGCTGCCCGCTCCAGCGCAAGGGCGGCCTTCTGCGGTTCCGATCCGACCTTCTTCAGCCGCTGCAAGGCCGCAAGCGTTGCCCGCCCCTCGCCATCAGCCAGCGAACCGCTGCGCACCAGGTCCTGAAGCGACAGGATTGCATATCCGATCGACAGGATGGCAAGCCCGCCATCGGTGACCTCACGGTGCCGGTCGCCGCTTCGCTCGGCAAAACGGATCAACCGGAAGAGCCGGTGATAGAGACGCGCACGCCAGGTACGCCGATGCTCCGACGCGTCTTCGGCCCGCGCCATGTCCTGAAGTTCGTGGACCATCATCGAGATCAGCGTTTCGAGCCGTACATCGGCGTTGAGCGGAAAGATCACCCGGTAGGCCACGAGTGCCACCAGGGGAGCAGCCACGACAGCCACGACGCTCGACAGCATGGTCGCGAGATCGCCCGGCAGAGGCAGCGTCGGATGAAGAAGCAGCAGCGACACCATGGCGTAGTCGAACGCCGAAGGAAGCGTGCGCCGATGCGAAAAGAACAGCGCGCCGGCGAGAATGAATGGCATGGTGAGCAGCACGACCTGCAACTCCGTGGTCGCAAGCGGCCAGGCGAGAAAGCGGCAGGCGAGCGCGCCGAGAGCTCCGAGAACCTGACCGAGCAGCACGAAGCGCATCGTATGCGCCGGATTGTCGAAGGTAGAGAAGATCGTCGTCATGATCGACAGTCCGAGCAGCAGGAAGCGCATCGTATGCGCCGGATTGTCGAAGGTAGAGAAGATCGTCGTCATGATCGACAGTCCGAGCAGCAGGAAGGGAGCCGCCGTCCAGCCGGTCATGACCCAGAACAGACCGACCACCAGCAGGCAGAGCATCGCCCGGATCGCCGCCTGGCGGGCTCCCACCCAGTCCCGATGCAGCACGACCGGATGGCCGGTTTGTGCGACGGACATGCTGGTTCCGACGTCCTGGCCGAGCGCCATGCGATGCGCCCGGATCGCGTGGCTTAGCGCCTGCAGCGTCTCGCCCAGATCCGTTTGCAGGTCGGCCCGGTCAGCGGCCCCATCGATCAGCGCCAGCGGTCCGTCCGAGCCGTTGCCGCCCTCGAAGCCGGCCGCTGCCTCGTCCAGCAGGTCGGCCACGACACTGCCCTCACCGCAGCCACCGCGCCTACCCGCTAGCAGAAGCGATATCTGCACGGAGAGTACGGTGCGCAAGGCCCGTACCGCCTGACGCGAGCGCAGCGATCCGGCACCATGCGGATCGAGCATCTCGTCGATGACCGCCATTTCGGCCAGGAGGCTGCGCTGCTCATCGTCGAGCGCCGACGCATTTCCTGCCCGCAGCGAGGCTGCGAGATCGCGCAACAGGCGGGCCGTCACCCGGCGCATGCGCCCCGTCATCTCCTGCTCCGCGGCGGCCGGCGTGAAGGCCCAGCCGATCACCAGGGCAGTCAGGACACCCACCATGATGGTAACGGCCCGATCCGCGCCGAGCGCCAGCACATGATCCGGATGTCCGGTGTCGAGCAGCGCCACCATCGAGGCGGAATAGCCCGACAGCATGGCCCCATAAGAGACATAGCCCCGCAACAGGTTGCCGGCGGCTACGCAAAGCCCGATCCAGAGCGAAAGGCCAATGACCAGCGGCCGCGGATCGCCATCGGAGAAGGCGACCAGCGCCACCCCCGCCGCGACACCGACCAGCGTCCCGAATGTCCGGAAGAAGCTTTTCTCCAGCAATTGTCCGCGCGTCGGCTGCGCCGCCGCCCAGACCGTCATTGCCGACCACTGCGGATGTTCGAGACCGATCGCCCACGCAATCAGAAGGGCAAGACAAGCAGCAATCGCGGTGCGAAGCGCAAAATTCAGACGCGGCAGGTCGAATCCGAGCGCCGCCATTCTCTCCATCACGGGCAAGGTTCAGCGCTCCTCGATATCAGCCATGGCGCGGATACGGGCCTCGATCTTCTCGAAGGCGCCGAGCAGCAATGTGAGTTCTTCGTCATCGAGATCCCGCAGCATGTCGTCTTCCCGCGGCATCAGGCGTTCCATGATCGCGTTCACGCGATCGGCCCCGGCCGGTGTGAGATAGAGCCGCCTGGCGCGGCGATCGTCCGGTTCGGTGCGCCGTTCGACCAGTCCCTGCCCCTCGAGGATGTCGAGCAGCCGCACGAGGCTTGAGCCGTCGAGGCCGATATGGGCGGCAAGCTCCCTTTGCGTGAGGCCACCCCCGAGCCGGTCGAGATGAAACAGCGGCGACCATGTCGCATCGCTGACGCCAACGGCTGCCACCGCCTCGTCCACCTGCTGGCGCCAGCGCCGTGACAACCCCACGAGCCGAAACCCGAATTCCCTGCGTGATCTCTCCGTCATGAAAATTCGTTTGGATCAAAACGATTTTGATATCAAGAGATTTTCGACGAAAGAAAATTCCCTGGCGGCCGGGCCCTGCAAGCCGGGCGTTTACCTTGGCCATGGAAAGTGCGGCAATGAACGCGCCACTGTACTATCTTCAGCCGCAGTCAACGGAGTTACCGCATGCGCCGCATCCTGCCCGTCCTTATCGCCCTGACGACCCTTGCCCTGCCGCTTGGCGCGCGCGCCCAGGACCCGCTGGTCATTCCCGCCCCGACGATTGGCGGCAGTCCCTCGGATGATGCGGCGATCTGGCATGTCTATGGCCTGGTCCCGGGCGACGTCCTCGCCATACGCTCGGGCGCCGGCACGGCTTTCCGTGTGATCGGAACGCTGGAGGAAGGCCAGCCGGTGCGCAATCTCGGCTGCGAGGATCGCGATGGCGGCTTCTGGTGCCGCATTTCCACCTATGAGCGGCCGCGCATCAGCGGCTGGGTCAACGGCCGCTACCTCACCGACGAAGACGTACCGCCGGCGGGAGCGCTGCCGGACGGAGACGAAAGCGTCATTCCGGGCACGGCCTATCACGCCACGGGCACGATCCGCTGCCAGAAACCCGACGACGCGCGCGTCATCGCCTGCGCCTTCGGCATCGCGCGCAACGGTCCCTTCGCGGAGATCGACCTGACCTATCCGGGCGGATACACCCGCTCGCTCACCTACCGTGCCGGCCGCTTTGCCGCAGCGGATGGCTCGGACGTCCGTTCCCGCAAACAGGGCGGTGTCGCCATCGTCACCGTGAACGGCGAGGAAGTCTTCCACATTCCCGACGATGTCGTGATGGGCTGGTGAGCTAACGCGGAGACTGGATCAAGCGATCCGGCAATTGAGGTCGCTGAAAACACCCCCCTCTGCCCTGCCGGGCATCTCCCCCTCAAGGGGGGAGATCGGCAGAACGCCGCCCACTCGTCCAGGCAACCAGCGAGGCAAGCAAACGGAGACATCCGGCCTGGCACACGGCCGCACTTCCGCGCCTTTACCGATGACAGATTGTGACTGCCAAATAGGCCAGGCGATGACCGTGCCGCGCGTCGATCTCCCCCCTTGAGGGGGAGATGCCCGGCAGGGCAGAGGGGGGTAGACTTGCGCGCGTCGCCGGCGGGGTATCCGCGCGCCCCTCTAACTAGAAATGTGAAGCCTTAAGCCGCCAGCGCCTTGGCGATCTGGGCGCGCAGGGTTCCGAGATCCTTGGCAAAGCCGCGAATGCCTTCGGCGAGCTTTTCGGTTGCCATGGCGTCCTCGTTCATCGCCCAACGGAAGGCCTTCTCGTCGAGCGAGACGTGCGGCTCCGGCTTGATATTGTCGGGCGACAGCGCGCGCGGCAGGGCGCCCGTCGCAGCATCGAGTTCGTCGAGCAGCTGCGGGCTGATCGTCAGGCGATCGCAACCGGCCAGCGCCTCGATCTCGCCGGCATTGCGGAAAGAGGCGCCCATGACGATAGTCGCGATGCCGTTGGCCTTGTGGTAGTTGTAGATCGAGCGCACGGACAGAACGCCGGGATCGGTCTCGGAGGTGTAGTTCTCACCGGTCGACTTCTTGTACCAGTCGAGGATACGGCCGACGAAAGGCGAGATCAGGAAGACCTTGGCGTCGGCGCAGGCGATCGCCTGGGCCTTGGAGAACAGCAGCGTCAGATTGCAGTCGATGCCTTCGCTCTGGAGCACTTCCGCCGCGCGGATGCCTTCCCAGGTCGAGGCGAGCTTGATCAGGATGCGGTCGCGCTCGATGCCGCGTTCCTTGTAACCCGCAATGATCTGGTGAGCCTTGGCGATCGACGCCTTGGTATCGAAGGAGAGGTCGGCATCGACCTCGGTCGAGACACGACCCGGCACCAGCCCGGCGAGCGCGGCGCCGACGGACACGGCCAGGCGATCGGCGATCGCCTCGATGACGGCGTCGTTCGCGCCGCCCTTGGCCTTGCCCCAGGTGATCGCTTCCTTGAAAGCGTCGGCAAAGGCTTCGGTGCCAAGCGCCTTGAGAACGATCGAGGGATTGGTCGTGCAGTCCACCGGCTTCAGGCGGGCAACGGCTTCGATGTCGCCGGTGTCGGCAACCACGGTGGTCATGGCGCGAAGCTGTTCGAGTTTGGAAGTCATGATCGTCATCCCTGTTGCTGGCCCTTGGCTGGCCTGTTCCTGGAGCGGCGCTCGCTCAAGCCGCGGCGGGGCCCGAAAAAATCGAGCCGACTATCACCAGCCGAAGATGGCAAAGTCAAGAATGGGGGAAAACGATTCTAATCGATTGAGAGATCCCTCGCCCGATGTTCAGCCGCAGATCTTCCCCGCCTCCCAGCCGAGCATGGCGCGCTTGCGCGTGAGCCCCCAGTGGTAGCCGGTGAGCGCGCCGCTCTTGCCGAGCGCGCGGTGGCAGGGAACGACGAACGAGATCGGATTGCGCCCGACGGCGGCCCCGACCGCCCGGCTGGCGGTCGGCTGGCCGATCCGCGAGGCGATGTCGGAATAGGTGACCGCCTTGCCGAGCGGGATTTCGAGCAGGCTTTCCCAGACACGAACCTGAAAATCCGTCCCGATCAGAACGACGCGCAGCGGCTGGTCGCCCGACCATTTGTGCGGGTCGAAAATGCGGCTCGCATAGGGCGCCGTCGCAGCCTGGTCGGCGACATAGGCCGCCTGCGGCCAACGCCCGGCCATGTCGTCGAAACAGGCCCTCTCCTCGCCGGGATCGGCAAAGGCAAGCCCCGCCAGGCCCCGCTCCGTCACCATGACCAGCGCCAGACCGAAGGGCGACGGGTGAAAGCCGTAGCGGATGGTCAGCCCTGCGCCCTTCGCCTTCCATTCCCCCGGCGACATCGCCTCGTGGGTCACGAAAAGGTCGTGCAGCCGGCCGGGGCCGGAGAGCCCGAGTTCGATCGAGGTTTCGAGCAACGGCATGCCATGGTCGCCGAGCAGCCGCTTGGCATGGTCGAGCGTGACCGCCTGGAGAAAAGCCTTCGGAGAAAGCCCGGCCCAGCGGGTGAAGGTCTTCTGCAACTGGCCGGGCGAAACGCCGAGCCGTGCGGCGAGCATCTCCAGCGACGGCTGCGACTGATAGTCGAGCGTTAGCATCTCGATCACCCGACGCACGGTCTCGTAGTCTGCGCCTTCGGGCGTGATGTCGGTGGTGCGCGAAAGGTCGATCTGTTGGGCAAGGGTCATTGGCTTGGTCCTCATCTGTGACCCGACTTCACCACGCGGTCGCGCGCGGCGCCACCCGTTTCTGGTGGGGCGAGCGAAGTCATCCGTCTGCGCATTGCAGAGGGGGTATCCTCCTAGGAAACGCTCAGATCCGCTGCTTGGCCGTCGCCAGCGCCCGCTTGAATGCCTTGGCGAAACTCTCGCGATCGTCCGGATTGAGGAAAGACCCGATCTCGGTGCGCTGCCCTTGCCCCAGAACCTGCATCGACAGGATCCCGAACTCGTCGTGGCGCTTGACGAAGAAGCGGGCCCAGAACGGATTGTACCGGTGTTCCGTCACGTGGCCGGACGGGGTGAACTTGCGGATCGCCAGATCGGTGCGCGAGACAAACACCTCCTCGCGCGCCTTGGCGGACCGATAGTTCAGCCAGAAGGCACCATAGAGCAGCAGGAAATCGAGGCCGAAGAACAGGCCGATCGGCCAGGCGCCGGTCGCCATGAAGAACACGGCATGCACCGCGCAGACCGCTCCGGTGATCATCAGCAGGATGCGAAAGCCCCTCTTGCCGAGGGACCGGTAGGGCACGAGTTCGGCGGCGAATATGGGAGGCTCCGCCGCGGGGTTTACATTGCCTTCTGTCATTGGGGCCGACTATAGATTGTCCATGACGAGTCCATCGAAGAAATCCAGCACCCAAACTTTGAAAAAGTCAAATCCTGCAGGCGCAAAACGCAAGCCGCCGGCCCGATCTGCCTATAGCCGTGCGGAACTCGAGGAGATCTTCCGCCGCTTCTCCATCCAGCGGCCGGAGCCCAAGGGCGAGCTGGAACACGTCAATCCGTTCACCCTCGTGGTCGCGGTGGCCCTTTCGGCCCAGGCGACCGATGCCGGCGTGAACAAGGCGACGCGCGCCCTCTTCAAGGTCGCCGACACGCCGCAGAAAATGCTTGATCTCGGCGAGGAAAAGGTCCGCGACTACATCCGCACCATCGGCCTTTACCGCAACAAGGCGAAGAACGTCATCGCGCTCTCGCAGCGTCTCGTCGACGTCTATGGCGGCGAGGTGCCGAAGACCCGCGAGGAGCTGGTGACGCTGCCCGGTGTCGGCCGCAAGACCGCGAACGTCGTCATGTCCATGGCCTTCGGCATTCCGACCATGGCCGTCGACACGCATATCTTCCGCATCGCCAACCGCATTCGGCTTGCCCCCGGCAAGACGCCGGACGAGGTCGAGGACAAGCTGATGCGGATCATCCCCGAAGCTTACCTCTTCCACGCCCATCACTGGCTGATCCTGCACGGGCGATACTGCTGTAAGGCGCGCAAGCCGGAATGCGAGCGCTGCGTCATCGCCGACATCTGCAAGTCACCAGAAAAGACCTGCGACGTTCCCGCTCCCCTGGTGGAGCTGCCGCCACAGGTGATCGGAAGCGCCGACTAGCCGGCGACCGGATCGCGTTTCGACAGCATCTTGTGGAGATGCACCATCAGCCCGGCGGCAAACAGCGGCGTCAAGAGGTTGACGAAGGGAATGGCGAGGAAGGCCGCGATCACCAGACCGGCGACAAAGACCGTGCCGGCGTGACGCGAGCGGAACAGCCGCGCCTCGTCCGGCGAGCGGAAGCGCATGGCGGCAAACTCGAAGAACTCCCGCCCGAGAAGATAGCCGTTGACCAGGAAGAAGGCGACGATGTTGACCCCCGGCACCAGAAGCAGCAACAGCGCCACGATATTGCCGACCACGACGATGCCGAAGAACTTGAGCGAAGACAGCATGGCTTCGCCAAGCGGCATGGCCGTGCCCGGCCGATCGGCAGGATAGTCGCGCTTCTCGATTACCTCGGCCACGTCGTCCAGAAACAGGCCGGCAATGATCGCCGTGACCGTGGACAACAGAAGAGCGAGCGCCAGCGCCAGCCCGATGCTCGCGAAGATGCCGAAGACGAAGGTCAGCCAGCCGGCCCATTCCGGGGTGCCGGGAATGAGCGCATCAACCCAGGGCATGGCATAGGCGATGAAGGTTTCGCGCAATGCAAACCACAGCCCGACCAGCACGATCAGGGTCAGCCCGATGACCTTCCAGAAGACCGATCGGGTTTCGGGCGCGAAGAGATTGCGCAGGGCAAGACCTGCCGCGTCAAGGATCATCCGGAGCCTCCATCAATGTCGAACCCGATGTAGGAGCCCGTCGCGGCCCGGACAAGATGCCGGGGCCGCGGTCGCAGGCAGCGGGGCGATCACCCCAGCCGATAGAGCTCGGGCCGCCGGTCGATCAGATAGGGGTTTTGCCGGCGGCACTCGTCGTAGGCCGTCCGGTCCATCTCGGCGACCAGCAGGGTCTCGCGCGCGCCGGCACGGGCCAGCTCGTCGCCGTCGGGGCCGATGATCGCCGAACGGCCACCATAGGCAAAGCTGCCCTCCTCGCCGCACAGATCGGCATAGACAACGAACACGCCGTTTTCGAAGGCACGGGTCGGAACCACCATGTCGGCCACCCGGCGGCTGATCGTACCGTCCGGGAGTGCGGTCGGAACGATCACCAGTTCGGCGCCGGCAAGCGCCAGTGTGCGGACATATTCCGGGAACTCGACGTCGTAGCAGATCAGCATGCCGGTCCGCACCCCGAACAGGTCGAAGACCTGCGGGCTGTCGGCGCCGGGAACGAAAGCCGCGCGTTCGCCGTCGCCATAGAGATGCCCCTTGCGGTAGAACTCGCACGTGCCATCCGGCCGCGCCAGAACGGCCGAATTGAAGACGGTCTCGCCCTCGCGCTCGGGAAAGCCGGTACAGATGGCCAGGTCGAACTCGGCGGCGATGTCGCAGATTGCACCGATGACTTCGCCATCCCGCCCTTCGGCAATCTCGGCAAAGCGCTGAGGGCTCAAGCCGTAACCGCTGACAGCGAGTTCCGGCGCGACGAGCAGTTCTGCGCCCATATCGCTGGCAGCCTCGGCCGCCTGAGCGATCTTGGCGAGATTGGCGGCGACATCGCCGGAAACCGGCTGCATCTGGTAGAGCGAGATCAACATGGCATGTCCTGGTTCAAGCGTAAGACTGGATGGGACGATAGGCCGAGGCGCGCTCGTTTGCAAAGCGCTTCACGGCTCGGAAACAGCTTTCGATCGTCAGAACACGGTCGCCGTCAGCAGCAGTATGAAGCCCTTCACCAGCGCAAACAGCACGCCGGCAACCACGGTCACGGAGATTACAAACACCACAGTGCCGAGCAGCACGCACAGGCCGTCGCGTTCCAGAATGCCGAAGGAAAACAGGCAGATCGCGATCGCCGGCAGTATGTTGCCGAGCGGGATCGGCAAGATGAGCACAACCGACAGGATGAGACAGAGCAGGCCGATCAGATATTCGGCGGGGGGATAGATGAACAGGCCGAGCCTTGGCCGCAGCATGCGTTCGCCACGCGCGAGCCAGGGCGAGATCCGGCCGACGATCGAGCCGAAATCGCCGCGCAGCATGGAGCGCTCGGCGATGATCTTCGGCAGCCACGGCGACTGACCAAGCATGAGCTGCGCGGACAGGAAGACCAGCGGCGCACCGGTCAGCGCCGAAGTGCCGGGGGGCGTCGGAATGACATTCGGCAGGGCAAAGATGAGGATCAGTGCCCCGAAGGCACGGTCTCCCATGGCGGCAAAGATGTCGGCAACCGATATGCGCTCGCGGCTCCCGTCGCCGGCCAGCGTCATCAGGATCTCCGAGAGCCGTCCGCCATGCCGTTCCGACCGGCCTGCTCCCGCAGCGCCTGCATCGTCATCCCTTGTCTCCGCCATTCACACTTCCCTGTCGGCACCCGCCCGAACGTCACGAACGGCTTAGGGGCAAAGAATGACGGATGTTTGTTAAGGACTGAAGAACCCGGAAGAGAGGCGGCCGTCGAACCGCCCGCAGAGCGATCCGAGGACCGGGTCGCTCTGCGGGCGTCAAACCTGCACGAGATGACCGGCGGATATTTCCCGATAGCTGCGCCGTGGCGGCACATACCCGACGGGACGGATCGGGCTCTTGATCTCATCTGTCGAGATGGTGCGCTTGAGATTGCGGCGCGCGGGGTCTGGCACGGGCACCGCCGCCATCAGCTTCTTCGTATAGGGATGCTGCGGATTGTCGAACACCGCCTGACGCGGGCCGATCTCGACGATCTCGCCAAGATACATGACCGCGACGCGGTGGCTCACGCGCTCCACCACGGCCATGTCATGGGAAATGAACAGGTAGGCGAGATTGAAGCTCTGCTGCAGGTCAAGCAGGAGGTTGCACACCTGCGCCTTGATCGAGACATCGAGCGCGGACACGGCCTCGTCGGCGACGATCACCTTCGGATCGAGCATCAGCGAACGGGCGATCGCGATGCGCTGGCGCTGGCCGCCGGAGAACTCGTGCGGATAGCGCCGCATCATGTCGGCCTTCAGGCCCACGCGCTCCAGAAGATCTGCCGCCTTTTCCCGCGCCTGCGCCTTGGTGCCGAGCCCATGCTCGACGAAGGGCTCCATGACGGCACTGCCGACGCTCATGCGCGGATCGAGGCTTGCGAACGGATCCTGGAAGACCATCTGGATGCTGCGGCGCATCTTGCGCAGCGACGCGCGGTCGAGATTGACGACGTCGTAGCCATCGAGGGCGATCGCCCCCGCGGTCGGCTCGACCAGACGGGTGATCGATCGGCCGGTCGTCGACTTACCGCAGCCGGATTCGCCCACCAGCGCCAGCGTCTCGCCTTCGCGCAGATCGAAGGAGACGTTTTCAACCGCATGCACCGCCCCGCTCTTGCGACCGAACAAGCCGGAATGAATGTCGAAACGGGTCGTCAGGTTCTTCACCTCCAGCACCGGTCGCCGCCCCTCGTCCACGTCGCCGGCCTCGGTCTCGGGGACCCGCGTCTCGCCGGTCACAATGTCGATGACCGGAAAGCGCATCGGCCGGTCGCGCCCGCCCATCGAGCCGAGCTTCGGGACGGCGGACAGCAGCGCCCGCGTATAGGGATGCTTGCCGCGATTGAAGATGTCATCGGTCGGACCGGTCTCGACCGCTTCGCCGCGGAACATCACGATCGTACGGTCAGAGACTTCCGCCACCACACCCATGTCGTGGGTGATGAAAAGGACGGCCATGCCCTCCTCGTCCTGGAGCACCTTGATGAGATCGAGGATCTGGCCCTGAATCGTGACGTCGAGCGCTGTCGTCGGCTCGTCGGCGATCAACAGCTTCGGTCGGCTGGCGAGCGCCATGGCGATCATCACGCGCTGGCGCATGCCGCCGGAGAACTGGTGTGGATAGTCGTCGAAACGGTTGCGGGCGTTGGGAATGCGGACCTTGTCCAGCAGCCGCAGAACCTCGGCCTTGGCCTCGGCCGCCGAGACGTCGCGATGGCAGGTGATCGCCTCGGAAATCTGCTTGCCGATCGGGAAGATCGGATTGAGCGAAGTCATCGGCTCCTGGAAGATCATGGCGATCTCGTTACCGCGCACCTTGCGCATGTCCTCGGCGCCGAGGGTGAGCAGTTCGCGACCGTTGAGCCTGACGCTGCCTTCGATGCGGCTTGCATTGGGGGGCAGGAGCCGCATGATCGACAGCGATGTGACGCTCTTGCCGGACCCGGATTCGCCGACGATCGCCACCGTCTCGCGCGGCGCGATGTCAAAGCTCACGCCCTTGACCACGGAGCGCCATTCCTCGCCGACCCGGAAGGAGGTCGTCAGGTCCCGGACCGAAAGAACCGGCGCCTCAGCTGCTGCATTGCCATTGCCATTTCCGACCTCAACCATCCGACCATTCCCTCAACAAAGCCTGCGACCGATGCGAAGAACGTCCGAGAGCGCCGTCAGGGAGACAGCGCCGTCTCGGCAAGCGTCACCCAATAGCTGATGCCATAGGGGATCACCTCGTCGTTGAAGTCGTAAGCCGAATGGTGAAGATTGGCGCTGTCGCCATTGCCGATGAAGACGAAACTGCCGGGCCGCGCCTCCAGCATGTAGGAGAAATCCTCCGCCCCCATCATCGGCAGCAGGTCGGAGACGACCGCCCGTTCGCCGGCAACGCGCTTCATCACGTCAAGCGCGAACTCCGTTTCCTCCGGATGATTGAAGGTCACCGGATAGCCGCGCCGGTAGTGCACGTCGACCCGACCGCCAAAACTCGCGGCAATGCCGGCAGCCACTTCGGACAGCCGGCGCTCGGCATAGTCTCGAGTCTCCGGCAGGAGCGTGCGCACGGTGCCCGTCAGCTTCACCGTATTGGCAATCACGTTCGACGCTTCGCCGCCATGCACGGTCGCGACCGTGACAACGACCGATTTCAGCGGATCCACCTCACGCGAGGCAATCGCCTGCAGGGCGATAACGATGTGAGAGGAAACCAGCACCGGATCGATCGTCGTGTGCGGCTGGGCCGCATGCCCGCCGCGCCCGTGGACGACGATTTCGAACTCGTCGGCGGCCGCCATGACGGAGCCCTTGCGGGTGGCAAAATGGCCGACCGGCATGCCGGGATGATTGTGCATGCCGTAGACCTGGGAGATCCCGAAGGTTTCCATCATGCCGTCCTCGACCATCTCACGGCCACCGCCACCACCCTCTTCGGCGGGCTGGAAGATCACCGCCACGGATCCGCGGAAATTGCGCGTTTCGGCAAGGTACTTGGCCGCACCGAGCAGCATGGCGGTATGGCCATCATGGCCGCAGGCATGCATTTTGCCGGGCGTCTTCGAGGCCCACTCCTTGCCGCTCGTCTCGTAGATCGGCAGCGCATCCATGTCGGCGCGAAAACCGATCACCGGCCCGTCGCCGCGATTACCCTTGATGAGGGCGACGACACCGGTCCGGCCGATCCCAGTCCTGACCACGTCGCAACCAAAGGATGTCAGCTTGTCGGCCACGAATTGCGCCGTCTCATAGACGTCGAAAAGCAGCTCCGGGTTCTCGTGAAGGTGGCGGCGCCAGGCGGCCACCTCGCCCTGCAATTCGCTGGCACGGTTCAACACAGGCATGCTCAGGTTCCTCGCTTTTTTATCGTCGTTCCCACTCTTGTTACGCCATACTGCGCTGCCTCAAAGCGCTTTTGCAAGCCGCAATTTTCCGCCTTGAACGCGAAATAGGCCTATGCTTAGATGGCTCAAATTTTGATCAGGCCCGCATTTCACGGATGTCTTTTTCCGACGGGCAAGCATTTCGAGCGGAGGCCAGGACATCAAAATTCCATAACAGGGCCAATGAGATAAACAGCGATTGGCGCTGATTGCCGCAAGAGCGGGATCTCTTGCCGGAACGCAATGACGCTCACAACTCCAACGATAATAACAGGGGAACGACGACATGCAGAAAATCCGTATTCTATTGGCAGCTTCCGCCGCGGCACTGGCCTTCCAGGCAGCCCCGGCGCTCGCCGAGCGCGGCTCGGACGGCGAACTGAAGATCCTCTTCTGGCAGGCCGTTTCGACCATGAATCCCTACCTGTCCGGCGGCACCAAGGAGGTCTACTCCGCCTCCATGGTTCTTGAACCGCTCGCCCGCTATGACGAGACCGGTTCGCTGGTGCCGATGCTGGCTGCCGAGATCCCGACCGTCGAGAACGGCGGCGTCGCTGCCGACCTGAAGAGCATCACCTGGAAGCTGAAACCCGACCTCAAATGGTCCGACGGCACGCCGGTCACGGCCGACGATGCGATCTTCACCTGGAAATACTGCACCGCCCCGGACGGCGGTTGCGCCCAGGCCGCCTATTATGAAGGCGTGACCAATGTCGAGGCGGTCGACGCATCGACGATCAAGGTTTCCTTCGCCGAAGCCAAGCCCTACCCCTACAGCGCCTTTGTCGGCGCCCAGTCGCCGATCCTCCAGGCCGCCCAGTTCAAGGACTGCATGGGCGCCAAGGCACCGGAATGCACGTCTGCCAATTTCGGCCCGATCGGCACCGGCCCCTTCGTCGTCAAGGAGTTCAAACCGAACGACGTCATCACCTTCGAAGCCAACCCGAACTATCGTGACCCGGCCAAGCCGGCTTTCGCCACCGCCACGCTGAAGGGCGGCGGTGACGCCGCATCGGCTGCCCGTGCCGTGCTCGAGACCGGCGAATTCGACTATGCCTGGAACATGCAGGTCGAGCCGGAAATCCTCGCCACCATGGTCGCGGCGGGCAAGGGCAAGCTCGTCACCGCGTTTGGCACGCAGGTCGAACGCATCGACGTCAATGCCTTCGCCGTCGATCCCTCGCTCGGCGACAAGCGCTCCACCAAGGAAGCCGGCCCGCATCCGGCGCTCAAGGATCCGGCCGTGCGCAGGGCATTGTCGATTGCCATCGATCGCGACATCATCGACGAGGCGGGCTATGGCGAGGCCGGCCAGCCGACCTGCAACATTCTCCCCGCGCCGGATATCTACAAGTCGACTGATGTCGACTGGTGCCTGAAGCAGGACATCGAGGGGGCCAACAAGCTGCTCGACGATGCCGGATGGGTGATGGGCGGCGACGGCGTTCGCGAGAAGGATGGCGTCAAGCTCTCCTTCCTCTATCAGACCTCGACCAATTCGGTGCGCCAGGCCACCCAGGCGCTGGTCAAGGACATGTGGTCGCAGATCGGCGTCACCGTCGAACTGCGCAACATTGCCGCCAACGTGTTCTTCGGCGGCGATCCGGCTTCGCCGGATACCTTCCAGAAGTTTTATGCCGACGTGCAGATGTACACCAATAACTTCGACGGCACCGATCCGGAGAAGTACATGGCCGGCTGGATGTGCGACAAGATCCCGAGCCCGGCCAATGGCTGGCAGGGCGAAAACATCGTCCGTTACTGCAACGAGGACTATGACAAGCTCGTCGTCGAACTCGGCAAGACCGCCAAGCTCGAGGACCGCGCCGTCATCGCCAAGAAGCTCAACGATATGCTGACCAACGACGTGGCGCAGATCCCGCTCATCCATCGCGGCAGCGTCTCGTCCCATTCCGTCACGCTCGAAGGCGTGCGCATGAATGCCTGGGACAGCGAATTGTGGAACGTCGCTGACTGGACGCGCAAGAAGTAAGCGCCGTTTTGCCGGGCCGGCCTCGCCGTCGGCCCGGCAACCGCCTCTTCGTGACAGTCTGGGAACCATCCGATGTTCACCTACACCCTGCGGCGATTGCTGTTTGCAATCCCGACGCTGCTGATCATCAGCTTCATCATCTTTGCTCTTCTCGATCTCGCCCCGAGCGATCCGCTGAGCGACCTGCCGCTGACCATTCCTCCCGAGGTTCGCGCCCAGATCCGCGAGGCCATGGGCCTCGACCAGCCCTTCGCCATTCGTTACCTGCGCTGGCTGCAGCAGTTCTTCATCAACGAGCCGATCAACATCTTCGAACAGATCACCGGCATGACCGTCGGCGACGGCGAACGCATGCGCGTGCTGTCCTGGGCGACCCGCAGCCCGGTGGTCGACCTGATCGTCCAGCGGCTGCCCCAGACGCTCTGGGTGGTCGGTCTCTCCTATCTCTTCGGCGTCTTGCTGGCGATCCCGATCGGGGTGATCTCCGCCTACAAGCAGTATTCGGTCTTCGACCAGATCGGCACCTTCATCTCGATGGTGGGCTATTCCGTGCCCACCTTCTTCACAGGCGTGCTGCTGATCGTCATCTTCAGTTCGTATCTGCAGTGGTTCCCGTCGATCTACGACACCAATCTCGTCGTGAACGACTGGTCCAGCTTCGTCCAGCAGGTCAAGCAGATGTTCCTGCCGGTGATGGTGCTCACACTCTACAACACCTCGCAGATCAGCCGCTTCGTTCGCGCCTCCATGCTTGACAACCTGCACCAGGACTACGTCCGAACCGCCCGCGCCAAGGGGGTGAAGGAAAAGGTCGTGCTTCTCGTGCATGTGCTGCGCAACAGCCTGATCCCGGTCGTCACCGTGATCGCGCTCGGCGTCCCGACGATCTTCTCCGGTGCCATCATCACCGAACAGATCTTCCGCGTGAACGGTCTCGGCCAGTTGCTGATCACCGCCATCCAGGGGGCCGACATCCCGCTGGTGCAGACGCTGACCTTCATCTTCGCGGTGCTCATCGTGTTGTTCAATCTGATTGCCGACGTCCTTTACGGCATTCTCGACCCGAGGATCCGCTATGACTGACGCGATCGCCACCGTCGACAAACCCGCCGGCTCCTTCGCCGGCGACCTCTGGCGCCAGTTCCGCGCCCATCCGGGCGGGGTTGCCGGCCTGATCGTCTTCGGCTTCATCGTCTTTGCCGTCTATCTCGGGCCTTTCATCCATACGATCGACCCCAACAAGATCGACATCAAGGCGAAGAACCAGGGCCCCTCCTGGGCACACCCCTTCGGCACCGACAATCTCGGCCACGACATGCTGGCGCAGGTGCTCGCCGGCGGGCAGATCTCGCTCGCCGTCGGCATCACCGCCATGCTGCTGGCACTGCTGCTCGGCACGCTCGTCGGCGTTCTATCGGGCTATTTCAAGCGGCTGGACGGCGTGCTGATGCGCATCACCGATCTGTTCCTCGCCCTGCCGCTCCTGCCGCTCCTGCTCGTCATCATCATGCTGTTTCGCGACACGCTCAGGGCCGCCTTCGGACCGGAGACGGGGATCTTCATCCTGATCGTCTTTGTTATCGGGATAACCAGCTGGATGCACACCGCCCGCATCGTCCGCGGCGACGTGCTGGCGGTCAAGAGCCAGGAATTCGTGCTGGCCGCCAAGTCGAGCGGCATGTGGGAATACCGCATCATCCTCAAGCACATCCTGCCGAACGTCATGAGCTCGATCATGGTCTCGGCAACGCTCGGCATCGCCTCGGCGATCATCACGGAATCGGCCCTGTCTTTCCTCGGTCTCGGCTTTCCCTCGGACTTCCCGACCTGGGGCCGGCTTCTGTTCGACGGCGCAAACTTCCTGCAGATCAATCCGTCGCGGGTGCTTTGGCCAGGACTTGCCATCTCGCTCACCGTGCTCAGCGTCAATTATATCGGCGACGCAATCCGCGATGCGCTGGATCCGAGAATGATGAAGCGGTGACCGGCAAAGTGCCTCCTTCCGCGAGACACCCGGCAGATCGGCTAGGATTGTTCGGGATGGTCCGCGCCGGCGAGAAAACTCCGGACGGCCGGTAGCACGGCCTCCGGATCATCCTCAAGCACCGTGTGCGAAGCGAAAGGCAGGTTCAGGAGGCGGGCCCCCTCCACCTGTTCCGCCAATTGGCAGGCATGCCGGCGCGAAACCAGAAAGTCGTCGTCGCCGTGCACCACCAGAAGCCGGCATCGGATCTGGGCGACGGCCGCCCCGGGATAGGCGTTTTCTCCTGAACCGAGCCACATGGCACGTGTTGCTTCGAACAGGCGGCCAAAGTCGGGAGCGGGATTTTCGCCCTCGTATCGTGCGACCTGTTCGGCGAACATGCCGCGCCATTCTTCCTCGGTCACACCCTCATAGATATCGCGCGTCGGGTCATCGCTCGGCAGCTCCCCGTGAGCCCCGACCGCGATGATACCACCCAGGGGAAACCTTCCGGACGAGGCCAGGCGCAGCGCGACGATGGCACCGTCGCTATGGCCGATGATCGTCGCCGCCGTAAGCTCGAGCGCCGACAAGACCATGCCGACATCACGCTCGAGCTGCGCATAGGTCAAGGGCATGGTTCCCAAGGCCGAGCGGCCATGTCCGCGGCTATCGATCGCGACCAGCCGATAATCCGCCGCGAGATGCCGCGCCAGCGGCAGGAAGTCGTTCCGGCTGCCCAGTCCGCCGTGAAGCAGGACGAGAGGCGGTCCATCCGGCCTTCCCGCCTGCGCGACAAACAGGGTAGCCTCCCCGACCGCGACGGTCGACCCCTGCTCGAACGTCAGAGCTTCGGATGGTGCATGCTCCATGGATCGTCCAGCCAACTTCCCCTCCCCTGGTTCTGCTCCGGGTGCATCGACGGATCAGATCCGTCCGACCGCGTTCGGCGTCACACCCCGCTGATCACCTCGATCTTCGAACCGTCGAAGAAACGCGACAGCCGGAACGGCGTCGGGTCGACGCAGGGCGTATGCCCCGTCACCAGATCCGCCATCAGGCGTCCGGCGCCGGGACCGATGCCGAAGCCGTGGCCGGAAAAGCCGGTGGCAACGAAGAAACCCGGGATCTTGTCGACCGGCGAAATGATCGGCACGGCATCCGGCGAGACATCGATATAGCCGGCCCAGCGCTGCTCGATCTCCGCCTTGGCAAAGACCGGATAATCCTTCTTCAGCTGAGCAAGCGCATGATTGGTCCACTTGTCGGACGGCTTCGGATCGAGCACGCGGCAGCGCTCGAACGGGCTCTCCTCATCCATGCGCCAGCGCTGCGGCATGCGGCCTTCCTCAAGAAAACGGCCGGAGACGCGGAAGCGCAGCGATCGCCATTCACTCTTCAGCGCCGGCAGGAATTTCAGCATATAGCGGAAACTGTCGGGCACGATCTCGACAATGTTGTCATAACGCGAGGCAATCGTGTAGCCGCCGTCCTGGCGCTTGCGGAAGGCAAAATCACGGCCGTAGAGCGTCTGCTCCGGACCGCCCTCGATCGGCTTGGTGCGGATGACCGTGTTCATGACCTTGAGCTGCGGCACGTCGACGCCGGCATTGCGGGCAAACAGGCTCGACCAGGCACCACCGGCCAGCACCACCGACGAGCAGGCGATCGTTCCACGCTCGGTGACGACACCGGAAATCTTGCCGCCCGAGGTCTCAAGCCCACGCACGGCGCAATTCGTCAGGATATGTGCGCCCTTGTCGCGCGCGGCCTCGGCAATGGCGGGCGCCGCCTTCTGCGGCTCGGCGCGGCCGTCGGCCGAGGTGTAGAGCGCGCTCTTGAAGTCATGATTCATGCCCGGATAAAGGCCGCTGAACTCCGGCCCGTCGATCATCCGCGACTTCATCTGGTACTTGGTCAGAATGTCGGGCCATTCCGCGTTCTTGTCTTCGTATTTCTGGTCGAGCGAGGCAAAGACGATGCCGCACTGCTTGTAGCCGGTGTCGCGGCCGATGCGCTGGTCGAGGCCCTGCCAGATGCGGATTGCCTCGGCCATCAACGGCACTTCGCGCGGGTCGCGCCAGGAGATGCGCACCCAGCCCCAGTTGCGGCTCGACTGTTCCTCGCCGATCCCGCCCTTCTCGCAGAGCGCCACCGAGACGCCGCGCTCGGCCAGTTCCAGTGCCGTCGACACGCCGATGATACCGCCACCGATGACGACGACATCGACGCGCGCAGGCATTTGCGCGTCACCTTGAACGGGAACGACCTTGGGACCGGGCATGGGAAATGAACTCCTGAACGACAAAGGGATCCGGCAGGCAGGAAGGACTGATGGGCCGCCGGTAATATCGCCCAGCTATAGCACCCGCAGATCGCTTCGTCACGATGGCGGGGTGACGCGGCGGGGCGTAACGGACGCGAGAAATCGCCCGCCTCGCCTCTTGCTTCGGCTCAGTGATACTTCGCCTGCTCCACCGTCAGGATGCGGTCGGCATCGAGCGTCGAGATCGGCATGTCCGTATTGGCCGGAATGTCGCCGGAGAGCTGCAGCGCGAGATAGCGGCCGCAGCAGACGCGCAGGAACGAGGTGAAATTGCCGAGGTCGTGCCCGGCGTCGATGGATTCGTGATAGAGTTTGGCGATCAGCTGGATGACGGTCATGCCATCGCGCCGGCCGATCTCGTCGAGCGTCATCCAGAAGAAATTCTCCAACCGGACGCTGGTCACCATGCCGTCAATGCGCAGCGACTTGGTCTGGCTTTCCCAAAGGCCCGGATCGGCCTGGATGAAGAGCTTGCACATGGTGTCCTCCCGGATGCGCGGTCCTCGGCGAAAACGAACCTATCGCGAACGGGCGGAGCCCGGAAGGCCCCGCCGCTGCGAATGAGGCGGTCGCTGCTCAGGCGGAAAGCACGGCCATGAACTGCTTGAGCCACGCCGGATGGGCCGGCCAGGCAGGCGCGGTCACGAGCTTGCCGTCGGTCACGGCTGCATCGATGGCGATGTCGGCATAGGTGCCGCCGGCGAGTTCCACTTCGGGACGGCAGGCCGGATAGGCCGAGCAGGTGCGGCCTTCGAGCACGCGGGCGGCCGCCAGGATCTGTGCACCATGGCAGACGGCGGCGACCGGCTTATCGGCATCAAAGAAGTGCTTCACGGCCGCGATGACGTCCGGATTGAGGCGCAGATATTCCGGCGCACGGCCGCCCGGAATGACCAGCGCGTCATAGTCCGAGGCCTTGACGTCGGCAAAGGTGGCGTTGAGCGCGAAATTGTGGCCGCGCTTCTCGGTATAGGTCTGGTCGCCTTCGAAATCGTGGATCGAGGTCGCGATCGTTTGGCCGGCCTTCTTGCCGGGGCAGACGGCATGAACGGTGTAACCGCAGGCCAGAAGCGTCTGGAACGGCACCATGGTCTCATAGTCTTCGGCAAAATCGCCGGCAATCATCAGGATCTTCTTCAACATGTCATCCTCCCGTTCTGGAATGTCGGGTGAACGCTAGCAAATCGCGAAAAGAGACGGGTATTATCGCCTTACTACAGCGCCGATTTTTGGTATCCGTCGGCTTGCTCGCGTGCCATGGCCTGCCCTTGCCGGCGACGGCCGGAGGCGAACCGGCTTGATTCCGATCACGGACGACGTCACTCTCGCCCCGTATTTTTAAGGCCATAGGGGGTTCGCGGCGAACCCGAGCGCATTTGAGAGGAAAGAGTATGACGTCCAAACTCAACCTTCTGACCGATGTCGAAGGCGTCGCCGTCGGCCATGCGACCGACCTGAACCTTGGATCCGGCGTGACGGTCATCGTGTTCGACCGTCCGGCGACCGCTTCCGGCTGCGTGCTCGGCGGTGCGCCCGGCGGGCGGGAGACGGCGCTGCTCGATCCGTCGATGTCGGTGGAGGCGGTTGATGCCTTCGTGCTGTCGGGCGGCTCGGCCTTCGGCCTTGATGCCGCCGGCGGTGTCCAGGCCGGGCTTCGCGCCATTGGCCGCGGCTTTCCGGTCGGCGACGTGAAGGTGCCGATCGTGCCGCAAGCCATCGTGATGGACCTGCTCAACGGCGGCAACAAGGACTGGGGCCTGCACTCGCCCTATCGCGACATGGGTTATGACGCCTTTATGGCCGCCCGCGACGGCGTCTTCGAGCTTGGCAGCGTCGGTGCCGGCACCGGCGCGACGACCGCCACCTTCAAGGGCGGGCTGGGCTCGGCCAGCGCCATGACGAGCGGCGGCCACACCGTCGCGGCCATCGCCGCCGTCAACGCCATGGGCTCGGCCACCATCGGCGACGGCCCCTTCTTCTGGGCCGCACCCTTCGAACTGGACGACGAGTTCGGCGGGATCGGGCTGCCGGCCAATTTCTCCTCGCCCGACACCATCCTGCGCGCCAAGGGCATCAATCTGACGGCAACGACGATCGGTGCGGTCGTCACCGACGCCGCGCTGACCAAGGCCCAGACCCACCGGCTCTCGATCATGGCCCATGACGGCCTGGCCCGCGCCGTGCTTCCCGCGCACCTGCCGGCCGATGGCGACACGATCTTTTCCGCCGCCACAAACCGGCGCCCGCTCGCCAGTTCCGCCGATTTCATGGAGCTCTGCCACCTCGCCACCCTGGTCATGGCCCGCGCGATTGCCCGAGGCGTTTTCGAGGCGACCTCGCTTCCCCACGAGGGTGCGCAGGCCTCCTGGCGCGACCGCTACGGCTGAGCCGCCAGCCGGCCGCCGGCAAACCGATCCGCAACCGCCGCGCAAGGCGGCGTTAAGCCTGCCGTACGGGATCGATTGATTGCAGGCGGCAAAGGACTATATTGCAATGCAGCAACAATTTGTCCGCGCGTGGCGGCAGGAGGCCTTTTGGTCGTGTAGCCGTCACGAAGCTCGGTTATCCGTTGGCGAAATCGACACGCTGTAGCGTGCTGGAGAAGATCGCATGTCCATTTCAAGCATGATCCGCGCCAATGACCCGTCGAACGTCAATCTCGACACCGCTCTCGACGTCCTCGGCTTCGACGATGGCTCCCAGGCGGCAGGCTTCGAGGCCCTGACGCGGATGAACGACGCAATGATCGCGCCTCTGACCGGCGGGATCTCGCCCGCGGCGCTGTCACTCGCCGTCTATGACTGGGCCGTCCATCTCGGCATGGCGCCGGGGAAACGTCTGGAACTGGTGCAGAAGGCGCTGCGCAAGGCGAACCGGCTGGCAGTCCACATGGCGGCCGCGGCGGTCGACCCCAGCACCCCACCCTGCATCGAGCCGCTGCCGGGCGACGAACGTTTCAAGGGCGAGGAATGGCGTCACTTCCCGTTCAACGTTATGGAGCAGTGCTTCCTGCTGAACCAACAATGGTGGCACAATGTCACCAATGACGTGCCCGGCGTCGCCCCCCACCATCAGGACGTGATCTCCTTTGCCACGCGCCAGATGCTCGACATGTTCTCGCCGTCGAACTCGCCCTTCACCAATCCCGTGGTGATGAAGCGGGCGCTGGAGACCGGCGGGATGAATTTCCTCGAAGGCATGCGCAACTTCATCGAGGACACCAATCGCCAGCTGACGCAGCAGCCGGTCGCGGGGACTGAAGCCTTCCGGCCGGGAGACACGGTCGCGACCACACCCGGCCGCGTTGTTTATCGCAACCGCCTCATCGAACTCATCCAGTATTCGCCGGCCACCGACACGGTCTATGCCGAACCGATCCTGATCGTCCCAGCCTGGATCATGAAATACTACATTCTCGACCTGTCGCCGGAGAACTCGCTGATCCGCTATCTGGTCTCGAAGGGCCACACCGTTTTCTGCATCTCCTGGCACAATCCGACCGCCGCCGACCGGGACCTCGGCTTCGATGACTATCGGCGCCTCGGCGTCATGGCGGCGGTTGATGCGATCAACGCCATCATGCCTGAGCGCAAGATCCACGGCACCGGCTATTGCCTCGGCGGCACGCTGCTGTCGATCGCGGCCGCCGCCATGGCGCGGGCCAAGGACGAGCGGCTGGCCTCGGTGACGCTGTTCGCCGCCCAGACCGATTTCAGCGAGCCGGGCGAGCTTGCCCTCTTCATCGACCACAGCCAGCTGCACTTCCTCGAAAGCGTAATGTGGAACCGCGGCTTCCTCTCGGCCGACCAGATGGCCGGCGCCTTCCAGCTGCTGCGCTCCAACGACCTCGTCTGGTCGCGGGTCGTGCATGACTACATGATGGGCGAACGCACGCCGCTCAATGACCTGATGGCCTGGAACGCCGACACCACGCGCATGCCGTTTCGCATGCATGCCGAATATCTGCAGCGGCTCTATCTCGACAACGAACTGGCCGCCGGCCGCTTCATGGTCGACGAACGTCCAGCCGCGCTGCAGAACATTCGTGCGCCGGTCTTTGCCGTCGGCACCGAACGCGACCATGTGGCGCCGTGGAAATCGGTCTATAAGATCCATTACCTGACCGACACCGACGTCACCTTCGTGCTGACCAGCGGCGGCCACAATGCCGGCATCGTTAGCGAGCCGGGTCATCCGCACCGTCATTTCCGCATGACGACGAAGAAGGCCGTCGATGCGTGCGTCAGCGCCGAGGAATGGGTGGCGGAATGCCCGTCGCAGGAGGGTTCCTGGTGGCCGGCCTGGTCGGCCTGGCTTGCGTCTCACTCCTCCACGGATAAAGTTGCGCCGCCGCCGATGGGCGCCAGCGACAACGGCTACGTCGCCAAGGAAGCCGCTCCCGGCACCTATGTTCACCAGAGATAGACCCGAATGAACCAGTCCCTGCTCACCAATCGGACCTTCGACGAACTAAAGGTCGGCGATAGCGCCATGATCAAACGCACCGTCGGGCGCCAAGACATCGAGTTGTTCGCCCTCGCCTCCGGTGACTTCAATCCGGCCCATGTCGATCCCGCCTTCGCGGAAAAGGACTTCTTCGGTCACATCATCGCCCACGGCATGTGGACGGCCGCCATGGTCTCGGCCGTGCTCGGCACCAAGCTGCCCGGCCCCGGCACGATCTATCTCGGCCAGGAGCTCCGGTTCCAGAAGCCGGTCTTCCCCGGCGACACGATCACTGCGACCGTTACCGTCACGGAAAAGCGCGCCGACAAGCGGATCGTCGTTTTCGACACCCGCTGCACTAACCAGAACGGTGAGGACGTGCTGAGCGGTCTTGCGACCGTAATCGCTCCCTTCGAGCGCGTGGAGTGGCCGCAGGTGACGCTGCCGGCGGTCGCCGCCCAGCATCACGACCGCTTCGAGGACATCATTGCCGAAGCGCGCGCCCTGCCGCTGATTAAGACGGCGCTCGTCCATCCCTGCTCGCCCGAGGCGATCCAGGCGGCACTCGAGATCCGCGAGGAAAACCTGCTCGATCCGATCCTGATCGGACCCGAGGCAAAGATCCTCGCCGCCGCCGAAAAGGCCGGCGCCTCGCTCGACGGCTTCGAAATCATCTCCGTGGAGCACAGCCATGCCGCCGCCGAAAAGGCCGTGGAACTGGCGGTCGCCGGCAAGGTCTCCACCCTAATGAAGGGCAGCCTGCATTCCGACGAACTGCTGGGGGCCATCGTCGCCGCCGGTTCGGGTCTCAAGACCGAGCGACGGATCAGCCACGTCTACGCCATGGACGTGCCCGCCTATGAGAAGCTTCTAGTGGTGACTGATGCAGCGATCAACATCGCCCCCACGCTCGATCACAAGCGCGACATCTGCCAGAACGCCATCGACCTCCTGCGCCTGCTCGGCAACAGCAATCCGAAGGTCGCGGTGCTGGCTGCCGTCGAAACGGTGAACGACAAGATGCAGGCGACCCTCGATGCGGCCGCCCTCACCGTCATGGCCTCGCGCGGACAGATCACCGGCGGCAGCGTCGACGGCCCGCTGGCCTTTGACAACGCCATCAGCCCGGATGCCGCCCGCACCAAGGGTATCATCTCGCCGGTGGCCGGCCAGGCCGACATCCTGCTCGTTCCGGACCTCGAGGCCGGCAATATGCTGGCCAAGCAGCTTCTTTATTTCGCCGGCGCCGATGCCGCAGGCCTGGTGCTGGGCGCCCGCGTGCCGATCATCCTGACGAGCCGTGCCGACAGCCTCAAGGTCCGCATCGCCTCGGCAGCCCTCGCCAAGCTGGTCGCCGCCAAGCGCGCCGCACAGGAGCTGCCGGCCCAATGACGGAAAAGCTGCTACTCACCTTCAATGCCGGCTCCTCGACGGTGAAGATCGGCCTCTTCCGGCGCGACGGCGACAAGGCGCAGCGCATCGGCAAGGGCATGATCGACTTCCGCCACAAGCCGCTCACCTTCCATCTGGTTGAGGGGCCGGAAGTCTTCGACGTGCCGCTCGAGGCCGAGGGCGGCGACGTGCTCCACGAGGTGCTCGATGAAACCTTCGGCTGGCTGGCCGACCATTTCGACATCGACGCGGTGACCGCCGTGGGCCACCGGGTTGTCCATGGCGGCGATCTCTTCTCCGGGCCGGTGCGGATCGACGAGGCTGCCCTCGAAAAGATTGCCGCGCTGACGCCGCTCGCCCCGCTCCACCAGCCGCAGAACCTGCGACTGATCGAGGCGATCCGGCACCTGAAGCCCCACCTTCCACAGACGGCCTCCTTCGACACGGCCTTCCACCGCACGCAGTCGCCCACCGTGCAGCGCTTCGCCATTCCGCGCCAGTACTTCGATGAGGGCATCAAGCGCTACGGCTTCCACGGCCTGTCCTACAAGTACATCGCCGGCGCCCTCGCTCGGATCCTGCCCGAACGCGCCACCGGCCGCACGATTGTCGCCCATCTCGGCAGCGGCGCCAGCGTCTGCGCCATCGAAGGCGGCCTTAGCCGCGACAGCTCGATGGGCTTTTCGACGATCGACGGCATCCCGATGGCGACCCGTTCCGGCGCCATCGATCCGGGCGTGATCTTCCACTTCATGGCCAGCATGGGCCTGTCGCGCGAAGAGGTCGAGGACATCATCTACCACAAGTCCGGCCTGATCGGCCTTTCCGGCATCAGCGCCGACAGCCGTGTGCTTCTGGAAAGCGATCGGCCGGAGGCCCGCGAGGCGATCGATGTCTTCACCTTCCGCATTGCCGGTGAGATTGCCAGGCTCTCCGCCACAATCGGCGGTCTCGACACGCTGGCTTTTACCGCCGGCATCGGCGAACACCAGCCGGCCGTCCGGCGCGCCGTCTGCGAACGTCTCGCCTATCTCGGCCTGAAACTCGACGAGGCCGCGAACGACGCCAATGCGCAAACGATTTCCGCCCCGTCGGCGCCAGTCACCGTGCTCGTCATCGAGACCGACGAGGAACAGGTGATCGCCGACGAAGCCCTGTCGGTCCTTTGAAAACAACCCTCTGAAAACGGAGAATGCCGCCCATGTCGCTGACGAGCCTTGAAGGAAAACGCGGTCTGGTGGTCGGTATCGCCAACGAGATGAGTATTGCCACCGGTTGCGCCGAAGCCTTTCGCGCGGCCGGCGCTGAACTGGCCGTGACCTATCTCAACGACAAGGCCGAGCCCTTCGTCCGCCCGGTCGCCGACAAGCTGGGCGCGACCATCGTCGTCCCGCTCGACGTGCGCATTCCCGGCCAGATGGAAGCGGTGTTCGAGCGGATCGCCAGCGAATGGGGCAAGCTCGACTTCGTCCTGCATTCCATCGCCTTTGCCCCGCGCGAGGATCTGCACACCAGCCTCGTCAACAGCTCGGCAGAAGGCTTTGCCATGGCGATGGACGTCTCCTGCCATTCCTTCATCCGCATGGCCAAGCTCGCCCTGCCGCTGATGACCGACGGCGGCAGCCTGATGACGGTGAGCTTCTACGGCGCCGATCGGGTCGTGGAGAACTACAACCTGATGGGCCCGGTGAAAGCCGCGCTGGAATCGAGCGTGCGTTATCTCGCCGCCGACCTCGCCGAGAGCCGCATCCGCGCCTACGCGATCTCGGCCGGACCGGTGAAGACCCGGGCCGCTTCCGGCATCGACCGCTTCGACACCCTTCTCGACAGGGTGCGCGAGCGCACCCCCGCCCATCGCCTCGTCGGCATCGAAGAAATCGGCGAGATTGCCGCCTTCCTGGCGAGCGACGCCGGCGCGCCGATGACGGGCTCCGTCATCTATGCCGACGGCGGTTTCCACACAGTCGCCTGATCCCGGCCATCCGACACAGAAGCGTCATGCAGCGCGGCTAAGCACGGTCCGAGCGAAGATCTGCGAGTCGATCCGATGACTCGCGCCCTGCCTGCGAAGGAGCCGGACGATGCTGATGAATGCCCTGTCGGAAAGCCGCCGCTCGGACGAGAGAACGCCCCTCGTCATCGACAATGCCCGGATCGTTCTTGCCGATCAGGTCGTTTCCGGCTCCGTCGTCATCAAGGATGGCCGCATCGTCTCGGTCGAACCCGGATCATCAGCCGGAGCAACCATCGATCTCGGTGGCGATTTCCTGCTCCCCGGTCTGGTCGACATCCACACCGACCATTTCGAAAAGCACGTCTACCCGCGCCCGCATGTCCGCTGGGATTACATGCGCGCCGCCCTTGCCCATGACGCCCAGATCATCGGCGGCGGCGTCACCACCGTGTTCGACAGCCTCTGCGTCGGCGTCTCTTCCGAAGACAACGAAAGGGCGGAAATCCTCGGACCGATGATCGACGTGCTGGAGCGCGCCCAAGCGGCCGGCATGCTGCGTGCCGAGCACTTCATCCATCTGCGATGCGAGGTCGTGGATCCGCGCACGCCGGAACTGACGGCCGCCAACATCGATCGCCCTCTCGTGCGCGTCGTCTCGGTCATGGAGCACCTGCCCGGTATCCGCCAGAGCCGCGATCTCGACCATTATGTGGGCCGCCTGCAGAAGCTCGGTGGCGAAAGCGAGGCGATCATTCGCGAGCGCATCGCCCGCATGGTGGCGGAGAAGTCGGATATCGGCCGGACCGTCCGGCCGGAAGTCGTGGCGCTGGCGCGCGCCCGCGGCCTGCCGCTCCTCAGCCATGACGACACCGATATCGAACACGTCGATCTCGCTGCCGACGAAGGTGTCGCAATCTCGGAATTCCCCTGCACGCTGGAAGCGGCCCGCGAGGCCCGCGCCCGGGCCATGCTGATCGTCGGCGGCGCGCCCAACATCGTGCGCGGCGGCTCGCAGTCGGGCAATGTCGCGGTGCGTGAGCTGCTCGAGGAACGGCTGATCGACATGCTCGCCTCGGACTATGTCCCGCGCTCCATGCTGGATGCCGCCTTCCTGATCGCGAACGATCCGGCCCTCGATTACGATCTGCCGGCTGCCGTGCGGATGGTCACAAAGGCCCCGGCGGAGGCCGCGGGTCTCGTGGATCGCGGCGAAATTGCACCGGGCAAGCGCGCCGACCTGATCCGTGTCGGCGTGAGCGACGGGCATCCCTTCCTGAAGGCAGTCTGGCGCGAGGGGGAACGGGTCGCCTGAAGCATCAGGCGTCCCGCACGAAACCTTCGCTCGCCGTCAGCAGCTGGCGGGTATAGTCGGTCGCAAAATCCCGCGAGCGCAGCTGGTCGACCTTGAGCGCCTCGACGACCTTGCCACCCTTCATCACGGCGAGCCGCTCGCACATGTGGCTGATGACGGCGAGGTCGTGGCTGACCATGACGAAGGTGAGACCGCGATCCTTGCGCGCCTGTTCGAGCAGGTTGAGGATTTCCGCCTGGATCGAGGCGTCGAGCGCCGAGGTCGGCTCATCGAGCAGAAGCACCTTCGGTTCGACGATCAGGGCGCGCGCAACCGCGATGCGTTGGCGCTGGCCGCCCGACAGCTGGTGCGAGAAGCGGAAGCGGAAACCGGAACCCAGCCCTACCTCGTCCAGCGCCCGCGAAATGCGGGCCTCGGTGTCGGTGAAGCCATGGATCGCCAGCGGCTCCAGCAGCAGCCGGTCGACGGTCTGGCGCGGATGCAGCGATCCGTAAGGGTCCTGGAAGACCATCTGGACGGTGCGGTAGAATTCCTGGTCGCGCTTGTGGCCGGTGAAACTGCGGCCGTTGATGGTCAGCGTTCCGCCGTCGAAGCGGTTGAGCCCGGCGACGGCTCTGAGCAGAGTCGATTTGCCGGAGCCGGATTCACCGACGATGCCGAAGGATTCACCCTGAGCAACATCGAGGCTCACGCCGTCGAGTGCGCGAAAGCCGTTGAAGGTCACCAGCATGTTGCGGACGGAAAGGGCCGGTTCGGTCATTGCGCCCACTCCGCCTGGCGTTCGAGGACAGGCAGCGGGTGCCGGTCGGCATGAATCTGGGGCAGGCAGTTCAAAAGCCCGCGCGTATAGGGATGCTGGGCTTCCGAAAGCCGCGAGGCCGGCAGTTCCTCGACCACCCGCCCGGCATACATGACGAGCACCCGGTCGCAGAAGGACGAGACCAGACGCAGGTCATGGCTGATGAAGATCAGGCCCATGCCGCGCTCGGAGACGAGCTTGTCGAGAATGGCGAGCACTTCGAGCTGGACGGTGACGTCGAGCGCCGAGGTCGGCTCGTCGGCGATCAGCAGTTCCGGACCACAGACCAGCATCATGGCGATCATGATGCGCTGGCCCATGCCGCCGGAGACCTCGTGCGGGTAGAGGTCGAACACGCGCTCGGGATCGTTGATCTGAACCGCTTCCAGCATGGCGAGCGCCCGCTGGCGCGTCTCCGCCTTCGACAGGCGCTCGTGCGTCTGCAGGGTCTCCATGATCTGGCGCCCGATCGGCATGACCGGATTGAGCGAATATTTCGGATCCTGGAGGATCATGGCGATCTTCTTGCCCCTGAGCGCCCGCCGTTCGCTCTTGGAGGCGGCCAGCAGATCGGTGTCGCCGAAGGCCAGCCGGTCCGCCGAGATCCTGGCGTGACCGGGTGTCAGCCCCATGATGGCACGTCCCGTCTGGGACTTGCCGGAACCGCTCTCGCCGACAATGCCGAGCCGTTCGCGTCCGAGCGTGAAGTTGACGCCACGAACCGCCTCGACCAGACCGGTGCGGGTCGGGAAGGAGACCTTGAGGTTCTGAACCGTGAGAAGCGGCGTCATTGGCCGGCCTCCTTCGGATCGAGCGCGTCGCGCAGGCCGTCACCGAGCAGATTGAAGCCGAGGGACACGATCAGGATCGCAAAGCCGGGCATGGCTGCCACCCACCACTGGTCGAGAATGAAACGGCGGCCCGAGGCGATCATCGCGCCCCATTCCGGCAGCGGCGGCTGGGCACCGAGACCAAGGAAGCCGAGGCCGGCGGCCGTCAGGATGATGCCCGCCATGTCGAGCGTGACGCGTACGATCAGCGATGACATGCACAGCGGCATAATGTGGGAAACGACGATGCGCAGCGGCGAGGCGCCCATCAGCTTGACCGCCGCGATGAAGTCCGAGTTGCGGAAGGTCAGCGTCTCGGCGCGCGCGATGCGGGCATAGGGCGGCCAGGAGGTGATCGCGATCGCCAGAACCGCATTCTCGATCCCCGGCCCAAGCGCTGCGACCAGCGCGAGCGCCAGAACGAGCTTAGGGAAGGCGAGGAAGATGTCGGTGATGCGCATCAGGACCGCGTCGATCCAGCCGCCGGCATAACCGGCGACAGTGCCGACGATCAGGCCGATGGGGGCTGCGATGATGGCAACCAGCACGATGACGAACAGAGTGAGCCGCGAGCCGTGAATGAGCCGCGAAAGAATGTCGCGACCCTGGTCGTCCGTCCCGAGCAGATAGCCGGCCGTGCCCGGCGGCAACAGCCGCGCATTGCGAAGGTCGCCCTGCACCGGCGAATGCGGCGCGAGCACATCGGCAAAGGCGGCCACGAACAGAAGGGCCAGCAGAATCAGCAGCCCGAGAACGGCCAGCCGGTTCTCGGAGAACCGCTGCCAGATGATGTAAAGGCGGCCGAGCCGCGCCTGCCGACGCGATTGCGGACGGTCGGAAAGCAGCCAGTCGCGCAGGCTCTGGGTGGATTGCATCTGTGTTTCGCTCATCGGCTGCGCGTCCTCGGATCCAGCGTCCGGTAGAGAATGTCGGACAGCAGATTGATGGCAATGAACACGGCCCCGATGACCATGGTACCGCCAAGCACCGCGTTCATGTCGGCATTCTGCAGCGAATTGGTGATGTAGAGGCCGAGCCCCGGCCAGGAGAAGATCGTCTCGGTCAGAACCGAGCCCTCGAGCAGGCCGGCATAGGAGAGCGCAATCACGGTGATCAACGGCACGGCGGCATTGCGCAGCGCGTGGAACCAGATGATCCGCGCTTCGGAAAGCCCCTTGGCCCGTGCCGCCACGATATATTCCTGGCTGAGCTCGTTCAGCATGAAGGAGCGGGTCATGCGGCTGATATAGGCGAGCGAGAAATAGCCGAGCAGCGCACCCGGCAGGATGATGTGCCGGAAAAGATCCCACAGCACGTCCCACTGCCTTTGCCATGCCGCATCGATCAGGAAGAAGCCGGTCAACGGTGTGAAGGAGTATTCGTAGACGATGTCGACGCGGCCGGGATAGGCGACCCAGTTGAGCTTGGCGTAGAAGAACACCAGCGCCAGCAGGCCGAGCCAGAAGATCGGCACGGAATAGCCGATCAGGCCGATGACGCGCACGATCTGGTCGGCGATCGAGCCGCGCTTGACGGCGGCGAGCACGCCGAGCGGCACGCCGAAGAAGGCGCCGATCAGAGTACCGACGGTGGCGAGCTCGATGGTGGCGGGAAACACCCGGCGAATATCGGTCATCACCGGGTTGGTCGTCAGCACGGACGTGCCGAAATCACCGGACAGCGCCTGGCGGATATAGATGAAGAACTGCTGGTAGAGCGGCAGGTTGAGGCCGAGTTCCTCGCGCACGCGCTCGACGACATGGGCCGGCGCCCGGTCGCCGACGATTGCCAGCGCTGGATCGATCGGCACCACGCGGCCGATGAAGAAGGTCACGGCCAGAAGGCCGAGATAGGTGGTCACCACGGTCAACAGGAACCGCAGCAACGACATGGCGAAGGCCGAGGCGCTAGCGCCGGAGCGCCGCGCCTCGGTTTTTGTTTCCTGAAGGGCCAACAGCCTTAGTCCTTGGAGACGGTGTAGACGAAGTTGGTGTCGAAGCTCGGGCCGAGCTTGTACTCCTTGACCTTCACCGCATAGCTCGCGACTTCCGTCTGCTGGAAGACCACGACGAACGGGCCGGTGGCGAGAACCTGCTTCTGCAGGTCTTCATAGATCGCGGCGCGCGCGGCCGAATCCTTCTCAAGCAGAGCGGCCTGGGTCTTGGCCGACAGTTCCTTCGGATCCCAGGCATTGCGCCATGCGAGCGTCTTGTTCTTGCCTTCGTCGGAATTGTCCGGGTTGAAGGTAAAGGTCTCGGCATTCGAGTTCGGGTCGAAATAGTCCGAGCCCCACTGGCCGATATAGATGTCGTGCTGGCGGGCACGATACTTCGTCAGCGTCTGCTTGCCGTCGCCCGGGATGATTTCCAGCTTGATGCCGGCCTGGGCGAGCGTCTGCTGGACGTTTTCGGCAATGCCGGTCACCGGCTGGGTGTTGCGCACGTCCATGGTGACGGTGAAGCCGTCGGCGAGACCGGCCTTGGCGAGAAGTTCCTTCGCCTTGGCGACGTCGAACGTATAAGGCTTGTCGTCGAGCGCGCCGAGCTGGCCGGACGGCAGGAAGGTCTGGTGGATGGTGCCGATGCCCTTGATCAGGGTTTCGCCGATCGCGTCATAGTCGACGAGATACTTGAAAGCCTCAACGACTTCCGGCTTCGCCAGGTTCGGATTCTTCTGGTTGAGGCTGAAATAGTAGAGTGTGCCCTTGGGAGCCGACGTCGTCGCCATGCCGTCCTTCTTGGCCACGGCCTCGATGTCGCCCGGCTCCAGGTTACGGGCCACGTCGATATCGCCGTTCTCGAGCGCCAGGCGCTGGCCGGCGCTTTCCTTCATGTGGCGATAGATGACGCGGGCAAGCTTGGCCTTTTCGCCGAAGAAGTTGTCATTGCGTTCCAGCACGACCACTTCATTGGCGCGCCATTCGCGGATCTTGAACGGGCCGGAGCCGGCATAGCCGGTCTTCAGGAACTCGTTGCCGAAATCGGTGTCGTACTTGTACTCCTCGGTCGGCGTGACCGCCTTGGCATTCTCCATGACAAGCTTCTTGTCGACAACGGAGGCCACGGTGGAGGTGAGAACGTTGAGGACGAAGGTCGGGGCATAGGCCTTGTCGACGGTCAGCACGAAAGTGGTTTCGTCGGCGGCCTTGGCCTTCTCGGTGACGTTGTCGCCGGTGAGACCGAACTGGGTCAGCAGGAAGGCAGGCGACTTGTCGAGCTTGACGGCGCGCTCGAAGGAGAAGGCAACGTCTTCGGCGGTGATCGGATTGCCGGAAGCAAACTTCAGGCCCGGCTTCAGCTTGAACGTATAGGTCATGCCGTCGTCGGAAATGGTCCAGCTCTCGGCCAGCTCACCGACGACCTTCGAGGTGTCGTTCATGTCGAGGCTGACGAGCTTGGAATAGGTGTTGGCGGTGACTTCAGCCGTCGAGATTTCAAAGGCCTCACCCGGATCAAGGGTGATGATGTCATCGAACGCCCAACCCTGGACGAGCGTGTCGGCCGGCGTCGCGGCAAAGGCCTGCGGCGCAGACACCATGAGCAGCGCCACCGCGGCGCTGGTCGTCAGCAGACGCATGGACTTGTTGAAGGAGTGGATCATTTCGTCGTTCCCCTGTTTTCCAGATTGGTCTTTCTTCGAGCGTTCGCGGCCTATTCGTGCCAGGCGGACGCCAGAACCCTCAGCCAGTTTTCCCGGCATATTTTCGCAAGATCTTCGTCAGCGTATCCGGCACCCTTGAGCGCCGCAACCAGTTTCTGGTTGCCGCTAGCATCGCCGATTTCGGCTGGAATGGTCGCGCCGTCGAAGTCCGATCCGAGCGCGACGCAGTCAATTCCCATGCGTTCGACCATGTAGTCGACATGGCGCACCATGTCGCTGAGCGGCGTCGCGGCATCGTCGCGGGCATCGTCGCGCAGCATGGTCACGGCATAGTTCAGCCCCACCAGACCTCGGCTTTCCTTGATCGCGTCGAACTGCTTGTCGGTCAGGTTGCGCGCGACCGGGGTCAGCGCATGCACGTTGGAATGGCTTGCGACGAGCGGCTGGTCGCTGGTCTTGGCCACATCCCAGAACCCCTTCTCGGTGACATGCGCCAGATCGACCAGGATGCCGAGCCGGTTGCAGGCTTTCACCAGTTCGAAGCCGGCCTCCGTGAGCACCGGCCCTGTATCCGGCGAGGCGGGATAGGCAAAGGGGACCCCGTGGCCGAAAATATTGTTGCGGCTCCACACCGGACCGAGCGAGCGCAGGCCCGCGGCATAGAAGGTCTCCAGCGCATCGAGATCGTCGTCGATCGCCTCGCAGCCCTCCATGTGCATCACGGCGGCAAAAATGCCATCATCCATGGCCTTGCGGATATCGGCGGTCGAGCGGCAGAGCCGCCAGGCGCCGGCGCGATCGAGACGCAGGGCGACCGAGGCCATGTCGAGCGCGATGTCGAGCGACGGCTGACGCATCAGCGGCGCTTCGAGCGGCGTTGCATAATGCCCGTTCGCATCGGGCTCCTGCAGGGCGAAGTCGCCGTTGGACGGGATATAGATGGCGCAAAGCCCGCCGGCGAGCCCGCCGGCCTTGGCGCGCGGTCCGTCGATATGGCCTTCGTCGGTGCCCTTGACGAATTCGGCCACGGGGTCACCCCCACCTTCACGGCCGCGCCAGAGTCTGAGAAGCACGTCGTTGTGGCCGTCGAATACCCATTCCATAAAGAAAAAATCCTGCTGTCAGAAAGCCAGAGTGATACAAACCAAGCCGACAACGCGGCCGGTCCGGAGTGCGGAAGAGTGCGGCCGAAAACGCTTGTTAAACTAACGTAGAACTAAATTACCGAATGGTTCAAGCCTAAAAAGACGATTGCTTACAAGGCGATGCCGGGGCTGTGGACGAAGGGCGAAAGCCCCGACGCGGCCGCGCTCAGCGCTGTGCAAAACCCGTAGCCCGGCCGGCCTGGACGGTCAAAAAGCCCGACGCTCAAAAAATGCGCCGAGCTGCGAAATAAAAATGGTCAACCGACCAAATTTGCGGCAACATGCAGAAATACCGCTCCCGGCGGGGTGAGGCTTGGAGGAGCCTCGGGAGGATTGACCATGTCAAAAACAGCGCAATTGCGGCCATCTGTTCGTCCTTCTCGACGCGGAGCGGGTGTGCGCGCGGAAAATCTTCATGTCGGCGCTTGTGGCACGCTTATTGCGTCACCTTTGACTGGCGCTGCTGCCGGACGTCGCTCACGGGCGATGAAGCCTCGGCACGCGGGTTGTTGAAACGGATCCATTTAAAGCTGGGGATAATTCTTGAGTTCGACATCGAAACAAGCCGCAATCGAAATCCGGGGTGTGAGCCGAGTCTATGGCTACGGCAATGCCCAGGTCACCGCGCTGGATGGCGTGTTTCTGACCATCCGGGAAAACGAATTCTTCACGCTGCTCGGGCCATCGGGCTGCGGCAAGACCACGCTTCTGAGGCTGATCGCCGGATTTGACTTCCCGACCAGCGGCGAGATCCTGCTGCACGGCCAGGACATCGCACCGCTGCCGCCGTTCAAGCGCCCGGTCAACACCGTGTTCCAGTCCTACGCGCTGTTCCCGCACATGACCGTGGCCGAAAACATCGGTTTCGGTCTCAAGATGCTCGGCCGACCGGCCGATGAGATCAAGGCGCGTGTCGCCGAGATGCTCGAACTGGTGCATATGACGCCGATGCGCGACCGCCAGGTCAGCCAGATTTCCGGCGGCCAGCAGCAGCGCGTGGCGCTCGCCCGCGCCCTGGCGCCGAAGCCGAAGGTCCTGCTGCTCGACGAACCCCTGTCCGCGCTCGACTACAAACTGCGCAAGGAGATGCAGATCGAACTGAAGCGCGTGCAGTCGGAGACGGGCATCACCTTCATCTTCGTCACCCACGACCAGGAAGAAGCGCTGACCATGTCGGACCGCATCGCCGTCATGTCGAACGGCGAGGTTCGTCAGGTCGGTTCAGCCCATGAGATCTACGAACGCCCGGCGGACCGGTTCGTCGCCGACTTCATTGGTGAATCGAACTTTCTCGCCGGCGAGATCCTCGACCTCTCCGAAACGACCGGCACGGTCCGGCTCGGCTCGGGCTCGGTGATCGAGGCCTCGCTTCCCGAAGAGGGCCGCCCGTCCGGTAAGGTCACGGTGGTCATCCGCCCCGAACACGCCTCGCTCGGCGAACCCGGCAGCGGCAGCTTCGACGGCGAACTCGTCGACGCCATCTATTTCGGCACCGACACACATTTCCACATCCGTCTCGACAGCGGCGACGCCTTCATCGTGCGCGAACAGAACATGCGCTCCGGCACGATCCCGCATCCCAAGGGTTCGCGCGTCGCCGTCCGCCTCGGCCCGCAGGCCGCGCAGATCCTGAGGGACTGACGAGATGAGCACAGCAGCCGAAGCCGCGAGCGCGGCAAAAAGCAAGGACATCCGAAACCGCTGGCTTTTGAGCGCGCCGGCCCTTTTCCTGATCGCGGTGGCCGGCGTGGGTCCGCTGCTGATCGTGCTGATCTACTCCTTCCTGGCGCCCGGCAATTACGGCGACGTCAAGTGGGAGTTCTCGACCCAGGCGTGGTTCAGCGTCTTCCTCGAGCGCGACATCTTCGACAGCACGATCTCGATTGCCGACGCGCATGTCAGCATCCTTTGGCGCTCGATCAAGCTTGCGGTGGCAACGACGCTCCTGTCGCTGCTGTTCGGCTTCCCGACTGCCTACTTCATCGCCAGCCGGCCGGCCCGCTATCGTCAGGTCTGGCTGTTCCTGATCACGATCCCGTTCTGGACTAATATGCTGATCCGCGGTTTCGCCATTCAGGAAATGATCCGCAACGAAGGCCTGGTGAACACCATCCTGATGAAGCTCGGCATCATCTCGGCACCGATCCAGATGCTCTACACCGACTTCGCCATCCTGCTCGGCATGGCCTATGTGCACCTGCCGCTGATGGTGCTGCCCCTCTATGCTAGCATGGAAAAGCTCGACTTCCGGCTCGTCGAGGCCGGCTACGATCTCTACGCGACCCGCTTCCAGGTCCTGCGCCGGATCATCGTGCCGCTGGTCAAGCCCGGCATCATCGCCGGCTCGATCCTGGTCTTCATCCCAGCGCTGTCATCTTACGTCATTCCGCGCATCCTCGGTGGCGGCAAGAACCTGATGATCGGCAACCTCATCGAGCTGCAGTTCGGCCAGGGCCGCAACTGGCCGCTCGGTGCGTCGCTCTCGATCACCCTTGTCATCATCGTGCTCGCGGCCATGCTCTACTATGTCAAGAACGCCGGAAAGACGGGAGGCGGCCATGCATAAGCGTTTCGACGTCCGCGTCCAGCCGGGCTTTGCCACCATCGCGATGATCTGCTTCGCGATCCTCTACGTGCCGATCTTCACGCTTGTGGTCTATGCCTTCAATTCGGGCACCTCGATCGCCAAGTGGGAAGGCTTCTCGCTGCGCTGGTTCGCTGCCGCCTGGAACAACAGCCAGGTGATCGAATCCTCGATCCGCTCGGTCGAGATCGCCGCGGTCGCCGCCGTGATCGCAACCGCCGCGGCAACGCTAGCAGCGATCGCCACGACCCGCACCGCGCCCTATCGCGGCCTGACGTTTAAATATTCCTTCATCAACATGCCGCTGATGGTGCCGGAGATCGTCACCGCCGTCGCCCTCCTGATCTTCTTCTCGCGGGTCAAGGTGTGGAGCGGTTACTCGGGTCTCGGCTACCTGATCATGGCCCATACGGCCTTCTGCATTCCCTTTGCCTATCTGCCGATCCGTGCTCGCCTGGAGAGCATGGATCTGGCGCTAGAACGGGCCGCATCCGACCTTTACGCCACGCCGTTCAAGGTCTTCCGCTATGTCACCCTGCCCTTGCTGTGGCCCGGCATTCTCGCCGGCCTGATGCTGGCCTTTGTCATCTCGCTCGATGACGTGGTGATCACCGAATTCGTGAAGTCCGGCGGGCAGGACACGCTGCCCACTTACATGCTCGGCCAGTTGCGCCGATCGATCACGCCGGAAATGAACGCCATTTCGACAGTGTTTCTGCTGCTGTCGCTGGCGGTCGTCACGATCTTCTTCTTTCTCAGCAGAACCAACGAAAAAACCGAATAGAAACAGGAGTGGGAACCATGAAACAGACCCTCAAGCTGGCGACCAGCGTCGTCGCACTTCTCGCATCGGCAGCCTTTGCCCATGCGGAAGGTGAACTCAACATCTTCAACTGGGGCAACTACACCAACCCCGAACTGATCAAGAAATTCGAGGAGCAGTACAAGGTCAAGGTGACGCTGACCGACTACGACAGCAACGACACCGCGCTCGCCAAGATCCGCCAGGGCGGCCACGGCTTCGACATCGTCGTTCCCTCGGCCTCGGCCATGCCGATCTTCATCGGCGAAGGCCTGCTGCTCGAATCGCGCCCCGACCAGATGGAAAACTTCAAGAATGTCGATCCGCAATGGGTTGACGTACCGTTCGATCCGGGCCGCCACTATTCGGTTCCGTGGCAGTGGGGTACGACCGGCGTTGCCGTCGACAAGTCGGTTTATTCCGGCGACCCGAACACCTCGGCCATCTTCCTCGACCCGCCGGCCGAACTCGTCGGCAAGGTCAATGTCGTGCCGGAAATGTCGGACGTCATGCACCTCGCCATCACCTATGCTGGTGGTGAACCCTGCACGGGCGACATGGAAGTGCTGAAGAAGGTTCGCGACCTGCTGGTGGCCGCCAAGCCGAAGTGGATCTCGATGGACTATGGTACGGTCGAGAAATACACCAAGGGCGACCTCGCCGCTTCGGTCGACTGGAACGGCGCAACCTTCCGCGGCCGTCTCGCCAACCCGAACATCGTCTATGGCTATCCGAAGGAAGGCTATCCGATCTGGATGGACAACGCCTCGATCCTGAAGGACGCCAAGAACGTCGAGAACGCCAAGCTGTTCCTGAACTTCATCATGGATCCGGAAAACGCCGCGATGATTTCCGCCTTTGCGCGCTACGCAAACGGCATCAAGGGTTCGGAAGCCTTCATGCCGGAAGACATGAAGACCGCGCCGGAAGTCAACATTCCGGAAGCATCGAAGGCTGCCGGCAAGTTCAACCTCGCCTGCGCGCCGGAAGTCCAGGAAATCTACACGAAGATCTGGACCGAAATTCAGAAGTAACCGGCCAACACAACCGGCCACAACACGGCGGGAGAGCCCATCGGCTCTCCCGCCTCAAGGATCTGCGTCCCATGACCACCGCATTCAAGACCGCTTACGGCTTCGAGCGCCACGATGTGACGATCGCCAACTGGCGGACAGCGCCCTACAGCCGCTGGTCCTTCCAGAATCTGCGCGAAATGGTGCCGACCACGGAAATCCGGGCCACCGGCGAAGAGCCCGAAACGGCCCTTGACGCCTCGCCGCTTCTCGATGCCGCGCTGGAGACTGGCCTATCCGGCACGCAGACCGCCCGCGCCTTTCTCGACTATGCCCATACCGACGCCTTCGTGCTGATGAAGAAGGGCCGCATCGTCGCCGAGCATTATGCGCCGCATGCCGACGTCAACGCCCGCCACATCGTCTTTTCCGTCAGCAAGTCGCTGACCGCCCTCGTCTCCGCCGTGCTGGAGCACCAGGGCATCGTCGATCCCGATTGCCCGGTCATCGACCTGGTGCCGGAAGCCGCCGGCTCGGCCTATGGCGACTGCACCTATCGCCATGTGCTCGACATGCGCGTCAGCCTCGATTTCGACGAAGCCTATCTCAACAAGGACGGTGCCTTTGCCCGCTACCGCCGCTCGACCCTCTGGAACCCATCCGAACCGGGGGCACCGGTCGAAACGCTCACCGAATTCCTGATGACCCTGCAGAAGGGAGAGCGCCCGCATGGCGGCCCCTTCTACTACGCTTCGCCCAATTCCGATCTGCTCGGCATCCTGATCGAGCGCGCTTCGGGCCGGCGCTATGCCGACCTGTTCTCCGAACTGCTGTGGAAGCCGCTCGGCGCGAAGAACCATGCGCTGGTCAGCGTCGACGGCGCTGGCACCGCCCGCTCCGCCGGGGGCGTCTGTGTGACGGCACGTGACCTCGCCCGCGTCGGCCAGATGCTGCTCGAAGAGGGCAGTGCGAACGGCCGCCAGGTCGTTCCCGCCGCCTGGGTTGAAGACATGAAGACCGCCGGCGATCCCAAGGCCTGGGCCGCAAGCCAGCCAACCATGCTGCCGAACGGACGCTATCGCAACAAATGGTACCAGACCGGCGAAGCCGACGGCGCCTTCTGCGCCATCGGCATCCACGGCCAGTGGCTCTACGTCGACCCGTCGACCGAGACCGTCATCGTCAAGCTCTCGTCGCAGCCCAATCCGCTCGACGACGAGCTCAAGCAGGACAATTTCGCCTTCTTCCGCGCGCTCAGCGGCCTGACCGCCTGAGCGCAGCATCATCATCCAGGACCGATACCATGCCCCAGACCGCCGATCTCATCATCAAGAATGCCCGCGTGCTCACCATGGACGATGACGCACCGAGGACCGAAGCCGTGGCCGTGGCCGGCAACCGCATTCTCGCCGTGGGCACGAATAACGAGATTGCAGCACTGGCCGGACCGGATGCCCGGGTGATCGACGCCAGGGGCGCCACCGTCCTGCCAGGCTTCAACGAGGCCCATATGCACATCTTCCCGGGCTCGGTCTCGCTGCGCCAGCTCAACCTGCACGGCGTGCAGGGGATTGAAGAGCTGAAGGCGGCGATCCGTGCCTATGCCGCGGCCAATCCCGACGAGCCGTTGCTCATGGGCTTTTCCGCCGACTATTCGATCATCGGCCTCAATGAGCCCTGCACCCGCCACCATCTCGACGCGGCGATCGCAGACCGCCCCTTCATGATGTTCGCACCCGATCATCACACGGCCTGGGCCAACACGATTGCGCTCGAAAAGGCGGGCCTCTTGCACGGCAAGGACGTCGGCATCGGCAACGAGGTGGTGATGGGCGACGACGGCCTGGCCAGCGGCGAGCTGCGCGAGGGCAATGCCTTCGGACCCGTCTCGGCGCTTGCCTCGACCGGCGGCCGCGAGGAACTCGGCATGGTGACAGGCATGGATCCGGAAAACGTCACGCCGGAGCAGTATGCGCTCGATCGTGCCGTGCTCAAGCAGGGCCTCGAATACTGCGCCTCCTGGGGCGTCACCTCGATCCAGAATTTCGACGGCAATCACTACCAGCTGCGGCTGATGCGCGATTTGGAGCAGGCGGGCGAACTGCCCTGCCGCATCCGCATTCCGTTCCACATGAAGAACTTCATGGATCTCGCCGAACTGGACAAGGCTGCGGCGTGGAAGAAAGAGTTCTCAACCGACATGGTCCGCGGCGATTTCGTCAAGGTCTTCATGGACGGCGTTCTCGACAGCTACACCGCCTTCATGCTCGAGGGCTATGGCGACCGTCCCGGCTACACTTACGAGCCGCTGTTCACCGCCGAAGCCTTCAACGCCATCGCAACCAAGGCCGATGCGCTGGGCCTGCAGATCGCCGTCCACGCCATCGGCAGCGCCGCCATACGCCAGACGCTCGACGGCTATGAGGCTGCGCTGAAAGCCAATGGCAAGCAGGATCTCCGCCATCGGATCGAGCATATCGAGGTCATCGACCCGACCGACATTCCCCGCTTCAAGGACCTGGGCGTGGTCGCCTCCATGCAGCCGGTTCACGTGCCGGGCGGCACCTGCTTCCCGCTGGAGCCGACCGATGCCCGCATCGGCGAGGACCGCTGGGACTATGCCTATGCCTGGAGGACGATGAAGGAGGCCGGGGCGCCGGTGGTCTTCGCCTCCGACTGGCCGGTCTCGCCGGTCTCGCCGTTTCAGTGCATCCAGGACGCGGTGACCCGCAAACCCTGGAAGGAAGGCTTGGCCGACCAGCGCTTCACGCTGCAGGAATCGCTGGAGGCCTATACCGCGATCGGCGCCTGGGTCGAGTTCATGGAAGACCGCAAGGGCAAGCTGAAGCCGGGCTTCCTCGCCGATATCGCCGTGCTTTCGCATGACATCGAACGCGTTGCGCCCGATCAGATCATGGACACGGTTCGCGCCGCCGTCACCATCTGCGACGGCCGGATCACCTACGAAGCGGCCTGAGCCCCACGATCGGGGGGCGGCACAGGCGACCGCCGCCGTCCCTCTCCTCCAAAGACCGGAGCCGGCGCCGCCCAGGCGCACCAGACGACAACAGGACCAGACGGAACAGCGCCATGGATATCATCATTCGCAATGCCCGCGTGCTCACGATGGACGACGCCAAGCCGCGCGCCGAGGCCGTGGCGATTGCCGGAAACCGCATCGCCGCAATCGGCGACAATGCCGAGATCGACGCGATGGCGACAGGCTCGACGCGCATCATCGATGCTGGCGGTGCGACGGTCATGCCCGGCTTCAACGAAGCCCACATGCACATTTTCGGCGGTTCGGTCTCGCTCAACGAACTGTCGCTGTTCGGGGTCAAGGGCTTTGACGCGCTGAAGGTAGCCGTGACCGCCTATGCCGCGGCCAATCCAGATCTCGAACTGCTCGTCGCACAGACGGCGGACTATACCATCCTCTCCGAGGAGGAACGCGTCACTCGTCACCATCTGGACCGCATCATTCCCGATCGGCCCTTCATGATGATCGCGCCCGACCGCCATACCGCCTGGGCCAACACGATCGCACTTGAAAAGGCCGGCATCCTGCACGGCCGCGACGTCGGCGTCGGCAACGAGATCGTCATGGGCGAGGATGGCCTCGCCAATGGCGAACTGCGTGAATCGAACGCCATGCGCCCTGTCGCCGTGATGAGCCGCACCGGCGGCCGCGAGGGCCTCGGCGTCGGCACGGGCGGTGAACCGGAGAACGTCACCGCCGCCCAGCGCGCCTCCGACATCGCCGTTCTCAAGCAGGGCCTTGCCTATTGCGCATCGCTCGGCATCACCTCGTTCCAGAATATGGACGGCAATCTCTATCAGCTGGAGCTGCTCAACGAGATCGAACAGACCGAGGGTCTTCCGGCCCGCGTGCGGATGCCCTTCCACATGAAGAACTTCATGCCGATCAGCGACATCGAGGACAAGGCCGCAGCCTGGCGAGCCCGTTTCGACACGGACAAGCTGCGCTGCAACTTCGTCAAGGTCTTCATGGACGGCGTGACCGAAGGCGAGACCGCCGTCTTCGTCGACGATTATGCCCATAAGCCCGGCTGGAAGGGCGAGCCGCTGTTTTCCGCCGAGCATTTCAACCAGGTCGCCGTCGAGGCAGACCGTCTCGGCCTGCCGGTTGCCGTGCACGCCATCGGCGACGGCGCGGTGCGCATGGTGCTGGACGGCTACGAAGCCGCCCGCCAGGCCAACGGTCCGAGCGACCGACGCAACCGCATCGAGCACATCGAGGTCGTGCATCCCGACGACATCCCGCGCTTTGCCGAACTCGGCACCGTCGCATCCATGCAGCCGACGCATCCGCCGGGCTCGGCCGGTCTGCCGCTCGAACCCTACCTCACCTATATCGGCGAGGAACGCTGGCCCTATGCCTTTGCCTGGAAGACGCTGGTTAATGCCGGGGCCAAGATAGTCTTTGCTACCGACTGGCCGGTCTCGCCGCTGCCTCCCTTGTCCTGCATTCACGACGCCATGACCCGCAAGCCCTGGCGCGCCGACATGCCCGACCACCGCCTGTCGCTGGACGAGACGCTGAAGGCATACACCCGCACCAGCGCCTGGGTCGAATTCATGGAAGATCGCAAGGGCATGCTCAAACCCGGCTATCTCGCCGACGTCGTCGTGCTTTCTGGTGATATCGAGGGCTGCTCGCACGAAGCGATTGCAGCGCTCGCTCCGACGTTTACAATCTGTGATGGTCGCATCACCTACGAAGCATCCTGAAGACGCCATGGAAGACGCCCGCCCGTCATCGATCCCATCCTCCGGCCGCACGCCGGGGGCCACCCGCAAGGGGATCGAGACGCGCGCGCGCATCATTCGCGGCGCGCTCGAAGCGCTGGAGAACGGCGGCATGGAAGCGCTGACGACGCGCAAGATCGCCGCCAGCGCCGGGGTGAAACTGGCGACCCTCCATTATTACTTCGACAGCAAGGAGAGCCTGCTGCTCGCCGTGCTCGACGACCTGATCGCCGACATGGACACGGCCTACCGCCAGGAAATGCCCTTGCCGGCTGATCCCCTGGACCGCGTCGAAAAGCTGATCCGGGCCAGCTGGCGCTATGTCCAGCGCACCCGCAACAAGCAGTTGGCCCAGACCGAGCTCACGCTCTATGCCCTGCGGACGCAAGGCGCCGACTGGCTGGCCGCCCGCCAGTACGGCGCCTATATCGACTTCTACAGCCGCCTGATCTTCGACGGGACCGGCGAAATGACCGAGGAACGCCAGAGGATCGGCAGCGCGGTCGCGCGCTTCATGCTGATCGGCATTGACGGCCTGATCCTGCAGAACTTCTCGCTGCATCGCGACGGCAATACCAATGAAGGGATCGAAACCCTGGTCATTGCCACCCGCGACCTTCTGCGCCGGCTGCAGTCGGAAGCGGGCATGCCACCGGCCTGAATGCAGAGTACGGCAAGCCGTGCTAGCATCGGGCAGCGACCAAGCCCGGCCCGGAGCCTGCAATGTCCGAACCGCCACTTCCTGAGCTGAGACCCCGCCGAAATCGCGTGACGCCTTTCGGCACGCTCGAAGCGATCGACTCGCGAGGGACGCTGATGGGCAATCGCGGCGACCTGCATGCCCCCGATGGAACCATTCGCAAGCTCCATGCCGGCAAGGCCTGGATCTGCTGCACGCTCGCAGAGCGCAACGGCCGCAGGGTGATCTTCGACACGAAGGGCCACTACACGCCGCTCTTCTTTCTCGACGAGGCCGTCGCATTTGCCGCCGGCCACCGCCCCTGCGCCGAATGCCGGCGCGCCGATTTCCTGCGCTTCAAGCGCCATTTCAACAGCGCCACCGGCCGCCCGGCGGACGATTTCGTTCCGGCCCGAGAAATCGACACCCTCCTCCACCGGGAACGCCTCGACGGCAAGGCCAAACGCCTTCACCGGGCGGACCTCGCCGACCTCCCGGACGGAAGCTTTTTCATGGCGGACACTGCACCGCGAACCCCTCTTCTGCTCTGGGAAGGCAAGGCCTATCCATGGAGCCACTCCGGTTATGGCGCGCCGCTCAGGCTGCCAGACGGGGCCGAGGTGACGGTCCTGTTGCCGCCCACCCTCGTCGCCGTCCTGCGCGCCGGCTATACGGTAACGCCCCGGCTCTGATCCTCCAGCGGCGGCGCCCGAGGCCGCAACCGATCTCCCCCCTTGAGGGGGAGATCGGCGGCCTTCGATGTCTCACAAAGTCATGACCTCCACCAAAGGTGGAGGTTTGAAACGCTGCGCTTGAACCGCTAGAAGCGGTTTTGCTATGTGTTAGTAGCTACGGT